>Ga0299906_10000967_pt1 | contig 25050 bp, 26 predicted proteins | sample RVTome_14_FD_200259 | JGI IMG/M metagenome (GOLD analysis project Ga0299906, IMG submission 200259) | Soil microbial communities from uranium-contaminated site in the Upper Colorado River Basin, Wyoming, United States - RVT145D125 (version 2) ...
CCGAGCAGCAGCGGCAGATGGCGTTGATGATGATCGCGCTGGGCCGCTACGGGCGGCCCGAGGACATCGCGAACGTGCACCTCTTCCTGGTCTCGCCCGACTCCGACTTCGTGTCGGGCGTGACGATCCCGGTCACCGGCGGACAGCTGGGAGGCTAGCCCATGGCGCTGAACAGATCCTTCATCGGGCGGGAGTACCCGCCCTCGATCCCCTACGAGGTCGGACGCGAGAAGATCAAGGAGTTCGCGAACGCCATCGGTGACATGAACCCGGTCTATCACGACGAGGATGCCGCGAAGGCGGCGGGATACGCGGACGTTATCGCGCCACCGACCTTTCTGACCGTGACGAACTTCCGGTACAGCCCGCAGATCATCGGTGACCCAGAGCTGGGTCTGAACTACGCGATGGTCGTTCACGGCGAGCAGGAGTACGAGCTTCACCGGCCGGTCGTTCCGGGGATGCGCCTGGTCGGCAAGCCGCGGATCGCCGACATCACCGCGCGCGGGCGCAATGAGTTCATGGTGATCGAGGCGTCGATCGAGACCGAGGCCGGCGAGCCCGTCGCGACGGCGCGCTCGACCGTCGTGTCCCGCGGAACCGCCGAGGGGGCCTGAGATGACTGCCAAGATCAGCTACGGCGACGTCGCCGAGGGCGAGGACCTCAAGCCCTGGTCCTACAAGGTCGAGCGCGTGAACCTGGTGATGTACGCGGGCGCGAGCGGCGACTTCAACCCGATCCACTGGAGCCCCGGCTTCGCCACCTCGGTCGGCTTGCCCGACACCATCGCGACCGGCATGCACACGATGGCGCGCATCGGGCAGTACCTCACAGACTGGTGCGGCGATCCCGGCGCGGTCGTGCGTGTCCGGAACCGCTTCACGTCCCCGGTTGTCGTGCCCGACGAGGGTGCGACCGTCACCGTCAAGGGCCGTGTGGCCGAGAAGCTCGACGACGGCAAGGTCCGCATCGAGTTCGAGGCGGAATCGCCGGAGGGCACCAACGTCTCGAAGGGCGACGCGGTCATCCAACTCGCATAGGAGGCGGCGATCCCGGCATCACCGGCGATCGTCGACGCGGATAGCACATGAGCGAGGTCCCGGAGCGCGTGCGCGAGCTGCTCCAGCAGCGCGACGCAGCCCGCGCCGTCAAGGACTACGTCCGCGCCGATGCGTTGCGGGACCAGATCGATGAGCTCGGCTTCGTCGTCCAGGACGCGCCGGGCGGTGCGACGGTCGACCCGAAGCCGGCATTCGAGCTGCTCGATCCTGGATCGATCCCCGATGAGCTTGGGGCCCCGCCGACGTTGGACTGGTCGCTCCATCTGCTCTACGAGGGATTCCCCGACGACCTCGAACGTTTCCTGCGCGGTTTCGAGCGTCACAACGACACCCGGCGCGCCGAGGTCGTCGTGCTCGACAACGGATCACAGGACGCTCAGCGCATCGAGACGCTCGCGAAGCCGAGGCCCTGGGTCCGCTGCTTGCACCTGAACGGCGAGCTCGGCTGGGCGGCGGCACGCAACGTCGGGTTGCGGTGCTCGCGCGGGGCGCTCGTCGCGCTGACCGATCTGTCGATCGAGCCGAACGGGGACATCCTGTCGCCGCTGGCCGCAGCCTTGGCCGATCCGGCGGTCGCGGTCGCCGGACCGTTCGGTTTGGTCAGCGAGGATCTGATGTCCTGGCGGGAGGCCGATGGACCCGACGCGGCGGCGATCGAGGGCTACCTGCTCGCGACCGGGCGCGAGAAGCTTGCGGCCTCCGGCCTTGTGAACGAACGGTTCACCTGGTACCGCAATGCTGACATCGACCTCTCCTTCTCTCTGCGGGCCCAGGGTGGACGGGCTCGCGTCGTGCCGCTGCCGGTTGTTCGGCACGCTCATCGCGGCTGGGAGGCGCTCGACGAGGAAGAGCGGGCCCGTCGTTCCAAGCGCAACCACCGGGTCTTCCTCGACCGGTGGAGGGACCGGGCAGACCTGCTGGCCTGATTACGCATCGGCGATGACCCGCGCGACCAGCTCGTCCGTTCCATCCCAATCGACCGAGACGGGCAGCCGCTGGACCATGTGCTCCCGAAGGTGCTCCAGGGGCACCGTGGGATCCGAGATCGTGAACGAGTATCGTTCCCCGCCCCCGATCTCGACGGTCATCGTCATCCCCTCGATGCTCACGATCAGCCCTTGGATGGGATCGGCCGGCGGACGCGCAGCGCCTCCGCTGCATCCGAAGGCCAGGGTGAGCAGAGATGCGACCATCAGGGAGCGCAGGCGTACCATCGGGCATGAGGATAAGACCTTTGGCCATGTAACCGGCGCCGGTCGCCGGAGGTCGGAGAGATGGAGGTCTTGTTTGTACGTTCCGCGGGAGCTCGTCGAGGCCTGTCAGCGCGGTGAACCGGGCGCATTCGATGAACTGGTGCGCTTGACCCATCGGACGGTCTATTCGATGGCCTACCGTCTGATGGGCAGCGCCGACGATGCCGCGGACGTCACACAGGATGTCTACGTACGGGTCTGGCGCGGGCTCCGGACGTTCCGCGGTGATGCGAACGCCGGGACCTGGCTCTACCGGATCACGGCGAACACGGCGATGACCCATCTGAAACGCCGGGGTCGAGCCGGGATCCTCATGGATCCGCGCGACGTGCCGGAGGCGACGGTGAGTGACGGCAGCGATGCACATGCCGACGCGGATGCTTTGGAGCGGGCGCTGGTGAAGCTCTCGCCCGCCCAGCGGGCGGCGGTGGTGCTGAAAGATGTGTACGGCTGGACCTGCGAGGAGATAGCGAAGGAGATGAGGACGACCGAAGGCGCGGTCAAGGTGCGGCTGTTCCGGGCGCGGCAGCGCTTGGCGGACGAGCTGGCCAGCGCAGGAGTGGTCGTCCCGCTGGCGAAGAGGAAGCGGACGCCATCATGAGATGTGAACAGGCAAGCGCATATCTGCCCGGGTACGCCGGCGGCGACCTGAGGCAGGACACGACGCGGGCGGTCGCACGGCACCTCGCCGGCTGCACGGTCTGCCGGTCCGAGGTCGAGCAGCTCGAGCGCGTGACCACCGGCCTTCGGTCCCTGACCGAACGCCCTCTGGAGCCGCCCCCGATGCTGCTCGACACAGTTCTCGAGAGCGTGAGCGAACCGAGGCGCCGCCTGATCCCCCCGATCGTCCCCCCGAACGTGGCGCCAGAGCTTATGCGCCTCGTCCAGGAGAATCGCGAGGTCATCGCCCAGGCCGGGGCGACGGCGCTGGTCGCGGCCGGGACCGCGTACGCCTTATGGCGCGCGATCCGAGGCCGGCGGGTGGCTGGTCAGCCGGTAACCAGCTAGTCCTGCGCGTTTGTGCTGGCCAGAGGCTTGACCGCATGCTGCTTCGCTTTACACTCCTCCGCGGCCCCCCGTATACTGGCTCGGTTTCGGGGGGAGGGATGATTCCCCGAACCCGGAGGGCCGTAGCTCAACTGGCAGAGCACCGGTCTCCAAAACCGGGGGTTGGGGGTTCGAGTCCCTCCGGCCCTGCGACAGCAGGTCGCGGATCGTCCGCGGCTCACGCATGAGAGAGCCCGTTCGCGATGGGCGTCGAGGGTCATGAATCGAGCGACGAAAAGGCTGCTGGCCAAACAGGAAGCGCAGGCTGAGAAAACTCGACAGCGCACCGTCGAGCTCAAGCAGGCCACCAAGGCGCGCGCGGTTCAGGAGGTCAAGCGCGAAGGACGTCTGAAGCGTTGGCGCCGCTTCCTGAAAGAGGTCAGACAGGAACTGAGGAAGGTCTCTTGGCCGACACGCACCGAGGTCCTCACGTACACGGTCGTCGTGCTGGTCAGCGTCACATTCGTTACCACGATCGTCTTCGCGCTCGACTTCGTGTTCGCTCGTGGGCTGCTCTATTTCTACGGGTCCGGCTAGGCTGAACGGTCACGACCTATCCAGATGGATAACTCCCAAAGGAATGACGTGGATCAGACGCGCCCTTCGACATCCGAGGAAGACGACCCGCAGGCCGATGAGATGAACGGATCGGGTGAGCCTCGAACGCCCGAAACATCGGGGGACTCCGCATCGGGGGACTCCGCACCGGTGGCCGAGCCCACCGAGACGTCCGAGACCTCAGCGGAACCGGTGGAGGCCGCAGCTGAGCCGACTGCGGCTGAAGAGGTCGAGGAGCCTGCGGCCGAAGCGGCCGAAGATGTCGAGGAGACGGTAGCTGAAGAGGTCGAGGAGCCTGTGGCCGAAGAGGTCGAGGAGCCTGTCGCCGAAGCGGTTGAGGAGCCCGTGGCCGAGGTCGAGGGCTCGGCAGATGAGGAGCCTGCGGCGGACGAGGAGGAGATCGACGCGGAAACCGCGGCGCTGCTCGCGTGGCAGCCCGGTGAGTGGTTCGTCGTCCACACCTACGCGGGTTACGAGAACAAGGTGAAGGCGAACCTCGAAACGCGGATCATCTCGATGAACATGGAGGACCGCATCTACGAGGTCGTCATCCCGATGGAAGACGTGGTCGAGATGAAGGGCGGGAAGAAGCAGGTCGTGCAGCGGAAGGTCTTTCCCGGTTACCTGCTCGTGCGCATGGATCTCGACGATGACTCTTGGTACGTCGTTCGCAACACCCCCGGAGTGACGGGATTCGTCGGATCGGCGAACAAGCCGATCCCCCTGTCCGAAGTCGAAGTCGATCGGATCCTGCAGCGCGGCGCAGCTGCCGAAGAAGAGCGGCCTCGTCCTCGCCCCGAGTGGCAGGTCAACGACCCCGTCCGAGTCACCACGGGTCCATTCGCCAACTTCCAGGGCGTCGTCTCGGAGATCGATCTCGACAGGTCGAAGCTGAAGGTCCTGGTCAACATCTTCGGCCGGGAGACGCCGGTCGAGCTCGGGTTCGATCAGGTTGCGAAGGTCTAAGGAGACGGGATGCCCCCCAAGAAGAAGAAAAAGATCCTCGCGATGGTGAAATTGCAGATCCCTGCAGGCCAGGCCACACCCGCGCCACCGGTTGGAACGGCCTTGGGGCCGCACGGGATCAACATCATGGACTTCTGCAAGGCGTATAACGCCGAGACGCAGTCACAGTCCGGAACGATCATCCCCGCAGAGATCACGATCTACGAAGATCGCACCTTCACCTTCGTGACCAAGACGCCGCCGGCCTCCGTGCTGATCAAGCAGAAGGCCGGAATCGAGAAGGGGTCCGGCGAGCCGAACCGGACCAAAGTGGGCACTATCTCTCGAGCAGCGGTGCGGGAGATCGCCGAGACGAAGATGCCAGATCTCAATGCGAACGACATCGAGGGCGCGATGAAGATCGTCGAAGGCACGGCTCGCTCGATGGGCGTCACCGTCACCGACTAACCATCCCAGGCGTGGGAGGCGGGTTCTACGCTCGCCGTTGACCACAGGAGGCACCGATGAAGCGAAGCAAGAAGTACGAGGAGGCCGCGGCGAGGATCGAGCGGCTGAAGGCCTACGACCCGGCCGACGCGGTCTCGCTGGTGAAACAGGCGTCCAAGCGGAGATTCGACGAGTCGATCGACGTTGCGATCCGGCTCGGGGTCGATCCCAGGAAGGCCGATCAGATGGTGCGCGGCACGGTCTCGCTGCCGCACGGGACCGGCAAGACCGTCCGGGTCGCGGTATTCGCCGCGGGGGAGGCCGCGGAGGAGGCGCGCGAGGCCGGCGCGGACGTGGTCGGTGCGCAAGATCTCGCCGAGCGCATCGAGAAGGAGGGCTTCCTCGATTTCGACGCGGCCGTGGCAACCCCTGACCTGATGCCGGTCGTGGGGCGTCTGGGGAAGGTGCTCGGGCCTCGAGGGCTCATGCCCAACCCGAAGACCGGCACGGTGACTCCCGAGGTGGGCAAGGCGGTCCGGGAGATCAAGGCTGGCAAGGTCGAGTATCGGGTGGATAAGGGCGCGAACGTCCACGTGCCGATCGGGAAGGCGTCCTTCGAGGAGCCCGCGCTGGTGGCCAACCTCATCGCGGTCCTGGACGAGATCAAGCGCGCGAAGCCGGCGGCAGCGAAAGGCAAGTACATCAAAGGCGTTACCATCTCGTCGACCATGGGCCCCGGAGTGAAGGTCGCCGCCGAGTAGCGGTCGATTGACCCTCGGCCAGTCGACCCGTATCCTTTCCCGCGCCGAAGACAGGAGGTGCCGCGTTGCGGCTTAAGCCCTGAGGGGCCTCCCGAGGCTCAGTGGACGCTTCACCGGAGCGGCCGCCTGTCCTCGGCGGCCGTTTCTTTCGTTCCGAGTGAGAGGTGAAGCGTGGCCAGGACGAAACGCCCTCCGCAGACGAGCAAGAAGCTCGGCGGACCACGCGTGTCACCCGACGGGCCGCGGCAGGCGAAGGTGGACGCGGTCCAGGATTTCAAGAGCCGCGTCGATGGCGCCGCAGCAGTCATCCTGACCGAGTACCGGGGCATGACCGTCGGTGAGCTCGCCGAGCTCCGGACGGGACTCCGGGAAGCCGGCGCCGACTTCAAGGTCTTCAAGAACACCCTGGCGACGATCGCGGTACGGGATCTCGGGCTCGGGGATCTCGAGCCGATGCTGGACGGTCCGACCGCCGTGGCCTTCGCCAAAGACGACGTTGTCACCGCCGCCAAGAAGCTGGCGGAGTTCGCCAAGCGGGTCCCAACCCTGATCCTGAAGGGTGGGTTGCTCGAGGGGCGGGTGCTCAGCGAGGCGGATGTGAAGTCGCTTGCGGCCCTGGACTCGCGCGAGGTCATGCTGGCCAAGGTCGCCGGCCTATTTGCGGCGCCACTTCAGAAGGTCGCGTATCTGTTCGCGGCCCCGCTCCAGCAGGTGGGCGCGCTGTTCGCCGAGTTGAAAGACAAGCTTCCCGAGGCGCCGACCGACGCTGTCCGCGATGCGGCGCCTGAGGCTGCGGGGCCGGAGGCCGGGGGAGAAGCCGGGGGAGAAGCCGGGGGAGAAACGGTGCCGGAGGGCACCCAGGAACAGCCGGTGGAGGCTTCAGCGGCGCCGGCGGCCGAGCCGGATGGCGAAGCAGAAGGCTCTCAAGACGAACCGAGAACGAACGAAAACGAGACGGAGCAGTAGGAGGACAATGTCATGGCCAAGCTCACCGCCAATGAGGTGCTCGACGCCGTCGCAGAGTGGAACCTGCTCGAGCTGAGCGACTTCATCTCGAAGTTCGAGGACAAGTTTGGGGTCACCGCGGCCGCACCCGTCGCGGTTGCGGCCGCCGGCGTACCCGCTGCCGCCGAAGCCGAGGAGGAGCAGACCGAGTTCACGGTGGTCCTCACGGCCGCAGGGGACAAGAAGATCAACGTCATCAAGGAGGTGCGCGCGATCACCAGTCTGGGCCTGAAGGAGGCGAAAGACCTGGTCGAGGGCGCTCCGCAGCCAGTCAAGGAGAACATCCCCAAGGAGGAGGCTCAGAAGATCAAGGAGCAGCTCGAAGGCGCCGGAGCATCCGTCGAGGTCAAGTAGGGTCTGAGGTCCCCGGGGGGGGCGCCCCTGGCGGGGCACGGCGGAAGCCGGAAGGCGGGAGCCGGCCAGAGAACGGGAAGAACCCGTCCAGACCTATTGACGGCTCCACCCTCCAGGGCTACCCTGGCGGCGCTTGATCTATATCGATCTGGGCCGCTTCTTGACGGCAGGCTAGCGGAGTTGCTAACCTGCCCTTTCGCGTTTCCACCAACTGACTCGGGCTTTCGCGTGCCCGTGGTGTGAGCACGGTCCACCTGGAGGGAGGAGACCAGATTTGCCTGCCCCGATCCGTGAGCGGCTGTCGTTCGGCAAGACCAAGGAAGTACTTCCACTCCCAGACCTGATCGCGATCCAGAAAGACTCCTTCGATTGGCTGGAGAAGGAGGGCCTCAGGGAAACCTTCGAGGAGATCTCCCCCATCGAGGACTACCAGGGGGTCATGAAGCTCTACCTCCGCGAGCACTGGTTCGAGGCCCCCAAGCACACAGTCGAGGAGTGCCACGACCGGGACATGACGTTCTCTCGTCCCTTGTTCGTGAACGCAGAGTTCGTGAACACATCGACGGGCGAGATCAAGGCCCAGACGGTATTCATGGGGGATTTCCCGTGGATGACCGGCAAGGGAACCTTCATCATCAACGGGACCGAGCGCGTCGTCGTCTCGCAGCTCGTCCGATCGCCGGGTGTGTATTTCTCACGTGATCTCGACAAGACCTCCGACAAGGAGCTGTTCAGCTGCAAGGTGATCCCGGGCCGTGGGGCGTGGCTCGAGTTCGAGGTGGACAAGCGGGATCTGGTCGGCGTGAGGGTCGATCGCAAGCGCCGGCAGAACGTCACGGTCCTGCTGAAGGCTTGGGGATACACCGACGATGAGATCCTCGCGCTGTTCGAGGGCGCGGAGTCCATCCGCTTGACGCTGGACAAGGACACCATCCACACGCAGGAAGACGCGCTGCTCGACATCTACCGGAAGCTGCGTCCCGGTGAACCCCCGACGGTGGACAGCGCGCGCAACCTGCTCGAGAGCCTGTTCTTCAACGGGAAGCGCTATGACCTGGCCAAGGTGGGTCGCTACAAGATCGACAAGAAGCTCAAACAGCTCGATGAGGTGGCCAGGGCGGGTCTGAACCGTGTTGGGGACGGGTTCGATGAGGACCGCCGGGTGATCCTGTTCGCTGAGCCGGGCAAGACCATCCTCACCTACGAGGACATCATCAAGACCATCAAGTACCTGGTGAAGCTGCACGCGGGCGACGACGGTTTCTACGAGGACGACATCGACCACTTCGGGAACCGACGCCTGCGTTCCGTGGGCGAGCTGATCCAGAACCAGGTGCGGATCGGTCTCTCTCGCATGGAGCGAGTCGTTCGCGAGCGGATGACGACGCAAGACGTCGAGGCGATCACCCCCCAGACCCTGATCAACATCCGGCCGGTCGTCGCCTCCATCAAGGAATTCTTCGGCACTTCGCAGCTGTCGCAGTTCATGGACCAGACCAACTCGCTCTCGGTCCTCACGCACAAGCGCCGCCTGTCGGCCCTGGGCCCTGGCGGCCTCAGCCGCGAGCGGGCTGGATTCGAGGTCCGGGACGTCCATCCCTCGCACTACGGTCGCATGTGCCCGATCGAGACTCCCGAGGGCCCGAACATCGGCCTCATCGGCAACCTGGCCACGTTCGCGCGGATCAACCCTTACGGGTTCGTCGAAACTCCCTACCGGCGTGCGGAGAAGGGCCGGGTCACCGAGGAGATCATCTACCTGACCGCCGATGAAGAGGACCGGACCACGATCGCCCAGGCCAACGCGCCGATCGATGCCAAGGGCAAGTTCACCGAGCCGAAAGTGCTGTGCCGGACCGGCGGCGGCGAGGTCGACATGGTGCCGATCGATGAAGTCGAGTACATGGACGTCGCGCCGCATCAGATCGTTTCGGTCGCGACCGCGCTGATCCCGTTCCTCGAGCACGACGATGCCAACCGTGCGCTCATGGGCGCCAACATGCAGCGTCAGGCCGTGCCGCTGATCAGCACCGATGCGCCGCTGATCGGGACCGGCATCGAGTTCCGCTCGGCCGCGGACGCAGGGGACGTTGTCCTCGCCGAGACGGCCGGGGTTGTCGAGGAAGTCGACGCCAACCAGATCGTGGTCCGCGGCAACGACGGCAACCGCAAGAGCTACAAGCTCATGAAGTACCGGCGTTCGAACCAGGACACCTGCCTGAACCAGAAGCCGGTGGTGGACGAGGGTATGCAGGTGACGGAAGGACAGGTCCTGGCAGACGGACCGTCTACCGAGTACGGCGAGCTTGCGCTCGGGCGAAACCTGCTGGTCGCGTTCATGCCCTGGGAGGGGCACAACTACGAGGACGCGATCATCCTGTCCGAGAGGCTGGTCAAGCAAGACACGCTCACCTCGATCCACATCGAGGAGTACGAAGTGGACGCGCGCGACACCAAGCTGGGACCCGAGGAGGTCACCCGGGACATACCCAACGTCGCCGACGAGGTGCTCAAGGACCTCGATGAAGAGGGCATCATCCGGATCGGCGCCGAGGTCAAGCCCGGCGACGTGCTGGTCGGCAAGGTCACGCCGAAGGGTGAGACCGAGCTGACCCCCGAGGAGCGGCTCCTGCGCGCGATCTTCGGCGAGAAGGCTCGCGAGGTCCGCGACACGTCTCTGAAGGTTCCCCACGGGGAGTCGGGGACGGTCATCGCCGTCCGCAAGTTCTCGCGCGAGCTCGGCGACGAGTTGCCGCCCGGCGTCAACGAGCTGGTCCGCGTCCACTGCGCTCAGAAGCGCAAGATCTCCGAAGGCGACAAGCTCGCCGGTCGGCATGGGAACAAGGGAGTGATCGCCAAGATCCTGCCCGAGGAGGACATGCCCTTCCTCGAGGATGGGACTCCGGTGGACATCATCCTCAACCCGCTCGGCGTGCCGAGCCGTATGAACCTCGGGCAGGTGCTCGAGGCCCATCTTGGCTGGTGCGCCCACGTCGGGTGGAGCTTCCCCGAGGAACCCGACTGGATGCGCGGCCATGGCTGGACCGAAGCGCACAGGGACGTCGAGGGGCCGATCAACTTCGCGACGCCGGTCTTCGACGGCGCGAAGGACACCGAGATCGCCGATCTCCTCCTGCACGCCCGCCCGAACCGTGACGGCGTGCGGCTGGTGGGTCCGGATGGGAAGGCGCGACTTTACGACGGCCGTTCGGGCGAGCCGTTCGAGGTGCCGGTCACCGTCGGCCACATCTACATCCTGAAGCTGGCTCACCTGGTGGACGACAAGATCCACGCCCGCTCCACCGGCCCGTACTCGATGATCACCCAGCAACCGCTGGGGGGGAAGGCGCAGTTCGGCGGTCAGCGGTTCGGCGAGATGGAGGTGTGGGCGCTGGAAGCCTATGGCGCCGCCTACGCCCTCCAGGAGCTACTGACGATCAAGAGCGACGACGTGATGGGTCGGGTGAAGGTCTACGAGGCCATCGTCAAGGGAGAGAATATCCCCGAGCCGGGGATCCCCGAATCCTTCAAGGTCTTGATCAAGGAGATGCAGTCGCTGTGCTTGAACGTCGACGTCCTGTCGGCGGAAGGCAAAGAGATCGAGATGCGCGACTCCGACGAGGACATCTTCCGCGCAGCGGAAGAGCTCGGGATCGACCTGAGCCGCCGCGAACCCTCGAGCGTGGACGTGGAGGGATAACGAGTGCTCGACGTTACATACTTCGACGAGCTGAGGATCGGCCTGGCAAACGCCGACCAGATCCGCATGTGGTCCAACGGCGAGGTCAAGAAGCCGGAGACCATCAATTACCGCACCCTGAAACCCGAGAAGGATGGACTCTTCTGCGAGAAGATCTTCGGTCCGACGCGGGATTGGGAGTGCTACTGCGGCAAGTACAAGCGCGTCCGCTTCAAGGGCATCATCTGCGAGCGCTGCGGCGTGGAGGTGACGCGCTCGAAGGTGCGTCGCGAGCGCATGGGACACATCGAGCTGGCCGCCCCGGTCACGCACATCTGGTACTTCAAGGGAGTCCCTTCGCGGCTCGGCTACCTGCTGGACCTGGCGCCCAAGGACCTCGAGAAGGTTATCTACTTCGCGTCGTACATGATCACGCGGGTCGACGATGAGCGCCGGCACAAGGATCTCCCCAAGATCGAGAAAGAGGTCGAGGAGGAGAAGCTCGAGATCGTCGAGACGCGCGACAAGCGCATCGAGGCCAAGCAGAAGGAGCTCGAGAAGCGCCTGAAGGAGCTGGAGAAGGAGGGCGCGAAGGGTTCGCAGCTCCGCAGCGAGCAGGCGCGCGCCGAGAAGGAACGTCGCCAGCTGATGGATCAGACCGAGAAGCGCCTCGAGCAGCTCGACGAGGTACTCGACCTGTTCCGCGCGCTGTCGCCCAAGCAGCTCGTGCACGATGAGATGCTGTTCCGCGACCTGAAGGACCGCTTCGGCGACTACTTCGACGGCAAGATGGGCGCCGAGGCGATCAAGGACCTGCTCGCGCGGATCGACGTCAAAGAGGAAGCGGAGTTCCTGCGGACGCAGTCCAAGGATGGCAAGGGACAGAAGAAGGCGCGCGCGATCAAGCGGCTGAAGGTGGTCAATGCGTTCGTGTCTTCCAAGAACTCGCCGATGGGCATGGTTCTCGACTGCATCCCGGTGATCCCACCGGACCTGCGGCCTATGGTGCAGCTTGACGGCGGCCGGTTTGCTACGTCGGACCTCAACGACCTGTACCGGCGCGTGATCAACCGGAACAACCGTCTCAAGAGACTGCTCGATCTTGGCGCACCCGAGATCATCGTCAACAACGAGAAGCGCATGCTTCAGGAGGCCGTCGACGCGCTGTTCGACAACGGACGCCGCGGCCGGCCCGTCACGGGCCCCGGCAACCGGCCGCTGAAGTCGCTTTCGGACATGCTCAAGGGGAAGCAGGGCAGGTTCCGTCAGAATCTGCTCGGCAAGCGCGTGGACTACTCGGGCCGTTCGGTGATCGTCGTCGGTCCCGAGTTGAAGCTGCATCAGTGCGGCCTGCCCAAGCAGATGGCGCTTGAGCTGTTCAAGCCGTTCGTGATGAAGCGCCTCGTCGATCTGGGTCACGCCCAGAACATCAAGAGCGCGAAGCGGATGGTCGAGCGCGCGCGTCCGGTGGTGTGGGACGTGTTGGAAGAGGTGATCCGCGAGCATCCGGTGATGCTGAACCGCGCGCCGACGCTGCACCGTCTTGGCATCCAGGCGTTCGAGCCCGTGCTCGTAGAGGGCAAGGCTATCCAGATCCACCCGCTGGTCTGCGCGGCGTTCAACGCGGACTTCGACGGTGACCAGATGGCGGTTCACTTGCCGCTGTCGGCCGAGGCGCAGGCTGAGGCTCGGATCCTGATGCTCTCGGCCAATAACGTCCTGTCGCCGGCGCACGGGCGTCCGATCACGGTGCCGACCCAGGACATGGTGCTGGGCATCTACTATCTGACCTACGAGAAGGAGAACGGGGTCGGCGAGGGCAAGATCTTCTCGTCGCCGGCCGAGGCGGTCATGGCGCTGGACTTCCGCGAGGCGGATCTGCAGGCAAAGATCAAGGTCCGCTGGCCCGAGAAGCACGTGCCGTGGGCGACGGAGGTGACCGAGGACGGCGAGACGGTAACCAAGCCGTTCGAGACCACGATCGGGCGGATCATCTTCAACGAAGCGCTGCCGCTGGAGCATCAGTACATCAACCAGGTCGTGCAGAAGAAGCAGCTCGGCGACATCGTCGACGAGTGCGTCGAGCGCTACGACAAGGTGCAGGTCGCCGTGATCCTGGACCGATTCAAGGAGCTGGGGTTCCACTACGCGACCCGCGCCGGCGTGACCATCTCGGTCGACGACGTCGCGACGCCGGAGAACAAGCCGCAGATCCTCAGCCGGTACGAAGAGGAAGCCGATCGGATCGAAGGCCTGCACCGTAAGGGCGTCATCACCGACGACGAGCGTCGTCAGGAGCTGGTGGAGATCTGGACCAAGGCCACTGAAGAGGTGACGCGCGCGATGGAGGCATCCTTCACGCCGCTGAACCCCATCAACATGATGTCCACCTCAGGCGCTCGAGGGAACCTCATGCAGATCCGTCAGATCGCGGGCATGCGTGGGCTCGTCGCCAACCCGAAGGGTGACATCATCCCGCGGCCGATCAAGAGCAACTTCCGAGAAGGGCTGTCCGTCCTCGAGTACTTCATCTCGACGCACGGCGCGCGCAAGGGCCTCGCGGACACGGCGCTCCGGACGGCCGACTCCGGGTACCTGACCCGGCGTTTGGTCGACGTTGCGCAGGATGTGATCATCCGCGAACCGGACTGCGGCACCGAACGTGGTATCCCGGTGCACGTGACGATGGAGGATCCGAAGAGCGGTGAGCGCGTTCCGGTCTCCGATACGCACCTGAACTCCAAGCTGTTCGGGCGCGTGCTCGCCGAGGATGTTCCCGAGCCCGGGTCGCGCCGCGTTCTGATGGACGCCGGCACGGAGCTGGGGGATGGCGAGAAGGACGAGCTCGTGGACGCGCTGGTCGAACAAGTGTTGGTGCGCAGCGTCCTGACCTGCGAGAGCAGGGTCGGTGTGTGCGCCCTGTGCTACGGGCGAAACCTGGCGACGGGGCGGCTGGTGGAGGTGGGTGAGGCCGTCGGCATCATCGCTGCGCAGTCGATCGGCGAGCCCGGCACGCAGCTGACGATGCGAACGTTCCACACCGGTGGCGTCGCGGGTGAGGACATCACCCACGGCCTGCCTCGCGTGGTGGAGTTGTTCGAGGCGCGCAAACCCAAAGGCGAGGCCCAGATCGCCGAGCTGACCGGAACGCTGGAGATCGTCGAGGGCGACAAGCACCGTGAGTTGAAGATCACCTCGGAAGACGGCAAGGAAGAGGTTGCCTACAAGGTGCCTCGGCGCCAGCGCCTGCGGACCGATGACGGTGCCGCGGTCGTGGTCGGCCAGCAGCTCACCGAGGGGTCGGTCAACCCGCACGAGATCCTGCGCGTTCAGGGGCCGCGGCAGGTGCAGATGCACCTGGTCAATGAGATCCAGGCCGTGTACCAGTCGCAGGGCGTGCAGGTTCACGACAAGCACATCGAGCTGATCGTGCGCCAGATGCTTCGTCGCGTGAACGTGATCGAGCCCGGCGAAACCGAGTTCCTGCCTGCTCAGTTCGTCGAGCGCAGGCAATTCGAGGAGGTCAACCGCCGCGTGGTCGAAGAGGGCGGCGAGCCCGCCAGCGCGCGGCCGGTGCTCATGGGCATCACCAAGGCGTCGCTGGCGACCGACTCGTGGCTGTCGGCAGCGTCGTTCCAGGAAACGACCCGTGTGCTGACCGATGCGGCGATCTCGGGGCGCAGCGACTCGCTGCTCGGCCTGAAGGAGAATGTGATCATCGGCAAGCTCATCCCGGCCGGCACCGGCATGGCCCGTTACCGGACGATCCGGGTCTACCCGACCGAGATCCCCGAGCGGATGTACGCCGTGCCTGCCGAGGAAGAGGAGTCGCCGCTGCTCGACACGCCGATGCGGCCGGTGGAGTTCCCGGTGCCGCCTCAGTTCCGCGACGAGGCGGGGAACGGCCAGGCCGGAACCGAGGCAGGCGGCGGAGAGCAGCAGTAGCCGAACCATCACTTGCGATGGCCCCGGGGCGCCTCCCGGGGCCATCGCCATCTCCGGCGCGCAGGGCGTGTCGCCACTGTCAAGATATCCTTGACGTACCCTGGTACGTCAAGGCATGATTGACGCATGGCGGCGGACCCGTCGTTGGATCAGCTGATCGCCCGCATCCGCGAGGCCGATGAAAGCGGCCCGTTGAACCAACTCGCCGCGGCGGTGGATCGCGGGGCCGGGCTCACGGCGCTGGCTGATCTGCTGGTGGACCATTTCGTTCAGGCTGCGCGCGCCGCCGGGCACTCCTGGGCCGAGGTGGGCAAGGTGCTCGGCGTGTCCAAACAGGCAGCTCAGCAACGGTATGTGGGTGGCCGGCTGCAGGTCGTCGCCGGCTCGAAGCGTCATGGGATGCTCGAGCAGCTCCTCAGGGTAGCGGAGTTCACGCTTGGCCTGGAGAAGCCCGGGATCGAGCGCTTCACCGTCGACGCTCGGCGGGCCGTGGTCCGCGCTCGTGAGCTCGCGCACGAGCTTGGTCATCCACAGGTCGGAACAGAGCATCTGCTTCTCGGGACGCTCACTGAGCCCCGTTGGCTCTCCACGCAGACCCTGCTGGAGCTGGGGTTGACCTCAGCCGGGGTGCGGCGCAAGGTCGAACAAGCCCTCGGTGCCGGGACACATCCTGTGCCGGCAGGTCCGCCGATCCCGTTCAGTCCCCGGGCGAAACACGTCCTCGAGCTGGCCATGCGGGAAGCCGTTGGGCTCGGACACAACTACATCGAGCCTCATCATGTGCTACTCGGTGTGCTCCGAAACGGTGAGGGCTGGGGAGCGGGGATCCTCGATGAACTCGGGGTCGGACGACGAGAGCTGCGGGATGCGCTGGAGCGCGCCGTCCGCTCGCGCGTCGAGACCCCACCCGCCGGTTCCGCCGGGGCTCGCGAACCGCGTTGACACTCCTGTGTTTCCCCAGGTAGCCTAGGCCCTCGCGTCTGGATCAGGGCGTGGTCTGGACGTGTCCGCGATGAGCCAACCATCCCTTTTCGCGGGCTCAGTGCGCCCATCGGACGGACCTGGGACGTCCCCTAAGGAGAACCGAAGTGCCGACGATCCAACAGCTGGTGCGTCATGGCCGCAAGACCAAGCGGTCCAAGACGAAGACGCCTGCGCTCAAGGGTTCACCCCAGCGCCGCGGCGTCTGCACCCGCGTGTTCACCATGACGCCCAAGAAACCGAACTCCGCGCTGCGGAAGGTCGCGCGCGTTCGGCTCACCGGCGGGTCGGAGGTGAACGCCTACATCCCAGGCGTCGGCCACAACCTGCAGGAGCATTCGATCGTGCTGGTCAGGGGCGGCCGGGTGAAGGATCTGCCCGGCGTTCGGTACAAGGTCGTGCGCGCTGCGCTGGACACGGCCGGCGTGCGAGACCGGAAGCAGGCTCGCTCCAAATACGGAGCCAAGAAAGACCAGTAGGAGACCCGCGGGTCTCGGCCGATCGGCTGGGGCCCGCTTGTGCTGAGGAGAACGAGAGAGCATGCCGAGGAAGGGACCGATCCCGAAGCGCGAGATCATGCCTGATCCCGTGTACGGCAGCGTGCTCATAACTCAGCTCATCAACAAGGTGCTCGCGCGCGGGAAGCGGGGGACGGCCGAGCGGATCGTCTACAGCGCCCTTGACGTGGTCAAGGATCGGACGGGCAGCGACCAGGTGACTGGGCTGAAGAAGGCGATCGACAACATCCGGCCGCAGCTCGAGGTTCGCTCGCGTCGCGTCGGCGGTGCGACGTACCAGGTCCCGGTCGAAGTTCCGTCGCGGCGTGCGGTCACGCTCGCCCTACGTTGGTTGGTGCAGAACTCGCGGTCCCGGCGTGAGAAGTCGATGAGCGATCGGCTGGCTGCGGAATTGGTCGATGCCCTGAACAACACCGGCGCCAGCGTGAAGCGCAAGGAAGACCTGCACAAGATGGCGGAATCGAACAAGGCGTTCGCACACTACCGTTGGTAAGGAGACGATGGCTTCCCCGGCAGAGAAGATGTCAGAGACTGTTGCTACGAAGACGGGCAAGGAGAAGGAACTCGTGATCCGCGAGTATCCGCTTGCTCGCACGCGCAACATCGGGATCATGGCCCACATCGACGCGGGCAAGACGACCACCACCGAGCGGATCCTCTACTACACCGGCAAGACCTACAAGGTCGGCGAGGTGCACGAGGGGACCGCGGTGATGGACTGGATGGTCCAGGAGCAGGAGCGCGGCATCACCATCACATCTGCCGCGACCACGTGCCACTGGAAAGACCACTGGATCAACATCATCGATACGCCCGGCCACGTGGACTTTACCGTGGAGGTGGAACGGAGCCTGCGCGTGCTCGACGGCGCCGTGGCCGTCTTCGATGCCGTTGCTGGGGTCGAGCCACAGACCGAGACGGTCTGGCGTCAGGCCGATCGCTACCGCGTGCCGCGCATCTGCTTCGTGAACAAGATGGACCGGATCGGCGCCGACTTCTACCGAACCATGGACATGATCCGCGACCGGCTCGATTCGCATCCCTTGCCTCTCCAGCTGCCGATCGGCGCCGAGGACGGATTCCGCGGGGTCGTCGACCTGATCGCCATGGTCGCCCACGTTTGGACGGAGGGTGGCAAGGGCGAGGAGTGGATCGACGAGCCGCTCCCCGAGGACATGGCCGAGCTGGTCGACCACTGGCGGCACGAGCTATTCGAGGCACTCGCCGACTACGACGAAGAGGTCATGGAAGCCTACGTCGGCGGCGCCCACCCCACACCCGAGCACCTGCGGCAGGCGGTGCGCGCCGCGACGCTGTCGGGCAAGGCGACGCCGGTGCTCTGCGGCTCTGCGTTCAAGAACAAGGGGGTGCAACCGCTGCTCGACGCGATCGTGCAGTACTTGCCCTCACCGCTTGACGTCATGCCGGTCGTCGGCAAGCTGCCCGGCGGCGAGCAGGCTCAGCGCGCGCCCGCCGACGATCAGCCGTTCAGCGCGCTGGCGTTCAAGATCGCGGCCGACCCCTACGTGGGCAAAGTGACCTACTTCCGCGTGTACTCCGGGATGGTCAAGGCCGGCAGTCACGTTTTCAACGCGACGAAGGAACGTAAAGAGCGCATCGGCCGGATCCTGCAGATGCACGCCAACCACCGCGAGGACAAGGAAGCCGCCTATGCGGGCGACATCGTTGCCGCGGTGGGGCTGAAGCACACCACGACCGGGGACACGCTGTGCGACCCGGCCGACCCGATCGTGCTCGAGGCGATGACGTTCCCGGTACCGGTCATCTCGATCGCGATCGAGCCGAAGACCAAGGCCGACCAGGAGAAGCTGTCCAAGTCGCTTGCGGCTCTCGCCGAAGAGGATCCGACGTTCCAGGTACGCACAGAAGAGGAGACCGCCCAGACGGTCATCTCGGGGATGGGCGAGCTGCACCTGGACGTGCTGGTCGACCGGCTCCGCCGCGAGTTCAAAGTGGACGCCAATGTCGGCAAGCCTCAGGTCGCATACCGCGAGACCATCACCAAGCCGGTCTCGGATCACGAGTTACGGTTCGTCCGTCAGACCGGAGGCAAGGGCCAGTTCGCGGTGGTCGTGCTCGACCTCGAGCCGACCGGTCCCGGCGGTGGCTTCGAGTTCGTGAGCAAGATCCGAGGTGGCACCATCCCGCAGGAGTACATCCCCGCCGTCGACGAAGGAGTGCAGGAGGCGCTGGAGTCGGGCGTCCTCGCCGGGTATCCCATGGTCGACGTGCGCGTCACGCTGGTGGACGGCAAGTACCACGACGTGGACTCCTCGGAGATGGCTTTCCGGATCGCCGGTTCGATGGCGGTGAAGGAAGCGGCCCGCAAGGCGGGTGCCGCGCTGCTCGAGCCGGTGATGGAGCTCGAGGTGGTGACGCCGGAAGAGAACATGGGCGATGTCATCGGCGACATCACGTCGCGTCGCGGCAAGATCGATCGGATGGAGCCGCGCGGCAACCTGCAGGTGATCCGCGCGCGCGTCCCGCTGGCAGAGATGTTCGGCTACGTCACGGATCTGCGGTCCAAGACCCAGGGCCGGGCGACGTCAACGATGCAGTTCCACTCGTACGACCGCGTGCCGGAGAGCATCCAGCGCGAGATCATCGCAAAGGTTCGAGGAGAGTAACGGTCCGAGAGGGGTTCACTCTCGAGGGGAGGAAGACGATGGGCAAGGCAAAGTTCGAGCGGACCAAGCCGCACGTCAACATCGGCACCATCGGTCACATCGACCATGGAAAAACGACGCTGACCGCGGCCATCACTAAGACGCTGTCGGAGAAGGGGTTCGCCGACTTCACGCCGTTCGATCAGATCGACAAGGCGCCCGAAGAGCGTGAGCGCGGCATCACGATCTCGATCGCGCATGTCGAATACCAGACCGAATCTCGCCACTACGCCCACGTCGACTGCCCCGGTCACGCCGACTACATCAAGAACATGATCACGGGTGCTGCCCAGATGGACGGCGCGATCCTGGTCGTCTCGGCTGCCGACGGTCCCATGCCCCAGACGCGCGAGCACGTGCTGCTGGCCCGTCAGGTGAACGTGCCGTACATCGTCGTCGCGATGAACAAGGTCGACATGGTGGATGACCCCGAGCTGCTCGACCTGGTCGAGCTCGAGGTCCGCGAGCTGCTCAGCTCCTACGAGTTCCCCGGCGACGACGTGCCGGTGGTGCGCGTGTCGGCGCTGAAGGCGCTCGAGGGCGACGAGGAGGCCAAGGCCCAGGTCCTCGAGCTGATGAAGGCGTGCGACGAGTACATCCCCCAGCCCGAGCGCGATGTCGAGAAGCCGTTCTTGATGTCGATCGAGGACGTGTTCTCGATCACGGGGCGGGGCACCGTCGTGACGGGTCGCGTTGAGCGCGGCGTGCTCAAGAAGATGGAAGAGGTCGAGATCGTCGGTCTCAGCGAGAAGCCGGTCAAGACCGTCGCGACCGACCTCGAGATGTTCCGTAAGCTGCTCGACGAGGTTCAGGCGGGCGACAACGTCGGCGTCCTGGTCCGAGGTATCGACAAGGACGACGTGCAGCGTGGTCAGGTGCTCGCGAAGCCGGGCACGATCACCCCGCACACCAACTTCGAGGCGCAGGTCTACGTCCTGTCCAAGGAGGAGGGCGGTCGTCACACCCCGTTCTTCAACAACTACCGGCCGCAGTTCTACTTCCGGACCACCGACGTCACCGGCGCCATCGCGATGCCCGAAGGCGTCGAGATGGTGATGCCGGGCGACAACACGTCGATGATCGTCGAGCTGATCCAACCGATCGCGATGGAGGAAGGCCTCCGCTTCGCGATCCGCGAGGGTGGGCGCACCGTCGGCGCCGGCCGGGTCATCAAGATCATCAAGTAGCGAGGGGAACCGAGTGGCGACGCAACAGAAGATCAGGATCAGGCTCAAGGCCTACGACCACGAGGTCATCGACCAGTCCGCGCGCAAGATCGTGGACACGGCGACCCGTACGGGGGCGAAGGTCGCCGGCCCTGTCCCGCTGCCGACGGAGCGCACCGTCTATTGCGTCATCCGCTCGCCTCACAAGGACAAAGACTCGCGCGAGCATTTCGAGATGCGCACGCACAAGCGGTTGATCGACATCCTCGATCCCACGCCCAAGACCGTGGATTCGCTGATGCGGCTCGACCTGCCGGCCGGCGTGGATATCGAGATCAAGCTATAGGTGCAGACGATGCCGAATGTGAAGGCTCTGCTCGGAACGAAGCTGGGGATGACCCAGATCTTCGATGATGAGGGACGTGCCGTGCCGGTCACCTTGATCGAGGCGGGACCGTGCGTGGTCACCCAGATACGCACGCCTGAACGCGACGGCTACGCCGCGGTCCAGCTCGGCTTCGGGGAGATCCCCGAGAAGCGGCTGAGCAAGCCGCGGAAGGGTCACTTCGACAAGGCCGGCGTCCGGCCGAGCCGCCATCTGGTCGAGATACGCACCGACGACGCCGGCACCTTCGAGGTCGGGTCGTCGATCACCGTGGAGCTGTTCTCCCCCGGGGACCACGTGGACGTGCGAGGGGTGTCGAAGGGCAAAGGGTTCGCCGGGGCGATGAAGCGCCACAACTTCTCCGGCCTCCGCGATTCGCACGGTACCGAACGCAAGCACCGCTCGACCGGGTCGATCGGAGCCGGGACCACGCCCGGGCGCGTGTGGCCGGGGACCAAGGGGCCGGGCCGGATGGGTAGTGAACGCGTCACGGTCCTGTCCCAGCAGGTCGTGTCGTCCGATCTCGAGCGGAACCTCCTGATGATCCGTGGGGGCGTTCCCGGCCCGAACGGCGGGCTCGTGATGATCCGCAACGCGGTGAAGAAGGGGGCGACGACGTGAGCGGGAACGTTCCTCTCCGCTCCCAGGCGGGCATGGTCATCGGTGAGGTGCCCCTGGATCCCGTGCTCTTCGACGCTCAGGTCAACGTCCCGGTCATGCATCAGGTCGTGGTCGCGCAGATGGCGGCACGGCGCCGCGGGACGCACAAGACCAAGACCCGCGGCGAGGTGCGCGGCGGCGGCCGGAAACCATACCGGCAGAAGGGCACCGGTCGCGCGCGCCAAGGTTCGATCCGCGCGCCGCACTACACCGGCGGCGGCATCGTGTTCGGCCCGATCCCCCGCAGCCACGACAAGAAGGTCAACCGGAAGGTGCGAGCGCTCGCCCTTCGTTCGGCGCTGACCGACCGGGCGCGCGACGACAAGGTGGCGGTGATCGACTCGATCTCCTTCGAGACACCGAAGACGAAGGAGGCGGTCGCGCTGCTCAACGAGATCGGTCTGGGGGAAGGCAAGGTCCTCCTGGTCGTCGAGCAGCTGGACCAGAGCGTCGACCGATCCTTCCGCAATCTGCCGCGCGTGCATCTCCTGACGGTCGATCAGATCAACGTGTACGACATCCTCGCGCGGGACTGGATCCTGTTCACGAAAGCCGCGATCGAAAAGCTGCAGGAGCGCGCGAGCGCGATGCCGGGCGTCAAAGCGTCTGCCAAGGGTGGTGAGAGCGCATGAAGGATCCTCGTGATGTGATCCTCGCCCCGGTCGTGTCGGAGAAGAGCTACAGCTCGCTCGACGCGGGGGTCTACACCTTCGTCGTCCATCCCGATGCGAGCAAGCCCGAGATCAAGGCTGCGGTCGAGTCGATCTTCGAGGTGAAGGTCGTGCGCGTGAACACGCTGTGGCGGCATGGGAAGCGCAAGCGCACCCGTTACACGTGGGGCGAGCGTGCGGCCCAGAAGCGAGCCATCGTGACGCTCGCCGAGGGCGAGTCCATCGAGATCTTCCAGGCGGGATAACCATGGGAATCAGACGCTACAAACCAACGACGCCGGGCCGGCGTGGCGCGAGCCAGGCCGACTACTCGGAGGTCACGCGCCGCACACCCGAGAAGCGCCTCACCAAGAGCATCAAGAGCACCGGCGGGCGAAACACGTACGGGAGGATCACCTCGCGTCATCGCGGAGGTGGCAACAAGCGTCGCTACCGACTCGTGGACTTCCGGCGAAACAAGGACGGGGTCCCGGCGAAGGTGTTCTCGATCGAGTATGACCCGAACCGTAACTGCCGCATCGCCCTTCTGCATTACGCCGACGGCGAGAAGCGGTACATCCTGGCGCCGGACAAGCTCGCGGTGGGTGACTCGGTCGTCTCGGGTGAAGGCGTCGATATCAAGCCCGGGAATGCGCTTCCGCTGAAGAACATCCCGGTCGGGACGGTCGTGCACGGTGTCGAGTTGCGCCCCGGAGGCGGCGCGAAGATCGCGCGCTCGGCGGGGACCAGCGTTCAGCTGCTCGCGAAGGAGGGCAAGATGGCCCACCTGCGCATGCCGTCGGGCGAGGTTCGCCTGGTCGAGGCTCGGTGTCGCGCGACGGTCGGCGAGGTCGGCAACGCCGAATGGGAGCTGATCAACTGGGGCAAGGCCGGCCGCACGCGATACAAGGGCCGCCGGCCGCAGACGCGAGGCGTCGCCATGAACCCGGTCGATCACCCGCTGGGTGGCGGCGAGGGCAAGGCCTCCGGTGGCCGGCACCCGGTCAGTCCGTGGGGCAAGCCCGAGGGCCGCACGCGGAAGAAGAAGTCGTCCGACCGGCTCATCGTGCGCCGGCGGAAGTCGAAGAAGAGAGGCTAGTCGATGACGCGGAGTCTGAAGAAGGGTCCCTTCGTGGACGACCACCTCCAGAAGAAGGTGGAGCGCGCGAGGGCCACCGGGGATCGCAAGGTCATCAAGACCTGGTCGCGGCGCTCGACGATCACCCCCGACATGGTGGGGCTGACGATCGCGGTGCACGACGGGCGCAAGCACGTCCCCGTCTTCGTCTCTGAGTCGATGGTGGGGCACAAGCTCGGTGAGTTCGCTATCACGCGGACGTTCCGAGGGCACGCGGGCGGCAGGGCCGAGAAAGCGACGACGGTGCGATAACGATGGCGAACGCGACGAAGGAAGCACGAGCGAGCGTGAAGTACGCGCGCCTGTCGCCGAACAAGGCGCGGTTCGTGCTGAACCAGATCAGGGGCCTCCACGTCGACGAGGCGCGCCGGGTGCTGCAGTTCTCGCGCCGGGGCGCGGCGGAGGACGTGGTCAAGGTGCTCGAGGCCGCGGTCGCCAATGCCGAGCACGGGTTGAACTCGGATCGCGAGTCGCTGTTCGTCGCGCGCTGCTGGGCCGACGAAGGGCCCACGCTGCAGCGCTGGCGGCCGCGCGCGCAGGGCCGCGCGTACCGCATCCGCAAGCGGACCACACACATCACCGTCGTGGTCGAGGAGAGGGAGTAAGCCGTGGGAAACAAGATCAATCCGTACGGCTTCCGTCTCGGTGCGAATCCGAACTTCGGGTGGCGCTCGCGTTGGTTCGCGGACAAGACGTACCAGGACTGGCTCCAGGAGGATCTGAAGGTTCGCAAGTACATCGAAGGAAGTCTCGCGCACGCCGGTATCTCGCACGTCGACATCGAGCGCAAGGGCGACCGCCTGCAGGTCGACATCCACACCGCGCGCCCCGGCATCGTGATCGGGCGACGCGGTGCCGAGGTCGACCGGATCCGAGACGACCTCAAGAAGATGACCGGCAAGGAGAACATCCAGCTCAACGTGATCGAGATCAAGGATGCTGAGCTAGAGGCCGCCCTGGTCGCTCAGGGCATCGCCGAGCAGCTCGCCGGCCGCGTCTCGTTCCGCCGGGCGATGCGCCGCGGTGTGCAGACCGCCCTTCGCGCCGGCGCGAAGGGCATCAAGGTCCAGGTCGGCGGCCGGCTGGGCGGCGCCGAGATGAGCCGGAGCGAGTTCTATCGCGAGGGTCGCGTCCCGCTCCACACGTTGCGGGCGGACATCGATTACGGCTTCCGTGAGGCCAAGACGCAGTTCGGTCGCATCGGCGTGAAGGTCTGGATCTACCGCGGCGACGTCATGCCGACACGCCAAGAGAAGGAAGCCGAGCTGGCGAAGGCGCGCGCGCGCGCTGCGGCGACCGGCGAGATCGTGCCGCCGATCATCCCGCGTCGAGAGCGCGAGGGCGCCGACGACAAGCGTGGCCGGCCGGCCAGGCGTGGCGGCGGCGCGAAGAGCACGCGCGGACCAGCTACGGGGCGCACGCCCGCCAAGCCGCGCGCGCGCACCGCGACCGCTCCGCCGGCTGGGCCCGCATCGACCGCGGCTGAGGCCGCGCCGCCAGCGGTTGAGGCCGCGCCGCCAGCGGGTGAGGCCGCGCCGCCAGCAGTTGAGGAGCGGCCGGAGGCGCAGCCAGCGCCGGAAGCGCAGGCAGCGCCGGAAGCGCAGGCAGCGCCGGAAGCGCAGGCAGCGCCGGAACCGCAGGCGGCAGAGGCGCCGGCCCTACCGGAAGGGGCGGCAGGACCCGAAGCTCCGGCACCCAAGAAGCCGGTCGCACCGAAGAAGCCGGTCGCAAAGAAGCCGGCCGCACCCAAGAAGCCGGCCGCAGAGGAGACGCCCGCTGCCCCCGAGGAGAGCGACGAGAAGGGTTCGG
>Ga0299906_10000968_pt1 | contig 25035 bp, 20 predicted proteins | sample RVTome_14_FD_200259 | JGI IMG/M metagenome (GOLD analysis project Ga0299906, IMG submission 200259) | Soil microbial communities from uranium-contaminated site in the Upper Colorado River Basin, Wyoming, United States - RVT145D125 (version 2) ...
CCCAGGTGATCGGCCGTGACGTTCAGGCATGCCGCCACGTTGCAGCGCTGGAAGCCGAGGCCGCCGCGCAACATGCCGCCGCGCGCAACTTCGAGGACAGCGGCATCGACCGATGGATCGCGCAGGATCATCCGTGCCGATACCGGGCCGGTCATGTCGCCCGGCACACTGAGTTTGCCGTCGATGTACACGCCGTCGGTCGAGGTCAGCCCGACCGTGAATCCCTTCATTTTCAGGATATGCGCAAGCATGCGCGAGGTCGTGGTTTTGCCGTTGGTGCCGGTGATTGCGGCAATCGGAATGCGGCTCGGCGCGCCATCCGGAAACAGCATGTCGAGCACCGGCCCTGCAACATCGCGCGGCGTTCCCTCGCTCGGCGCCACATGCATGCGGAAACCCGGGCCTGCGTTCACTTCGCAAATGCCGCCGCCTGCGTCGCGATAGGACTCGGCGATTTCGCGGGTCAGAAAGTCCACGCCGCCGATGTCGAGGCCGATGGCATTGATGGTGCGGATCGCCATTTCCCGATTGTCGGGATGGATGATGTCGGTCACGTCGATCGCCGTGCCGCCGGTCGAAAGGTTTGCGGTCGAACGCAGGAACACGGTCTCACCGGCGGGCGGCACGGTCTTCCGATCGTAGCCGAGTTTCGCCAGCAAGCGTTCGGCCTGGTGATCGAATTCGAGACGGGTCAGCACTTTTTCATGACCGATGCCACGGCGCGGGTCCTGGTTGACGATCTCCACCAGTTCCTCGACCGTGTGCCTGCCATCGCCGACCACGTGCCCCGGCATGCGTTTCGCCGCGGCGACCAGTTCGCCGTTGACCACCAGCAGCCGATGATCGAATCCTTCTATGTAACTTTCGACGACCACGGTACGTCCGTGCTCGCGCGCTTTTTCGAACGCCATTTCGACTTCGTCCGGCGTTTTCAGATTGATCGACACGCCGCGCCCGTGATTGCCGGCAAGGGGTTTGAGCACCACCGGGTAACCGATTTTCTCCGCGGCGCGCCGCGCTTCCGCGGCACTGCGCACGGCTTGCTGCATCGGCACCGGCAGTCCGAGGTCCCGCAGGATGCTGTTGGTTTCCTCCTTGTCGGAGGCCAGTTCGACCGAGATATTGTTGGTGCGACTGGTGGTGGTGGCCTGGATGCGTTGCTGGTAACGGCCGTGGCCGAATTGCACCAGGCTTTGTGCGTTCAGTCGGATCCACGGGATATCCCGCTCCTCGGCTGCTCGAACGAGCGATGCCGTGCTCGGGCCGAATGCCCGGCGCTGCGCATAACGGATGAATTCATCCCTTGCTTTGGCGAAATCCCAGTCCGCGACCGGCGCATTGGCCGGTTTGAGATCGGCCGGCAGCAAGCTGTGCAGCAGGTCAAGCGCGAGCCGGCTCGACTCCTGGCCGACCTCCGCATCGTGGTACTGGAACACCATGTTGTAAAGCCCGGGCTGGCCCTCCAGCGCGCGCGTGCGGCCGAACGTGACCGGCGACCCGGCCACGTTCTGCAGTTCGATCGCGACATGCTCCATCACATGCCCTAGCCAGGTCCCTTCGTCCTCGCGCAAGCGCCGCACGAAACCGCCCGCTTCCCGATACGAGCAGCCGTGTTCCAGGAGACCGGGCAATTTTTCCAGCAGCGGCCCGACGAAAGCTTCGCCGAGGCGCGCTGTCGGCCAGTGCTCCAGGCCACCGAGATCGAGCACGTGGCGGATGACCGGAAAATGCGCATACACGTTGGGACCAACGAAGACGTTAGTGCTGACGATTTTCATGCTGGTGGCTCCACTCTTTGGCCGGGCTGGCGGCCGCGCGTTCTTATTCTGCTGTCGCTTTCCGCGAGGCGATCTCGAATCGGCCGCCAGCAATGAGTATATGCAGTTTGACGTCGATCAGACTAACCGGATCGCCGCGGCGGGCCCGGTCCATCGAAGAATAACTGAGATTGGTCGGGTCGATGATCGTGATTCCGCCGCTGCCCACGACCTCGAGATCGTCTCCCGGGCGGATGAAAGCGGCGGTGTCCTCGTCAAGCCCGATGCCGACTGCAAACGGGTTGTATGCCAGCGCCGTCAGCAGGCGACCGAGGCGGTCGCGCTGGCGAAAATGCTGGTCGATAACGAAATTGTTGGTCAGGCCGAGCCCCGGGGCCATGGTCACCATGGCCGGGCTCGGCGTACTGCCTTCCTCGCCGCCGGCAATCATGTGTTCGGGCATGAATGCTGCGCCTGCCGAAGTACCGGCGACGTGCATGCCTTTGGCATTCTGCCGCCGGATCATTTGCGCGACCGGCGTACCGCCGAGTGTAGTCGAAAGCCGCAACTGATTGCCGCCGGTGAGGAACACGCCGTCGGATCTTTCGATGTAGTCCAGGGGTTCGCGCTCCTGGCAATCCTTGCGTGTCAGCAGATTCAATACTTGCGCACGCTCGACGCCCAGCTTGCGGAACAGTTTTTCGTAGTTTCGGCCGGTTTCCTTCAGCTCGGAAGCCGTCGGGATGACGGCGATACGCGCTTTCCTGCCGCCGCAGATCTCGACGAAACGATCCAGGATCTCGGGATTGCCGGCCTTTTCCTCGCCGCCGCCTATCGGCACGATGTAACCGCGTTCGGCATCATCGCTGTGGTTGTTGGATGGACTCATACCGTGACTATCTACCTTTGCTCCTGACGTTCGAATTGACCGAATAGCTGTTGCTGGCCGTTACGCACATGCCACACGCCAGCCACCATCACTTCCTCGATGCGATGATCGTCACTGATCACGACGAGGTCCGCGCGAAACCCTGCGTCAATGCGGCCGCGATCGTGGAAACGCAGCAATGACGCAACGTTCGAAGTGAGGGCCGGCAACACAGACGGCAATGCCGCGCCGGCTTTCAGCAGATCCTCGAGGGTCTTTATCAACATGGACGGCCGGCCAATGTCCATTTCGGTGATCTCGCCCTGCGCGTCGAACACCGGCAGGCAACCGCCGCCGTCGGAACTAATGGTGACGCGTTCAGGCGAAGCGCCGGACTCGAGATACCGCACGAGCGCAACGTCAGCCGGCCAGGCATCCTCGTCCTCATCGACAGGGAATGCTGTGATGTCGATGCAGCAGCCGCGCGACGTGAGTTCCAATGCTTCGTCGAACAGCGCCTTGCGGCGGTTGACGTGCGTGGGATTGAAAACGCGCCCGGGTATTTCGCTCAGATCGAGCGCGTGGCGCACCAGCTCGAGCCCACGACTTCCGTCACCGAGATGCAAATGCACGATGCCCGCTTTCCCGGAAATCATGCCGGCGACGTGCGCGTCGCTCGCGAGTCGCAGCAGCTCGTCGCAGGTCGGCTGGCTGGAGCGATGATCGCTCAATGCCACTTCGCCGACGCCGATTACCGGATCGAGAAAAACGATGTCGTCGCGAACGCTGCCGGTCAGTGTGACCGGCGGCAGGTGATAGCCACCGGTGTGACACCAGGCGCCGAGACCGTCTTCGCGTAGCGCGTGCGTCTGCGCCAAAAGCGAACGGGTATCTCGTGTCGTGTCGTCGGTCCCGAGCACCCCGACGACGCTTGTAACTCCCGCCGTCGTAAACCGACCGAGCGTTTGTGGCGGCACGCGGCTGGCAAAACCGGATTCCCCGCCCCCGCCGGTTACGTGCGCGTGGCCGTCGATGAACCCGGGTATCAGCCGGCGCCCGCCGATATCGACCACTGTTGCCCTCTCCGAAGCCAGGTCGTTTCGATTGCCGGACATGGCGAGGATGCGCCCGCCACCGATCAGCAGGTGCTGTACACCACAATCTTCCGGCGCAAAAACGCGGGCGTTGGTCAGTAGCTGCATCAAGGGTTGGTGTCCGGGGTCAAAAAAATGGCCGCTATATTACACTAGCCGCCTTTGCCGGCACTGCCGCTTTTCATCAAGGATCCTCCCCACGCCGTTGCGCGCCGCCGTCATGAGCAAAATCCCGGAAAATCCGCTCGGCCGGCCGACGGCCTTTCCGCGCCACTATGCGCCGGAAACGCTGTTTGCGGTACCACGAATCCATGGCCGCGAGGCTTTGGGGCTCAGCGCTCAACTGCCTTTCCATGGCGAGGACTTGTGGAATGCCTGGGAACTGTCGTGGCTCGATCCGAAGGGCCGGCCCATGGTCGCGGTGGTCGAATTGCGCTTTCCGGCGGCCTCACCCAATCTCATCGAATCGAAGTCGCTCAAGCTGTATTTCAATTCGCTTGCGTCGACGCGTTACGGGTCAGTGGCGTCGGTCCAGGTACTGATCGCGCGTGATCTCGGAACCTGCGCCGGAGTTCCCGTCGAGGTCCGGCTTCGTACCGGCAGCGTGGCGAGCGATCACGCCGTCTCGGACCTGCCGGGTGTCTGTATCGACAATGTACCGGCGGGTTTCGGTGCCGCTGCTGTCGATGCGCAATTGCTGCGCTCGGACCCGGGCACGCCGGTCACCGAAAGCCTGCATTCGCACCTGTTGCGCAGTCTGTGCCCGGTCACGCAACAGCCGGATACCGGCAGCATCCTGATTTCCTATCACGGCCCGAAAATCGATCGCAGCGCGCTACTCGAATACCTGGTGTCGTTTCGAGATCACGAGGCATTTCATGAAGCTTGCGTCGAAAAGATATTCGTTGACCTGAAATCGCGCTGCGCGCCGGAGCGGCTAACCGTTTATGCGCGTTACAACCGGCGCGGCGGACTGGACATCAATCCGTTTCGTTCGGACTTCGAGGAACAGCCGCCGAACTTACGGCTGTGGCGGCAGTAATGCGGCGTCAGGCCTTGTCGAGGTCAGTCGGTTCCAGCAGGTGACCCCAGTCACGCTTCGCCGCCAGGTAACGCCGATTGGCTTCGGTAACGCCTGACACGTGCTTGACCTGGGTAATCCCTTCGAGTCCTTGCGCTGCGAGGTCGGCGACTTTCTTCGGGTTGTTGGTGAGAAATCGGAATGGCCTTCCGTCGAGGAAGTATTTCAGCAGCACTGCCGCGTCGCTGAAATCGCGCGAGTCATCGGGCAAACCCAGCGAACGATTGGCCTCGTAGGTATTCTCGCCGGCATCCTGCAGCAGGTAGGTCGCCGCCTTGGCCCAGAGCCCGATACCGCGGCCCTCGTGACCCGACATGTACACGATGATCCCGCCTTCGCGATCATTGTCGATGCGTTCCATCGCGGTGACGAATTGAGGGCCGCACTCGCAACGCTGTGATCCGAACACGTCGCCGGTCAGGCAACTTGAATGTACGCGTACCAGCGGATGGGTCCACGCGGCCCGGTCACCGAAAACCAGCACGCTGTTCACCGCCATGGACGAGGCGAGCAAAGCGAAGGATTGCCGCGCATCCTGCTCGATCAGGCTGTCGGCCAGTTGCTGCACTCTGGCGAGCTCGGTATGGCGCACGGCGGCATACCAGTTGGCAGAAAATTCCCGCCCTGCCCGTTGCAAGGGCAAGGGAATGGGTCCGAGCACACTGATAACCGGGGGGTTGCCGGCGATTGACCGCCGGCCGTCCCGGTCCAGTCCCTGCAACTTGCCGCTTGCGACAAGTTTTGCCCGTACAGTGGGGTCGAGGTAGGTAAACATCGCGAGAGCCTACCATTTCACGGCAACCACGTAGGAGCGAGCAGTGCTCGCGACCATGCGTGGCACATTGCTGGATGCCGACGCCGCACCCGTTTGCCGTTCTCGCTTAGGGGGAAATGCGCTCGAACGACATACGGGTGCGTCGTCAGCTGCGACGATCCGAGGGATGTGTTCCACAATCGCGCGTCCAATCGCCCCGCGGCCGGCATTGAGCCGGTGGGCCGTTCGAGCGCATTTCCTCTAAGTGAGAACGGCCCACCGGCTCAGTACCGGCGAATACGTCTTGCTGACCGACGGGTCATTAACGTAGAATAACTGACTCTTTAGTCAGTAACTCGCCCGTCATGGCCGAACCCCGCTTTCGCCGCCGAAAGGAAGACCGCCCCGCAGAGATTGCGGAGGCTGCGCTTGCCGAATTTTCGGCCAAGGGCTACGACGCGGCGCGCGTGGATGACGTGGCAAAACGGGCTGGTGTCAGCAAAGGACTCCTTTACCTCTATTTCCGTACCAAGGAAGAACTGTTCAAAGCGGTGATCCGCAAATTCATCAGCCCGCGCATCGAGGCACTCGAAAATGCCGTTCGCGAAACGGAGCTCTCCGCCGAGCAGTTTCTTCGCGGCCCGTTCCTCGAGTTTGCGCAACTGATACCGAAGTCACCGGCGCGGGTGCTCGTTCGCCTCATTGTCGCCGAGGGCCCGAAACACCCGGACCTGATTGCTTTCTACTGGGACAACGTCGTGGCGCATGGCCTGAACGCCATGCGAAACCTGATCGAGCGCGCGGTGACGAACGGCGAATTCAGGAAATCGGCCCTGAACGAGTTTCCGCAGATGCTGATCATGCCAGTGCTGTTCTCGGTCGTCTGGACCGGCGTCTTCAGCAAGCAACATGCGCTCGACACCGACCGCTACATCGAAAGTCACCTCGAATTCATCCTGTCCTCCGTACTCAGGAAGGACTGACACAGGTCAGCCACATGCCCAGAAAAATTCCTGCCCTTCTCCTTTTATCGGCCTGGATCGCGTCGCTCGCGGCGTGTGATCCCTCGGACGGCAACACGCGTAGCGTCGGGCAACTCGAATCCGAGCGCATCGAAATCACCGCAGACTTCGCCGAGCCGATCATCGAGCGCCTGGTCAGCGAAGGCCAGCCGGTCCGTCGCGGCGACGCGCTGATCCGCCTGGACAGCTCGAGGATCGAGGCGGCTATCGCCGAAGCAACGGCGGCACTTGCGCAGGCCCGGGCGCGACAGGACGAACTGATTCGCGGGCCGCGCCGCGAACAGATTGTGGCGGCGCAGGCGAACGTTGCCGGCGCGGAGCGGGACCTCGAATTTCGCATGGCGCAGTTCGATCGTGCCACCGAGTTGCTGCAACGCGAACTGGCCTCTCCGGAGCTGCGCGATCAGATGAAGGCCGCGCTGGACGCGGCCGAAGCCAACCTCGACGTTCAACGCGCGAGGTTATCCGAGTTGTTGAGTGGCACGACCGTCGAGGAGCTGCGGCAGGCCGAGCAGGCCGTGCTGCAAGCCGAAGCGCGTGTCGCTGCGCTCGACATCGATCTCAAGCGTCATACGCTGATCGCGCCTGTGGATGGCGTGCTCGACAGTATCCTTTTCGAACCTGGCGAGCGCCCGCTGCCCGGACAGCCTGTCGCCATCCTGTTGTCGGGCGCGCAGCCGTACGCCCGTATCTATGTCAGCGAGACGCTGCGGACACAAGTACGCCCCGGCACGCTGGCCCGCATTCACATCGACGGCATCGCAGAATCTTTCGATGGCCGGGTGCGCTGGATTGCAAGTGAAGCGGCATTTACCCCGTACTTTGCGCTGACGGAACACGATCGCGGCAGGCTCGCTTACTTTGCGAAGGTGGATATCCTGGGTGCAAACGAGAGGTTGCCCGACGGCGTACCGGTTGAGGTGGAACTGCAGCTCGGCTCTCAAATCGGCACGGCAGGCAAGGACTGATGGCCACGAACCCGGGGCTCGCGATCGAAGCGCGCGGACTGTCCAAGCAGTTCGGCAATCTCGTGGCCGTCGACCACATCGATCTCGACGTGCCGAAATCACGAATCTACGGTTTCCTCGGGCCAAACGGTTCGGGCAAGTCGACCACCATTCGCCTTTTGTGCGGCCTGTTGACACCGAGCAGTGGCGGCGCAACTGTACTCGGACTGCAAGTACCGGGCGAAGCCGCCGCGCTCAAACCGCGCATCGGTTACATGACCCAGCGCTTCTCGCTGTACGGCGACCTGACCGTGTACGAGAATCTCGAGTTCATCGCCGATATCTACGCCCTCACCCGGGCTCAACGAAACCGGCGCATCGACGAATTGCTCGAAAAGTACGACCTCGTTGCACAACGCCGGCAGTTCGCCGGCACCATGAGCGGCGGCCAGCGGCAGCGGCTGGCTCTGGCTTGCGCCGTGTTGCACAAACCGGAGTTGTTGTTGCTCGATGAACCGACGAGTGCCGTCGATCCCAAGAGCCGTCGCGATTTCTGGGCGAAGCTTTTCGAACTCGCGCACGACGGAACCACGATCCTCGTATCGACGCATTACATGGACGAGGCCGAGCGGTGTCACCGGCTGGCCATACTCGATCGCGGCCGGAAAGTCGCCGACGGTTCACCCGCCGAACTGCAGGCGGCCACCGGCATGAACATCGTGGAAGTGCTTGCCGACGACCCGGTGGTCGCACAATCGGCACTGGGCGAATTGACCGAGGTCGCAAGCATCACCCAGCTCGGGCTGCGCCTGCGCGTACTGATTCCCGAGTCCTTCGCCGATCCCATCGCATTGATCGAAGCGAAACTCGGGCAGCACCGGATCACTGCCCGCACAGCGACCGTACCCGCGTCGCTCGAAGACGTATTCGTTGCGGTGACGCAAAAGCGGCAGGCTGCATGAAAGCGCTGCGGAAACTATTTGCGGTCATCAAAAAGGAGTTTCGCCAGTTGCGGCGCGACCGGATCACCTTTTTCATGATCGTCGGGGTGCCGATCGGCCAGATCCTGCTGTTCGGTTATGCGATCAACACCGATGTCCGGAACCTGAGATCGGCAGTCGCCAACCAGGCACACTCACACCTGTCCCGGCAATTCGTTGCAGAACTCGGCCAGACGCAGGTTCTGGACCTGCAATTCACGGTCGAAACGCCGGGTCAGCTGGAAGAATTGCTGCGCATGGGCGAGATCTCGGTAGGTGTGTTCATTCCACCGGACTTCGACAGGCGCGCGATCGATGTGCACCGCCCGGCTGCGCAAATGCTCGTCGATGGCGGCGACCCGACGATACTCGGCGTTGCCAATCAACTGGCGCTCATGCCGTTCGGTTTCGATGCACAGTCGACAGTACTCCGCAACCGGACCATCGAGGTCCGACCATACTACAACCCGGAGCGGCGTACAGCGGTGAACATCATTCCCGGCCTCATCGGCGTCATCCTGACCATGACCATGACGCTGTTTACCGCGGTTGCCATCGTCCGCGAGCGCGAGCGAGGCAATCTCGAATTGCTGATCAACACGCCGGTCAGCACCGCGGAGCTCATGATCGGCAAGGTTTCGCCGTACATACTCATCGGGCTTATACAGCTCGCCCTGATTGTCGGCGTCGGGCAGCTATTGTTCAAAGTGCCGGTTCGCGGCAGCATGCTCGACCTGTACGTCGCGGCGTCCGCGTTCATCGTCGCCAACCTGGCGCTGGGCCTGTTCATTTCCACGGTGTCGCGCACCCAGTTCCAGGCCATGCAGATGACGGTGTTCCTGCTCCTGCCGTCGATCCTGCTGTCGGGGTTCATGTTCCCGTTCGACGGCATGCCGAAATTGGCACAGTATCTCGGCGAACTGTTGCCCAATACGCATTTCATCCGGCTAACCCGCGGCATCATGCTGCGCGATGCGTCCCTCGCGGATCTCGGCCAGGAGCTGCTGGTACTCGGGGTCTTCGCCGTGATCGCGCTTACGGCGGCAATTCTCCGTTTCTCGAGGCGCCTGGACTAGGCACAAACTGCGCCGGGCCCGTTGCCGCTACGGCGGCCCGGCTACACCCTGCCCGGCGGACGTGGTAAAAATATTCCCCGGATCCCCGGGATATTTCCACCAGACTTCATCATGAACCAGGACAGCTCTGCAAAACCGACGGTGTACATAGTCGACGACGATCAGCAGATCCGATACGCGATGGAATTGCTGATGCGCTCGGTCGGCATGGATTACGCCATCTTCGGTTCAGGCAACGATTTTCTCGATAGGTATTCAAACGAATTTGCCGGTTGCCTTGTTCTGGACATACGTATGCCGGGACTCGGCGGGCTGGAACTTCAGGATAAACTCATTGAAAGGGGCAGCACGCTGCCGATCATTTTCATCACCGGCCACGGCGATGTGCCGATGGCAGTCGAGGCGATGCAAAAAGGCGCCGTCGATTTCATACAAAAGCCGTTTCGCGACCAGGACCTCCTGGACCGGATCAATACGGCAATGCAGGCGGACCGCGAACGCCGCTCCGAGCGCCGCCTGAAAGCCGATGTACTGGACCGGATCTCGAAACTTACGAAACGCGAGAAAGAAGTCCTCGACCTGGTGGTTACCGGCAAGCCCAACAAGGTCATTGCCTACGAACTCGGCGTCAGCCAGCGCACAGTGGAAATTCACCGCGCACGCGTCATGGAGAAAATGCAGGCCCGGTCACTTGCCGACCTGGTCAAGATGCATATAGCGGCCTGACCTTTCTGGCGGTGCCTAGCGTGCTTTGACCCGGTCTGCCAGTCTCGCGCAGTCTATGCACTCGTCCGCGTAAGGATGCGCGAGCAGCCGCTCGTTGTTGATGCCCGCTCCGCAGGTGACGCAGATGCCGTAGTCACCCATATCCATGCGTTGCAGGGTAGACGAGATCTTGCGCAATTCGTTTCGCGCGTCATTGCCGAGTGCATCGACGACTTCGCTGTCCTCGAGTTGTTTGGCGCGTTCTTTCGAATCCGGCTCGAGGCCGCGCCGCAGATTGGCGGTAATACGCTCCAGGCGGGCATTCAGCTCGTCTTTCTTGCGTAACAATTCCTGTCGTAACTCATCGAGCAACTTGCTATCCATGCCCTGATGGCTCCTCGGATGCTGGATCCCGGATCGGCCTCTCGCCACAAACCGGGAGCAGCGAACGGGCCGTGTAATGTGTATTGTGGCATTTCGACCAGCTGGATTACACACGGGCAAAAGCCGTTCGACATCAGTACATGCCCTTACACACAATTTTTGCCAGGCTAAGTATATTCCGAGACATACTAGGCAACAGGCCGTATTGGATACCGGCGCTGGTGCCGTTAGGCTATGTATCCGTCCTGGACCGGTCCGGACCGGAGATTCCCTTACAGGTGCTGCAATGCAAAAAATCACCCGTATCATGTGCGTCATCGATCCCACAGCTGACGAACAGCACGCCATGTACCGCGCCGCCAGCATTGCCGGCGTGCTGGGCGCCGAGCTCGAGCTGTTCGTTTGCTACTACAACGAATACCTGAGCGGCGACCGGCTGTTCGATTCGCCGTCGCTGGAGACAGCACGCAAAGAGGTCATCGGCGGGCACGAGAAAAATCTCGAGAAACTTGCGGAGTCGCTGCGCGCGCGCGGCCTGGTCGTCACTACCTGCGCTGTCTGGGACCATCCGTTGTACGAAGGCGTCGTGCGGCATGCCGCGGCGACCGGGGCCGACCTCGTCTTCAAGGATACGCACGAGCATTCGGCAGTGTCGCGGGCATTGCTGACCAATACGGACTGGCACCTCATCCGCAGCTGTGCGGCTCCGCTGTGGCTCGTAAAACCCAAGTCAGTCGCGACGAAACCGGTTTTCATCGCCGCCATCGACCCGATGAACGAGCACGACAAACCGGCAGCGCTGGATGACGAGATACTGGTACTCAGCAAGCTGCTGGCTGACAAATGCACAGGTACGGTACGGGCGTTCCACTCCTATGACCCGCGAATTGCCGTTGCAACTGCCACGGCCAATGCCTACATCCCAGTGTCCCTGCCTTTCGACGAGATCGAGAAGCAAATGCGCGAGCAGCACGAAAAACGCTTCAGGGAAATCATCGCGTTTCACGGCATCCCGGACGACAACGCACACCTGGTTGCCGGACTGGCGCACGAGGAACTGCCGGCATTGGCCGACGAACTGGACGCCGCAGTTGTGGTCATGGGGGCCGTGTCGCGAAATCGCTGGAAAAGGCTCTTCATCGGAGCCACTGCCGAGCGCACGCTCGATCACCTGCCTTGCGACCTGCTGATAGTCAAGCCGGACTGGTTCCGCACGCCGGCCGAGATTTCAAAGGAACGCGCGGCCTAGGCATCGGGTCGCGAGCGCTGCTCGCTCCTACAGTTGCGGATCGAAGCATTGCAGGAGCGAGCAATGCTCGCGACACCACGTGGGTCAAAAATCCGCGGTGAACATCAGCCAGAATTTGCTGGCGTCGACGAACGCACTGCTGTCGGCATCGAAGCAGGCACCCTTCAACATTACGCTGTATCGGTCTCCGAGGCTGCGGACCGCTGAGAAATCGAACTCCGTGCCCCAGTCGGCATTGCCGGATTGCGCGGAGAAATCGTGGTAAACGGCCTGCAGGTTCCACCCGGCCAGCGTGTATTTGACCGATACATGGAAGTCGTCGATACCCGCATCGGGCGTCACCAGGAACTGATCGACCCAACCCTGGAACAGGTGCAAAGTAGCCAGCGGGGTACGAAATGCGGCGCCTGCTACATTCTCATCGCCGCCCAGCGACTCGAAGGCTATGCCCAGTGACAGGCCGCTTTTCAATACCCACGCCGCATCCCCCAGGAAATAATCGGCACGAAAATTAACGGGTGCATCTGCGGTGTCCGATTGCGTTGCGTACTCGGCTGCGAGTTCGATGTTGCCGCCGCCGGCGGGAATTTTACCGGTCACCCGGCCGCCGGCAGTTACGGTCGAGAATGCCGGCGTATTGTCACTATCGATGTAGTATGCATAAGGCGTCAACGACCAGCTATGCGACAGGGCGATCGTCGCGTTCAGCAAATGCGTGTTCTGATCGTCGTTGCCGGTCGCCGATCGCTCGCCGGAGATACGGTTGACCTGTGCGACGTAAGTGTAACTGAGCAAGGTCTTTTGCAGATTGCGCAGATCGAGATTGAATCCGTCGAAAGTCTGTTCATTCTGCCGCCAGCCGACTCCCCCGACAAACCGTTGATTATCAAGGTTAATCCGTTGGCGGCCGAACCGCAGCCGGGCTGCATCGCCGGCCTCGTAGTCGAGGTATAGCTGGTTCAGATCGGCACCCTCCGGGTCTGCAACCACCGGATACTCCGTCCGGTCGGGACTGGTGCCGGCGCCGCTGTTGAAATCATCCATCAAGAGTTCGCCGACGTAATCGAACTCGCCGAACCCGGACCAGCCCTTCCATGATCCAGTCGCGTAATTAAGTCGAAATCGCAGCGTCGATGCCGCCGCGTTCTCGGAGAAATTGTCCTGGTCGACGTGCTCGAAACGATAGCGCAGATTCAGATGTGCTTTGCCCGCGGTCACTGCATCCGCAAACCCTGCCGGCTGATCCTGTGCGACCGGATCCGCAGCAAGTACGGCGTTGCAGGCAAGCATGCCGAGCAACAGCGAATTCCTGCGCGGACGCATGACTGTCCAGGATTCCATCAGTAAACGTCGTGCACGGTGTTGTAAATATTGAACTTGCCTGTCGGCGTGACGATTTCCGGTCCTTTGATGACGTGCTTCAGCTTGCGTGACTTGTCGTCCACCACGACGATCGCAGACTCCTGCTCCTTGCCGCTCCAGACCGAGAACCACACTTCGTCGCCTGCCATGTTGTATTCCGGCTGCACGACGCGCTTCGGTCCGTCGCCGAGTTCCGCCCACTCGCCAATCGGCAGGACCTCGTATCCCGCGTCCAGATCGTTGACTTTGAATACCGCAACGCTCTGGCTGATCGACTCATCGGGATTCAGCGGCGCATCCACCCACAGGTTGGCCGATTTCGGATGGGACTTGACGAACAGGGAACCACCGCCCATGCCGTGCAAAATACGAACAACTTTCCAGGCATGATCGGGATGCCCCTGCGGATCGGTCCCGAGGAACGTGACATTGGCGTTGCCAAGCGCACTGGTAACCCACACCGGGCCGAATTGTGGATCGTCGATGTTGGCGCCGCGTCCCGGGTGCGGAATTTTCTCGACATCGACCAGTGCCGCCAGTTTGCGGTCCCGGGAATCAACGATTGCAATCTTGTCCGACTGATTTGCAGCTGTCAGGAAGTAGCGTTTGCTGCGGTCCCACCCGCCATCGTGCAGGAAGCGGGCGGCGCCGATGTCTGTTACGCTCAGATTGTCCACGTCTTCGTAGTTGACCAGCAGGATGTGGCCGGTCTCCTTGACGTTGACGATGAACTCCGGGTGCTCGTGCGACGCGACGATGGCGGCGACGCGGGGCTCCGGATGATACTCCTGGGTATCGACGGTCATGCCGCGCGTCGAGACAATCTTTTTCGGTTCCAGCGTATCGCCGTCCATGATTACGTATTGCGGCGGCCAGTACGCACCGGCGATCGCCAGCTTGTCTTCGTAGCCTTTGTATTTCGACGTCTCCACGGAACGGGCCTCCAGCCCGATCTTGATTTCGGCAACGATGGCGGGCGGATCCATCCACAGATCTATCATGTCGACCTTGGCATCGCGCCCGATCGTGAACACGTAACGTCCCGATGCCGACGAGCGCGAGATGTGCACTGCGTAACCTGTCGGCAGAATGGCAACCACTTCCTTGGTATCGCCGTCGATGATCGCGACCTGCCCTGCATCACGCAAAGTGACCGCAAAGAAATTTTCGATTTTGCGATTGTGCTGCCGTGTTTTGGGTCGGTCTTCCGGCTTCACCAGCAACTTCCAGCTGGCGCGCATGTCTTCCATGCCGAACTCCGGCGGCGCCGGCGGCTCCTGTTGCAGGAAGCGGGCCATGACGTCGATCTGCTGCGCGGTCAGCTCACCGGAGCTGCCCCAGTTGGGCATTCCCGCAGGCGATCCGTAGGTAATAAGCGCTTTCAGGTAGTCCGTGCCCTTTTCCCGGGTGATATCGGGCGTCAGCGGTTTACCCGTTGCACCTTTCCTGAGCACGCCGTGACAACCGGCGCATCGCTCGAAATAGGTCTGCGTCGCCGCCTGGTATTCAGCTTCGTTCAAAACCGGGCCCTCGGCTCCCGTCAACTGCCGGGTTTCCTCCGGCGAAATCACGGACGGTGCGCCCTGGTAACGCAGTTCGGCTTCAGTCGTTCCCGTGTGCGGCTGACCGGCGGCGCGATCCTCATGGCCGAGCTCCTCGCGCAATGCCGCGACCTCGGCAATGCTGACGGCCGCGCCGCTGTTGCCCCATGAAGTGAGCACGTAAGTCAGGGCATCGGCGAGCTCCTGATCATTGAGGTAACCCATGCTCGGCATCACGCCGTTGTACTGGTGTTCGTTGACGGTCAACGGCCCGGACAGCCCGAACAACGCGACTTCCAGCACTTCCTTGCGATCGCGTTTCAGATAATCCGACTTCGCAAGCGGAGGGAATGCGCCCGGAAGACCTGCCCCGGTCGGCTGGTGGCAGGCGGCGCAGTTCGCGAGATAGACCCTTTCGCCACGCGCCATCACGTCAGACATCGCTCCCTGGGCAACTTCCGCTGTGTGCACTGCGACGGTCGCGTCATCGCCAGATGCACTCGCGGCCTGATCCGCGTCGTCGCGTGAACAGGCCTGCAACAACAACGTTGCTGCGGCGATGATGGCGAAACTGGACGGGTTGTGACTTGAAAGTTTCATAACCGACGCTCCTGCGCTATTTCCACATTGCTTTGAAATCGAATGTTCACCAATGCATGTTCGCACTGAGAGAGAAATTTCGGCCGGGCTGGGCCAGATACGGGACGACCGGATCGTCCGGCGACAACCCGCGCGCGTCAGACCAGAGCCAGTAAATGCGGTCCGTCACGTTCATCAGTCCCGCGCGCAAAGTCATGCGCTCGCCCAGTCGCTGCGTGTAGTAAAAATCGAGAACGCCGGAGCCAGGCGGCTTGAATAGCTCACCGCCGGTTTCGTCCCGCTCGGACCAGCTTTCCGTAAGCAGGGCCTGCAGGCGCAGATGAAACTTCCCATCCGGTGCTCCCCAGCCGGCACCGATCACCGCCTGTCCCGGCCCCACGGAATTCAATGGCTGACCGTTGTCCCTGTTCTCGCCCGTCGCCTTGTAAAGCGAACCATCGGTCGAGAAATTCTGCAGGCCGCCACCGAAGCGAACGTCCCATCCTGCTTCGTATCCTTCGATCAGCGTTTCATTGATGTTTTGCGACTGAAACAGAATGCGGCCGCTGACCGGGTCGGTGCCGAGCCGAACCCTGGATTCAATGAAATCCTCATATTGCGTGCGAAACACGCCTGCCCTGAAACTCGCGTACTCGCCTTGCCAGCGAATTCCGAGATCGATGCCATCGGAACTCTCGGACTCGAGTTCCGGATTCGGTATTGCGCGGTAATTGAACAACGGGATCTCGAGGCCGATGTTCGCGTCCTCGTAGGGCGGCGCACGGAAGCCGTGAGCGTATTGCACATACAGTTCGGTGGACGGGTATGCGCGATAAATGAATCCGATCTTCGGCGACAGATCGGATTCAGAAAGGGAAACCGGCTCGGCAAAGGGATAATCTTCCGCGTACATCGGATCGTTCAGCGGGTCGAGATTGTAACGATCGCCGCGCAATGCCATGACGATCGACCAGTCGCCGATCGTCATGACGTCTTCGAGATAAGCGCCCCACTCGCTCGAATCGCTGATCGGAAAATCGCGAAGCGGGAAATCCTCGCCGAGTATCGTGCTGGTAACCGCACCGTCGATGAGACCGTGCTCGACGCCATCACGGTATTCTTCCGTGCGACGTTGCCGGTACTCGACACCGAACCCGAGCCGATGTTCGACCTTGAGCCTGGTCAGGACTTTCTGCAGGTTCAGCTCGATGCCGCTGATCTCCTGGTCGAACTGAAAATAGCGATCGATGGCCACAGGCCGTGATGCGTTGCCACGCTCGTCCAGCGTGTCCTGTCGAACGTCCGTTCGTTCGTAAAAGCCGCGCACGATCCCCGATTCGACCCAGAACTCCGGGCCGCCGAATTCGTAAGCGACATTGAGCATGTCCATCCGATACCGGTCATCGCCTTCGAGCGCCGTTGTCGAAACGAACCTGCCGGTACCGAGCATCGAATTGAGATCCGAATGAACCTCCGCGTCCTGGTGCATGAAACCGATGCGCCAGGTATTGCCACCGAGGCCGTCGGCGACCAGCTTGAGGAGTCCCGAACGACGCCGGTAGTCACGGTAATCGAGGGCTTGATCAACGGCAGCCGATTCCGTTTCCTGCCCTTCGCTCAGGCTGCCACCGAGCAGGAATGCCGTGGATGCATCACCCAACGCAAACATGCCGGTACCGCCAAGGCCGTTATCGGCGCCGTGCCAGGTGGCGAGCAGATCGCCCCCGGTATTTCCCGAGCCAATGAGGTCCATCGGGTCCGGTGTGCGGACCGCGACCACGCCGCCGATTGCAGAACTGCCGTACAGTGCCGACGCCGGGCCATGCAGGACTTCGATGCGCTCGACGAGTCCGGCGTTGATGAAATCGCGGGTTGCATTCGAGAAACTCCCGACGTCGAACTGATCGCCGAGCGGCACGCCGTCAACCAGCAAGGCAACCCGGTTACCACCAATGCCGCGGATATTGATGCCCTCGTCGCCGAAACGAGCCCCTGCGGACTCGTAGTCGATACCCGGCGTGTAACGAAACACGTCGGCCATCGATGTCGACAGGCTGGCATTGATATCCTCGCGTGACATCACCGTGACATTGGCGGCGATTTCGCGAACCGATCGCTGGTCCTTGTGCGCAACGACGACGATCTCGTCGACAGTGTGATCATCGCCATCGGGCCCGGCGGTCGCATGCTGCGCGCGCAGCGTCAGCGGTGCGAGCAGGATCAGGAGTCCGGCAAGCGCCCGCGGGCGCCCGATACCGGCGGATTGGGCCAGGGCTTGCATCGGATGAACCGGCGTCCTTGTCGTTTGATCGCTTGTTGCCAGCTTGCCAAGAACCGGCCGTAAATCCATACGTACGATCACTTACCAGGGCGTTGTGCGCACGTATGGCGGACATTATATTGAGTCACCCGGAGTTCCGATTTCAGACATGTATCCTGCCCTCAAAAATCTGCACATGGCACTTGCGATGCTGAGTTTCGGCGGATTCCTCTTGCGCACTTACTGGATGAGCCGCGATCCGCGAAAACTTGATCGGCGAGCGGTCCGGATTCTGCCGCACGTGATCGATACGGTTTTTCTGACAAGCGGAGCCGGCCTGGTCCTGCTGCTGCGCTTGCCGCTCGCGCACAGTCCATGGCTCATTGCCAAACTTGCGGCTCTGGTGGCCTACATACTGTTCGGAACGATTGCATTGAAACGCGGACGCACACTTCGCATCCGGCGCACGGCAGCAATGTTCGCGGTGCTGACGTTTGCGTACATCGTCGGCGCGGCGATAAGCAAGTCCCCGGCGAGCTGGTTGGAGATCGGGGACAGTGACCCAAATTGCAGCCTATGATTCCCAAGCTGTTGGATGGTCAGGCAATTTTGGTCACTGTCCCCGATCTCCAGTCTACAGGTTTTCCTCGACGATGCCGGTCGCAATCGCGGTCCTCGCGCGATGCAACAGCTGATCGATGTCGACAGGCTTGCTCATCAACAGACTGTTTTCCAGCGACCGCGCCGCTTCGACTACCTTCGACGTATCGCCACTCACGATGAATGCCGGCAGAAGCGTGCCGAACCTGGCGCGAATCTCCGTGACCGCCTCGACGCCGGTCGATCCATCGAGCAGATGAAAATCCGAAATGATGAGATCCGGGGCACGATTGAGGTAGTTGACCGCGGCCCCGGCTTCGCCGGCCGATGCGGCGGTCACAACGCGAAATCCCTCGGCCTCCAGCAGCAGGCCCCAGGCTCGCGCCACTTTCACGTCGTCCTCGATCAGCACGATCAGGCCACCGCTTTCCTGCCGGGCCGGTTCGAGTCGCGGCACCATGCGAGCAGAGTGGTTGTCGTCTGCAGCCGAGACCACCGGCAGGCAGATCGAGAAACAGGACCCCCGTCCTGGCGTCGATTCGACCTGGATTTCGTGACCCAGCAGGTCGGCCAGCCGACGCACGATTGCGAGGCCGAGACCGAATCCTTCCGTTGCGATTCCCGGCGTCTTGATCCGGTGGAATTCGCGGAAGATTTCCTCGAAGTGCTGCCGCTCGATGCCTATGCCGGTGTCGCGGACGTGCAGACACAAGTCCTGATCCTTCTTCGTACAATCCAGTACGACGGTGCCGGTGGGGGTATAACGAATGGCGTTCGACACCAGGTTCTGAATGATCTCGGCCAGCAGGTTCGGATCGCTGCGCACTGTCGCAGCACTGGTCCCTGCCTTGAATTGCAGTCCTTTCTGTCTCGCCTGTCGCGCGAACTCCGCCGACAGCCGATCGATCAGCCGCTGGATGGGAAATTCCTCGGTTTCCGGTCTCACCGCGCCGGCATCGAGACGGCTGATGTCGAGCAGCGAGTTCAGGAGATTGGTCATCGCATCCAGAGAGTGCTGTTGGCTCTCGACCATCTCCATCGCCAACGGCGTATTCACCGTGCGCCGCAGTGCTCCTGTCAACAGGCTCAGTGCCTGCACCGGCTGCCGCAGATCGTGGCTCGCCGCGGCGAGAAACGCGCTGTTGGCCTTGTTGGCGCGTTCCGCCGTCTTCCTCGCTTCGATCAGCTCTGCTTCCATACGCTTCCTCTCGGTCACATCACGGATGACGCTGGAGACGAACGTACCGGCAGTCGCGGCGACCGGACTCAGGCTGATTTCCACGGGAAACGTGGAGCCGTCGGCACGCCGGCCGTGCAGTTCGAGGCCCTGGCCCATCGGCCTGACATGCGGATCCCGGCCATAACCTGCCCGGTGGCCAACGTGACGTTCGCGCAGCGCCTCCGGCAAGAGCTTCTCGACCGACTGACCGATGAGGTCCTCCCTCGGGTACCCAAAGATATTCACTGCCTGGTCGTTGGCAATGGCAATTCGCCCATTCTGGTCCACGATGATCATGGCATCGGGCGCCGATTCCAGAATATGTCGGAAGTAGGCCTCGGACGATCCTGACTCACTGACATCGCGAATGGCTGTGGAGATCAGTTTGCCGTTGCCGGTATCGAATGGCGTCAGCGAAATTTCGGCATCGAAAACTTCACCATTCTTGCGCTGGCCCTTGAGGCTGAGTCCTGATACCAGTGGCCGGGCATGCGGCGTTTTGTGGTAACGCTTGCGGTGTTTCGCGTGTTTGTGACGCAACGCCTGAGGAATGAGGACCTCCACGCTTTGCCCCGGCAATTCGCCGGGCAAATAGCCGAAGAGGCTCTCGGCGCGTTGATTGACGAAGACTATCGATCCGTATGTGTCGACGACTACAATCGCCTCGTTCGACGAATGCAGAATGTCGTTCGCGATTTCTGCCGGCAGTTTCATGGTTTTACAAGCTATCGCACTTTCGCGGCCCGCGAACACAATGAGATATACGTAGTTGCACTTAATTCGGCCCGTCAGCCCGCGGTTCCGCGCAAAGCCTGCAAAAACATGCGCGCGGAGACGACGACCAGGAATAACCCGAACGTCAAACTCAGCCTCCGTTGCGACAGGCGATGCGCAAGTGCGGCGCCGGCAGGCGCAGTGACCCAGGTGGCCGGTGCGATCAGCGCAAATCCCAGCAGGTTGACGAAGCCCAGACTGTACGGCGGCAATCTCGGGTCGCCGTAACCCGCGGCAACGAATGCGACAGCGCCGGGCAGGCTGATGGCCAGTCCGAACAGGGCAGCCGTACCCACAGCACGATGTATCGGCTGGTTCAGCAAGGTCAGCGTTGCAACACTGAGGGTGCCACCACCGATTCCAATCATGCTGGAAAGACCGCCGATGAGTGCGGGCACGACAGGCATGAACGGGCCGCGCGGAACGTTCGCAGCCAGCGTGCGCCCGTCGAGCGGCAAGATCATTTTCGTGGCAATGAGCAATGCCATGACGGCGAACACCAGGGACAAAGTGCGGCTGTGCACGCCGGCCGCGATGATCGCTCCGGCCAGCGCGCCGATCATCACGAATACAACCCACCGGCGCACCAGTTCCGTGTCCACCGAACCGCGGCGATGATGCGCCCGCGACGATGCTATCGACGTAGGTATAATGGTCGCGAGCGAGGTCGCTACGGCGACCTGCATGCGGATTGCCGGGTCCGTTCCAAAGTAGGTGAGCACCGTGTCGAGCACTGGCACGATGACGATACCGCCACCGATACCCAGCAGACCGGCGAGTACGCCACTGATCGCGCCTGTTACCAGCAGGGCAGTAGCGAAGGCGGCAAGCTCCAGCATCAGGGCGTTAACTGCCGGAGTTGGCTGCTACGCATTCAGCAATGCCGCATGATGCCGCAGATGGTCTTCCATGAACGTGGAAATAAAATAGTAGCCGTGATCGTAGCCCTGGTGGCGGCGGAGTTCCAAAGCAATCTCTTTCTCCGCGCACGCCGCTTCGAACATATGCGGATGCAGCTCGCGCTCGAGAAACTGGTCCGCCATGCCCTGGTCGACCAGGATCGGGTTCGCGGGTTTGTTGCGGCCGATGCTTTTCACGAGTTCGGTCGCGTCGTATTCGGACCAGGCTTTGCGGTTTTGCCCGAGATAATTGCCGAAAGCTTTTTGCCCCCAGGGGCAATTGATCGGGCTGCAGATCGGTGCAAATGCGGAGATCGAACGGAATACCGCGGGGTTTTTCAGTCCGATCGTCAGGGCGCCGTGCCCGCCCATCGAATGCCCGAAAATTCCCTGGCGCTGCCGGTCAGAGGCAAAATTCGCCGACAATACTCCCGGCAACTCGACCGTAACGTAGTCGTACATGCGGTAATGCCTGTTCCACGGCACTTCGGTCGCATTGAGGTAGAAGCCGGCGCCGAGGCCGAAATCGTAGGCGCCGGCCGGGTCGCCGGGAACATCCTCTCCGCGGGGGCTGGTGTCCGGAGATACCAGCATCAATCCGAGTTCCGCTGCAAGCCGCTGGGCGCCACTCTTGATCATGAACGTTTCTTCGGTACAGGTGAGACCGGAGAGAAACGTAAGCACGGGTATCTTGCGCTGCGACGCCTGCGGCGGCGCATAGACCGAAAATCGCATCGTGCAGTGATTGACTGACGAGGAATGCCGGTAAAAACCGACCTTGCCGCCGAACGATGGGTGCTCACTGATGGTTTCGAGATTCATAAAACGAAAAATCGGGGGTCTGACCCCGATTTTCAAAGCCTTTGCAGCACCAGGGTTGCGTTGGTGCCGCCGAATCCGAAACTGTTGCTCATGACGGTTCGGATTCCGGCTTTTTCGATGCAGCGCGTCACGAGCGGTAAACCTTCCAGTGCGGGGTCCGGATCGACGACGTTGATCGACGGCGCGATGAAGTCGTGTTGCAGCATCAGCAGGCAATGAATGGCTTCCTGCACCCCGGTTGCACCGAGGGAGTGACCGCACAACGACTTGCTTGAAGCAAACTTCGGGACGTTCGCGCCAAAAACATCGCGTATGGCCTGCAATTCCTGAGTGTCACCCACCGGCGTGCTGGTGCCGTGGGTGTTGATGTAATCGATCGGCGCGTTCACGGTCGAGCGCGCGAGCTGCATGCAACGGACTGCACCCTCGCCCGATGGCGCAACCATGTCATAACCGTCCGAGGTTGCTCCGTAACCGACGATCTCTGCGTAGATCCTGGCGCCACGTGCCCGTGCGCGCTCCAGGTCCTCGACCACGACCATGCCGGCGCCTGCCGCAATCACGAAACCGTCGCGATTGACGTCGTAGGTTCTCGACGCTTCCGCAGGCCTGTCATTGTATTTGCTCGACAGAGCGCCCATCGCATCGAACAGGCTCGCGAGTGTCCAGTGCTCCTCCTCTCCTCCGCCGGCGAAAACGATGTCCTGTTTGCCGAGCTGGATCTGCTCCATGGCAGCGCCGATGCAATGCGCGCTGGTGGCACACGCCGAAGTTATCGAATAGTTGATGCCTTTGATTTTGAACGGCGTGGCAAGGCATGCGGAAACCGTGCTGCCCATGGTGCGCGGCACCATGTACGGCCCGATCCTGCGCACGCCTTTTTCCCGCAAGGTGTCTGCCGCGAGCACGATATTTGCGCTCGATGCCCCTCCGGAAGCAGCGATCAGCCCGGTACGCGGATTGGAAATGTCCGATTCCGGGAGTCCTGAGTCCTGTATCGCCTGCCGCATCGCAATGTAGGAGTACGCTGCTGCATCGCCCATGAATCGCAACATCTTCCGGTCGATATGCGCCGACGTATCGATATCCACGCTGCCGCAGACCTGGCTGCGCAATCCCATCTCTTTGAAAGATTCATTCGCCCGGATGCCGGAGCGGCCGTTCTTCAGCGAATCGACCACGGCTTCGCTGCTGTTTCCGAGGCACGACACGACCCCAATTCCCGTAATCGCAACACGCCGCATCAGTACACCCTAGAAATTGTCGGTGGAAGTAAAGAGGCCAACACGCAGGTCTTCGGCCGTGTAAATCTGCCGCCCGTCAACCGACATCGATCCGTCGGCGATGGCCATGGTCAGTTTGCGGGTGATAACCCGTTTCAGGTCGAGCTGATAGGTGACCAGCCGCGCAGCAGGCAGTACCTGCCCGGTGAATTTTACGTTACCGACGCCCAGCGCACGCCCCTTGCCCCGGTTGCCCATCCAGACGAGGAAAAATCCGACCAGTTGCCACATGGCGTCAAGCCCGAGACAACCGGGCATGACCGGGTCACTTTCGAAATGGCATTTGAAAAACCAAAGTTCCGGGTTGATATCGAGTTCGGCCTTGATTTCACCCTTGCCAAACGCGCCGCCGACATGGGTGATGAGCGCAACGCGATCGGTCATCAGCATGTCCGGCAAGGGCAGGCGGCCGCTGTCCGGGCCGAAGAGTTTTCCGTGACCGCAAAGCAGCAATTCATCCCTGTTGTAGGAATTCTTGCGGCCTTTCGGGGGGCCATCGCCAATCGATTGTTCCCTGGTTTCTGCCATTGACGCCCCGATGGTTTTCCTGGGATACGGCGGCCTGGTGCCGCGTGCATTGCGTGCTGTCTGAGGTGGCGTATCTTACCGAACCTGCCCGCAGTGGGGTAAAAAAAGTGGATCGCTGCACGGTCTGAAGACCGGGATCAGATGTTGTCGTAATCGAGGACGAGCTTCTTGCTCGTTGGCAACGACTGGCACGCCAGTATGTAACCCTTGTCGATTTCCCAGGGCTCAAGCCCGTAGTTGACTTCCATGCTCACGCTGCCGTCGCGAACCCAGGTCCGACAGGTGGCGCAGACGCCGCCCTTGCACGAGTATGGCAGCTCGATGCCATGTGCCGCCGCCGCATCGACGATGTTCCGGTCGTCAGTTGTCATGGCGAAGCTTTTTTCATGGCCGTCCATGATGACGGTGATGTCTGAAATCGGTTTGCTGCCGGCGACTTGCGCAGTCGTCTTTGATTGGCCCGGTTTCTGCCGCGGCGCACCATAACGCTCTGCATGAACAGGAGTGATGTCCGTTCCATATTGTTGCAATGCGCGCCGGGCCGATTCGATCATGTCACCCGGGCCGCAGACGAACGCTTCATCGATTTTCCGGTTCTTCAGGATGAGCTTGCACAAATCCAGTATCTTCGCTTCGTCCAGCCGTCCGCTGTAAACGGAGAACTCCTGGTCCTCGCGGCTGAACAGGAAATGCAGTTGCAATCGCTCCGGGAATCGGTTCTTCAGCGCATACAGGTCGTCAATGAACATGGTGCTGCGTTGCTGGCGATTGCCGTAGAACAATACGAACCCGCTTGCCGGCTCCCCTTCCAGAACCGCGCGAATGATCGACAGGATCGGGGTGATGCCGCTCCCGGCCGCAATGCCGAGGTAGGTCTTCGCGTGTGATGCGTCGATGGTCGCGTGAAACTGGCCGAAGGGCGGCATCGCCTCGAGCGTATCGCCAACTTTCAGTTCGCTTGCCGCAAACTCGGAGAAAGTTCCGCCCGGCTGGACGCGAATGCCAATCTCGAGCGGCCATTGTCCCGGCACGGAACAAATGCTGTAGGTACGGCGCGCGAGTCTGCCATCGATCGATGCCTGTACCGGCAGGTGCTGGCCGGGCTGGAATGCAAAATCGGCCTGCAGTTCGGCGGGCACTGCAAACGATACGCGGATCGAATCCGCGGTCTCGTTCCGCAACTGCGCTACGGTCAGTTTGTGAAATTGCCTCATTCGCCGATTCTTCGGCAGCGCAGGCCGGAGTTCAGAT
>Ga0299906_10000969_pt1 | contig 25027 bp, 21 predicted proteins | sample RVTome_14_FD_200259 | JGI IMG/M metagenome (GOLD analysis project Ga0299906, IMG submission 200259) | Soil microbial communities from uranium-contaminated site in the Upper Colorado River Basin, Wyoming, United States - RVT145D125 (version 2) ...
TCACCACGGTAGCCGAGGACCTGGTGAACCCCTTCTCGATGACGTTCACGCCGGAGGGGGACCTCCTGGTCGCGGAGCGTCCAGGACGGCTGCGGATCGTCCGCGACGGTCTACTCCTCCCGGAACCGGTGTCGGGGCTCCCGGAGATCATCGCGCTCGGCCGCGGCGCCCGTGCGATGAACGGCCTCGAGCAGGCGGGCCTGCGGGACGTCGTGCTGCACCCCGACTTCGCCTCGAACCGGCTGCTCTACCTGAGCTACACGAAGCCCGGAGCGGACTCGCTCGGGACGCTCGCCGTGGCCCGAGGCCGCTTCGAGGACGACCGTGTCACCGGCGTCGAGGAGATCTTCCACGCCGACGCGCACGGCAACGGGACCGAGCGGAGCTCGATGTGGGGCGGGCGAATGGCGTTCGACGGCCGGGGGTACCTCTATGTCACTCTCGGCGACCGCCAGTGGCCCCCGCAGGGCGACCTCGCGGCGCACCCGGCCCAGGATCTGTCGAACCACAACGGCACGACGATCCGCCTCCACGAGGACGGGCGTGTCCCAGCCGATAACCCGTTGGTGGGCACGCCCGACGCCCGACCCGAGATCTGGACGTTCGGGCATCGGAACGCTCAGGGGCTGGCCGTCCATCCCGCGACGGGCGACGTGTGGCTGAACGAACACGGCCCGCAGGGGGGCGACGAGCTCAACCTGCTCCGTCCCGGCCTCAATTACGGATGGCCCGTCGTCGGCTACGGCGTGAACTACCAAACCGGCCTGGCGATCCACACGGGCACGCTCAGGGAGGGAATGGAGCCTCCGGCTCACGTCTGGGTACCCTCGATCGGGATCAGCGGAATGCACTTCTACACGGGCGACGCTTTCCCCGAGTGGCGGGGCGACCTCTTCGTCGGAGGGCTCAGCGGCCAGCGGCTCACGCGCCTGAGGCTCGAGGGCACCGAGGTCGTCCGCGAGGAGACGCTCCTCCAGGACGTGGGGCGCATCCGTGACGTGCGGCAGGGGCCCGACGGACTCCTCTACCTGGCGGTGGACGGCGGAACGCGCTGGGAGGACGGCCCGCCGACGCCGATCCTCAGGCTGGAGCCCACCGGGATGCGCTGAGTGAGCCGCGCGCGGCGGACTCCGGTCTCCGGACCGAGGAGAGAGAGGTGCGGCCGGGCTACTCCACCTTCATGAAGCCGAGAAGCGTGTCCCCCGGCTTGGGATCGAGCGGCTGATCGACGGTTGCGACCTTCACCACTCCGCTCGAGGAGACCGTGAGGAGCGGTAGGGCCTCGTCCCCGTACTCCCGGCGCCAATCGGCGAAGCGGAACTGCTCCGTGAGCGGCGTCGCCTTGTACTCCGTGCCGTCCTCCCACCGGCTCTCCATCTCGCGGTAGGTCGCGTCCTCTCCGAAGAGCACGCGCGCGCGTACCGCGGCGGAGAGCTCCGCCGAGCCCTCCTCGGGCTCTTTGGCCTGCGCGAGATGAAAGAGGTTCTCCCGACCGAACAGGTGGACGAAGTGGCGCGCCGACAGCGCGTTGATCTCGTCGTTTGCGGTCATGGCGAAGATCTTGCCGATGCCGGGCAGGTCCAGCTCGTCGCCCGCTTGGTCGCTCAGCACGCTGCCGTGATACACGCGCAGCCCCTCTATGCGCGCGTCGGAGATGAGGCCGGGATTCGTGTCGACGACGAGCACCGGCAGATCCAGGTCGCGGAGGGCTCGGGCGAGGCCCCGCGCGAACGGATGCGCGGCGACGATGACGACGCCATTCGGGTCGCGCTCCGCGATGCCCAGCCGAATGGCGAGGGGGCGATCCACGAGCCCGTAAATGGCGACGGTGCCCACGATCACGAAGAAGACGATCGGTACGAGTCGTTCGGCGCCCGCGAACCCTTCCTGCTCCAGGCGGAGCGCGAACACGGCGGTGACCGCCGCGGCGACGACGCCGCGCGGCGCCATGGAGGCGATGAAGAGCCGATCGGCCCCACGAGAGTCCGCTGCCGGCGGTGCAGAGCGCCGCGCTGATGGGGCGAATGACGAGGACGAGGAGCGCCAGGAAGGTGAACTCGGGCGCCGCGAGTTGGCGGACGTCCGAGAAGTCCATGCGCGCAGCGAGCAGGATGAACAGAGCGGAGACAAGGAGAACCTGGAGGTTCTCCTTGAACTCCATGATGTGCCGAAGGTCCACCCGTCGCTGATTGGCGAGGAGCACGCCCATGACGGTCACGGCGAGCAGCCCCGCCTCGTGCTGGAACTGGTTCGCGACCACATAGCCGAGCAGCGCGAGCGCGAGCGCGGTGGCGGCATGGAGGTGGTCGGGGATCCAGAAGCGCGACAAGCAGAGCACCAGGATCCACGCGGGCAGCGCGCCGAACACCGTGCCCGATACGATCGTGGTGCCGATCCCCATCATGGACGGAGCGATGCCGCCGTCGATGAGCCCCTCGAAGACGAGCACGGCGAGCACCGCGCCGATGGGGTCGATCAGGATGCCCTCCCATTTGAGCACCGCGCCGCCGGGCCCGGTCGGCCGGATCTGGCGCAGCAGCGGCAGGACGACCGTCGGCCCGGTCACGGTGAGCACCGCGCCCACCAGCACCGCGAGCTGCCAGGAGAGTCCCAATACGTAGTGTGCGGCGAGGGCGCCCAGCGTCCACGTCACCACCGTGCCCAGCGTGACGAGCTTGGCCACGACGCCGAAGCGCTCGCCCAGCTCCCGCAGGTGCAGGGTCAGCGCACCCTCGAAAAGGATGACGGCGACCGACAGGGCGACGAACGGCAGCAGGAGGTCGCCGAACATCTCGTCCGTCCGCACCAGGCCCACCCCTCCGGCCCCGCCGCGATCCCGAAGATGAGCAGGAGCAGGATCGCGGGCAGGCGCAGACGCCAGCCGAGCCACTGCGCGGCTCCGCCGAGGACGGCGACGGAGACGAGACCGATGACGATCGACTCGTTCAAGGGCGGCCTCGTGGAGGGGTGAGCGTGGCGGCGCGGGCTCCGCACCGATGGCGAAGCGAGCCCCGATGGCGGGCCGGAGGCCCGGTTCCGAGCTATGACAGACTAGCGACGACCCCGCGTCCCGCGAAGGGTCGCGTTCGCCCCCCCCTCCCCGGCCCTCCCCGACGCGCCGACGACAAGGGTCAGCAGGCGGCTCGCGCGCCGGGGCGCCCTCGGATGTCGTGTGTGGGTCCACGAGCCATCCACGGGAACACCTCATGAACCGCGAGCGCGGCCATCAACGTCTTGGTGAGGGACGGTACTCCTTCAGCGGAAGTCGCCGAACTCCACCAGCACGGTCTCCCCGCCGCCGAGATCGACGGTGACCGCGAGGGAGGGCTCCGGAGGCACCGTCTGCTGGACGAAGCCGACGAGCGCCGACACTCGGGCGAAGGCCTCCGGCAGCACACAGGTGAAGACACCGAAGCTGACGATGCCGGCCTGGACCCAGCCGAGCGCGTCGGGCACGAGCAGCGGCCCGCCGGAATCGCCGGAGCACAGCCCCTCGGGCTGTCCGCGCACGCCCGCGCAGATGGTCGCGTCCGTCACGTTGTCGTTCAGGGTCGTCGTGCACTCGTGGTTCGAGATGATCTCCATCTCGAGTTGCTTGAGGACGGGTGAGATGGGGCCCGAGGTCGAGGTGCGACCCCACCCGATCGCAGTGGCGATCGTCCCCGGGTTGGCGAGCGCGAGCTTGGGTGGGGTCATGAGCTCGACGCGTGGGCGCATGAGGAAGTCATCGAGCTCGACGAGGGCGATGTCGTTCTCCACGAATGCGGCCGAGCCGTACGCGGGGTAAATGATCGTCCGTTTGATGTCGATGCGCTGGCCACCGGTTCGCAGGTCGTCGGTACCGACGAGGATCTGGAGCGGAGCGGGTGGCTGGTCCACACAATGCGCTGCCGTGACCACCCAGCTCCCTGCGATGAGCGTGCCACCGCACGTGAACGCGTCGTCGTTGTCGTCGACCGGCTCGAAGACCAACGCGACCTGGAAGGGGAACGCTCCATCCGGGGCGACGCTTCCGCCGATGACGCGGTGGGGTGGGGACGCGACCGGAGCACCGAGCGCCGCGGCGAACGGAGAGCGCAGCTTCGTGACCTCTGCACCGGCGACCTCGATGGCGACGGTGTTCGTCCACCCGATCGGAAGATCCTGGACGATGGACTGCGGGCCGTCCTCGACGCCCAGCAGTGTGTACGCACCGTCGGTGTCGGTGAACACCACCTGCTCGCCGGTGCCGCGGGTCCCGTCGCCGTCCGTGTCCACGAACACGGGGATACTCGGCACGCCCGACTCCTCGGCGCCGCGGTCAGCGCTCGCGTCGGCGTCGTGCCAGACGACGCCCCAGACGGTGTTCGTGCCGTTGCCGCGCGCGCTGTTCACCACGATGGCCGAGCCCGAGAGCACCGCCTCTGCGCCCCTGTCGTCGGTCACGCTCAAAGTAGGCGTGCGCAGACCCGGCTCCTGATAGACGTGCTCGACGGTCACGCCCGATCCGGTCGTGCCGTCGCCGAACGTCCAGAGATACGAGGCGATCGACCCGTCCGCGTCTGTCGAGGGGCCGGCGTCGAAGCGCACGAGGAGTGGTGCTTCACCCACTACCTGATCGGCCGTGAAGCTCGCCACCGGCGCCTCGTTCGGGTTGCCCGACGGCGGAGGCATCGGGCCCCCGTCCCCGTTGCAGGCCGGGAACAGGGGAGTGAGCGCGACGAGGCGCGCGATGCGATGGTACCTGCGGGCCGTGGCTCGTTGCATCGTTCGGGAGGAAGGGCGATACACTTCGATTCGGGGCTTACACTCCAGGAGGGGTCGTGGTTGCGTACAGTCCGCGTCGCTTACGATCAACGATCTCCAGGTCAGCGGGATCTGAAGACGATCTCCGACGATCCGCAGTGGCTCGCCACATACGACCGCGATTCGAATTTGAAAGTCACCTACGATGAACTCCGCCGCGGCGCGTTCACCTCGCTCGTCGGCCGGACAGCCGAAGAGTCTGATATTCAGCCTTCTCAAACTCCGTCAATGTTCGATCCGACCTTTCCCCTTTCGCGGAGCGAAGGAACCTGCAGGAGGGGCCGGATTACCGACAGCCGCGGCGGCGCCTACGTACGTCCTCTCCGGATCTACGTATCGCTGCGTAGGGCCCCCGGGACGGTGGCCGCGTATCCTCTCCCGAAGTCGGTCAGGCTCACCCCCCGCCAGAAAGAACGAGGAAATGCGACTCAGGGAGCGGTTCTTCCGCTGGATCCTCGCCCACCGCTTCCTCGTGGTGGCGGCTGGTGGCCTCGTGGCCGGGGCGTCGGCCTGGGTAGGCGCGCGGATCCCCATCGACTACGGGATGGAGCAGTTCTTCCCTTCGGAAGGCTCCGAGCGGAGCGTGTACGACGAGTACCGCGCTCTCTTCTCCAAGGAGGACGCCCAGTTCGCCCTCTTCTGGGAGGACGACCGGGCGCTTGGGCTGGGCGTCTTCCTCGATCTGGAGCGATCCGCCCACGCCATGCGGGTGGCGGGGCTCGAGGACGTGCGCTGGTTCGGCAACGTGGAGCTCACCGAAACTGTCGAGCTGGACGGCGAGGAGACCACACGCATCTACCGACTGGTGGATGAGCCCGCCCTCTCGGACTCCGTCGTCCGGGCGGAGGTCGCCCGCAGAGGCGGCGACGACCTGTTCGACGGTGTCTTCTGGAATCCCGAGCGCACGGTCTTCACGGTATACGGATACCTCGCTCCGCAGAACAACACGGACGCGCGCCGCCGAGAGATCGAGGAGGCGGTCACGGGGTCCGTAGTCGCGCTGCAGCCTGTGGGCGCCGAAGTGATCCTCACCGGCATCCCCGTGCTCCGCTCGCGCATTCCTCGGATGCTCGAGCGCGACCAGGCGCTCTTCGTGGGCGGGGGCTTCCTCGTCTTCTGCGTCGTGCTCCTCTACTTCTTCCGGCATCCGTGGCACGTGGCGCTCTGCCTGGCCTCGGTGGTCCCAGGATACCTGGGCGCTCTGGCGCTCCTCGGGCTCACGGGACGATCGGTGAGCATCCTGACGAGCTTCATTCCCATCGTGGTGATGGTCGTCGGTGTGAGTGACGCGATCCACATCCTCGATCGTTATCGCTCCGCTCGCGCCGCCCGCGAGGACTCCGACGATGCGGTCGTGGAGACGTTCCTGGAGCTCTCCGGCGCCTGCCTGTACACCTCGCTCACCACCGCGCTGGGCTTCGCGACACTCGCCGGAACGCGGATCGGGATCGTGGTCGACTTCGGGCTTTTCACCGCCCTCGCCATCATGCTCACGTACGGCTGCAGCATGACGCTCCTGCCCGCGCTGCTCGGCTACTCGAGCCGCATGACGTTCAGCGATCACGGGCTCCGGCCCCGCTGGATGCTGGCGCTCCTGTCGTGGGCGTCCGCTGTCCCCCGCCGCTCGTCCGGGGTCGCGCTGGCGGTTTTCGCCGCCGCTGGCGTCGCCGGTCTCCTGGCAGGCGCCACCCTTCGCGTGAACACCTTCATGCTCGACGACATGGAGGAGGACAGCGAGTTCGTGCAGGAGCTCCGCCGGGTGGAGGCTCTGGGGTTCGGCCTCTTCCAGGTCAACGTCTTTCTGCGGAGCGACGAGTCGCTGCCGCTCCACAGCCGGGAAATGCTGTCGTGGATGCAGGAGCTCGAGCGCGCCTTCCGTGCCGACCCACTGGTGGTCGACGTGCTCGGCCCGCCGGACGTGTTCGGGCAACTCCGCCAAGCGGTGCTCGGGGTGGAGTCGCGAGAGCTGCCCAGCTCCGATGAGGAGGCGGCCCAGCTCCTCCTTGTCGCCTCCATGGACGCGGAGAACGACATCGACGACGTCTACTTGCTGGACGACCATGCAGCCCAGATCGTGCTCACGGTGCGGGACGAGGGATCTGCGTCCATGCTTCCCTTGCTCGGGCGACTCGAGGCCTACCTCGCGGAGACCCCGCCACCGTCGGGCTCCGCGGCAGTGACCGGAACGGTACAGATGGCCCAGACCTACGCAACGCGGCTGGTGCGGACGTTCGGCCCGAGCCTCGCCCTCGCGATCGGGCTGGTGTTCGCCGTCATGGCGTATATGTTCCGCTCCGCGAGGCTCGGCTTGCTCGCTCTCCTGCCGAACATCTTCCCGCTCCTGGTCCTGATGGGTGCCATGAAGGTGCTCGCCATCGACCTGAAGCCCTCGACCATCTTGGTCTTCTCCATCGCTTTCGGCCTGGCGGTCGACGACACCCTCCACTTCGTCTCCGACATGAGGAAGAGGATGGCGGCCGGCGCGGACAGCCTCACCGCTGTGCACGAGAGCGTGCAAGCGGTGGGGCCTGCCATTCTCATGACCAGCGTGGCGATGGCGGCCGGCTTTGCCCTTCTCATGGGCTCGCAGTTCCAGGTGCTGGTGCTCGTGGGCGTCATGACGGCGGTGAGCGTGATCGCCGCCGTGTTCGCCGATCTCTTCGCCCTCCCCTCCATGATGCATTTCGGCCGGCGCCTCTCGAGGCGCACTTCCTCCAGCGGACAAAGAGGCCTCTCATGATGACGCGCGCCCTCACCGTCTCGACGATCCTGTCAGGCGCCGTGGCAGCCTTCCTCGGCACGCCCGCGCTGCGGGCCCAGGACACGCCCGACGTCGGTGCCATCGTCGACGAGGCCGAGCGACGGGTCTCGGGTTACGGTGATTTCACGGCCCGCCTCACGATGACACTGCGCGACGGGGCCGGGTCGGAGCGCACGCGCGTCATGCAGATCTCCGGCCTCGAGGTGCCCGAGGATGGAGACAAGACGCTCGTCGTCTTCGAGGAGCCCCGGGACCTGCAGGGTACCGCTGTGCTCACGGTGACGCACCGCGAGGCCGCGAGCGAGCAGTGGCTCCATCTGCCCGCCGCCCGACGCACGCGGAGGATCGCCTCGGGGAGCCGGACGGACTCGTTCCTGGGGAGCGAGTTCACCTACGAGGACATGGGGTCGCAGGACCTGCGGCGGTACCGCTATCGCTACCTGCGACGCGAGGCCCTCGCGGGCCGGGATATGCACGTCCTGGAGCGCGTCCCGCTGGACGGGGACTCCGGCTACTCGCGGCACCTGGTGTGGCTCGATACCGAGGAGTACAGGGTCTTCCGGATCGACTACTTCGACCTGAACGGGGAGCCGACGAAGTCGCTGAACGTCGACGGCTATGAGCGGTATGCCGGGGGTCAGTGGCGCCCGACCCGCATGGTCATGGCCGATCTCGGGTCGCGCGGCTCCACGACGCTCCACTGGACCGACTACGCCTTCGGCACGGGACTCGACGACAGCGACTTCGATTCCCGCCGGTTGGGGCGGTGAGCTCCCGTGACGTCGCCGCTCCCTCCCGGGCCGCTGCGTCTCCTCCGCGGCCTCGCGCCGAGCGCCGTCGCAGTGGCGGTGGCGGCCGCGGGAGCCGCGCGGGCGGACGCGCAGTGGGAGGGCAGCACGTCCGCGGTGCTGCGCCACTATCCGACCGCGCGGGCGGACCTTCCCGCGTGGGAGGCGGCCTGGACGGGGCAAGCCACGAGGAGGTTCTCGTGGGGTGAGGGAGCTCAGCTCCTGACCGTGACCTCGTTCGTCCGAACGGATCCGGACACCTTCGAGAGAAGCCGCGTGGATCTCCTCGACGCCGCGTGGGAACGCCTCGGCGAGCGCTGGGAGCTTCTGGTGGGCGCCAAGGTCGTGAGCTGGGGCGTGGTGGAGTCGACGGCCCTGGTGGACGTGATCAATCAGCGCGACTACGCGAGCGACGCCCTCCAGCCCCTCCGGATGGGGCAACCGGTGGCCGGTGGTCGCCTTTTTTTGGGCGTTGGGACAGTGGAAGCCTACCTGCTCCCCTGGCACCGCCCGCGGCGCTTCGATGGACGGGAGGCAACGCTGCGAACGGAGCGGCCCATCGCGGTCGACGCGCCGCGGTTCGAGGACGACGGCGTGGCACGGCATCTGGCCTGGTCCGCGCGCTGGAGTCACTTCCTGGGGCCGCTCGACGTGGCCCTGTCCCACTTTCGCGGCACGGACCGGGCGCCTCGCGCGGCCCCGTCGTCCGCACCCGACCAGGCGGTGATCCCCTTCTACGAGCGCATCGCACACACTGCCGTCGAGCTCCAATGGACCCACGGATCGTGGTTGGTGAAGCTGGAAGCGCTGCGCCGGGCTGCGCGTGGCGACGTCCACGGGGCGCTCGCGGGAGGCATCGAGTACTCGTTCGCCGACTACCTCAGCTGGTTCGTCGAGTACGTGCACGACGACCGGCCCGTCTTCTCGTCCAGGACCGTGGACCGGGACGTGTTCCTCGGGGCTCGTCTCCTGACCCAGGACTGGACGCTGAGCCTGCGCGGGTTCGTCGATGCCGCCACCGGGAACGCGATCGCTTCCACGACGGCCACGCGACGGATCAGTGGCTCGACGACCGTCACGGTGGATGCGCGCTCGCTCCTCGGCGAACGGGATGTCGAGCCGCAGCTCGCTCACCTCGTCGACGCGTTTGTCGAGCTCCGACTCTCGACGTTTTTCTGAGAGAGCAGCCATGTCCGAGCTCAGAGAGCGCGACTTCGAGAGTTTCTTCCGGGCTCCCTTCGACTGCTACCCGCAGACGTCTCCGTTCGTCTCCCTCATGCGATCGGATCTCGCCCGGCTCCTGGACGGGCGGCGGAATCCGTTGTTCAGCCATCACGGCGACTTCACGTACTTCACCCTTTGCGACGGCAAGCGTTCACTGGGCCGCGTGGTGGCCCACGTCCACCACGACTCCAACCGTCGACACGGTCGGCGGCGGGGCTACTTCGGCTTCTTCGACTGCCTCGACGACGCCGAGGTCGCGCGGCTGCTGCTGGAGCGAGCCGCCGAGTGGGTCGCCGCCATGGGCTGCGACGAGCTGGCCGGGAACTTCAACCTCACGGCCATGCAGCAGATCGGCGTGGTGACCGACGGGTTCGAGCACGCGCCGTACACGGACATGCACTTCAATCCGCCGCACATCCCCAGGCTCCTCCGTGCGTGCGGCTTCGAGCCCTTCTTCCCCATGAGCACCCACGAGCTGGCCCTCGAGCAGTTCGAGCCGGAGGAGCTCCGCACCCCGGGGGTGCAGGCTCTGCTGGACGGCTCCGAGCTGGAGTGGATGCCTGTGCGCCGCCGGCACTTCGCGCGTCACCTCGACGCGATTCGCTCCGTCCTGAACGCGAGCTTCGACCGGAATCCCATGTTCGTGCCCGTCACCCGCGAGGAGTTCTTCTTCCACGCCCAGGAGATGATGTGGATCATGGACCCGCGTCTCTCGAAGCTCGTGTACCGGAGTGGCGAGCCCGTCGGTGCGGTGATCTGCATCCCGGACCTGAACCGGCTCATGCGGCGGGTGGGCTCTCGACTCGGCCTCTCCTTCCCGCTCCACTACCTACGCTACCGCCTCCGACGCCGCCGCGCCGTCGTCATCTTCTGGGCCGTGCATCCCAGCGCGTGGGGCCACGGTTTGAATCCGGCCATGCTCTACCAGGTGACGAGATCGCTCAAGGAGGCGGGCTACGAGCGGCTCGGCCTCACGTGGATCGCGGACGAGAACCAGGCCAGCCTCCGCCAGATCGAGAAGCTCGGGGCGCAACCGCTTCATCGGCTCCACCTGTTTCGCAAGCCGATCGGGGTCGGCCCGTGATGCTGAGCCTGGACGATCGCCGCGCGCTCGTCGCCGAGGCGTCGCGTGCCCCGAGCGCGCACAACGCTCAGCCCGCGCGCTGGCGCTTCGAGGAGCCCGATCGGCTCGTGCTGCTCGAGGCTCTGGGGAGTCGCCTCTCGGTGGCCGATCCCGCCGGCAGAGACGCCCGCATGGGTCTGGGCGCGGCCCTCGAGGGCATGGTGCTGGCGCTCTCGCGGCGCGGCCTCGGGATCACGGATCTCCGCCGCCTGGACCGGCCCGGAAACCGGACGCCGGAATCCGCGACCGAGGTCGTGGCCACCGCGCGAATCGTGACGCGCCAATCGCGGGATTCCCTGGCCGAGCGCGTTCCCGAGCGGCGCACCTTCCGCGGGCGGTTCAACGGCGCTCAAGCGGAGGTGGACGGGCTGAAGGCCTTCGTCGCCGCGCGCCCCGACCTCTTGCTGATCCACGACCGCCCTCATGTCGACGAGCTCGCCCGGCTCCACGATCGGGCCTCGGCGCGCTTCTTCCAGCGAGGAGGCTATGCGCGCGAGCTGTGCGCATGGCTGCGGCTGAGCCCGGATCATCCGCGCTGGGCGATGGACGGGCTCAACGCCGAGTCGCTGGCCCTGTCGGGCTCCGAGGCGTGGGCCGCCCGCATGATCATGCGGCCCACGCTGCTGCGGGCGCTCACCTCCGCCCGGCTCATCAGGCTGGTCGTCTCCGAGGCCGCCACGACCCGCTCCGCGACCGGAGTCCTCGTGTTGACGGCAGAGGCCCACGACGCCTTCGAAGCCGGCCGTCTGCTGTACCGCCGCTGGCTGGAGCTGGATCAGGCGGGGTGGTCGGCCTGCCCCATGTCGGCTCTCGTGGACGACGAGGGCGCGGCCCGACGCGTGCGCGGGCTCGGTGGGCTGCCAGCTGGGGCGCCCCTGGCGAGTGTGCTGCGCGTCGGGCGAGTCGGCGAGGGAGCTGCACAACGGAGTCCCCGCCTGCCTCCCGAGGAGCTTCTGCTGTGAAGACCCTACTGCGGATCCGGAGGCTGAGCCTCCACTACCTCGACGTCGAGCTTCCGCTCGCCGACGGCATACGGGGCCGCGTGGTCGAACGACCGGGACTCTGGATGAGCCCTGAGGCGCTCACCGAGGTCGTCGCGCAGATGAGGACGGTCGCTCGGCGAACACTGAGCGGGGCGTCCCTGGACTACGGCGTCCTCACGGGCGACGTGGAGCGTCTCGATCACGCCATCCTGACGCTCATCTACGGGCCGAGGGGGGAACCGGTGGCCTTCAACGCGCTCGCGCTGATGGACGTGACCCTTCACGGAGTCGAGGAGGAGGTGCTCCACGCCGGACTCGTGATGGTCGATCCGGACTTCCGCAGCCGCCGACTGTCGTGGGCGCTCTATGGGCTGAGCATCATGCTGACCTACGTCCACCGGAGGCTCAAGCCGATCTGGGTCAGCAGCGTGACACAGGTGCCGGCCGTCTACGGAATGGTCGCCGAAAGCTTCGACAACGTCTTTCCGGCGGGCGAGTGCGGCGCCCGGCGCTCTTATGATCATCTGGTCATCGCCCGGCAGATCATGGCGCGTCACCGGCGCGTCTTCGGCGTGGCGGAAGACGCGCCCTTCGATCAGGATCGCTTCGTCATCGAGAACGCCTACACCGGAGGGTCGGACAACTTGAAGAAGTCCTTCGTGGATGCGGCCAAGCACCGCGTGGATATCTACAATCGGATCTGCGCCGAGACGCTGGATTACGAGCGGGGTGACGACTTCCTGCAGATCGGGCAGTTCAAGCTGTCGACGGCGCGCCGCTATCTCCTGGGATCGGTGCCGCGGAGGTCTCTGGGGTGGCTCCTGCGCTCCGGCTTCTTCCTCCTCGCCGGATCGATCCTCGTCCCCGTCGTGCACTGGTTCAGCGCGGACAGCCACTTCGGAGGGCTGAGGCCATGGAGGGGATGAGCTCGATGCCTGCCAGCCGATTCGACTATCGCGAGCTCGTGCAGCGCAACATCGGCTTCGTCACCGAAGCCGAGCAGGAGCGCATCCGCCACGCCCGCGTCTTCGTCTGCGGTGTCGGGGGGATGGGAGGCGCCTGCGTGATGTCCCTCGTACGGGCCGGTGTATCGCACCTGACCATTGCGGACATCGATCGATTCGAGATCTCGAACCTGAACCGGCAGCTCTTCGCCTTCCTCGACACGATCGGCTCCAACAAGGCCAGGGTGACTCGTGAGAGGCTGCTCGCCATCAACCCGGAGCTCCAGATCCGCGTGGTGGCGGACGAGTGGACGGAGCGCGTCGACGAGATCCTCGCAGAGCACCCCGTGGTCGTGAATGGGATGGACCATGTGCCCAGCGGCATCCTCCTGTACCGGAAGGCCCGCGAGCATGGAGCCACCGTCGTCGACGCCTACGCGTCGCCGCTTCCCTCGGTCTACGTGGTCCGGCCCGGGGATCCGCGACCCGAGGAGCGCCTCGGCTATCCGACGACCAAGATGGCGTGGACGGACATCGGTCCGGAGGAGGAGGCCGCCTGCCTGCTGCGCGAGATCGAGTACGCGCTGGTGCACTCCTCGTCCAAGGATTACGTGGACCTCGGTGCCGCGGCCGAGATGCTGAGCGGTGCACGGAAGCGGATGTCCTTCGCGCCCATGGTCGTCACAGCCGGCAACCTCATGTGCTTCGAGACCATCAGCCTCGTCACCGGCCGCCCGTCCGCGTGCGACCATCGCGGCTACTTCTTCAATCCGTGGGCGGCGCGGGTGGAACGTCCCAGGAGCTGGCCCGTGGCCGCGGCGCGGAGGTGGCTCGTCCGCCGATTCCTCAGGAGGCTGACGCATGGGACATGAGCTCTGGACCGACCCGTTGGTGAGCTGGATGGGCGCAGCCGGGACGCTGAGCTACGCTGCGTACATCCACCGGGACCGCAGCAGGAGCCACCTCGAGCGCATGACGCTCCTGCTCCTCCACACGCTGGCTGCCCTCTTCATCCTGCGCGGCTGGTACTGGCTGACGGAGGATCCGAGGCTGCAGGTGCTTTCTTTCGTTCCGGCGACCGTGGTGCCGATCGTGGTCACACTCTTCGTCGAGGCGCTGCTTCGAAGGCATGCGCATCCGGCGCTCAAGCTCTTCGCTGCCGGTGGCTCCCTCCTCTGCTTCGTGCTGAACCTGGTCCCGATCATGGACAGGGATACGCTCTGGACCATCTCCAAGGTGGTGACCCTGGGCACCTTCGCGTGGCTGGCCTGGAACGTCGTCCGCCGTGATCGCGCCGCTCATTCCACCATGGAGAACCGGCTCATCAACAGCGTGGGCATGGCGCTGGCGGTAGCCTTCGCCGTGGCCCTCACCGACCTGCAACTCGCACCCTCGTGGTTCCATTTCCGGATCGGCGGCATGGGCGGGCTGCTCTTCGTATACGTCTGCGTCCGGGTCGCGGACGGGGACGACTCGCCCCTCGTAGTGGTCTCGGAGCTCATTGGACTCACGGTCCTGGCGGGTCTGGTCACCGCAGCCCTGGCGCTGCTCCTTCCGGGGGCCGACGCGGACCAGTACGCCTCCATCTTCCTGGTATGCCTGTCGTTCGTCCTCCTCTACACGATCCTCGGACGCATCAACAGCCTCCGGAGGAACAGCAGGCATACGTCGTTCTTTCGGTGGCTGCTGGACATGACGAGCACCACGCTCGAGGAGCTCGTCGCCGCCCTCGAGCGGCTGCCGCTCACCCGGGAGCACCGCGTGGTGCGCGAGACCGACGTCGATCCGGCCGACCCCGCGGTCATGGCCAGCGCTCTTCTGCGCGCGGGGGAGGTGTGCACGCTCTCCGGCCTGCGGTCGGCCAAGGACAGCGCTCCGGAGGAAGACCGCGATGGCATCGAGCAGCTCATCGGGCTCCTGCAGCAGCACGGCATGACCCACGTCATGCTCTTGTCCGGTCGGCCCTACACGTTCCTCCTGCTCAACCTCCCCGAGTTCGCCAGCGGTCACAATCCGATGCTGGAGGTCGCCTTGCTCCACAGATACGCCGCTCTCCTTCCGAGAGCCTCGACATGAACCGCCGCCCTCGATGGATTCTCGCCCTTCTGGCCTTGGCCCTGACCGTAGGTTGCGCCTGGCCCGGGCGACTCCTGCGCGGCTATGCGGAGGGATCACCACCCGACCTCGGCATGGCCCTGAACGGCGCTATGGAGGCGGGGTCCGACCCCGCCGCGGTCGGCCTCGCCCACTTCGCGTTCGACGATTGGGGCAGCCTGAACACGGACGGGCTCGATCGCTACACCGTGCCGTGGAAGCTCGTCGCCACGGCGGTGGTCGTGCACGCGCGTGACCTGCGCGGGCTTCCCGTGGACACATCCACGCTCAACCGGATCCTCACCGAGCTGGGCTTCGTCACGCCCGCCCGTGTGGTGAACTGGCGAGGCCCGGCCCCCACGCTAACACGACCCCTCGGCCTCGTGCACGGCACGATGTCCCGCGGCTTTCCCCGGGTCGAGCTGGAGGGAGCGAACGTGGGCTGTGTGGCATGTCACTCCGGTGTGCTCTACGACGGCGACGGACGCCCTACCCGCGAAGTGTGGGTCGGCCTCCCCAACACCTCCCTGAACCTGCAGGCGTATGGGGTGGCCGTCTTCGAGGCCCTTCGACACATCCAGGGACGGGAGGAGGAGCTGGAGGGTGCGCTGCGCACGCTCTTCCCCGAGGTGACCGAGGCCGAGTGGAGCACCATCGAGGACCATGGCTTGCCCGCGGTTCGGGAGCGCTTCGCAGGCGAGTGGCGCGACCGGACCACGCCCTTCCCCTTCGTGAATGGGAGCGCGGGACTCACCAACGGGGTCGGCTCCCTCAAGAACCTCGTCGGGCTCGTCGACGAGGATGACATCGAAAGCGAGGTGGGCTTCACGTCGATTCCCGACCTCGGCGGCACTCTGCTCCGCTCCTCCCTCCTCTACGACGGTACGTACGTAGCCGCCGGCCGCCCACGATTCGTCCCCATGGACGTGCGAGACGTGACGGACGACCACGTCGACGGGCTTGCCGACGTGGTGACGTTCTTCATCGTACCGACGCTCGGCGTAGAGCCCGATCGCGCGCGCGCCGGGTACGACGGCGTACGGCTCTTCATGGAGTTCCTCCGGGAGCTGCGATCCCCGCCTTTTCCCGGACGCCTGGATCGCGCGCGCGCGAACCGAGGGCGTGGGGTGTACGACCGCGACTGCGCTCGCTGCCATGGATCATACTCGCCCGGCGTCGACGACGTCGAGCTCGTACGGTTCCCCAACCGCCTCGTGCCGCAGGACTCGATGGGGACAGACCCCCGCCGCTGGCAGGCCGTGTCGGAGGACTTCGTTCAGCGTGTGGCAGAGACCGCGTACGGCCCCTATCTGGACGTCGCGCGCACCGGCGGGTATGTAGCTCCCCCGCTCACTGCAGTCTGGGCGACTGCCCCGTACCTGCACAATGGCTCCGTTCCTACGCTGTGGCACCTCCTGAACCCCACGCGTCGCCCCGCGCGCTTCATGGTGGGTGGGCACAGGCTCGACTTCGACCTCGTGGGAATCGCCGGCTCCCTCGACGGCGAAGGACGCTATGCGTATGGGGAGGGCTACACGCCGTGGTCCGTGCCCGCACTCTACGACACCCGACGCCCCGGCATGAGCGCGACCGGACACGAGCGGCAGTTCGCGCACCTGTCCGAGGAGGAGAAGCTGGCGCTGATGGAATTCCTCAAGGTGCTTTGATGGTCGATGCGGCCGGTGCCGCCATCGTCGAACGAGGCCTACCCCGGATACCAGCCGACATGAACGTCCGTCCACTCCAACCGTTCGAGGGCGATCTCGTCACGGTCGTCTGTCTCGAGCACCACGTCCTCGAGAAGCAGGTCGGCCCGCGCGCCCTCTACGGACGTCCCGGGGCGTACATGGACGGTGGCAGTTCCGGATACGGCCGACCACGTACGGTGGACCTGCGGACCATCGCCTTCGATCACGTCATCGCACGTGGCGTCGGAGAGCCTGGTGCCCTGCTCGAGAATCAGCTCGGCGGCCGGAGACGGGAGCTCGAAGACGGTCACCGTCTCCTCACCGGCGGCCTGCGCCTCGCTAACGGTCCCCTCGGTCCGGAAGCTCAACATCAGCTCGTCGGCTTGGTCGACCGCAAAGAATAGAACGTCGGCGCACCCCCCCATCCGCGTGAGGTTGTCCTCGAAGTTCGGAGCCAGGGGACCGGTCCCGCCGCAGCTGACGAGCGTGATGAGCAGCGAGGCGAGGGTGACGGGAGAGCGCATGGGATCCTCAGAGAAAGAGCCGTAGCGGACCGGTCGTCTTGCGGGAACGCCATTGTAACGTCTCGACCGGGCGAATCGAGACGCCCCCGCGCATCACGTCCGCCTCCCTCTGGCTCTGAATGACCGCCGCGCCACCCCGGCGGTCATCGCGTCCCGGCCGCATTCCGTCGTGACCACACGAGATTCGCGGAATCGCCGTTGAGCACCATGGAATCCATCGCCGATGGTAGCGGGAAAGAAATGTGAACCTTTCCCTCAGGAGGAATCATGACGCACCATCGTTCGCTCCTTCTCCCCGTTCTCGCCGTCGCTCTGAGCGCGTGCGCGGACGCCCCGACCGCCGCGATCGTCGACGGGCCCGATCTGGCCGTGGTGGCTCCCGGACACCTCGTGGCGGGTAGCGGGCACGTCACGACGCCGGCCGGAACACGGGAGTTCACCTTCCACGCCGTGGAGCGGCCCGACGGCTCGGTCGGCGGCAGCTACAAGATCGTGCTCCCGAACGGGCTCTTCTTCGAGGCCGACGTGACGTGCACGGCCGTGGAGACCACGACCGGCTGGGTCGGGGGCGTGATCCGCGCGACCAACGCGGCCGTGGTGGTGGTGGGGAGCACTTCCATGTTCTATGTGATCGACAACGGAGAGGGCGGCAACCCGGCCGATGTCGTGAGCATCGCGGCCTTCAACCAGCCGGAGGGCGCGGACCTCGAGTTCTGCGCGGAGCGACCTCTTGTCCTCCCACAGCAGTCGGTCACGGAAGGCAACGTGCAGGTCCGCTGAGCGTAGAGATCCACGTGTAGACGACCGGACCGGTGGGTCCGCCTCTCCTTTCGGGGCGGCCCGCCGGGATCGGGGGATCGAGCGAGCGGAGATCCATGAACGACGCGCATTCCACCGGAGGCCGTGACGGCAGCGTCCACAGCGCCCACAGCGTAGAGAGCGTCGCGAGCGTAGGGGCGAGCCAGCTGTCCCCGTCGCCGTGCCCTGCTCGGGCTTCTTCGCTCCTCGCTCGCTGGACATGCGTGAGCGGGGTCTGGACGGCGGTCGCGCTCTTCTCCGTCGGTCAGATCTACCTCGCCCAGACCGGGCTCGGCGATCCCCCGCCCCTCGGGCCGCTGTTGCTGCTCGAGCTCCCGATCTGGGCGTTCTGGGGCCTCGCGACAGTGCCCATTGTCATGCTCGCACGGCGGTTGCCGCTGAACCGTCCGGGCGTCGCGACCGCGTTCGTGGTGCACCTGTTCGCGGCCATCGTCGTCGCGGTGGCCGCGGTCGGCTTTCAGATGCTGTGGTATCAGGCATTCAATCCGTATCCCTTCGGTGGATCGTCCCTTTCGACGTGGTTCTGGCAGTACTTTCGGCGCTACTTCGTGGTCGGGTTCATGGTGTATTGGGCCGCTGTGGGCGCATACCATGCGTTCACCAACTACGTCCTGTACCGCGAGCGCGAGCTCGAGGCTTCCCGCGCGACGGCCCAGCTCACCGAGGCGCGGTTGAACGCGCTGAAGATGCAGCTTCATCCGCATTTCCTCTTCAATACCTTGAATTCCATCTCGGCGCTGCTCGAGCACCGGCCTCGCGAGGCACGTAGAGTGCTGGCCCAACTCGCCGACCTGCTGAGGGCGTCGCTGCGCTCGGAGGCGCGCCACGTGATTCCCCTCGACGACGAGCTGGATTTCCTCGAGCGGTACGTGGGAATCGAGCAAGTTCGTTTCGGCGACCGCCTCGTCGTCGAGATGGACATCGACCCGGCGGCGCGGCGAGCCGCAGTTCCGAGCTTCCTCTTGCAGCCGCTCGTGGAGAACGGCATCCGGCACGGCATCGCCCACCGCGACGGAGCCGGTTGGCTGCGTGTCTCGGTGGAGCGCGCCAACGGCGCTCTCGTGCTTCACGTCATGGACAATGGCCCCGGTGCTCCGGGGCGTCCCTTGCGCGAAGGCATCGGGCTCGCGAACACCCGGCGGCGGCTCGGAGAGTTGTACGGATCGGACCACGATCTCTCCTTCACCGAGCGCAGCGAGGGAGGACTCGACGTGCGCGTGCAGATTCCCTTCCGACTGCTCGAGGCCGATTTGTGAGCGACGGCTCGCTGGGTGGCTCGACCGTCACCGTTCTGGTCGCGGATGACGAGGCCCTCGCCCGACGTCGTGTCGTCGAGCTCCTCGAGGCACATCCCACCCTGCAGGTCATCGGAGAGTGTGACACCGGAACGACGACGTTGGAGGCGGTGCGCCGGCTCGACCCCGATCTGCTCTTCCTGGACGTGCAGATGCCCGGGCTCGACGGCTTCGAGGTTCTGGCGCAGCTGGCACCCGAGGAGCGCCCGATCGTGATCTTCTCGACCGCGTACGACGAGTATGCGATCGAGGCTTTCGACGTACACGCGATCGACTACCTCCTAAAACCGTATGCCGACGAGCGGTTCGAGGAGTCGGTGCGCCGGGCAGAGGACGCGCTGCGAAACGAGCACGCCGATCGCGCACGCGATCGGCTGACGCCGCTCCTGGAGGACGCGTCGTCAGGGGGTGCGAACCGCACAGGGGCCGACGGATACCTCGAACGCTTCGCCGTCCCGGTGCGTGGACGGTGGGTCCTGGCGCCGGTGGAGTCGGTGACTTGGATCGAAGCTGCGGGCGACTACGTGAATCTCCACGTCGGCGACACGACCTACCTGCTGCGCGGAACGATGATCGCCGTCGAGGCGCGGCTCGATCCCCGACGCTTTCTGCGCATCCACCGGTCGAGCATCGTGCGCGTCGACTCGGTCCGCAGCGTCGAGGCGGACGAACACGGCGACTATGCCGTTACCCTCGAAGGTGGAGAGCGGCTGCGCGTAAGTCGGAGCTGCCGGGACGACGTTCTCGAGCGACTCGGGTTGCGATGGTGAGTCCGATACGCGGTGCGTGTGGGATCGACCGGTGGGTGTAATCGCTCGGTGGGTGTGGTCGGTTGATGAGTGTAGTCGGTTGATGGGTGGAGATGAACTCAGACGGGGAGGTGGCGACGATGAGGAACTATCGGATGTGCTGGATGACGGTCGTGATGCTCTTGGTCCCACACGCGATCCAGGCGCAGACGGAGCGGAGTTGGTCGGAGGAAGAGGGGCCGATCGCGGATCTCATTCAGCGGACGGCGGACGCGAACAACGCCGGAGATGTTGAGGCGTGGGTGGCGTTGTTCACGGATGACTTCGTGTATATGGCGCCCGGCGCGCCGGAGGTCACGACGAAGGGGGGGTTGAAGGAGGTCGCGGAGGCAGGCTTCCGTCATCAGGCGGATATCCACATCACTCCGCTGGAGATCACGCCTTTACCTGGCAGGTAATTGAACGGAGGCCGCGCATTCGTGAGCGTAAAGCCCTCCAGCGAACCTTGTATTTACGAGCGCCTCGATGAGCCTCCCACGGCCCCGTACATCTGTCCGTCTCTCCCCCACCGTTTGCTGGCCCCTGACTTGTCTTCTGGTCGTCTCGACGATCTGGCCATCCGACGGAAGCGGCCAGACCGGTCCCGGTGGGCAGGTCGTGAACACGGAATGGGCAAGCCTGTTCATTGATTGCCGTGGCGAAGGGTCGCCGACCGTAGTGTTCGAAGCCGGGGTGGGCGCGTGGTCCATCGCGTGGCGGCACGTGCGCGACCGGGTGGCCGAGCAGACGCGGGCCTGCGTGTACGACCGCGCGGGATACGGCTCGAGTGGGTCCGGCTCGGGACCTCGGGATGTCGAGTCCATCGCGACCGAGCTCCACACGCTCCTCGCGGCGCAGGAGCGTTCCCCCTTCGTTCTCGTCGGCCACTCCTTCGGAGGCTGGGTCACGAGGGTTTACGCCCATCGGTATCCCGACGAGATGGCGGGCCTCGTGCTCATCGAATCGGCTCACGAGCAGCAGTGGGGGCGGCTGCCGCCGACGATTCGAGACCGCTATGACGCATCGCTACCGGGCATGGTCGCCCGGGCGGACTCGGCCCGGGCGGGTCAGCTCGACGTGGAGTCCGTGTCGCCGCATCGCTTCTACTCGAGTCGAGCCCCTCTGTGGTCGGGATATCGACAGGAGATGATCGATCCCGACCACCACCAAACGGTCGTCGACGAGGTACGTTCGATGGATCGGAGTGCCCGTCAGGTGGCGCGCACGGGTCCGCTCGGCGACATCCCCCTAGGGGTCGTCTCGTCGGCACGGGAGTTCGACGCGTACCGCGGTACGCCGATTCCCATTGCGGAGGCAAACCGGATCTGGCTCGAGCTTCAGGACGAGCTCGCGGGCCTCTCGGGCAACGTGGTGCACGTCGTAAGTAAGACCGGAACGCACACGCTCCAGTTCGAGGAGCCGGAGCTATTGGCAGGAGTGGTTCTCGAGGTGGTTGCTCGAGCCAGGGCGCATTGACACGTCTCTCGCGAGTGTTGGGTCCCGCTGACGGACGAGGCTAGCCTTTCGAACACACGCACAACCCCGGGAGACGCATCATGCGACCCTTCGAGACTCCTGACCGCCCCGAGGTCGGGGCACTCCTGCGGTGGTGGCGGAAGCGTCGTGGCCTCAGCCAGATGACGCTCGCACATGCGATTGGCGTCTCGCCCCGCCACATGAGCTTCGTGGAAACAGGAAGATCACGTCCCGGGCGTGAGGTGCTCCTGCGCCTCGCCTGTACGCTCGAGGTCCCGCTCCGGGAGACGAATGTCCTGCTCGAGAGCGCCGGCTATGCGCGCGTTTTTGGCGACTCGAGGTTCGAGGACGCGGAGCTGGAGGGACTGCGCGAGATCCTCGTGACGGTGCTGGAGCGGTACGAACCGTACAGCGCGGTGGTGGTCGACGCGGAATGGCGGCTCCTGATGTCGAACCGTGCCCACCGACGGCTCTCGGCACTCTTGCTGGGCACCGAGGCCCCCGTCCTCGGCGATGACGGCGCGAATCTCCTCGAGCAACTCTTCCGGCCCGGCGGTTTCCGAGAGCGACTCGTCAACTGGCCGGAGGTGGCGCATCACATGCTCGAGCGACTGCGCCGTCAGGTGGAGGAGAACCCGGCGCGAGAAGGACTCCGCAGCCTGCTCGCGAAGTTGGAGGAAGGTGAGCTCCCGCCGCCGCACGACGGCTCCCCTTCGAAACTCCCGGTGCTGCCGATGCACTTCGAGCTCAGCGGCAAACATCTACGCTTGGTGAGCATGATCACCACGTTCGGGGCACCACAGGACGTGGCCGCGCAAGAGCTCAGGCTCGAGGCCTTCCTCCCCGCCGATCCCGAGACCGAGCACGTGCTTCAGATGTTGGCTCAGAATGGGGAAGCATGACATCGAGCGGCTCCTCTCGTCCTCAACCCTTACCTCTGAGGTAATTGAGGTCTGCACATACGACGGGAATCGTTCCACATCACGAACCTGAAGCTCTCGAACCAACGGAACGAGCGGACGTGCCTACCAGCGTTCAGCCTTCCTCGCCCCTCGCACCCTGGCTGCGCGGGAATGCGATCTTCTCTAGCCTCTCCGGCGTCGCCGTGCTCACCTTCCGCGCCGATCTGCCGCGCCTGTTGGGCGTGGAGACAGGCAGCCTCTATGTCGCGGTCGGCGCCGGACTGGTGCTCTATGGTGCTCACCTCTGGTGGCTTGCCAGCCGCCCTGTGAGCCGGGCTCGGGCGCTCAGCATCATCTCCGGCGACGTCGCGTGGGTTCTCGGTAGCGCCGTTCTATTGGTTTCCGGCCGGCTCACAGCGGCCGGGAGCCTGATCGTGGCGGCAGCTGCCGTCGCCGTCGCGGTGTTCGCTGTGGGTCAGTGGAGGGCAAGCCCTGAGTCTGGAAGGCGCTCCAGGAATCGTAGACGCACACGGCGACGGGCTTCGAAGCATTCGGGGTAAAGCAGCCTCACCATCATCCTTCCCGGCCGCCACCCGTGAGCTCCCATATGAGCTCGAACTCCCTGCGGCGGCTGAGTCCGGCGGTGAGCTCGGGAGCGGGGGCGATCGTGAAAGTGCGCGCGGTATCGGCGATCGTCTCTCGGAGCGACCGGAATGCAAAGCCGGTCCCATGTGCACGTGTCCCGTCGATTCTGAAGAAGCCGGGCTCGGGGTCGTCGTCGGGAATGTAGAGTCGTAGATCGTCCCAGGGCCGAACGCCACGGTCGTCGAGGAAGGCGCGAGGCGCCCGCACGATCTGCGAGCGACGCCCGGTCACGTCGTGCCAAGCCGTGAAGAACTCCTGGATGGGCACGGGCTGCGCTGGATTGATGAGGTGGAAGATGCCGCCGAGCTCGGTCTCCGCCGCATGGACCGCGAAGCGCCCGATATCCCGGGCGTCCGTCCATTGCAGCACCGCCGTCGCGTCATCCGGCACGAGCACGGGCTCCCCCGAGAGGAATCGTAACGCCCAGTAATCGAGCTGGACCGCACCGGCGTCGTAGCCGTAGACGGTGTGACACCGCAGTACCGTCCCCCGACCTCCGTAACGGTCCAAGACCGCGAGCTCGGCCGCCCGCTTCCGCTGGGCGTAGCCGACGTCCGGGTCCATCGACGTCACGAGGGCGGCCGCGTCCACGGTGGGTGCGTGCTCGTCCAGAGCCGACTGAAGGTATGAGCCGAGGACGGCAATCGACGACACGTAGACGTACCGCTCCGCCCGGTCGGCGAGGAGCTCCGCCGACTCATGGACGCAGCCCGGCTCGCTATGCCAGGTATCCAATACGAGGTCCCACGAACGCGAGCCGGCAAGCGCCGAAAGACCGACTCCCCGCCCCGCGAAACGGTTGCCCTTCAGACGCTCCAGGTGCGGGAACAGGTCGGGGTTCGTGAAGCCCCGGTTGAAGAGCGTCACCTCGTGTCCGCGCTCGAGCGCGGCCCAAGCGAGGTGAGGCCCGACGTAGTTCGATCCCCCGAGCACGAGAACCCGCAGCCGCCGCGCCGCCGGGTCGACCGTCAGCTCCGGCCAGGAGGGGGGCAGACGCAGGAGGGCCGCACCAGCGGCGACGTTATGGAGGAAGCGCCGTCGATGCATCCGGGTTCCTTTCGTGGGAGAGCCGTTGCCTTCGCGCCAGTCCATACGTCGGAGGGGCGAGGTGCATACAGGTGCCTGCCTCCAGCCTCCTATCTCACTCAGACTTCCCGCCGCCTTTGTGCTACTCCTGCCGCAGCGCCCGCGACGGATCCACGCTCGCCGCCCGCATCGCGGGAATCCAGCTCGCGGCCGTCGCGACGATCACCAGCGCGATCGCGACCGCGCCGTACGTGAGGGGGTCGGTGGCGCTGACTCCGTACAGGAGGCTCGCCATCACGCCGCTCAGCGCCCCGGCGGCGATGAGCCCGACGACCACGCCGAGCGCGGCCAACACCAGGCCCTGTCGGACGACCATGCCGCGAACCGACGGAGCCGACTGCCCGAGGGCCATCCGGACGCCGATCTCACGCGTCCGCTGTGACACGACGTAGGAGATGACGCCGTAGATGCCGACCAGCCCCAGGAGGAGCGCGATTCCCGAGGCCGCGCCCAGGAGCGACATCGTGAACGAGGCGCGCGAGGTCGCCGCCGTGAATCGGTCCTCCATCGTCTGCGGGTTGGAGAGTGGGATGCGTGGGTTGACCGCCTGGACCTCGCGGCGGACCACCGGCACGAATCCGAGCGGATCGGCCGCCGTCCGGACGACCACGTCCATGGTGCGTGCAGGCTGCGGATCTTCGGCCGCCCCGAACGTCGCCGGCCAATAGACGATCGCCTCCGCATCCTCCTCGAGGCTCCGGTACTTCGCATCGGCGACGACGCCTGCGACGGTGTACCAATCCTCGTCCGGAAAGCCTATGCGCACCCCCCTTCCGATCGCGCTCTGGCCCGGCCACCACTGCTCGGCGAACGACTCGGAGACGACGACGACGCGCTCGCCCTCCGCGCCGTCGCCGCGGCGGAACGTGCGCCCCTCCAGCAGCGCGATGCCGATCGCCTCGAGGTAGCCCGCCTCGACCATGTTGTTGTAGGCGATGACGGGCAGCTCGCCGTGCTGCCGGGGATGGTCTTCGAGCTCGATGACGAAGAAGCCCATGCCGTTGCCCAGCGGCGTCGACACGGCGAAGCCCACCGCCTCCACGCCGCCCTGGGCGGCCAGGCGCTCACCGAGCTGCCGGTAGAAGCCCGCGGCTTCCTCCCA
>Ga0299906_10000970_pt1 | contig 25016 bp, 22 predicted proteins | sample RVTome_14_FD_200259 | JGI IMG/M metagenome (GOLD analysis project Ga0299906, IMG submission 200259) | Soil microbial communities from uranium-contaminated site in the Upper Colorado River Basin, Wyoming, United States - RVT145D125 (version 2) ...
CACCAGGTGCACGATCAGGCGGAGCAGGCGGTAGGCCCGGATCGGACGACTGGTGGCTGCGGGCCGGGCCCCGCCTCTAGACGACATGCCTCTGGACCACCCGGGTTACCAGAGGCTGCTCCCGAAGGCGTTGCGGTAGCGCGTGCCGATCTCGTCGCGGGACAGCTGGTGGTTCTGCCCGCCGCGGCTGGCGATCTTGATCGCGCCCAGCAGCGAGGCGAGACGTCCGGTGGTGGGCCAGTCGTAGCCCTGCGCCATGCCGTACAGCAGCCCCGCGCGGTAGGCGTCGCCACAGCCGGTGGGATCCACCACGCGCGCCGCCTGCACGCTCGGGATGCGCAGCGCCTGGCCGCCGGTGTAGATGGTCGAGCCTTCCGCGCCCTGCGTCACCACCAGCGCTTTCACTTCGCCCGCCAGCTGCTCCAGCGGCATGCCGATGCGCTCCTGCAGCAGCCGCCCCTCGTAGTCGTTGACCGCCACGCAGGCCGACTGGCGCACCATGCCCAGCAGCTCCTCGCCGCTGAACATGGGCAGGCCCTGGCCCGGATCGAAAATGAACGGGACGCCGGCCTCGCTGAACTCGCGCGCATGGTTGAGCATGCCTTCGCGCCCGTCCGGGGCGACGATGCCCAGGCTCACGTCGCGCGCATCGCTCACCTTGTTGAGGTGCGAGAAGTTCATCGCGCCCGGGTGGAAGGCGGTGATCTGGTTGTCGTCGAGGTCGGTGGTGATGAAGGCCTGCGCGGTGTAGCTGTCCTTCACCTGGCGCACGTGGGTCTGCACCAAACCCAGGCGCTCGAGACGATAGGCATAGGGCTGGTAGTCCTCGCCGACCGTGGCCATGATGAGCGGGCTGCCGCCCAGCATGCGCAGGTTGTACGCGATGTTGCCGGCGCAGCCGCCGAACTCGCGGCGCATGTCCGGCACCAGGAACGCCACGTTCAGGATGTGGATCTGGTCGGGCAGGATGTGGTTCTTGAAGCGGTCGCGAAACACCATGATGGTGTCGTAGGCGATGGAGCCGCAGATCAGCGTATGCATGGATGAGGGTCTCGCGGGTCAGCGGGTGACGATGAGCGGCTTGAGGTCGAGCGTGCGGTCGATGCGGCCCGCGGCATCCAGCGCCGCATCATGCGTGGCGTAGGGGCCCGCCTGCACGCGGTACAGGCGGCCATCGTGATGGATGCCGCCGATCCCGGCGAGCCAGGACAGCTCGGTGCTCATGCGGCGCAGGAAAGCCTGCGCATTGTCCGCCGAAGCGAAGGCGCCGAGCTGCAGGTACACACCCTGGGCCTGCGTGGTTTGCACGCGCGCCGGCGCGCTCGCGGCGCTGTCGACGCCGTTCACCGGCGCCGGCGGTGGCGCCTTCGCGGCCACCGCTTGCGTGTCCCCGGGAAGAATGCTCTCCACCCGGACTTGCGCGCTGCCCTCGCCCAGGATGCCGAGCCGGTAAGCCGCGGTGTAGGACAGATCGATCAGCCGATCGGCATGGAACGGTCCGCGGTCGTTGATGCGCACCACCACGGTCTTGCCGCTCGCCACATGCGTCACGCGCGTGTAGCTGGGAATCGGCAGCGTGGGATGCGCCGCGGTCATGCCGTACATGTCGTAGATCTCGCCCGAGGCGGTCGGCTGCCCGTGGTAGCGCTTGCCGTACCAGGACGCCATGCCCGTCTCGCTGTAGGGTGCGAGCGCCGTCATCGGCGTGTAGCGGCGGCCCAGCGCGGTGTAGGGGCGCGCGGTGGAGGCCTTGATCGGCTCCAAGCGCGGCTGCGCATCGGGCACCCGGTCGAGATCCGCGGGCGGATTCGCGCGCGGTCCGTCGTCGAGGTAGTAGCCGCCCGGCTTGCGCGGCGGTTCTGCACGCTCTGGACGCGGCGGAGCGCCGCCGCATGCGCTGAGCAGCAGGACAATGCCTGCTAGAGCGCCCGCAGCAGCGCCAGAGCCCGCCGCATGCCGGATGCCTCGCGTCTCGCCCGTCACGTCTTCACCAGCCGTTTGTGCGTATGGATGCTCATCAGTATGCCCATGCCGAACAGCAGACTGACCAGGGAGGTGCCGCCGTAGCTGATCAGCGGCAGCGGCACGCCGACCACCGGCAGCACGCCGCTCACCATCCCCATGTTCACCGCCACGTAGGTGAAAAACGTGAGCGTGATGGCCCCCGCCGTAAGGCGTTCGAACAGGGTGGAGGCGTTGAAGGTGATGAACATGCCGCGCCCGATCACGAACAGGAACAACGTGACCAGGATCAGGTTGCCGAACAGGCCGAACTCCTCCGAGAACACGGCGAAGATGAAATCGGTGCTGCGCTCGGGGAGAAAGTCGAGGTGCGCCTGCGTGCCGTTCAACCAGCCCTTGCCGAAGAACCCTCCCGATCCCAGGGCGATGGCGGCCTGGATGGTGTGATAGCCGGCACCGAGCGGGTCCTGGCTCGGGTCCAGCAACGTGAGCACGCGCTGCCGCTGATAACCGTGCAGCATCGACCACATCAACGGCAGGCAGGCCATGGCTCCGGCGGTGAGTCCGATCAGGATGCGCCAGCTCAGGCCGGCGAGAAAAATCACGAAGAAGCCGGCCGCGCAGATCAGCAGCGCGGTGCCCAGATCCGGCTGCTTGACCACCAGCAGCACGGGCACCGCCATCATCACCGCCGCGATCAGGTAATCGCGCAGCTTGAGGATGGCCTCGTAGCGGTCGAAGTACCAGGCCAGGGCCATCGGCACCGCGATCTTCATCAGCTCGGAGGGCTGGATGCGGGTAACGCCCAGATCGAGCCAGCGGCGCGCGCCGTTGGTGATCTCGCCGAACAGCGCCACCGCGATCAGCAGCAGCAGGCCCACCGCGTACAGGGGCAGCGCCATCCGCTGCAGGTAGTGCGGCGGGATGTTGGCCGCAAGCCACATCACCGACAGCGCCACCGCGATGTTCGCCACCTGGTTGGCAAGACGGCCGAAGCTCTCGCCCGACGCGCTGTACAGCGTGATCAGGCCCACCAGCAGCAGCGCGCCGATGGCGGCCAGCAGATAGCTGTCCACGTGCCGCCCGAGATAGACCAGCAGCCGGTTAATCATTCTCGCCCCCCGGCGCCGGCGCCTCGGGTGTGATCTCCGGCTCCTTGCCCAGCAGGTAGAAATCGAACACCTTGCGGGCGATGGGCGCAGCGGTGGAGCTGCCGTGCCCGCCGTTCTCCACCAGCACGGCGAGCGCGATAGCGGGCGCCTCGGCGGGCGCGAAGGCGATGAACAGCGCGTGGTCGCGGTGGCGCTCGGCCACCCGGCGCTCGTCGTACTTCTCATGCTGCTTCAACCCGATCACCTGCGCCGTGCCGGTCTTGCCGGCGATGCGGTACTCGGCGCCGGCGCCGGCCCAGGCCGCGGTGCCGCCGGTGCGCATCACGTCCACCATGGCATTGGTCACGCGCTCCAGGTTCGCGGGCTCGAGCGCGACCTTGCCGACCGGCTCCACTTCGATGCTGGCGAGGGCGTTGGTCACGCTGTTCTGGATCTGGCGCACGACATGCGGGCGGAAGATGACGCCGCGGTTGGCGAGCACCGAGGTGGCGTGCGCAAGCTGCATCGGCGTGGCCAGATTGTAACCCTGGCCGATGCCCACGGAGATGGTGTCGCCCGGAAACCACTTCTGCTTGAAGCGCTTCATCTTCCATTCCTGCGAGGGCAGCAGCCCGCCGGCCTCGCCGTCGATGTCGACGCCGGTGCGCTTGCCGAAGCCGAGCTGGCCGATGAACTGGTGGATGTTGTCGATGCCCAGCTCGTGCGCCAGGCCGTAGTAGTAGGTGTCGCAGGACACCACCACCGACTTGTGCAGGTCCACCATGCCGTGGCCCCCGGCCTTCCAGTCGCGCCAGCGGTGCCCGCCGCCCAGACTGAAATAGCCCGGATCGGCGATGGTGTAATGCGGACTGCGCTTCTTCAGCTCGAGGGCGGCGAGCGCCATGAACGGCTTGAACGTCGAGCCGGGCGGGTACACGCCCTGCAGCGCGCGGTTGTTGAGCGGGTGGTCAAGGGAGTTGTTGAGCAGGTCCCAGCTCTGCGGGTCGATGCCGTCGACGAACAGATTGGGGTCGAAGCCGGGCTTGCTCACCAGCGCCAGCACGCCGCCGGTGGCGGGTTCGATGGCCACCAGCGCGCCGCGCCGCTCGCCGAACACGCGCTCGGCCACGTTTTGCAGCCGGGCGTCGAGCGACAGCATCAGGTTGTTGCCCGACACCGGCAGGGTGCTGCGCAGCGTGCGCACCGCGCGGCCGCCGGCGTCGGTCTCCACCTCCTCGAAACCGGTGGTGCCGTGCAGCTGGCGCTCGTAGCGCGCTTCCAGCCCGGCCTTGCCGATGAAATCCGACCCGGTGTAGTTGGCCGCGACGCCCTCGCCCTCGAGCCGCTCCACGTCCGCCTTGGTGAGCCGCCCGATGTAGCCCAGCACGTGCGAGCCGACTTCGCCGTTGGGGTAATGGCGGAACAGGCGGGCGCGGATATCCACGCCCTGGAAGCGATACTTGTTGGCGGCGAAGCGCGCCACCTCCTCGTCGTTGAGCCGCGTGCGGATCGGCAGGCTGGCGAACTCATGGCCCTCTTCGAGCAGCTTGCGGAAGCGCTTGCGATCCCGCGGCGCGACCTCCACCAGCTGCGCCAGCTCGTTGATCAGGCCCTCCAGGTCGACCGCCTTGCTGGGCGTGATCTCGAGCGTGTAGGCCGCGTAGTTGTGGGCGAGCACGGCGCCGTTGCGGTCCAGGACCAGGCCGCGGTTGGGGATGATCGGGACGATCGAGATGCGGTTGTTCTCGGCCAGCGTGTGATAGTAGTCGTGCTGCAGCACCTGCAGGTAGAACAACCGCACCAGCAGCACGCAGAACCCGGCGAGCACCAGCACCGCGGAGGCGGCCAGCCGCAGCTGGAAGTTGTGCAGGTCCTTCTGATGGTCGCGCAGCTCGGCGCGCCGCGCCCCGCCCAGCACGATGGGTGCGGTTTCCTTGCGCGCGGAAAAACGGCGGAACAGTTTCACACGGCGTCGGGATCCGCGCGCGGCCGCAGCGGCAGGCGGATCAGGTTGAACATCCCCGGCCACAAAATGGCGCCGACGATGCTCGGGGCGAAGTACAGCGGCCCGGGGAAATCGGAACCGGCGGTGAGCCGCACCAGCAGCATGACGGCCTGCGAGGCCGCGAGGATCGCCAGCACATGCAGCACCTGCTGGCGCATGCCGAACATGACGATGCGCCGGTGCAGCAGGATCGCCAGGTACATGAGCCCGGCATACGCCAGCGCATGTTGCCCGAACAGGCTGCCGTCGGCCACGTCCATGGCCAGCCCCAGCAGCCACGCGGGCAGGAACCCGACCCGGCGCGGGTGGTACACCACCCAATAGATCAGCGTCAGGCCGATGAAATCGGGACGCAGGGTGTGCAGGAAGCCCGGCAGCGACAGCAGATTGAGCAGCAGCGCCACCAGCAGGGTGCCGGCGATGTATACGCCTCGCACCGGTCGCAGGATCTCGGCGGTCTGCGCGCGCTCGGCCACCATCTCGTGCAGGCGCATTACGGGCCAGCCTTGACCGCGGGTTTGGCGAGATCGTCCGCCGCCACCGGATTGTCCGGCTGCCTGGGATCCATGCCCACGATCAGCACCTGGCCGTAGCTGTTGACCCCGGCAGCCGGTATGCAGGTGATGCGGGCGAAGGCATAAGCGGTATTGCGCTCGACTTTGGACACCACCGCCACCGGCAGGCCCGGCGGGTAAATGCCGTCGATGCCGGAGGTGACCAGCACGTCACCGTTCTGGATGTCGGCGTTGACCGGCATGAAGCGCAGCTCCAGTGTGCCGTCGTCGCCGATGCCGAAAGTGACCCCGCGCAAGCCGCTGCGCAGCACCTGGATCGGCACCGCCTGCTCCTTGTCGGTGATCAGGGTGACCTCGGACAGCCAGGGAAAGACGCGCGTGACCTGCCCTATTACGCCGGTGCGATCCACTACCGCCGCGCCCGCGCGCACCCCGTGCTGGCCGCCCTTGTCCACCACCACCCGGCGGGTGAAGGGATCGCGCGGCGCATACAGGATTTCGGCGGCGGTCAGCTTGCGCGGCACGCGGCTGCGCATGGCGAGCAGCTGGCGCAGGTGCTCGTTCTCCGCGGCCAGGGCCTGCTGGTTCTGCAAGCCGGCCGCATCCCGCAGGCCCTGCTGCCGCAGCTGCTCGTTCTCCCGGCGCAGGTGGCTATGGCTGACCGCGATCTCGCCGATCCAGCCGAACGCCCGGCTCGGCACTGCGGAGAGCTGCTGCAGCGGATAGACCGCAACCGCCACCACGCTGCGCATGGACTGCAGGTAGTTGAAGCGTACGTCGGCCACCAGCAGCACCATGGAGGCGATGGAGAAGAAGGCGAACCGCGTGAGCAGGCTGGGGCCGCGCTTGAAGAACGGAGGCGGGGTGTATTCCATTGCAGCTCAGGGTTCACCGCCGAGCGGGTACCGGGCCGCTCCCGGCAGCCGGAGGCCTGCGCCGGGAGCCTACAGCGGTAGCGGTGCTCGAGCGGGCGCCGGCGCGGGGGTCCTCAATCGCTGGTGAAGATGGTGCCGACCTTGTCCATGCGCTCGAGCGCCTTGCCGGAGCCGCGCACCACGCAGGTCAGCGGATCTTCCGCGACGATCACCGGCAGGCCGGTCTCTTCCATCAGCAGCCGGTCGATATCGCGCAGCAGCGCGCCGCCGCCGGTCAGCACCATGCCCTTCTCGGCGATGTCGGCGCCGAGCTCCGGCGGCGTCTGCTCGAGCGCGGACTTGACCGCGCTCACGATGCTGTTCAGCGGCTCGGTGAGCGCCTCCAGGATTTCGTTGCTGGAGATGGTGAAGCTGCGCGGGATGCCCTCGGCCAGGTTGCGGCCCTTGACTTCCTTCTCGCGCACCTCGCTGCCGGGAAACGCCGAGCCGATCTCCTTCTTGATCTCCTCGGCGGTGGTCTCGCCGATCAGCATGCCGTAGTTGCGGCGGATGTAATTGATGATGGCTTCGTCGAACTTGTCGCCGCCCACGCGCACCGAGCCGGCGTAGACGATGCCGCCCAGCGAGATGACGCCCACCTCGGTGGTGCCGCCGCCGATGTCCACCACCATCGAGCCGGTGGCTTCGTCCACCGGCAGTCCGGCGCCGATGGCGGCGGCCATCGGCTCCTCGATCAGTTCCACCTTGCGGGCGCCGGCGCCGTAGGCCGACTCGCGGATCGCGCGCCGCTCGACCTGGGTCGAGCCGCAGGGCACGCAGATGACGATGCGCGGGCTGGGCGAGAACAGGCGGTTGTCGTGGACCTTTTTGATGAACTGCTTGAGCATCTGCTCGGTGACCGTGAAGTCCGCGATCACGCCGTCCTTCATCGGGCGGATGGCGATGATGTTGCCGGGGGTGCGGCCGAGCATCTGCTTGGCGGCGAGGCCGACCTCCTGGATCACTTTCTTGCCATTGGGTCCGCCCTCCTGGCGGATGGCGACCACGGACGGCTCGTTGAGCACGATGCCTTTACCACGCACGTAGATCAGGGTGTTGGCCGTGCCGAGGTCGATGGCGAGGTCGTTGGAGAAATAGCCGCCGAGGAATCCGATCATGCACCTCCCGGTTGGAATTCGAACGTAGGTCTCGGACGGATCGAGACTAAATTCTCAAAGAAGCTATAATAGCGCACCTGGCGAGGCGGACGAAAGACGAAAGCCGCGCCCGCGTTGGCGGCGAGCGACGCGCCGTCGGCTGCGCACGACGCCTCCCGCGAAACACAACATCGTCACCAACGACGACGAGCTTGAGTCCCCTCTCGAATCGCGGCGCTTTTCTCCCCGTCCCATGGCCCTTTCCCCTGCCGATGTCCAGCGTATCGCCCGGCTCGCGCGCATCGAGCTGTCCGACGCCGAGCTCGAGCGGGCGCTCGCTCAGCTCACCGGCATCTTCGGCCTGATCGCGGAGATGCAGGCGGTGGACACCGAGGGCATCGAGCCGATGTCCCACGCCCAGGAGCTGGTGCTGCGCCTGCGTCCGGACGTGGTCGCGCACGCCGACCAGCGCGCCGAGTTCCAGGCCATCGCACCCGCAGTGGAGAACGGTCTGTACCTGGTTCCCAAGGTCATCGAGTAGCCGGTCCCGGGCCGGTCCCGCCGCCCGCGTGCCTTCCCGATGCACAACGCCACCCTTGCCGAGCTGTCCGAGGCCCTGCGCGCACGGCGCGTTTCCAGCGTCGAGCTGACCCGCCTGTTCCTCGAGCGGGCGCAGCGGCTAAACGGCACGCTGAACGCCTTCATCACCCTCGATCCCGAGCGCAGCCTGGCGCAGGCGGCGGCCGCCGACCGGCGCATCGCCGCGGGGCAAGCCGGCGCCCTGACCGGTATTCCGATCGCGCACAAGGACATTTTCTGCTGCAAGGACTGGCTGACCAGTTGCGGCTCGCGCATGCTGTCGAACTTCGTCGCGCCCTACGACGCGCACGTGGTCGAGCGGCTGCGCGAGGCGGGCCTGGTGACCCTGGGCAAGACCAACATGGACGAGTTCGCGATGGGCTCGTCGAGCGAGACCTCCTTCTACGGCCCGGTGCGCAACCCCTGGGACACCGCCGCGGTGCCGGGCGGCAGCTCGGGTGGGTCCGCCTGCGCCGTGGCGGCGCGCCTCGCCCCGGCCGCCACCGGCACCGACACCGGCGGGTCGATCCGGCAACCGGCCGCCCATTGCGGCATCTCGGGCCTCAAGCCGACCTATGGCCTGGTGTCCCGCTACGGCATGATCGCATTCGCCTCCAGCCTGGATCAGGGCGGGCCGATGGCCAAGTCGGCCGCCGACCTCGCCTGGCTGCTCGGCGCCATGGCCGGCTTCGACCCGCGCGACTCCACTTCGCTGGAACGGCCGGCGCAGGATTACACGTGCGAGCTGGAGGCCCCGCTCAAGGGTCAGCGCATCGGCTTGCCGAAGGAATACTTCGGCGCCGGCCTGGACGCGGACGTGCGCCGGGCGGTGGAGGCGGCAGTCGCCCAGTACCGCGCGCTAGGCTGCGAGGTGCTGGACATCTCGCTCCCCAACACCCGGCTGTCGATCCCGGTGTACTACGTGCTCGCGCCGGCCGAGGCGTCCAGCAATCTCGCGCGCTACGACGGCGTGCGCTACGGCTTCCGGGCGCGCGACTACGCCGACCTGCACGACATGTACATGAAGACCCGCGCGCAGGGCTTCGGCGCGGAGGTGAAGCGCCGCATCCTGGTTGGCACCTACGTCCTGTCCCACGGTTACTACGACGCCTACTATCTGAAGGCGCAGAAGCTCCGGCGCCTCATCGCGCAGGACTTCGCGCGGGCCTTCGAGCGCTGCGACCTGATCCTGGGGCCGACCGCGCCGAGCGTGGCTTTCGATCTGGGCGCGAAGAGCGGAGATCCGGTGCAGATGTACCTGTCGGACATCTACACCACCCCGGTCAACCTGGCGGGGCTCCCCGGCCTGTCCATCCCGTGCGGGTTCGGCGACAACAGCCGTCCGGTCGGGCTGCAGATGGTGGGCAACTACTTCCAGGAGGCGCGCATGCTGAACGCCGCGCACCAGTACCAGAAGGCGACCGACTGGCATCTGCGGACGCCTGCCGGAGTCGAGTGAAGATGGACTGGGAAACCGTCATCGGGCTGGAGACCCACGCACAGCTCTCGACGCGATCGAAGATGTTCTCGGGCGCCCCGACCGCTTTCGGTGCAGCGCCCAACACGCAAGCCAACGCGGTGGACATCGCGCTGCCGGGCGTGCTGCCGGTGGCCAACCGCGGCGCGGTGGAGCGGGCCATCCGCTTCGGGCTCGCGGTCGGGGGCAGGGTGCACCCCCGCTCGGTGTTCGCGCGCAAGAACTACTTCTACCCCGATCTCCCGAAGGGCTATCAGATCAGTCAGTACGAGCTGCCGATCGTGACCGGCGGCTGCGTGCGCATCCGCACGGGCGAGACCGAAAAGCAGGTCCAGCTCACCCGTGCGCATCTGGAAGAGGATGCCGGCAAGTCCCTGCACGAGGACTTTCACGGCGTGAGCGGCATCGACCTGAATCGCGCCGGCACGCCTCTGCTGGAGATCGTGTCCGAGCCGGACATGCGCTCGGCGGAGGAGGCGGTGGCCTACGCCAAGGCGCTGCACGCGCTGGTGCGCTGGATCGACATCTGCGACGGCAACATGCAGGAGGGGTCGTTCCGCTGCGACGCCAACGTGTCGGTGCGCCCCGCGGGCAGCGATCGGCTCGGCACCCGCTGCGAAATCAAGAACCTCAACTCCTTCCGCTTCCTGGAGCGCGCCATCCTGTACGAAGTGCGGCGCCAGATCGAGATCCTCGAAGACGGTGGCCAGGTGCGTCAGGAAACCCGGCTGTACGACCCGGAGCGCGACGAGACGCGCTCCATGCGCTCGAAGGAGGATGCGCCGGACTACCGCTACTTCCCGGATCCCGACCTGCTGCCGCTCGCGGTAAGCGAGGGCTGGATCGCCGAGGTGCGTGCGGCGCTCCCCGAGTTGCCCGAAGCGATGCGCGAACGGTTCGTGCGGGAGCACGGGCTGCCCGCCTATGACGCCGGCGTGCTCACCGCGAGCCGCGAGATCGCGGCCTACTTCGAGGCCCTGGTGCGCGCGCTGCCGCGGCAGCCCAAGCTCGCCGCCAACTGGGTGATGGGCGAGTTGAGCGGCCGCTTGAATCGCGAGAACCTCGACATCGCTCGATCGCCGGTCGACAGCACCGCCCTGGCCGGGCTGCTCGCGCGCGTGGCGGACGGCACCGTATCGGGCAAGCTCGCCAAGGACGTGTTCGACGCGATGTGGGCGGGACAGGGCAGCGCCGACCAGATCATCGAGGCGCGCGGACTGAAGCAGATTTCCGACAGCGGCGAGCTGGAACGCATCGTGGCCGCCGTGTTGGACGCCAACCCCGCGCAGGTGGCCGAGTACCGGGCGGGCAAGGACAAGGCGTTCAACTACCTGGTGGGCCAGGCGATGAAAGCCAGCAAGGGAAAGGCGAACCCGGCCCAGCTCAGCGAGATCCTGAAGCGCAAGCTCAGTTAGCCGCCAGTTCGTCGGCAGACGAACCGGTCCCGCTGCGCAGAGCAGGGTGACGCTACGGAGCGGAGCTGGGGTGAGGCCTGCCTACCGCGGGCTGACCTGGGTCAACTCCATGTAGCGCTGCTTGTCGGCGTCGAAGCGCGCGCGGATCACCGCGATCTGGATCTCGTGGCGCCGGCGCTCGGCCAGCAGATGCTCCACCTCGAGCTTCGCCTCCGCGATGTCTTCGGTCAGGAACTCGGGCACCGGCTTGCCCGCGCGCTGCACTTCGCTGGCCTGCCGGCTCAGGCCCTGAAAGCGCTCCTCCGCCTTCTTCAGGCGCGGGTCGAGCCCGCGCAGGGCCTGCGCGGGCGCGCTCAGGCTGCGCTCGCGCGCATCGTCGATTTCGCGTGCGCTGGAATACGTGTTCATCAGCGCGGTGTCGCGCCGGCGCTGCTCGAACAGACGCTTCTGCTCCTCCTTCTCGCGCAGCGCCCGCTCCGCGGCGGCCTTGCGCTGCTCGGGTGTGGCCGTCGGTTCGATGCGATTGACCGTCAGGCCGCGCTTGGTCATCTCCGCCGCCGGCTTATCCCGATATTCCGGCGGAATGGTCTGGCCGTAGTGCGTCACCCCGTGCTCGTCGACCCACTTGTAGATGCGCCCGCTCGAGGGCTTGCCCGGCTGCGCGGCGCCGACAGCGTCGGCCAGCACCAGGGCAGTCGCGAGGCCCAGCAGCAGCGAGGCCACGCGTGGCGAAAACCGGCGCCCGGCGTCAGCCGTGTGATCCCGGTTCAACCTGCGTTTGAGCGACATGCGGAACGGCTCCGTATTGAGTGCGATAGCGGGCGACCCTCTGCAACTCGCGTGCCATTCCTTCCTGGCTGGTGAGATAGGCCACCAGATCGTCCAGGTCGGCGATGCTGACCACCGGAATTTGAAAAATTTGTTGAACCTCCTGCGCCGCGGACAGGGGGCCGGTGCCGCGCTCCATGCGGTCCAGCGCGATGACCACACCGCAAGGCGCCGCGCCGCCCGCGCGGATGATGTCCACCGACTCCCGCACCGATGTCCCGGCGGAGATGACATCGTCAACAATCATCACATGCCCCGCGAGCGGCGCGCCCACGGTCATGCCGCCCTCGCCGTGATCCTTGGCTTCCTTGCGATTGAAGCAGATCGGGACATTTCGCCCCATTTCGGCCAGCGCCACCGCGGTGGCGGTAACCAGGGGAATGCCTTTGTAGGCTGGGCCGAACAGCAGGTCGAAGGCCACGCCAGCCGAAGCCAGGGCTTTTGCGTAGAATTGCCCCAGCCGGCGCAGGGACTCCCCGTCGTTGAACAGGCCGGCGTTGAAGAAATAGGGCGACAGGCGCCCGGCCTTGGTCTTGAACTCGCCGAAACGCAGCACATGGGTGTCGATCGCGAACTGGATGAACTCCCGGCGGAACTGCTGATCGGGCGGCGTGGTTTGCGTGCGCATCATCACGCTCAATCTTAACGGCATCCGCTCCGCCGTCAACAAGGGCTTCCTGCAGTGGCTGGCGCGGCAACACGCCGATGTCGCCTGCGTGCAGGAGATCAAGGCCCAGCCCGGCGACATCGTCGACGGCGTGCGCAACCCCGACGCGCTGCTCGGCTATTTCCATTGCGCGGAACGGCGCGGCTACAGCGGCGTGGGCCTCTACTGCCGGCGCGCGCCCGACGCGGTGCGCGAGGGCCTGGGCATTCCGGACATCGACGCCGAGGGCCGCTACCTCGAGGCGCGCTACGGCAACCTGAGCGTGATCTCGTTCTACGTGCCGTCCGGCTCGACCTCCGAAGAGCGGCTGGCGATCAAGTTCAAGTTCCTGGAGCGCGTCATCGACCCGCTGTACAAACTGGCGACCAGCGGCCGGGAGATCGTCATCTGCGGCGACTGGAACATCGCGCACAAGGAGATCGACCTCAAGAACTGGCGCGCCAACCAGAAGACCCCGGGCTTCCTGCCGGAGGAGCGCGCCTGGCTCTCCGGCGTGTTCGAGCGCCTGGGCTATGTGGACGTGTTCCGCCGCCTCGACCCGCGCCCGGAGCAGTACACCTGGTGGTCGAACCGCGGCCGGGCCTGGGCCAAGAACGTGGGCTGGCGCCTGGACTACCAGATCGCCACGCCGGGCATCGCGGCCAAGGCCAGGTCGGTGTCCATCTACAAGGCGCAGCGCTTCTCCGATCACGCGCCGCTCACCATCGACTACGACTGCGTCCTATGAGCTCGATGCTGCATCCGGCCGGTGGCTCACGGCAGAGGCACAGAGATACAGAGGGGCCGGCTGAGGTAACACCGGCGTGAGCGCGGCACCGCCGGCGCGCCGCTGGCTGCAGGACTTCAAGGTCTACGGGGAGCCGCCGGTTCTGCGCATGTTGCTGCTCGGCTTCTCGGCGGGGCTGCCGCTGCTGCTGGTCCTGGGCACGCTCTCCTACCGCCTGCGCGAGGCGGGCATCGACCGCACCACCATCGGCTTCCTGAGCTGGGTAGGCCTGGCCTACGGTTTCAAATGGGTGTGGGCCCCGCTGGTGGACCGGCTGCCTTTGCCGCTCATCACGCGCGCCCTCGGCCGGCGGCGCAGCTGGCTGCTGTTCGCGCAGACCGGCATCCTGCTGGCGCTCGCCGGTATGGCCCTGACCGATCCGATCGACAACCTCCAGCGCCTGGTGTTCTTCGCTCTGCTGGCGGCTTTCGCCTCCGCCACCCAGGACATCGCGCTGGACGCCTTTCGCATCGAGTCGGCGGCGCTCGACCGGCAGGCCGCGATGGCCGCGGCCTATCAGGTCGGCTACCGCGGCGCCATGATCTGCGCCTCGGCCGGGGCGCTATGGATCGCGGCCGCGTTCGACCCGGACGAGCGCACGTATCAGCACGCGCCGTGGCTGGCGGCCTACCTCGTCATGGCCGCGCTGATGGCGATCGGCATGGTCACCGTGCTGTTCTCCCCGGAGCCGCGTGCCACGGCGTCCCCGGACACCGTGGTGCGCGAGCACGAAGCGGCCAGGCGGCTCGCCTCCGGCGGTCTGCCGCCGTCGCTGGCGCGCCTGCTCGCCTGGTTCTACAGCGCGGTGGCGAGCCCGTTCATCGACTTCGTGCTGCGCTATCGCTGGCAGGCGGTGTTGCTGCTGGCGCTGATCGCCACCTACCGCGTGTCCGACATCGTGCTGGGCGTGATGTCCAACCCCTTCTATCGCGACATGGGCTTCACCAAGGACGAGGTGGCGGCGGTGTCGGGCGTGTACGGCGTGATGATGACCCTGGCGGGCGCGGCGCTCGGTGGTGTGCTGACGCTGCGGTTCGGGGTGGTGCGCGTGCTGTTCCTGGGCGCGGTGCTGTCGGCCGCGACCAACCTGATGTTCGCCTGGCTCGCGACCCGCGGCCACGATCTTCCCGGCCTGGTGATGGTGATCTCGGCGGATAACCTGAGCGCCGGCATCGCCAGCGCCGCCTTCGTGGCCTACCTTTCGGGGCTCACCAACGTCGCCTACTCCGCCACCCAGTACGCGCTGTTCAGCTCGGTGATGCTGCTGTTGCCGAAGTTCATTGCCGGCTGGTCCGGCATGGCGGTGGACAGCTTCGGTTACCAGGCCTTCTTCACCGGCACCGCCCTGCTCGGGACACCGGTGCTGCTGCTCACCTGGCTGGTGTGGCGGGAGTCGAAGCGCACACCGGCGGCGACCTCACCCGCCGCTCCGGCCTGAAGGTGCAGGTGCGCGGAACGCGCGCGGTCCCGCGTCCAGGCGATACACGGCCAGCGCACCGAGCAGGTTCGGCAAATGGCGGATGTCGTCGCCGGCCTCGTCCATCACCACCCGCTCCAGAATGCGGATGCGGTGCTCGACACAGAACGCCTCGAAGTCGCGGATGGTGAACAGGTGCACGTTGGGCGTGTCGTACCAATGGTATGGCAAGTGGCGCGACACCGGCATGCGCCCGCCCAGGACCTGGGCACGATGGCGCCAGAAGCCGAAGTTGGGAAAGCTGACGATGCCCTCGCGGCCCACGCGCAGCATCTCCTTCACGATGCGCTCCGTATGCCGCACCGCCTGCAGGGTGAGCGACAGGATCACGTAGTCGAAGGAGCTCGACTCGAAGCCGGACAGGCCGGATTCGAGATCGCTGTGGATCACGTTGACGCCGTTGCGCACCCCGGCGATGAGCTTGATCTCGTCGATCTCGATGCCGTAGCCGGACGCGCGGCGCGTCTCCTTCAGGAAGCGCAGCAGCGATCCGTCGCCGCAACCGAGATCGAGCACGTGCGCGCCCTCCGGGATCCACTGCGCGATGGCGTCGAAGTCGTGGCGGCCGGACAGGCGGAGATGGGAATGCAGGGCGGCGGCGGACATGCCTGTCACCGGATGTCGATGTTGTCGAAGTAGGCGCGCAGCACGCCGTGGTAGTTCGGATCGTCCATCAGGAAGGCATCGTGCCCGTGCGGCGCTTCGATCTCGGCATAGGTCACGTCGCGCCGGTTGTCGATCAGCGCCTTGACGATCTCGCGCGAGCGCGCGGGCGAAAAGCGCCAGTCGGAGGTGAAGGCCACCACCAGGAAGGCGGCCTTGGCCCGGGCCAGCGCCTTGGTCAGGTCGCCGCCGAAGTCCGCGGCCGGGTCGAAGTAGTCCAGCGCCTTGGTGATGCGCAGGTAGGTATTGGCGTCGAAGTATTCGGAGAACTTGTCGCCCTGGTAGCGCAGGTAGGACTCGATCTCGAACTCGACGTCGAAATTGAACTTGATCGCGCCGGTGCGCAGCGAGCGGCCGAATTTCTCGGCCATCGCGTCGTCCGACAGGTAGGTGATGTGGCCCAGCATGCGCGCCAGGCGCAGGCCGCGCCGCGGCACCACGCCATGCTCGTAGTAGTGGCCGCCGTGGAAGTCGGGGTCGGTGGTAATGGCCTGGCGGGCGACCTCGTTGAAGGCGATGTTCTGCGCCGACAGTCTGGGAGCGGCCGCGATCACCAGCGCGTGCCGGATGCGATCCGGGTAGCTGAGCGTCCACTGCAACGCCTGCATGGCGCCGAGGCTGCCGCCGATGGCCGCGGCGAAGCGCTCGATCCCCAGCCGGTCGGCCAGGCGCGCCTGCACCTCGACCCAGTCTTCCACGGTCACCAGCGGGAAGTCGGCGCCCCAGCGCCGGCCGGTGGCCGGGTCGACCGATGCGGGGCCGGTGGAGCCGTGGCAGCCGCCCAGGTTGTTTACGCCGACCACGAAGAAGCGGTTGGTGTCGAGCGGCTTGCCCGGGCCCACCAGGTTGTCCCACCAGCCGACGTTCTTGGGATCGTCGGCATACACGCCAGCCACGTGGTGCGCGGCGTTGAGCGCATGGCACACCAGCACCGCATTGCTGCGGCTCGGGTTGAGCGTGCCGTAGGTTTCGTAGGCCAGCTCGTATGCAGCGATGGAGGCGCCGCTGCGCAGCCGCAGCGGCGCGTCGAATGCGGCGCGCTGGGCGCCGACCACCCCGACCGAGCCGGTCTCGGCCCCGGCGGGCGCTGGCGTGATGGCGGCGACGACGTCCGGCATCGAATGCTCAGGCGGGAATCTGCGCTGCCGACAGGCGGCCCAGCACCTGCCGGATCGCCTCGTTGCGCATGTCGTCGTAGAGGAAAGCCTCCTCGTTTTCCTTGCCGAGCGCGGCTTCGTCGCTGTAGGTGAGGTCGCGCTCCAGGGCGATGGTGCTGGCCGGAACCAGCTCCCGGTTACCCTTGTCGCGCACTCGGAAAGTCACCTGGTAGCGCAGCAGGAACTCGCTCACGCGCCCGGCGGTGGTCAGCGACAGGATCTGTTTCTCTCTGGTCTCGTTCAGGATCTCCAGCACCGCCTCGGCCGTCTCGGGGCCGGCTGCCAGCCGCGTCTTGCTGTAGCTCTCCACGTAGCGCTTGAACTGCGCACCGAACGAGGAGTAGTCGGGCGCCACCACGTACAGGCTGTGGAACGGCACGTAGGCCGGCGCCACCGGCTTGAAGCCGCAGCCGCCCGAAAGCATCGCTACCACGGCGAGAGCCAGCAATCGCGCGCGCAGAGTCATGTGCATCACGCGACCACGTTCACCAGGCGGCCAGGCACCACCACCACCTTCTTCACCGGGGCGCCGGCGATGTGCTTCCGGGTTACGGGACTGGCCACCGCGGCCTGCTCGATCGCTTCCCGGGAGGCGTCGCTCGGCACGCGTATGCTGCCGCGCGTCTTGCCGTTGATCTGCAGCACCAGCTCGACCTCCTTCTGCTCCAGTGCCGCCTCCTCCGCCTGCGGCCAGGGTGCGGCGAACACATCCGCGCCGAAGCCCAGCGCGCGCCACAAGTGGTAGCTGAGATGCGGCGTGATCGGCGCCTGCAGGCGCAGCAGGATGGACAGCCCTTCCGCGATGACCGCCGCGGCGCCGGCTCCGATGGCAGACGGATTCCGCGGCACGCCCTCCAGCGCGTTCAGGATCTTCATGCAGGCCGAGGCCACCGTGTTGAACTGCTGGCGCTGCATGTCGTAGTTGGCCTGCTTGAGGTTGAGGTGCACTTCCCGGCGCACCGCCGCGAGCGGGGCGTCGAGCGTAACCTGTGCCAGCGCGCCGGGCCGAACCTGCGGCCGCACGCTGTCCTGGTAGTCGGCGGCGAACGCCCACACCCGGCGCAGGAAGCGGTAGGAGCCCTCCACGCCGGAATCCGACCACGCCAGCGTCTGCTCGGGCGGACTGGTGAACATCATAAAGAAGCGCGCGGTGTCGGCGCCGTACTGATCCACCAGCGCCTGCGGGTCCACGCCGTTGTTCTTGGATTTGGACATGGTGCCGATACCGCCCGACTCCAGGGGCAGCCCGTCCGCCTTGAGCGCGGCGCCGATCCGGTTGCCGCGCTCGTCGGTCCTGACGTCCACGTCCGCCGGGTTGTAGTAGGTGATGCGCCCGTTGCCCTGCTTGCGGAAGAAGATCTCGTTGAGCACCATGCCCTGCGTGAGCAGGCGCGAGAACGGCTCGTCGAAGTGCACCAGGCCGAAATCGCGCATCACGCGGGTCCAGAAGCGCGAGTAGAGCAGATGCAGGATGGCGTGCTCGATGCCGCCGATGTACTGGTCTACCGGCAGCCAATAACGCACGCGCTCGTCCACCATGGCGCGCTCGTTGTCCGGGCAGGCGTAGCGGATGTAATACCAGGACGAGTCCACGAAGGTGTCCATGGTGTCGGTCTCGCGCCGCGCCGGCTGGCCGCACTGCGGGCAGCTGGTGTTCACAAAATCCGGGCGGCGGTTCAGCGGGTTGCCGGCGCCGTCCGGCACGCAGTCCTCGGGCAGCACCACCGGCAGCTGCGCGTCGGGCACCGGTACGTCGCCGCACTTGGGGCAATGCACGATGGGAATCGGGCAGCCCCAGTAGCGCTGGCGCGAGATGCCCCAGTCCCGCAGCCGGTACTGGACGCGCTTCCGGCCCAGGCCCTTGGCCGACAGATCGGCGGCGATGGCGTCCACCGCCGCCTGGAAGTCCAGGCCGTCGTACTTGCCGGAGTTGATCAGCGTGCCGTGCTCGGCGTAGGCGTCGCGCCAGGGAGCCGGCGTGCTGTCGCCGGCGGGGGTGCGGATCACCGGCTTGATCGGCAGGCCGTAGCGGGTGGCGAACTCGAAGTCGCGCTCGTCGTGCGCCGGCACCGCCATTACGGCCCCCTCGCCGTAGCCCATCAGCACGTAGTTCGCCACCCACACTGCCAGCTTCTCGCCGGTGAGCGGATGCAGCACGTACCGGCCGGTGGGCATGCCTTTCTTTTCCTGCGTGGCGAGCTCGGCTTCCATCACCGCGCCGCGCTTGCACGCCTCGATGAACGCCGCCAGCTCGGCGTTGTCGCGTGCGGCCAGCGCGGCGAGCGGATGCTCCGCCGCCACCGCGCAGTAAGTGGCGCCGAGCAGCGTGTCGGCACGGGTGGTGAACACCTTCAGCGCCTGCGCGGGATCGTGAGCGTAGGGAAAGGCGACCTCGACCCCATCGCTGCGTCCGATCCAGTTCGACTGCATCAGGCGCACGCGCTCGGGCCACTCCGGCAGCGTCTGCAGGCTCTCGAGCAGCTCGTCCGCGTAGGCCGTGATCCTGAGGTAGTACATGGGGATCTCGCGCTTCTCCACCGGCGCACCGGTGCGCCAGCCGCGGCCGTCGATCACCTGCTCGTTGGCGAGCACGGTCTGATCGACCGGGTCCCAGTTCACCACGCCGGTGGTCTTGTAGGCGAGCCCCTTCTCCAGCATGCGCAGGAACAGCCACTGGTTCCAGTGGTAATACTCCGGCCGGCAGGTGGCCAGCTCGCGCTCCCAGTCGATGGCGAAGCCCAGCGACTTGAGCTGCTTCTTCATGTAGGCAATGTTGTCGTACGTCCACTTCGCCGGCGGCACGCCATTGGCCATGGCGGCGTTCTCGGCGGGCAGGCCGAACGCATCCCAGCCCATGGGCTGCAGCACGTTGAAGCCGCGCATGCGGTGGTAGCGCGCCAGCACGTCGCCGATGGTGTAGTTGCGCACATGCCCCATGTGCAGCTTACCCGAGGGGTAGGGAAACATGGACAGGCAGTAGTACTTGGGCCGCGCAGGGTCCTCGACCGCGCGCGCGGCCCGCTGCTCGTCCCATTCGGCCTGCGCCTGCGTCTCGATGTCTGCCGGGCGGTACTGCGGCTGCATTCGTCTACACTGCGTGAAAAGAGGGCAAGGGCGGAATTATACCCAGGGGGGTCGCGGTCCCGGAAACGCTATGCGCGCCGCATCCAGTCCGACGCCGGACGCGTATTTCGGACACCCTCGATCACGACGTCAAGGAGAGATCGAATGACCCTGCTGTTACGATCGGCGGTGGGCCTGGCGCTGCTCCTGGCAGCATCCGCCTTGCCGGCCATGGCCGCGCCACCCGGTGCCGACGTCGAAGCGCTGCAGATGCCCGCCTGGCTGGTGCGCGACGGCCAGCGCACGCCGCTGGCGCCCGGCGCCCGGCTGCGCAACGGCGATCGCATCGACACCGGCACCGGCTCGCGCGCGCTGCTGCGCCTGCCCGACGGCAGCCTGGTAAAGCTGGGCGAGAAGGCGCGCTTCAGCCTGGACGGCGTCCGTGGCGCACGCCGCGCCGACGGGCTGTTCAAGGCCACGCTCAACGTGCTGGAGGGCGCGTTCCGCTTCACCACCACGGCGCTGTACAAGTTCCGCGGCAAGCGCGACATCGAGGTGCGTTTCCCCACCGTCACCGCCGGCATTCGCGGCACCGACCTGTGGGGCAAGGCGACCGCCGACCGTGAGATCGTCGCGCTGATCGAAGGCAGGATCACCGTCAAGCGGCGCGGTGCCCCAACGCTCGACCTGGATCAGCCCAAGAGCCTGTACCAGGCGCTGCGCAACGCCGGTGTGCTGCCGGTGGAGCCGATCTCCGACGAGGCGCTCGCCGCCTACGCCGCCGAAACCGAGATCGCGCCGGGCCAGGGCGCCGCCGGCAAGGGCGGCAAGTGGCGCGTGTACGCGGCCCGCGTGCGCAGCCAGGACGAAGCGCTCGCCGTATACGACCGACTGCGCGAGGCCGGCTATCCAGCGACGATCCAGCCCACCCAGAAGGAAGGCGCGACCGTGTACCAGGTGCGCATCGGCGGATTGCTGAGCGAGGCCGACGGGGTCGCGGTGGCCATCAAGCTCAAGTCCGAGCTCGGCCTCACCGACGTCAGCGTCTCGCTGATCTAGAGCAGACGCCGTTTCCACCACGCAGAGCACACAGGAGCAACGAAGAAGTCCCGGTTTTCTTCGCGTCTTTCGTGGTGAAAGAGGCCGCGTTGCTTGCCGCTGCCGTATAATCGCAGCACACTCTCACGCCTCCAGGCTTCGTGCTCGCGAGCAACATCCTTGAAGGTCTCAACGAGCGGCAGCGCGCCGCCGTCACGCTAGCGCACGAATCCGCGCTCATCCTCGCCGGCGCCGGCAGCGGTAAGACGCGCGTGCTCACCACGCGCATCGCCTGGCTGATCCAGACCGGACAGATCGGACCGCAGTCGCTGCTGGCGGTGACGTTCACCAACAAGGCTGCGCGCGAGATGCTCACCCGCATCTCGGCCATGCTGCCTATCAACACCCGCGGGATGTGGGTGGGCACCTTCCACGGGCTGTGCAATCGCATGCTGCGCGCGCACTACCGCGAGGCCGGCCTGCCGCAGACCTTCCAGATCCTGGACACCCAGGACCAGGCGTCGCTGATCAAGCGCCTGCTGAAGTCGCTGGGCGTGGACGAGGAGAAGTACCCGCCCCGGGACCTGCAGTATTTCTTCAACGGCAACAAGGAGCAGGGCCTGCGCGCCAGCCAGGTGGAGGTGTTCGACGAGCACGGCCGCAAGCTCAACGAGCTCTACGCCGAGTACGACCGGCAATGCAACCGCGAGGGGGTGGTGGATTTCGCCGAGCTGCTGCTGCGCTGTTACGAGCTGCTCACCCGCAACGAGGTGCTGCGCCGCCATTACCAGCAGCGCTTCGTGCACATCCTGGTGGACGAGTTCCAGGACACCAACCGCCTGCAGTACCGCTGGCTCAAGCTGTTGGCCGGCAGCGCCAACGCCATCTTCGCGGTGGGCGACGACGACCAGTCGATCTACGCCTTCCGCGGCGCCTCGGCGCAGAACATGGCGGAGTTCGAGCGCGACTTCGCCGAGGGGCGCGTGATCAAGCTGGAGCAGAACTACCGTAGCCACGGCAATATCCTGGATGCGGCCAACGCCCTGATCCGCCACAACCAGCGGCGGCTGGGCAAGGAGCTGTGGACCGCCGAGGGCAAGGGCGAGCCGTTGCGCCTGTACGAGGCCGCCACCGACATCGAGGAGGCCGCCTTCATCCTGGACAAGGTGAAGGGCCTGCGCAGCGACGGCGTGCGTCTGTCCGACATCGCGCTGCTGTACCGCTCCAACGCGCAGTCGCGCGTACTGGAGCACGCGCTGTTCAACGCCGGGCTGCCCTATCGCGTCTACGGCGGGTTGCGCTTCTTCGAGCGGCAGGAGATCAAGCACGCGCTCGCCTATCTGCGGCTGGTGTCCAACCCGGACGACGACGGCGCCCTGCTGCGCGTGATCAACCTGCCCGCGCGCGGCATCGGCGCGCGCACGCTGGAGCAGATGCAGGAATCGGCGCACATGCGCGGGATCAGCCTCTGGCAGGCGGCTTGCTCGACGCCGCTCAGCGGCAAGGCGGGGGCCGGCGTCAGCGCCTTCGTCCAGCGCATCGAGGAGCTGCGCCGCGGCTGCCTGGGCGGCCTGTCGCTGCCCGACATCGTCGAGCTCACCATCGAGCGCAGCGGTCTCAAGGGCTACTACGAGACCGAGCGCGACGGCGCCGATCGCATCGAGAACTTGAACGAACTGGTCACCGCCGCAGCCGGCTTCCAGGCCGAGGGCGGCTTAGGCGCGCAGGCCGAGCCCGCCGTGCCCGAGCCGGCCGCAGCCGCGGAACCCGAAGCCGATCCGCGCCTGCGCGCGCTCAACGATTTCCTCGCCCACGCCGCGCTGGAGGCGGGCGAGCACCAGGCCGGCGCCGGCGCGGAGGCGCTGCAGCTCATGACCGCGCACGCGGCCAAGGGCCTGGAGTTTCACGCCGTGTTCATCAGCGGTTTAGAAGAAGGGCTGTTCCCGCACGAGAACAGCCGCAACGAGCCGGACAGCCTGGAGGAAGAGCGGCGCCTGATGTATGTGGCGCTCACCCGCGCGCGCCGCCGCCTGTACCTGAGCTTCGCCCAGAGCCGCATGCTGCACGGCCAGACGCGCTACAACATCGCCTCGCGCTTCCTGGACGAACTGCCTGCGCAGCTGGTCAAGCGCCTGAACACGGGCCGGGCCGTGGGCTCGTTCGGGCCCGCCGCCGCGCGCCCCATGGGCGCCGCAACCCGGGGGCCGTACGCGGCGCCGCCCGGTTCGCCCTGGCGCATCGGCCAGAACGTGATCCATCCCAAGTTCGGCCCCGGCGTGATCGTCAACGCCGAGGGGCGCGGCGCCGATGCCCGCGTGCAGGTGAACTTCCGCAGCGAAGGGCTGAAATGGCTGGCGCTGGAGTACGCGAAGCTCACGCCTGCGTAAGGGCTGGGGCGAACACGTCCCGGTAGCTGGTGTAGGCGCTGATTACCGCAATCGGCATCCACACCGCCAGCCCGACGAACAGGAGGAGCAGCGCGGCGAGCAGCAGGGCCGACATCAGCACGCCGTAGAGCAGGAACGGCAGCAGGTTGGCGAGGCAGGCCCGCATGCTGAGCAGGAGCGCACGCGGCGCGGGCACTCGATCCAGGATCACCAGGGCGGGCGCGAACCACACCGCCATCGCCAGCGGCACGAACAGCGCTGCGGCCACCAGCACCGCCGCGGCGGCCTTGTTGGCCACTTGGCTGCCGATGCGCTCCGGCGCACCCTCGGCGGCGGCCTGCAGCGCCTCCCGCAACTCCGTCCCACCGACGTACATCGCCACACCGGCGATCGCCACGTTGCCGACCAGGTACACGCCGCCGACGGTCACCAGCTGGCTGGCGTTCTGACGGAAACCGGCGAACAGGTGCGCAATCTCGATCTCCTGGCCGGCGTCCGCGTCCCGGCAGGCGGTCATCATCCCGGCCAGGAACAGCGGCGTGAGCAGGTACATGAGGTACATGCCGATCACCGGCAGCATGTCGGCGCCGAGCACGATCAGCAGCAGCGCCAGGTTGAGCACGATCCAGATCAGGGGATTGCGCCGGAACAGCGAGAACGCCTGCGCGATCCAGCGCCAGCCGTGACCGAAGGGGACACGCCGGAAGGGCACGCCGTCTTCTCCCTAGTTGAGCCGCAGCGGCTGGCGGGCGTTGCCGACGTGCTGCAGCAGGATGCGGCGGAAGCGCTCGGGATCGTGCTTGTGAGTCAGCTCGCCGTCGCGGGGCAGGTAGTAGTCGTACAGCCGCGACACCCAGAAGCGCAGCGCACCGGCGCGCAGCATCAGCGGCCAGGCCTCGCATTCGGCGTCGGTGAACGGCCGCACCGCCTTGTAGGCCTTCAGCAGCGCCTCGGCGCGCACCGGGTCGAGCGCGCAGTCCTGGCCGGTGCACCAGTCGTTCACCGTGATCGCCACGTCGTAGATCAGCACGTCCACGCAGGCGAAGTAGAAGTCGATCAGCCCGCCCACTACCAGCGGACGGGAACCGGTGCCGTCGTGGATCAAGACGTTGTCGCGGAACAGGTCGGCGTGGATGACACCGCGCGGGAGCCGATCGTGGCGGTGCTGCGCCTGAAAGCGGATCTCCGACTTCAGCAGCTCCGCATCCTCGGGCGCGAGGAACGGATAGATCTCGGGCGCGACGCTGGACCACCACTTCGGCCCACGCAGATTGTCCAGATGCCCCTTGTAGGTCTGCCCGGCCAGGTGCATCTCGGCCAGCACCTCGCCCACCCGCGCGCAGTGTTCCGGCGACGGATCCAGCACCGGCTTGCCTTCCAGGAAGGTGACGATGGTGGCCGGCTTGCCGTTGAGCTCCCCCAGGTACGCGTTGCGCAGGTTGGCGATCGGCTGCGGTGAAGGAATGCCGTGCGCCGACAGGTGCGCCATCAGGTTGAGGTAGAACGGCAGTTCCTGCGGCTGCAGCTTCTCGAATAGCGTGAGGACGTACCGGCCATGGGTGGTGGTGACGAAGTAGTTGGTGTTCTCGATCCCCGCCAGGATGCCCTGCAGGTCCGTGAGCACGCCGATGGAGTAGTTGCGCAGCCAGGCGGAGAGCTGTTCGGGCGTGACCGTGGTGAAGACCGACATGGCCGGCTCTACAGGTTCAGGTGCGCCTCGCGCTCGCGTGCGGAAGGTTCGAAGCCGCGCTTCTCGTAGTGATCGAAGATCGCCTTCACGACCTCGGCCGGGTCGTCGATCACCTGGACCAGGTTGACATCCTCGGGATCGATCATGCCTTCCTCCACCAGCGTGCCGCGCACCCAGTCCATCAGCCCGCCCCAGTAGGCCGAGTGCACGAGAATAATGGGCATA
>Ga0299906_10000971_pt1 | contig 25006 bp, 19 predicted proteins | sample RVTome_14_FD_200259 | JGI IMG/M metagenome (GOLD analysis project Ga0299906, IMG submission 200259) | Soil microbial communities from uranium-contaminated site in the Upper Colorado River Basin, Wyoming, United States - RVT145D125 (version 2) ...
CTGGTCCGCTTCGCCCTGGTGCACCTGCGCGACCCCGCGCGCGCCGAGGACGTGGTGCAGGAGACGCTGTTGGCGGCGATGGAGAACCGCGCCGGGTTCTCCGGCAGGGCGCAGCTGCGCACCTGGCTCACCGGCATCCTGAAGCACAAGATCATCGACGTGTTCCGGCGCCAGAAGCGCGAAGCGCCCGGCGAGGGCGCCGACGGCGCCGCGCTGGAGTCCGAGGAGGGGTTCGCCGATCTGTACTTCGACGCGGAGCGGCAGGACCACTGGCACACGTTCCCGCAGGCCTGGGGCAACCCCGAGCAATCCCTGGAGCAGAAGCGCTTCTGGGAGGTGTTCGACGCCTGCAGCAAGCAAATGCCCGCGCAGACCGCCCGGGTGTTCCTGATGCGCGAGCTGATGGGGCTGGAAACCGAGGAAATCTGTAAGGAACTGGGCATCACCCCGAACAACTGCTGGGTGATGCTGTATCGCGCCCGCATGAACCTGCGCCAATGCCTGGAGACCCGCTGGTTCGGACAGGGTCAGGTTTTATAGTCGACCCCTATTAAGTATAGACCTGACCCCATCCTGTAAGACTACCCGCACCGTGCCCGACGACGCCGACCCGAATCGCTCCCGCGACGCGCTGACCTGCAAGCAGGTCTCGGTGCTGCTCTCGCACGCGCAGGACCGTCCGCTGGGCGCCCTGGAGCGGCTGCGCCTGGAGGCGCACCTGAGGGTCTGCCGCGGTTGCGAGAACTTCCAGAAGCAGCTCGATTTCCTGCGCCGCGCGCTGCGCCGGCATCCAGCGCTGCGGGACGAGGAAGAAAGGTAGGGCGGGGTCAGGTCTATACTTTATAGCCTGGCCAGGCTATAAAGTATAGGCCTGACCCCTCAATGCAACGCCACGTAGGCCGGCGGCGCGGTGCGCATGCCGACCGCGCGGCGCTCACGTTCGAGCTGCCGGCGCTCGAGCTCCAGACCGGCGCGCACGGCGAAGATCTTGAGGATGGCCTGCTGCGGCATGTCCTCGGGCATGGGGCCGGGATCGGCGCAGGCGATGTGGCCGATCACCCGCCCCTGGCTGTCCAGGCAAGGCAGGCCGAGGTAGCTCTCGCGCTCGTAGGTCCGCTCCAGCGGCCATCTGACCCCGGCATCCTGCGCCTGGTACAGCACCTGGCCGCCCGCGATCACGTCTTCACAGGCGGTGCCGGCCAGATCGAACTCCACGCAGCGCCCGAAATCGCCGTTCTTCCAGCGCGCCAGCATGCGCACCCGGGAGGTGGGATAGTCGCAGCATTCGCAGACGAATGCCTCGCGCACCCCCAGGGTGCCGGCGAAGGAGCGCACCAGCACGCGGAAGCAGGCCTCGCCGTGCAATCCCGACATGCCGTCGGCCAGATCGACCAGAAGCTGCTGGACGCGCTTGCGCGCGGTGACGTCGGCATACAGGCCGACCAGCCGCTCCGGCTTGCCGCTGGCGTGACGCACCACCGCGGCGCGCGCCTGCACCCAGCGCCAGGAGCCGTCCTTGTGGCGCATGCGGTGCTCGAACTCGAAGCGCGCGCTGCGCCCGGCGATGTGCGCCTCCAGCTCGGCCAGCGCGGCCTTGAGGTCGTCGGGATGAATCAGCGCGCGCCATTCGCGCACGCCGTTGCCCAGCTCTTCGTCCGTATAGCCCAGCATGGCCTTCGCCCGGGTGGAGAAATAGGCCTGCCGCGTACGGAAGTTCCATTCCCACAGCCCGTCGCTGGCGCCGCGCACCGCCAGGCGGTAGCGGTCCTCGCTCTCGCGCAGCGCCGCCTCGATCTTGGCCAGCTCGTCGGCCTGCTGCCGGACATCGCGCTGAGCTGCCGCCACGCGCGTATCCAGCTCTTCCAGCGCGTTTGCGACGCGGCAGGCGCGTGACGCCGCCGCGCTGGCGTGAGTCGGCGCGCGGGAGAGGATCGCCTCTTCCATGGACTGCGCCCGCCGGCGCTCGCGCAGCGCCCACAGCAGCAATGCCACGCCGAGACCTACGACGGTGGCAAGCCAGAGGGCCGGGTCGGCGAAGACCTCGGCCTCTGCGGCGCGCCCCGCCGCAGGCAGCGCGCATATCGCGGCCGCGGCAGACATGAACCCGAATCGGCTTGCAGTGATCATCGCCCCTCCCCGGAAGGGCCGGCCAGCCCGTGGCGCGCCTGGGCAAGGCGGGCCAGTTCGCCGATTGGTCGCCGCCCGCGCGGGGGCCTTACACCGGTGGACCGCTCCTGCATTTATTTTCCAGGACCTCAAGAGAAGGCCCCGCTCAACAACCATTGCGTGATGCCACCTCCAGCCTCGCTGCGGGCAGGGTGAAGGCGAACGACGTGCCCACCCCGACCTGGCTCTCGACCGTCATCTCGCTGCCGTGCAGGTCCAGGATGCTCTTGGTGATGGCCAGCCCCAGCCCGGCATTGCCGCCTTGCTCCCAGTCGGCGCCGTTGACCCGGTAGAAGCGCTCGAACACGTGCGGGATCTCCTCCGCCGGGATGCCGCACCCGGTGTCGCTTACCCGCAGCACGGCCTCGCCGTCCGCGGCGTCGAGCGTCAGGCGCACCGTGCCTCCGGCGTCGGTGTGCGCGAGCGCGTTGCCGATCAGGTTTTCCAGCACGCGCTCGATCAGCCCGATGTCCGCCGACACATAGGGCACGCCCTCCGGCAGCACGGTTTCCAGCGCGACGTGGCGCTGCTGCGCCTTGAGCTGGAACTTCTGCGCCACGTCCTGCAGCAGCTCGCCGGGCGAGAACGGCTCGGGCTGCGGCGTGACTTCATGCGCGTCGAGCTTGGCCAGTTCGATCAGGTCGGCGACCAGCTTGGACAGGCGCTGGCAGCTGCGCGAGGCGACCCCCAGGTAGTGCCTGCGCTCTGCCGGCGCGAGCGAGTCGTCTTTCAGCAGCAGCGTATCCACGTAGCCCTGCAACGTTGCGAGCGGCGTCTTCAGGTCGTGCGAGACGTTGGCCACCAGCTCCCGCCGCAGCACGTCGTTCTGCTTGAGCCTCTGCACCTGGCTCGCGATGCGCGCCGCCATGTCGCGCAGGCTCGCGCCCAGGCGGTCGATCTCGTCGCCGCTGCGCCCGTCCGGCAGGGGCGGCAGCTGCGGGCGCTGGCTGAAGTCGGTGGCCTGGAACCGCTCTACGCCATCGGCGAGCTGGCGCAGCTTGCGCGTGATCAGCGCGAACACCGCCAGCCCCACCAGGAGCGCGAGCAGGACGCTGGCGAGCGCCACCGCAACCGCCAGCTTGATCACATAGCTTTGTGACAGCAGCCGGGCCGGCCGTTCGTGCACCGGGTCGGCCAGCACCACGTACAGATAGCCCTCCGGTCGCCCATCCGCAGGAAACTGCGCCACCGAGAAGATGCGTCGCCGGCCGGGACGGCGCGGGTCGTCGCCGAACACCGGAAACTTGCCGCCCGGCGCCAGGAACGCCTGCACCGGGTCGAGCGCCACGCGCTCGACCTTCACCTCGCCCGGCGGCGCCGAGTGCGCGACGATCGTGCCGTGCACATCCAGCAGGTAGATCTGTATCGCCGGATTGATGATCATCTGCATGTCGAACATGCCGCGCAGCCGGCCGGCGTTGGCATCGCTCAGGTTCGCCAGCAGGTTCTGATCGGCCAGATGCCGCGCCAGGGTGCGGTTGAGCTGCTGGCTGGATTCCAGCTGGTACAGGCTCAGCACGTGCAGCGTGCCGAACACCGCGCCCGCCCCGACCAGCGCGAACAGGCCCAGCAGGACGGCGGCGAGCTTGCTGTAGAGGGTGCGGAACATGGTCTGAGCGACCAGCCCCGGCCCTAAGCTCTGGCCCCTTCAGAGAACTTGTACCCCACCCCCCACACCGTGAGGATGTACTCGGGGTTCTGCGGATCGCGCTCGATCTTGGCGCGCAGCCGGTTGATGTGCGAGTTCACCGTGTGGTCGTAGCCGCTGTGCTGATAGCCCCACACCTGGTCGAGCAGCTGCTCGCGGCTGTAGACGCGCCCCGGGTGGCGCGCGAACCAGGCGAGCAGGTCGAACTCCTTGGCGGTGAGATCCACCGGCTCGCCGCGCACGGTGACGCTGTGGCGTTCGATGTCGATGGCCAGCTCGCGCGCCGCGATCAGCTTGCCGTCCTGCGCCTGCGCGCTGCTGCCCAGCATGCCTACCCGGCGGAAAATCGCCTTGGCGCGGGCAGTCAGCTCCATCACGCTGAACGGCTTGGTGAGGTAGTCGTCCGCGCCCATCTCCAGGCCCAGCACGCGGTCGAGCTCGCTCGACTTGGAGGTCAGCATCAGGATCGGCGTGTAGCGCGCTCGGCTGCGCAGGCGCCGGCACACCTCCAGGCCGTCCAGGCCGGGCAGCTTCAGATCGAGGATGATGAGGTCGTAGGGCCGTGCCTCGGCCTCGGCCAGGCCGACGATGCCGTCGAAGGCCTGCTTGATCTCGCAGCCGATGTCCTCCAGGTGCAGCCGGATGAGTTGCGAGATGTCGTTCTCGTCTTCGACCACCAGGACGCGGTGCATGGCTCCCCCCGATGCGGATGTCCGGGAGTCGGTCGCCCCGGCGCGCCGTTTCCTTACACGGTCAGCGTGCGCCTTGCGGGGTCTTGGAGGCGCCGAGTGCGTCGAACAAGTCGATCGGCAGCTTCAGGGTGTTGCCGAGAATGCCCAGCAGGCGCGCGGCCACCGCTTGCGGCGCGAGCGGCATGGCCACCGGCTCGGTCAGCGTGCCGCTCACGTGCACGGGAATGGCGACCAGCGTCCCGCCCAGCACGCGGCCCAGGATCGGCACGCGCCGCACGATCGCGTCCACCGTCTTCAACGGCGCGACCAGCAGGTACAGATCCATGGTGCGCGCGGCGAGGTCCACCTGCCCCTGCGCCGCCAGCGTGACGGTGTCGGCGTCCAGCACGCTTTCCTCGAGCAGCAGGCGGCTGCCGTCGATTCGCCCTTTCGCCTGCGCCGACTTGAAGGCCATGCCCTGCCGGCTCAGGTCGGGCAGGCGCCCGCGCGCCGCTTCGGTCACGTTGAGCACGGCGAATACCCGGTTGAGGCTGTTGAACGCCAGGATGCGCCCGTCGCGGGCGTTGAGCTGGAAGTCGCCCTGCATGCGGTCGAGCAGCAGGTCGGGCGGGCCTGCCGAAGCGAAGCGCACATCCATGTCGAAGCCACCGGTGGCGGCAATGCGGCGCTCGGTCAGGCAAGAAATGGACTCCTCCAACCGTGCACCGCGGCTGGACAGGCCGCCCTCGAGCCGCGCCTGCCCGGGCCGCGCCGTGAGCCGCGCCTGCAGCGCGATGCCGCACAGCGCCGCGCGCTGGACGGCGAGGTCGAGCCGGCCGTTCTCGAGCGTGCCGGCGGCCATCAGCGGCATCACTTCGAACTGACCGATGGCCACGCGATCCAGCTTCACGCGCACGCTCCCCCAAACCGGAAGGTCTTTCGCCAGCAGCCGGGGCAGAACCCCGCGCGCGTCCGCGTTTGACGCGGGGGCTTGTGCCGCTTCGACATTCTGTCGACCCCAGGCGGGCACGCTGATCGATTCCCCCTGCAGCAGGAGATCCACGAGGTAGCGGTCTTCTGCGGAGGTGACGGTTCCGCTCAGCACCGCGTCGGTGCCCGGCCCATGGATGCTGGCCGAGTCGATCCGTAGCAGCCCGCCATCGGCCTCGAGCGAGAAGCGCTCGATGCGCCAGGGCGCGGCAGCGAACAGCAGCGGATCCAGGCCCTCGCCCAGCAGCCGCCCCAGCGCGCGCGTCGCGCGCGGATGGTCGCGGTCCAAGTCCAGCGCGATGTCGCCACGCAGCGCGCGAAACGGCAGCGGCGCAGCGGGCAGCAGGCGGCGGACAGAGGCGGCTGCGAGCGCGCCCGCGAACGCGACCCGCACATGCCGCTTGCCGAGCGTGCCGCGCACCGTCGCGTCGGACTCGGCGTCGCGCAGCGCAACCCGGTCTAGCTCGACGCGGCCGTCCGCCTCGCGTCGCAGGTCGAACTCCAGCCGCGCGCCATCCTGCGACTGCACCGCGCCCTGCACGGCAAATGCTCCCTCGGGCGCCATCTCCGCGCGCACGCGATCGAGCTGAAGCGGTACGACCGGCCGCGCCTGCGCCGGCACGTCATAGCGCGCTTGCACCCAGTCCAGCAGCGACTTGCCCAGTGCGCCGCTGACTTCGGCGCGCCGCAGCCGATAGCCTTGCTCGGCGCGCTCCAAGCGCCCGCCTGCGCGCAAGCCCGAGCCCAGCGCAGTCGCACCCACGTCGCTGGCGGTCAGCGCGTTGGGCTCGATGCGCACGGTGCCGCCGTCCAGCCGCACCGTGTCCTCCAGCTCGCGCACGCGGATTACGACTGCGGTGGGGATCACCGCGCCGCGGTAACGCATGCGTGCGGGCTCGGCGAGCGCGCCCTCGACCGACGTGAGCGACACCGCTGCCTTGCCACCCTGCACGACGTAGCCTTCGAGGCGGCGTGCAATCGCAGGTTGCTGCAGGAGCCATCGGTACACCTCGGTGACAGCGACATCGCCGCGGCCCTCGCTGAGGCGCAGCCGGTATGGGGTCCGCAGGCCGAGCGTGCCGGTGAGCGCACTGAAGGTCGAGCCGCCCAGCCGCCCGGCCAGGCCCTGCACCGTCGCCACGCCCTGGTCATAGCGCGCGGTGCCGCCGGAGACCGCGAGCGCATAGGGAAGCGCGTCGTGCACGACGGTGAAGGCAGGCTGGGACAGCACCACGGCCGCGCGCGGTGCCTGCAGCGTACCGTTCAGTTCAAACTGGGCGAGCACGCGCCCCTCCAGCCGTCGCACGCGTGTGAGCTGGCGCCGTGCCGACTCGGTGCGCACCGCGCCTCGTGCCAGGCGCAGCGCCTCCTCGAGCTGGAGCATCAGCGCGACGCGGCCCTGCAGCGGATGCGTCGGTCCGGCGAGCTGAACGGAAACGCCGGCGCTGCGAATATGCGACGCGCCGACCGCGCCCTGCAAAGGTTCGATGCGCAGCACGCCATCGGCATAGGCGAGCTTGCCCGCAAGCTGGCGCACAGCGACGCCGAAGCGCGGCAGATCGAGCGCGACATGCTCGAACGCGGCGGCCGCTGTCAGACGCTCGGGGTGCCACAGCCCGCCCAGGGAATCCGCACGGGCGCTCACTTCGATCGGGTCGAGCGTGCCGTCGCGCGGAACGGCATAGGCCCGGACCGCCTCCGCTAACTGTGGAGCGAGCCCGCCAACCAGCGGCCACCACTCGCCCAGCGCGAGCCGCGCGGCCTGCACGCGCAACGCGTAGCCGTCGTCGCCGGCGCTGAACGCGCCGCTCGAGGCGAGGGCGGGCGCCGTGCTTGCCAGCGAATCCAGCGTCACGTTCAGCTTGCCGCGCGCGTACGCGGCCATCGCCTTCAGCGCCGCGCCCTCGATGGTCAGCGGCTTCCCCGCCGCAGTGACTTGGAGCCGCGCGGCGCTCGCATCGACGCCGAGAGACCACTGGGACGCCCCGCGCATGGTGCCGAGCAGCCGCGCGTTCAGCTCGCCCTCGAAGCCGTATGCGCCTGCTCGCTCGGGTAGATAGCCTTGCAGTGCGGCGAGACGCACGCCGCTCAGGTCGAGCTCCATGCGGCCTTCCAGCACCTCTCGCGCCAGCCGGAGCTTCCCGGTGAGACGCTCGACCGGCTCGGAGGTCGCGCGCATGCTCAGTTCGACCCGATCCGGTCGGGACGCAAGCGACGCGTCGAGATTGCGCAGCACCAGCGGCTGGCCCTGCGGCAGGCGCAGATCGAGCTCGCCGTCGGCGATCTCCAGATCCATGCCCGGCGCCAGCGCCGCCAGCCGGTCCAGCGCGCCCCGCAATCGGGCGTCGATGGCCGCCGGGGTGAGCGGCTCGCGGTCGCGCCGATCGTCCGGCACGAACAGGACCATGCGCGGCGAGCTGAGCCGTACCGCCCCAATGCGCACATTGCCGGCGAGCAGCGGCAACCAGGCGAGCCGCACTTCGGCCTGCGCCGCCAGCGCCTCGACGCGCTCCGCCTGCGCCCAGCGCACGTCATGCAACGTCAAGCCCGGTCGGGGAAAAAACTCGGGCTCCAGATGCCGGTAACCGAGCTCTCCGGGGACGCTGCGCTGAAGCTGCGCAAGCAGGCCCTGTTTGACCGCATCGGCGTTGAGCCACAGGGGCGCCGACAGCAGCGCGGCGAGCACGATGACGATGAGCGCGCCCAGCGCGCCGAACAGCCACAGCAGGAGACGGCGGACCGCCGACGCCCGGCGCGGGAGGCTCGCGCTCGCGGCGTTCTCTTGCGGTTGCTGACGCGGCACTCCCCACATCGGACGGGTCGCTCTCGCATGCGAATCCCCTCCGGCGGAGCACCCTGCCCGGCAGCGATTGAGATCCGATGCCGCAGGTTAGCAGACCCGCGCAGCGCGAGCGCCGCTGCGCCGAAGCCGGGCCCGGCAGCTTCGGCTATGCGGCGCGCGGCACGACTGCCGGCGTGCTCGCGGTTCCGGCCTGGTCGAGCTGCGGCGTGCCGGTGATGAGCCGCGTGCCGCTGCGGTAGGTGAGATAGGACCAGGCCCAGTCGAGCATCACCGACACGCGGTTGCGCAGCCCGACCAGGAATCCCACGTGCACCAGGCCCCAGAGCCACCAGGCCGGCGCACCGCTCAGGCGAATCCAGCCGAAGTCCGCCACCGCCGCCTTGCGGCCGATGGTGGCCAGGCTGCCCGGATGCCGATAGCGGAATGGCGCGGGCGCCGGCTTCCCAGCGATCCGGGAGCGGATCAGGTGCGCGACGTAGAGGCCGCCCTGCTTGGCCGCCGGCGCAAGCCCCGGCACCGGCTGACCGTCCCAGGCGCTGCTCAGCGCCGTGTCGCCGATGGCGAAGACATCAGGCAGGCCGGGCAGCGACAGGTCGGCTTCCACTTTGATGCGTCCGGCATTGTCGGCCCGCGCACTCAGCCATCTGGCCGCGGGCGAGGCCACCACCCCGGCCGCCCACAGCACCGTACGCGAGGGAATGCGTTGGCCATTCACCGTCACTCCGGCCGCATCGATCTTCTCCACGCGGCTGCCCACCAGAACCTCGACACCCAGCCGCTCGAGCGAGCGCCTGGCTTCCTCCGACAGCGCCTCGGGGAAGGTCGGCAGCAGCCGCGGCGCGGCCTGCACCAGGATCACGCGCGCCTGCGCCGGGTCGAAATGGCGAAATTCCTGCTCCATGCCGAAACGCGCCAGCTCCGCGATGGCGCCGGCCAGCTCCACGCCGGTCGGTCCGCCGCCGACGATCAGGAAGTTGAGCAGGCTGCGCCGCTCCACCGGGTCGTCGCTGGCCTCGGCGCGCTCGAAGGCGCTGAGCAGGCGCGCACGCACCTGGATCGCATCCTCGACGCGCTTCAGGCCAGGCGCGAACGGCGCCCATTCGTCCTTGCCGAAGTAGCTGTGGGATGCGCCGGTGGCGAGCACGAGATAGTCGTAGGCGACGCGCTTGGCGCCGACGATCACCTCGCGGCGCGTGCTGTCCACCCCGGTGACTTCGCCGTAGACGACGTCGGTGTTGAACTGATCGCGGAACAGGCCGCGCACAGGTGTGGCGATGTCGCCGGCGGACAGGCTGCTGGTCGCCACCTGGTAGAGCAGCGGCTGGAACAGATGGTAGTTGTGGCGGTCGATGAGCGTGACCCGCACCGGTGCGGTGCGCAGGCCGGCTGCACAAGTGAGGCCGCCGAAACCGGCGCCCACGATCACCACCCGCGGCAGGCCCTCGAGCGAGAATGCCGGCTTGCCGTCGAGCTGCGGGAAGATGCGCTTGAGAGCGGCCTCGATCAGCGCATCCGCCGACCAGCGACCGGGCCCGTGCAGCGCCATCAGCGCGAGCGCCACCAGCCAGTATCCGGAAGCGATGGCCTCGACGCCCAGCATGTGCGCGCTCAGCAGCGCGACCATCATCCCGACCGCGGTCGCGCGCGTGGCGACGCCCAGCGCGAGCGGCAGCGCGGCGGCCACAGCAACCCCGAACGGAAAGTGCGCCGCAGATTCCGCCGGCAGCCACGCGCGCATGGCAGCGTCGGGCGTGAGCATGGCGACCTCCACTGCAAGCGCCGCAGCCAGCCACAGGCGCAGCGCGAGCTGCAACAGGGGGCCGCCGTGCCGCCCGAGCGCGCCCCCGAACCGGAGCAGCGCCGGCACGATCGGCAGCGGCGCGGCGGCCAGCCCGCGCACCAAAATCGCATCCAGCGACAGCGGCCCCGCGCCGCGCACCAGGTACCACAGGAACAGCGCCGCCCAGAACAGGTGCGCATCGAGCGCGTGATACTCGTACTGGATCACCAGGCTTAGCACAGCCAATGGCGCCGCGGCCCAGCGCGTGGCGAGCCCCAGCGCGAGCAGGAGGGAACCGCCCAGCTCGGTGGCCGCACCCAGCCATGCCGCCGTCGCCGGATCGAGCCAGTCCACCGGATACTCGTGCTCGGCGAGGAACAGGGCGTTGTCCCAGTTCGACACCTTCAGCACGCCGGAGACGAAGAAGATCTGCGCCAGCCACAGCCGTACAGCGAGGTCGGCGAGCGGGCCGAGCGCGCGTTCGCCCACGCGTGCCGCGTCGGCCCACAGGCCCATGAGATCGGCCAGGCGCCCGGCGCGGGCGCTCAGCGGGGCGGTGGGGGTGATGGCGGAGTCGTCCATGGCGGTCCCGTGTCAGTGCGGATAGCTGCAGTGAAAGATGCAGCGCTTGTCGTTGTCGTGGTGCAGCTTGCAGCAGAACACCGGCCGCCGGCGCCGGCCGCGCAGATAGACCTCGGCGGCGGCCAGCATGCCCAGCGGCGGCGCCACGAAGTAGATCCACAGGCCGGGCCAGATCTGCGGCGGGAAGGCGGAGGCGAAACTGCGCGCGGGGTTCATGCTCATGCCCGACAGCGGTGCTTCGACGCCGATGTAGGTGGCCACCAGTGCGCCCGCGAACAGTCCCGTGTAGCGGTTGACCGACGTGCGGTTGGAGACGATCAGCACCGCCAGCATCAGGCCGAAGGAGATCGCCGCCTCGGCGACGAAGGCAACCGCTGCGCCGTGTGCGCCGGGCTGCGTGACCGCGTAGTTGACGCTGGCATGCGCGATCACCTGCGGGGTGAGCAGCGCGGCGGACAGCAGCACGCCGAACGTCCCACCCGCGAACTGTGCGGCGATATAGAGGGCGGCGTCCCAACCGGCGATCTTGCCGAGCCGCCAGAAGGTCAGCGTCACCGCGGGGTTGAGATGCGCGCCCGACTGCTTGCCCCACGGCGAGTAGATCAGCGCAACTGCGGTGAGCCCCATGGCGACGCCGATCAGCAGCCGCCGGACGAATGCAGCTTCGATCCACTGGCGCGCAGGCGAGCCCGGGTATTCGAGGAGCGCGACGAACAGGCAAGCCGACACCATGAACAACCCCAGCCCCGCCGCTTCCATGAAGTACTCGGGCCAGTGAGCGGCCAGCGCACGACGCGCGCCGGCGGCCCAGGCCGGCGCCGGTGTTCTATACGCAGCGTCGATTCGCTCCATTTTTCACTCGCCCGCCGGCGGTTACGCCGTGACCTCGACCGCCTCCTGCCGCTCTCCCTTCGGCTGCCTCTTCCAGAACGCCGGGATATCGCTGCGATAGCGGCGCTGCACCAGGTTCGCCACCAGTCCGGTCCAGCCGGTCTGGTGCATCGCGCCCAGCCCCAGCCCGGTCTCGCCGTGGAAGTATTCGTTGAACAGCAGCAGATCGCGCCACGCGGGGTCGTGCTGGAACGGGCTGCCTGCGGGCAGCGCCGGGATGCGGCCGTCGGGCCCGCGGCGGAAGATGTCCACCAGCCGGTCGGAGATCAGCTTGGCGATCTGGTTCAGATTGAGCGGCGTGTCGCCCAGGCAGGGCACCGGCACCTTGAAGTCGTCGCCCAGGAAGCGGTGGAACTTCTCGATCGCCTGCACCAGCGTGTAGTTGGTCGGCATCCAGATCGGCCCGCGCCAGTTCGAGTTGCCGCCGAACAGGCCGGAGGTGGACTCGCCCGGCACGTACTCGATCAGCGCGCGCCCGATCCCGTGCACGTGCCCGAGATCCTGGCGTTCGGCGTGGAGGCGCGACACGCTGCGCACCCCGTAAGCGGACAGGAACTCGCGCTCCGACAGCAGGTGCTGCAGCACGCGCCGCAGCTTGTCCGCATCCACCAGCGCCAGCAGGTGCTCGCCGCGCGCGTTGGTCTTGGTCGGGCATTCGGACACGTACATGCCGTCGAACAGCCCGTAGCGGTGCATGTTCATGACGCGGGCGAAGCGCGGCGAGGCGGCCAGCAGACGCCGGTCCACGATCTCGCAGGCGAACAGCGGGATCAGGCCAACCCAGGAGAACACGTCGATGCGCTGCGCCGAGCCGTCCGGCCCCACCACCACGTCCTTGAAGAAGCCGTCCTGCTCGTCCCACAGCGAGATGCCCATGCCGCTGCCGCCGGCGATGGTCTTGGCGATGCCGAGGAACTGCAGGTAGCACTGGATGGCGACGTCCTCGTAGTCCGAGTCGCTGGCGGCGAGTTCCAGGCACATCACGGTCATGTTGAGCGCGAACATCGCCATCCAGCCGGTGGCGTCGGCCTGCTTCAGGCTGAAGCCGGGCGGCAGCGGCTGCGAGCGGTCGTACACCGAGATGTTGTCCAGGCCGAGAAAGCCGCCCTCGAACACGTTGTTGCCGTCGGCGTCCTTGCGGTTCAGCCACCAGGTGTAGTTCATCAGCAACTTGTGCGTCACGCGCTGCAGGAAGCCGATGTCGCCACGGCCGCGCTGCACGCGCTCGGCGCGGAAGGCCTTGAGCGCGGCCATGGCGAGCACCGGCGGATTGACGTCGTCGAAGGACCACTCGTAGGCCGGGATCTGTCCGTTGGGATGCAGGTAGCGCTCGTTGAGCAGCAGCTCGACCTGGTCCTTGGCGAAGTCCACGTCGGCCAGCGCCAGCGCGCCGCAGTGGAAGGCCAGGTCCCAGGCGGCGAACCACGGGTACTCCCACTTGTCCGGCATGGAGACGACGTCGCCTGCGTGCATGTGCCGCCAGCGCCGATTGCGGCCCCACTTGCGCGAGTCGGGCGGAGCGAGCTGGTCGCCGTCCAGCCAGCGCGACACGTCGAAGTGGAAGAACTGCTTGCTCCAGATCATGCCGGCCAGCGCCTGGCGCAGGATGTTCATGTCCTGCGGATCGGCCTCGGGCAGCAGCTCGTCGTAGAACACCGCGGCCTCGGCCTCGCGCCTGGCGAAGATCACTTCGCGCTTGTCGAAAGGGGCGGCCAGCGGCTGCGCGGACAGCGTCATGCCGATGGTCACGGAATGGCCCGGGTCCACGCTGAGCTCATGCCAGGCGGCGAACTTGGTGCCTGTCATCGCGCGGTTGACTGCGCCTTCTTCGCGGTCGATCACGCGGCGGTGACAGCCGTCCTTCACGTACGGCGAAGCACCCGGCTGACCCCACAGGCGCTGCGCATTGCTCTCGTTCTCGGTATAGAGGGACTGCGCCACGTGGCGTCCATACAAGTAGTACACGCCAAGCGCCGGATGCTCGGCCTGCACCGCCCACTTGGCGCCCTTGGGCGCAGGGATCGCGCGCAGCATCGGTTTGTCCCCCCGCCGGGACGGCGTGGAAGAAGCATCGGCGTCGCCCCAGGCCCAGGTGTTGCGGAACCACAGTGTGGGCAGCAGGTGCAGCGGCGCGGGATCGGGGCCGCGGTTGGTGGCGATGACGCGGATGTGGATCTCCTCGGGCGAGGCCTTCGCGTAGCGCACCTCGACGTCGAAGTAGCGCCCGTCGTCGAACACGCCGGTGTCGAGCAGCGTGAACGGCGGATCCTGGCGCGAGCGGCGCCGGTTCTCCTCGACCAGCCGGGTGTACGGATACTCGGCCTGGGGGTACTTGTAGAGGTAGCGCAGCCAGCTGTGCGAGGGCGTGGCGTCAAGATAGAACCAGTACTCCTTGACGTCTTCGCCGCGATTGCCCTGATTGCCGGTCAGGCCGAACATGCGCTCCTTGAGGATGGGGTCGCGGCCGTTCCAGAGCGCCAGCGCGAAGCACAGGTGCTGCTGCGAGTCCGAGATGCCGCCCAGGCCGTCCTCGTTCCAGCGGTAGGCGCGCGAGCGGGCCTGGTCGTGGTCGAAGTACTCCCAGGCATTGCCGTAGGGGCTGTAGTCCTCGCGCACCGTGCCCCAGGCGCGCTCCGCCAGGTAGGGGCCCCACAGGCGCCAGTCCTCGCGTCCTTCGTGCTGGGCTTCGAGACGTTGCCGTTCCGCGTTCAGGGTCGATTTCATGCACCGCTCCGGTTGACAGTGATCCTCAAACTTTTTCACCACGAAGGGCATGAATGCCCAATCGTTCTTGTTCTTCCGGTTGCGCGTGGACTCATGCGACGGCGCGCGAATCCGCTCGGCCTTCGTGTTCCTTGGTGTTCTTCGTGGCGAGCGCGTTTTGCTGCCGCTTGGCGCGTTCCAGCCGCCACCACGCCTCCAACGTGCACGCCACCGACCAGGCCTGGGCGGGCGCACCGCGCGGCGTGTGCGGCGGTGCGCCGTCGAAGATCTCGCTCACCGTGCCCAGCCCGCCGTCGAGCAGGTGATCGCGCAGCGGCTCGAGCAGGGCCTGCGCCGCTTCCGCGTCGCCGCGCACGCGGAAGTCGGCAAGCGCGTAGTGGCCGAGCAGGAAAGCCCAGACCGGGCCCTGGTGATAGGAGCCGTCGCGTTCCCACACGCCGCCCTCGTAGCGCCCGCGGTAGTCGCGATGCGCCGGCGTGAGCGAACGCAGGCCGTAGGAGGTGAGCAGCTCCCGCCCCACCACCTGCAGCACCTGCGACTGCAGCTGCGAGGCGAGCGGGCTGTGCGGCAGGCTGATGGCGAAGATCTGGTTGGGGCGAAGCGTGTCGTCCTCGCCCCATGGCCCGTCGATGACGTCGTACAGACCGTTGCCGTCGGCACGCACGAAACGCCCGAAGCCGCTGCGCGCCCGCTCGGCGAGATCCCGGTAGGCGGCCGACGCCAGCCCCAGCCGCTCGGCGAACTCGGCCATCACGCACAGGGCGTTGAACCACAGCGCGTTGATCTCCACCGGCTTGCCGATGCGCGGCGTGACCACCCAGTCGCCGACCTTGGCATCCATCCAGGTGAGCTGGACGCCCTCCTCGCCCGCGCGCAGCAGGCCGTCCGTGACGTCCACGCCGATGCCGTAGCGCGTGCCGTGCAGATGCCAGTCGATGATCGACGCCAGGATCGGGAACACGCGCTTGAGCGACGCCACATCGCCGAGCGCTTCGACATAGGCGCGCCAGGCCTCGATGTACCACAGCGCGGCGTCCACCGTGTTGTAGTCCGGCTTGTCGCCCGCGCCCGGGAACACATTGGGCAGCATGCCGCCGTCCACGAAGCGGGCGAACGTCTCCAGCAGGCGGCGCGCCGTATCGAAGCGCCCGACCGCGAGCGTCAGGCCGGGCAGCGCGATCATGGTGTCGCGCCCCCAGTCGCCGAACCAGGGATAGCCGGCGATCACCGATTCCCCGTCCGGCACTTGCGGCAGCGGGCGGGCGAACACGAAACTGTCGGCGGCCAGCACCAGCTGGTCGATCCACTCCGGCGCCCCGAGCAGCTCGGGCGCCTGCACCTGGGCGCGGCGCAGCTGGCCGATATCGCGCGCCTGCGCGCGCCGCAGGGCCTCGTCCAGGTAGACCGAAGCGTCCGGCTGGAGGCTGGCGACCACGCCCACCCACTGGCCGGGATGCAAGGTGAGCTGCGCCTCGCCCACGCACAGGTGGCAGTCGCGATCGGGCAGGCCGCGGTCGCGCTCCACCGGCAGATCGAAGTTCTCGTACCAGTCGTGGCGCGTGGCGATGCCGCCGCCGCGCGCCTTGAGGACGACGGAGAACCAGTTCGGGTGCGTGACGCGCACTTCCGACCCGGTGCCCTCGATCATCGGATTGAAGTCCCAGGGCCGCGCAGTGCCGTGGAAATCACGCGCATTCACCAGCAGCTTCACGCGCAGCTCCAGGGGACGTGGCGGCAGCGCGCTGTCCGGCGCCAGGCGCCAGGCGACGTAGGTCGTGTTCTCGCCGTGTTGCATCCAGATGCGCTGCTCGACGCGCAGCTCGTCGCACGCGTAGCGCCAGACCGGAATGCGTCCGTCGAGCCGGAACGACTCGATGTTGAGATAGCCCGCCGGTTGCACGGCGCCGCCGCCCCAGCGGTTGGTGGCGAGCGGCCAGCTGCGCTCGCCGTCGGTGAGCGTCGCATCGGCCTTCGCCACCACCAGATGGCGGCCCAGCGGCGGCTGCACGGGCGCCACCAGCAGCCCGTGATAGCGGCGCGTAAGGGCCCCGGCGACGGTGCCCGCCGCGAATCCGCCCAGGCCGTTGGACAGCCACCATTCGCGGCGCTCGGCCTGCGCCAGGTCGCCGCAGATGTCGCGGCCGAAGCGGATCAGCTCCGGCAGTCTGGTCTCCATCCCTTCCTCCTCGAGGAGCGTTGCTTACAGCGCGGTCACCGCGTCGATGCGCCCGGTGTGTTTGGTAGCCAACAGGCTCGCCACGCGCAGCGCCCAGGCGTAGATGGTCAGCGCCGGATTGACGCGGCTCGAGCGCGGCAGCGCGCTGCCGTCCACCACGTACAGATTGTCCATGCCGTGCACGCGCCCGACCGCATCGACCACCGAGCGCGTGGGATCGGCACCGGCGGCGAGCGTGCCGCAGGCGTGCGCCGTGCCGGAGATGGGGATGGCGCGCGCCACGCTCACGTAACCGAGGCGCACCAGCTGCCGGCGCAGGGTGCTCACCAGTGCGGCATGCTCGGCGTACGCTTCGGGCAGCCGGGCGGGGTCATAGTCGATCTGCGGCCGCGGCGGCGATCCCGCCGCGGCAACGATGCGGTTGTCGGGATGCGAGCCGTCCTCGGTCTGCAGGAACAACCCGAGCGCGCGCTGCGCGAAAGGCTGGACCAGCAGCCGTGGCACCGCCGTGGGCGCCTGCGCCAGCACGATCTCGGCGGCCAGGTTTCCGCCCAGCGTTTGCACCGTGCTGTGCGCAAACGCCTCATGGGTCAACAGCAGCGTCTTGCTCAGCACGTCGCGCACCGCGCGCGGCGAGAAGGCGAGCATGGCGGTAAGCACGTGGAACTTGTAGTTGCGGCCGACGTTGCGGTAGGCGGGCAACGACGCCGCGAGGCCGTTCGCCTCCATGTAGGACTGCAGCAGCCGCGGGCTGTGCAGTGCCCCGGCGGCGAGCAGCACCGTGTCGGCGTGGTAGCGCGTGCCGTCCTCGCACTCGACGCCGCCCACGCGGGCCGCGCCGTGCAGCGCGGGCAGCAGCGCCCGCACCGCCTTGCCGGTGAGGATCTCGAGGTTGGGCCGGTTGCGCACGCGATCGAGCAGGCAGCGTTCGGCGTCGCTCTTCAGGCCGCGCGCGGAAGCGAACCCGTCGAAGTGGCGCACCTCGTCGGCGTGGCTGAGGATGTCCGCGTCGAGGCCGAGCTTCAGGATCTGCGTGCTCCAGCCGGCGTCCACCCGACGCAGCCCGGCGACGAGCCGCTGCAGATCGGGCTCGACGATGAATGTGCGCACGGCGAGGAGGCGCTCGGCCTCCTCGTAGAACGGCGCGAGTTCCTCGTAGGCGATCGGCCAGGGCAGGAAGCCGCGGGCGGGATCGGCCTCGAACTCTCGCGGCGCGAAGCGCAGCAGCGCCGCGCCGTACCACTTGGTCTTGCCGCCCAGGTTGAAGTGCTCCTCGGGCGTGGTGGTGTTGGCGTTGCGGTCCAGCCACGGCTCGTCCGCGAGGAAGGCCCCGCGCCGCATCACGGTGTCGACGTCGAGCGTGCTGCCGTCGGTGGGCAGCCGCTGACCCTTCTCGAGCAGCAGGACGCGCCTGCCGGTCTGGGTCAGGTGATAGGCGGCCGCCGAACCTCCGGCGCCCGAACCGATGACGATGACGTCGTGTTTCATGTCCAGCTCCTGAGAAGGCATCACGGCTCGACCAGCAACACCGGGTGTCCGTCCGGATCGCGCACCATCAGCCCCTTGCGCCAGGGCATGCCCGATACGCTCACCGGCTGGGGCGAAATGAAGCTCACCTTCTGCGCCTGCAGCTTGTCGGCCAGCGCCGCGAGATCGTCCACCTCCACCACCGTGCGCGTGGCCACCAGATCGTTGGCGCGCAGCCCGATCGGTGCCGGCCGGCCGCCCGAGGGCGTGAGGTATTGCAGGAACTCGAGGCCCGGACTGGTATCGCGCTCGGGCTTGAGCCCGGTGATGCGCACCACCGCGCCGAAGGCGTTGTCGAGCTGCTCCTGGGTGGCGCCGGTGTTGAGGCTGCCGCCGGCCACCGCGAGCCCGACCAGGTCGCGCCAAAAGCCGGTGCTGCGCTGGGTGTCGGCGACCGTGATCGCGGAGTGATCGATGCCCAGGAACAGCCGGCTCTTGTCCTGCCACTTGGCGCGCCCCTTGTCGGCGGGGAAGTACAGCAGCTCGAGCGGATGCCCGTCCGGATCCTTGAACTTGTAGGCCTTGATGCCGGCGGCGGCCTGGTTCCACGCCGGAATGGTCTGCGGCGCGCTGGAGATGGACTGCACGCCGAAGCCGCGCACGTGCTGGTAGGCCTTCTCCATGTCGCTCACCACCACGGCGAAGTGCTGGAACCACAGATCGTTGGAGCGGCTGTCCAGCGGGATCGGCTGACCGGCGGCGGCGACGTACTGCTCCAGTTCGACGAACTCGTCGCCGAGCTGCAGCCGCGCGGTGCGCACGCGCGTGCCGAAGATTCCGGTGAGGGTGTCGTGATCCGGGCCCGTGACGGTGCGCTCGCCCACCTTTCTGAAGCCCAGCGCCTGCTCGTAGAAGGCCACCGCACGGTCGAGATCGGATACGGTCAGGGCGAAGCCCCGGATCTCGCGTGCGCCCGCGAACACGGTGCTGGCGACCAGCGCCAGGGCGATGGTCAGCAGCCAGAGCATGAGGGTGTCCGTGCGGACTCGGATTCGGTTCATCTGCTTTCTCCACTAGCGATAGCTACAGCGTGACCGGAGAGCGTGACCGAAAGGCGTGACCGAGAAGCGTGACGTAACTCCCGGTCCTGCGCTCTCGCTAGATCTATCTAGGGCGCTCTCAAGTCACGCCTTTCGGTCACGCCTCTCGGTCACGCCTCTCGGTCACGCCTCTCGGTCACGCCTTCCGCCTCATCCGTTCCCGCGAAACTCCGGGAACAGCGTCATCCCGCCGTCCACGTACAGCGTGGCGCCGTTGACATAGTCCGACAGGTCGGAAGCGAGCCACACCACGGCGCGGGCGATGTCGTGCGTCTCGCCCACCCGGTAGTAGGGGATCAGCTTGAGCAGCTTCTGCTCGGCCTCCGGCGTGGCCCAGGCGTCGGTGTTGATCGGCGTCTTGATGGCGCCGGGCGAGACGGCGTTCACCCGTATCTTATGCATCGCCAGCTCCTGGGCCATGGTCTTCATCAGCATGGACACGCCGCCTTTCGAAGCGGCGTAGTTGGCGTGCCCCGCCCAGGGAATGACGTCGTGCACCGAGGACATGCAGATGATCTTGCCGGCGGCCGCGGACAGCGCAGGCACCACGCCGCGGCGCAGGAACTCGCGCACCGCGGCGCGCGCGCACAGGAACTGGCCGGTCAGGTTCACGTCGAGCACCAGCTGCCAGTCCTTGAGGCTCATCTGGTGCAGCGGCGCGTCGCGCTGCAGTCCGGCGTTGTTCACCACGATGTCCACGCTGCCCCAGGCGGCGATGGTCTGCGCGAACATCGCCTCCACCTGATCCTCGCGGCTGATGTCGGCGCGCACCGCCACCGCGTCGCCGCCCGCGTGGCGGATCTCTTCCACCACCTGCTGGGCCCGCTCCGGGCCGGCGACGTAGTTGACCACCACCTTGGCGCCGGCCTCGGCCAGCGCCCGGGCCACGCCTTCGCCGATGCCGGAGTTGGCGCCGGTGACGATCGCGCGCTGGCCCTCGAGCGGGCGCAGGCTCATCGCCTGGCGTTCGGTCTTGCTGATCGCGTTCATGCGGCTTCTCCGGGTTCGCGCTCAGCCAAGGAAGCGGCGGCGGATGAGATGGTCGATCGACAGCTTGCCCGGCCCATGCAGCACCGTCACCAGCAGGAGCAGCCCCCAGATCTGGTGCTGCATCAGCCCGGCTTCGGACAGATCCCCATAGGACACCACCGCCACGATGTTGAACACGAACAGCACGGCCGCGGCGAAGCGCCCGCCCAGACCGACCACCAGCAGCACTGGCACCAGCAGCTCGGTGGCGGTGCCCAAGTATGCCGCGAGCGTGGGCGGCAGCAGTGGCACGCTGTACTCGTTCTCGAACAATGCCAGAGTGGTGTCCCAGCTCTGGATCTTGGCCAGTCCCGATTGGAAAAAGGCCGCGGCCACCCACAGGCGGATGGCGAGGTCGAGGACCGGCGCGAGGAAGCGTTCGAGCAGCGCGATCACCGCGCGCCCGGTGGTGAAAATGGCATCGGTGATCCGCATGCCGTTGACAGTTCTTGCGACGAATTCCATGTTCGCTATCCTTGGTCGACTGACCGCATCCGCGCGGCCCAGGATCGCGGCTCGCGACGGGCGCCCTGCGCGCGGATGCGGTCGAGCTTGCTCGGCATCAGTGTTGCGCCATCTGTGCGCACAAAGCGGGTTGGCTTCAGCCCTTCTTGCCGCCCGGCTTGGCGTGGCTGGACACCTGCACGCGCGCGCCCACGATGCGCTCGCACAGGCCTTTCGGCAGGTAGATCCAGGCTTCCGGATCGTTGTCCGTCTTGACCTGCCCGGAGCAGGCGTTGCGGCTGGTGCCGCAGTCGTTCTTGCCGGCCTTGACGACGCCGGCGCACTTCTCGTTGTCGCCCTTGGCGGCCAGCGCCTGCTGGCTGACGGCGGAAACGCCGATGGCCAAGAGAGAGGCGACGGCGGCGCGGAGGATGCGATCGGATGCGTTCATGCTTTGACTCCTGGGAGTGGAATGGTAGGTGCGAGTGATTCGCTGGTGGTCCAGACGCCAGCTCGGCTGGCCTGGTGACGCGCAGTATCGGCTGCAGTTCTCACGCCGATCTCACACGCCCCTAAAGGTTTGCTCACACGGGAAGGCCATGCGCTTCGGCCGGCAGCGTGAAGTCGCACAGCACGCCGGACGCCATGTGGCGCTGCAGGAAGGCGCCGGCGTCGAGCGCAGTGTCGAGCGACAAGGCGTAGGCGAAGGCTTCGCCGAAGCCATATCCCGCCCGCAACGCGTCGAGCATGGTGAACTCACCGGCGGGCAGCGGGTCCAGCGTGACCACGTAGCGTTCGCGCCGCACCAGCAATTGCACTGCGCCCGCATCGAGGTTCACCTGCTCCTCGCCCGCGTAGTCGGCCTGGCTGATCTCCCAGATGCGATGCACCGGGTAGCGCGAGCGCAGCAGCCGGCAGGAAGGTGCCAAGTGAAAACGCAGCGCGGCCACCTGCTCGGCGGGCACCTCGGCCAGCCGCTCGAGGGGCAGCACGCCCCGGTCGGCTTCGTAGAACGACTCCTCGATCGCCCACTCCAGCCGTGCGACATCCGCCAGATAGGGCAGCGTGCGGCCGACGGCGTGACGCTCGAGAAAGTCGGCGAAGCGCTCGCCGTGCATGCCGACATCGCCCGAGCGCGACGCGTGCCTGCGTGCGTACTCGGAAGCGAGGTGCAGGAAGCAACCGACGCCCACCAGCCGCTCGATGGCGGGATAAGCCGCCGCGAGGGCCTTGCGATAATTCTCCAGCACATTGATGCGGTAGAAGCCGAGCCGCAGCGCCGGGCTGATGCCGTCGGCGCGGATCCCCGGCGCGGCGCGACACGCGTTCGGGTCCAGCAGCGCGGCGGCGAAGCCGGATTGCAGGTCACGCAGCGAGCGCATCGGCCGTCTCCGCCAGGTCCCACTCGTCCAGAATGTCCTGCGCCTTGCGCGCCTCCTCGAGCAGCGTGGCGAGCGGCGGGATGTCGGTGTCCCACTCGATCAGCGTCGGCACCGCGCCCAGGCGCGAGAGCGCCTCGCCGTACAGGTTCCAGACCGGTCCCGCGACGCGCTTGCCATGGGTGTCGATCAGCACGCTGCCGCCGGTGCCACCGGCCACCGCGGCGGTGTCGAAACCGGCGAGGTGGATCTCCCGCACGGCAGCGGGCGGCATCGCGTCGAGATAGCGCAGCGGGTCGAAGCCGTGGTTGACGCTGCTGACGTAGATGTTGTTGACGTCGAGCAGGATGCCGCAGCCGGTGCGGCGCGCCACGGCGGCCACGAACTCCCACTCGGGAATTGCGGACGCCGAGAACTGCAGGTAGCTGGAGACGTTCTCGATCAGCAGCTGCCGGCCGAGGAAGGCCTGGGCCTCATCGATGTGCGCACAGACCACGTCCAGCGCCTCGTCGGTGTAGGGCAGCGGCAGCAGATCGTTGAGATGACGGCCGCCGATCGCGCCCCAGCACAGGTGATCGGACACGACGCCGGGCTCGAAGCGCTCGATCAGGCGTTTGAGGTGCGTCAGGTGATCCGTCGACAGCGCGTCGGCCGATCCCAGGGACAGTCCCACCCCGTGCAGGCTCAACGGATAGTGGCTGCGCGCGCGCTCGAGGAAGTGCAGCGGCTGCCCGCCGCGCGAGAAGTAGTTCTCGCTGTGCACTTCCAGCCAACCCACGGCGGGCCGTTCGCTCAGCAGCTGGCGGTAGTGCGGCGGCCGCAAGCCGATGCCCACTTGCACCGGGATCGCGGCGCGGCTTCGGCGACGGCTCTCGATCGCGTTCATGGCAGCTTCTCCCCGCCGGCGGAGGTGCGCGACACGCGATGCAGGGCGATCGCGAGCAGCACGCATTGCGCCTTGCTCAGCGACACCCAGGGCGCTGGCTCGATATCGACGGCGCCCGCGGGACCGGATGCCACCGGCAGGCGCTGCGCCAGGGCCTTGAGCGCGGCCTCGGACAGCTCGCGCATAAGGTGATCCGGGTTCGGTGACGGTGGCGCGGCCGGCTTCATGCGTCGTCCGGGCCTCATTCCTCGCCTACGCTCATGGCATGGCTGCCGACCATGCCGCTCAGCATCACCATCAGCTCGGTCTCGCTCTCTTCCTCCTCTGCGGGCGTCTCCTGCTCCCACATCCGCATCAGGGACTGCAGCGCGCTGGCGGTGCGCGTGGCGCGCGCGAGTTGCGGCAGGAACGGGTCGGCATGCAAGGCGATGCTGCTCATGTTGGGCTCCTTTCGGTTGACGTCTGGTGTGGGTCGGACACGCAGCGCAGTATCGAAGCCGGTGATCACGCAATGTTCACGAGCCGCTAAAGCTTTGCTCACGTCCCGCGGCGCATTCCTGCGGTTGGGGCGTATCCGTAAGGACGGGCCGGCTGCGGCGACCAAGAATTTGCGCCGCGGCGAAAATGCGCGCTGGAGAGGCCGATGCAGACAAAGAGAGATGGGCGGGGCTTGCGCTCGACGCGCAGCCCGCAACCCATCTTAAAGGGGGGAGGGGACGGATGGAAGCGAAACCGCTACGGCACGCGATGCACCTGGCCGCGCGCGTCCCAGGTCAGGTGCACGCGGCCCGGCTGCGTGTCCTGCGAGAGTTGCAGGCGCGCCGCCTTCACCGCCGCGGCGATGCGCTGCTGCTCGGCGATCTGAGCGGCGTCGCGGCCGGCGTACGCGCCGGGCGCTGCCAGCAGCATGAGAACCAGAGAGCAGACCAGGCTGACTTTCATGTCGACACTCCTCGATCGGAAACCGGCGCGGCGCCGTTGACGCTTCGCAGTATCGCGCCGGGAGATCGCGCAAGTCTCACGGCCAGGTGAAGGAAATCGCATGCCGGCTCGCGGACCATGCGTCATTTGCTCACGGGCCGGATACCGGGAATGTTCAGTCGCATGCGATACAGCCGGTCCTGCGCGGTCATGTACAGCGTGCGGCCGTCGTCGTCGCCCCAGGCCATGTTGTGCGGATGGCGCGGCGGCTTGATGGTGCCCAGGTGCTTGCCTTGCGGCGACAGGATCCAGAGCCCGCCCGGCCCCGAGACGTAGAGGTTGCCGTTCATGTCCACCTTGACGCCGTCGATCGCGTCCGCGCCCGGCGCCGCGGTCATGTCGAAGAACACCCCGCCCCGCCCGAGCCGGCCGTCGGCCAGCACCGGATAGCGCATCACCACCTTCTTGCTGTCGTCCCAGTTGCCCACGTACAGCCAGCGCTCCTCGGGCGAGAAGGCGATGCCGTTGGGGCCGGTGAGCGAGGCGTCGAGCAGCGTGAGCTCGCCGTCCTTCCAGCGGTACACGCCGCTGTAGGGCAGCTCCTTGCGCGGGTCGTCGAAGAACTTCGGCAGCCCGAAGGGCGGATCGGTGAAGTACACCGCGCCGTCCGACTTGTACACCAGATCGTTGGGGCTGTTCAGACGCTTGCCCTGGTAACTGTCCGCCAGGACGGTGAGCGTGCCGTCGCGCTCCAGCCGGCTCACGCGATGGTTGCCGTGCTCGTTCACGGTGAGCCGCCCCTGGGGGTCGAGGGTGAGGCCGTTCGACCCGGGCTGGCCGTACTCCGCCACGTCCGCGCCGGCATAGCCGCTGGGGTTGCGGAAGATACCGAGCGCGCCGTCCCGCCAGCTGTAAATGGTGTTGCTGTTGGGGTCGGAGAACAGCAGCAGCTTGCGGTCCGGCAGCCACACTGGGCCTTCGGTGAACTCGAAGCCTTCGGCGAGCTTCCACACCTTCGGGTTGGGCGGCACGATCGCATCGATCCCCGGGTCCAGCCGGGTCACCTCGACGTTCACCTCGTGCGGCTTGACGCCGATCGGCCCCATGCCGCCGCGGTGGAACTCGAGCCGCGCATAGTGCAGGAAGATGAAGTTGGTCGGTGACTTGGAGATCGGCCCGTTGATGCCGAAGATGGCAAGCTGGATCTGCTGCCCGGGCTTCACGTCACGCCCGATCACCAGCCGGTTCTTGGCGTTCCAGCCCATCACCACCGGTCCACCGCTCTGCCCGGTGGGATGAGGGAGCTCGCCGTCCACCCAGACCTCGCCGTAGTCGTCCACCTGCGTCTC
>Ga0299906_10000972_pt1 | contig 25005 bp, 19 predicted proteins | sample RVTome_14_FD_200259 | JGI IMG/M metagenome (GOLD analysis project Ga0299906, IMG submission 200259) | Soil microbial communities from uranium-contaminated site in the Upper Colorado River Basin, Wyoming, United States - RVT145D125 (version 2) ...
CCTCGGCGAGGATCGCGTCGATCTGGCCGACGGCCTGGGTCAGGCCCTCCTCCATGCCAAAGGCGAGGAGCTGCTCCATGGCCTCGGTGGTCGGGAATGTGCTCACGATCGACATCCGGGTCCGGCCCGGGCCGACTTCCTCGATCGTGACGCGGAACTCGTTGGTCGGCATCTCCGTGTTCGGTGAGCCGTCCTCGTTGGCGAAGCCGTCGCGGACGGCGAGGGAGTGCGGTGGATCGACCTCCTGGACGTCCCAGTACGCCCGCGGCTGGTCGCCCTCGGGTCCGGTCATGTGATACTCGACGCGGCCGCCGGGCTTCAGCTCGTGCTTCGTGAACGTGGCTGGGTACGTCGGCGGGCCCCACCAACGCTCGAGCTGGCGCGGGTCCGACCAGAGCTGCCATACGCGCTCGGGTGAGGCGTCGAACTCGGCGTCGAGGGTCAGGCTCAGGGCCTGCGGATCTTTGCGGACGGCGGTCACGGTCATCGGTCTGTCTCCTTCGTGTACTCGTTGACGAGCTGGGTCATGCGGTCGATCCGGCCGCGCCACAGCTCCTCGTACTGGTCGAGCAGCCGGCGCGCCACGCGCAGGCCCTCGACATTGGTGCGGACGACCTTGCGTCGCCCGATACGCTGCTTGGTGACCAGCCCGGCCCTTTCGAGGATGGCGACATGCTTTTGCACCGCCGCGAAGCTCATCGGGTAGTGGCTCGCCAGCTCGCCGACACCTTCCCCGGAGTCGATCGCGCGGCGCACGATATCCCGGCGGGTGTGGTCCGCCAACGCGCCGAACATACGGTCGAAGTCGGGAGAGGCAATCTGCATTGGTACAACCATACGGTTGTATCAAGACCTCTGTCAAACCATCAGCCTTGGTCCATAGCGGATGACGGGCGCCAGCCGTGCCGGGGAGCAACGAGACCACCAACCCGACAAGCGGCAATCTGCGCCAGCCAGGCGTCCGCTCTTCGTGTGGTGGGTCGCCGCCGAACCAGTACCTGGGCTGCCCATCGCTGACCCGCGTTCCGGCTGGGAGCCAAGTGGGGAGCGACTCGCGGTAGACCTCGGCGGACGTGTGTGGACGCCGGTGGACGGCGAAGCCTCACGCTGATGGCCGCGTCGACGACTGTGGACGCCCACGAACCTCGCTTGAAGATCTACGGATGAGGAGGTTGGGGTCAAACCCGGCGAGGTCGCGATTCACCTCCGGGTGAGCTAGTGGTGCGTCGTCCAATTGGTGACCTCGGCTCTGGACCGCCGGGTGGCCGACGCCGCAAACCGGGGACGGCCATACAAACGCTGTCTCCCGATCCGCGGGGGACCGGCAAGCGGTCGCCCTGCGACCCGAGTCGAGGGGGCACCTGGCCGCCACACACTGCCGGACCCCCTCGACTCGGCCTGCGGCGCTCGTCGATCCCCCGGAAACCGGGGGATGAGCGTAAGAAACCGAACCGAGGGACACCTGCCAACCGCACGGACCGCCACACAAACGCGGTCTCCCGCCCGGCGGGGGACCGGCGAGCGGTCGCCCTGCGACCCGAGCCGAAGGGGGCCGCTTGGCGGACCGGACCGGAGGGCCCCCTCGACTCGGCCTGCGGCGCTCGTCGATCCCCCGGAAACCGGGGGAGAGCGTAAGAAACCGAACCGAGGGACACCTGCCAACCGCACGGACGGCCACACACACGCTGTCTCCCGCTCGGCGGGGGACCGGCGAGCGGTCGCCCTGCGACCCGAGCCGAGGGGGCACCTGGCAGACCGGACCTCCGCGTGGCGACGCCGCAAACCGGGACAGCCGCTGCCCGTGGTCATCAATCCCGCGACAGACCACTAGCGAGAATCCCTTGCAGCAGCAGGGAATCTCGCTTGTTGGGGGGTCCACTGTCTCGAGGCCGGTCCGTGTTGAAACGGAGTTGGGACCGCCCTCAGCTTCCCGGGTCGATGTTCTGGTTGAGGTGGAAGAGGTTGTCGGGGTCATAACGACGCTTCACGTCTAGGAGTCGGTCGTAGACCACCCCGTAGGAGCTCCTCACCGCGTCGCTCGCTTCGTCGTCACCCAGATAGTTGACGTAACGACGCCCGCTGAAGTGTGGTGCTAGTGCCTCATAGGTGTCCTTCACCCAGAGGGTGTTCTCTTCGCTTTCGGCAGGGTCGATCCACTCCCCGGCAATCAACAGGTTGTAACTCCGCTCGCGGTGCGGAAAAGCAGTGGCGGTCGGCTCGACTCGAGTGACCTCACCGTGGAAGTGCTCCACCAACATCCCTGTCATTGGCGAAGGGCACGTCGCGAATCGCTCGATTGCCGTATCGATGAACACATCGCTCAGTCCCGATAAGAACGCAGACTTCCAATAGTTGAGGGCGCCTTGGGGGAAACCATCGTCGAGGAGAGTATTGACCACCGGATACGGCATCACACCAACCGCAACCATGGCCGGCTCTCCAAACGATTTGAGAGGCGCGAGGTCACGATCGGCCTTCGCTGGATCGCCGACATGACACACGACGAAGGCCGCCAACTTGGTGCCCGAGCCGTCTGGAGCATGCACGAGGCCGCAGAAGACGGTGAGATCGTCGCCGACGTCTTGCGTGAACTCCCGGTAGAAGCGAATCACGTCACCCGCCGCAGAGAGAGGATGGGCGATGAGCCCTCCGGTCACCATCGACAGCGTGTGCAGGTTGTACTCGAACGAGGCGGCAACTCCGAAGTTGCCACCGCCGCCGCGACAGGCCCAGAACAGATCGGAGTTCTCGTCGTCCGAGGCCGTCAGCACCTGACCGTCGGCCGTGATGAGTTCGATCGATCTGACATTGTCAACCGCCATGCCATAGCTCGACATCACCCATCCCAGCCCACCGCCGAGGGTGAGCCCGGCGATTCCGGTGCTGGAGACGGCCCCACCGGTCACGGCCAGACCGTGAAGGGCTGTGGCCCGGTTGAACTCATTCCAGTTGACACCACCTTGGGCGCGCGCGGTCTTGGCGCTCGGATCTACGTGGATGCCCTTCATCAAGGACAGGTCGATCATGAGCCCGCCGTCGGTAACGGCGCTCCCGGCAGGGTTGTGACCGCCGCCCTTGACCGAGATTTCCAGACCCTCATCGCGACCGTAGTTGACCGCGTCGACGATGTCGGCGGTGTTGAGACAACGGGCAATCACGCTGGGGTGCTTGTCAATCAGGCCGTTGTGAACTCTTCGGGCGTGGTCGTAACCGGCATCCTCGGCTGTGAGAATCGTCCCGGAGAATGCGGCGCTGAGAGCGGCAAGACCATCCGCAGGGGCGCTCATTCAATTCCTCCTCGCGATCGAGCCACTGACCCTACCCCTCCCGGCCGCCTTCGGGCTGACGGTGCTCATGATCGGTGCGGCCGTCCTGAGGACGCGCGCCAAGGACGCCCGCCGCAACGTCGTCGCCGACCTGATCCTGGCAGCCGTCGCCGCCGTGAACCGGGTGATCCAGCTACTCGCGTGATGCTCGCAAGCTCCGATGCCGGCGCTCGCTCAGGAGCGGGTCCGCTCGACAACGACGCCCGGGCACTTCGCACGGGCGACCACGCAACGGCGCGACGGCACGCCGGCTGACACCCGTTCAGCGGCTAGGCGATCCGGGGTCGGCGGATCTCTTCGCGGTCGCGTCGGCTTGGCCGCAGTCGATGCAGTCATAGGCGTCGAAGCGCCCAGCCGGGGTTCGCTGCTCGCCCCGCCCCCTCTCCCAGAGCGGGCGGGGGGCATATTCGAGGTTCTCCGACCCGCAGACACGGCAGCGAAGGCGGACGTCGCGTTCCCACGAAGCCCCGCACGCTCCGCACACCACGACGATCGTCCCGTCATCGCCGCGCTCACCGGACAAGTCCTCGCTCTCATCACAGCTCGGACAGGTGACCAACGACATCGCCTCCCCACCCTACGGTGCCATTGGGACGCTGCGCCTCGACGGCGATCCGACGCTCGTTTCGGCGTGAGCGCCGGCGGCTCCGATGAGCGGCTCTCCCTCGAGCGTGCTCGAAGAGGTACCCATAGAATCGACCAGGGCGCTCAGCGCCCACTCCAAGGCGACCACATGGACTTCTCCGGTGAAATGGCTGCGATCCAGCAGCAGTTGGCGCGATCACACGACATGAACGTCCGACGTACTCGGGTGCTCGAGACGTTGGACGCCGCCCCCGGTGAGCGCGTCCTCGAGGTGGGCTGCGGATCCGGCCTGTACCTTCGAGATGTCGGAGTCGCCGTCGGTCCCACCGGAGCCGCGGTGGGCGTCGACACGAGCGAGGACCAGGTGCGGGTCGCCGGCGCACACTGCGCAGACCTGCGACAGGTGGATGTGCGAGTCGGCGACTTGCTGGCGCTCGGCGGGCTCGGCCAGCCCTTCGACGCAACACTGTCGGTGCAGGTGCTCGAGTACGTCGCGAACGTCGCCGCGGCCGTTGCCGGGCTCGCCGATCTCACGCGTCCCGGAGGACGCTTCGTCAACGTCGCCACCAACTGGGGTGCCCTCTTCTGGACCGGAGGCAACACGGCGCTCACGGCGCGGATCGTCGCGACGTGGGATGAGCACGCCCCACATCCCAACCTCCCCGTCGCTTTGCCGTCGCTTCTGGAGACTTCCGGCTTCGGAGGCGTCCGCCAAGCTCCCGTCACCATCATCAACCGGCACTTCGATCCGAACACGTTCGGCTACGGAGCCGCCCGACTGATGGCGGCCTTCGCCCTCACCAGGGCCGACGTGAGCAGCCTGGACGTCGAGGCGTGGTTCTCCAGCCTCGAGGAGGCCGACGCCGAAGGGCGCTACTTCCTCTCGTCGGTGCCGGTGCTCACGACGGCGACACGGCTCGGCTGACGGGCCCGTCGATGTGCCCGACTGCGCAGTGACAGCCCTCAGGTGATCAGACTGTCGATGGTCCGCAGAAGTTCGACGACGATGATCGGCTTCGCGATGTACGCGTCGGCGCCCGCTTCGATGAGCTTGCGCACTTGGCCGGATGTGGCATCGGCGCTCACGACGACGACGGGGATCGAGGCCGTCGCCTCGTTCTCGCGGAGCCGACGCAGGACCTCCTCGCCGGACATGTCTGCAAGGTGTAGGTCGAGCAGCACGAGCGCCGGTTGATGCTCGGCAGCCAGCTCGACGGCGAGGCTGCCCTGCATGCACGGGATCACCGTCAGGCTCTCGCGATGGGCGATTATTCGTTCGACCAGATCGAGGTTGGCCAGGTTGTCCTCGATGTAGAGGACCTTGTGCTCCCCAGGTGCCTCCGGGCCGGCGCTGGTCGGACCGACGTGATCATTCAGTCGCTCGTGGCGCTCCACGGGGCCTTCGACGACAGGAAGCTCCACCCAAAACGTGCTCCCGACGCCGACGGTCGACTCGACACCGAGCTCGCCGCCCAAGGCTTCGGCGAGCCGCCGGGAGAGGGCCAACCCGATGCCGGTTCCTTCGACTTCGGTCTGTTCGGCCCCCAGCCGCTCGAACGGTGTGAACAGCTTCCCGAGGAGAGCCTCGTCGAGACCCGGACCGGTGTCCGTCACGCCGAGTCGCATCAGGCCGGGCTCGGAGCGCTCGCATGCCACCGTGACCCGGCCACCCGGCCGGTTGTACTTGATGGCGTTCGAGAGCAGGTTGAGGAGGATCTGCTTGAGGCGCTGCCGATCGGCGAGGGCGTAGTCATGTGATGCAAGATCGACCCTGTTCTCGATGACGACCGAGCGTTGATCGGCGGTGGGACGAACGATGTCGAGCGTTTCGGCGACGATCTCGGCCATGAGGACCGGTTCCATCGAGAGGGCGATGGTTCCCGACTCGATCCGCGATATGTCGAGCACCTCGTTGATGAGGTCGAGGAGGTGGCGTCCCGCCTTGAGGATGTGACCGACCGAGTCGCGCTCCGTCGCCGTCCGGTCCCCCATCTCCAAGAGCTGAGCGAACCCCAGGATCGAGTTGAGCGGCGTTCGCAGCTCATGGCTCATCCTCGACAGGAACTCCGTCTTCATCTGGGACGCTTCTCGTGCCGCGTCCCTCGCTGCTTGGGCGGCAGCCTCGGCCCGCCACTGCAGCCGCTGCGAGCGGACCAGCAAGGCGATCCCGACGGCGACGACCAGGAACAGAGGGATCCCGACGGCGCCGACGGCGTCGCGGATGCTGTCTGCACCCGCCTGGGCCTGGGCGACCGGGATGGCGGCAACCACCGTCCACCCCAGGGTCTCCACCTCGTGAGCCACGACCATCATGGCGGTGCCGTCGAGGTCGATCTCACCTGGGTCGCCCCGTGGGCTCAACATGGTCGATCCGATTGACAGATCCTGGATCGCAACGAGGTCTGGGGGGCGACCGCTCGGAGTGGCCAAAACCGTGCCGTGCTGATCGGCGACCCATAGCCTCACGCCCTGCACAGCAGCCACCTCGTCGACGAGCGTCTGCACGTAGTCGAGATACACCCCGGCGATGAGGATCGCCCGCGCGGGCCCGTCCGATCCACTCCCCGCCTCTCCTCTCACATACGTTGCAATCGTGAGTACGAAAGGGTTGCCGGACTGGGCCGATTGGAACGCCTCAGAGGCGTAGGTCTCGCCGGCGGAGACGAGTCCCACGTAGTAGTCCCTGTTCGCGAAGCTGTCGCCGATGAGCTCGGGGGCAGTCGGCGTACCGCGGAGCACGCCGTCCAGATCGAGAAGACCGGAACCCGCCATCCCAGCGTTGGCAGACGCAAGTGTCGCCAACTCCTCCTGGATCTCGGCGTCGTCGAAGCGGGCAGGATCGCCGCCTGCCACGGCGTCGACGAGCCCAGGCCGCGCGGCGCTCGCCTCGACCAGGGCGATGATCGCCCCGAGCCTCCCGGCGAGCAGCTCGCTCGAGAGCTCAGTGGTCAGTTGCAGCCTCGCCGATACCTCGTCCTCGACGACATCGACCGCTCGATCGGTGGTCAGTACGGCGAGTAGCACCAACGGGACGAGCGCGCAGAGCGTTGCGATCACCGCGAGCCGGATACTGCGGAACCGGTGACCGGGAGGATCCACCGTCACTTCGAGCGGGTCTCGGTCATCAGGACCCGCGGCGCCCTTGGACGCGCTCCGGGACATGCGGCACCTTACCCCCGGGGGCCAGATCGCCCCGACATCGTCGGCCCCAAAGCTCTGTCGGACTGGACTCGGAGCGGACGCGACAAAACCCATAGAGGCGCCGGTCGGTCGCGTATATGCTCTGGCGCTGGCGAGGCGAACCAGTGGTCGAGGAGCCTCGTCTTTGCAGGGTCGATCCGGCGTTCGAGACGGGAAGCCGATGGAAGCGCGCCAGCCTGGCGGGTTCACGATCGCCGCTTTCGCGGTTGCAGTGACGCTCGGAGGCGCCAACTTCCTCGCGGTGCGTTTCAGCAACCGGGAGCTGCCCCCGATCTGGGGAGCGGGGATGCGTTTCGCACTCGCCGCCGCGCTGTTCATCGTGATTGCCCGCCTCCTTCGGCTTCGCCGGCCACGCGGCAGGTTGCTGGTGCTCACCGTGGTGTACGGACTGCTGAGCTTCGCCATCTCGTATGCCCTCATGTACTGGGCCTTGGTTCGCGTCACCGCTGGGGTGGCCACGGTGGTGATGGCTGTCGTACCTCTCGTCACCCTCCTGCTGGCGACGGCACAGCGCCTCGAGCGATTGACGGGCCGGGCAGTCGTCGGCTCCGTGCTCGCCCTCGCCGGGATCGTCTGGATGACGGTCGGGCCGCAAGACGTCGACCTACCGCTGGCGCCGCTCGTGGCGATGTTGCTGGCCGCATTGTCGATCGGCGAGAGCGTCATCGTGAGCAAGAGAGTCGCCGGCAATCATCCCGCCATGACGAACGCGGTAGGCATGAGCACGGGGGCGATAGCGCTTCTGGCGATGTCAGCGATCGCCGGGGAGCAGTGGGTGATCCCCCGCCAGACGGAAGTGGTGTGGTCGGTGCTGTATCTCGTGACTCTCGGCTCGGTCGGGCTCTTCATCCTCACCCTGCTGGTGATCCGCCACTGGACCGCCTCGGCCACGTCATACATGTTCGTGCTGTTCCCGGTGGTGACGATGCTGCTCGGCGCTTGGCTGGCCGATGAGCCGATCTCGTTCCAGGGGGTCGTCGGCGCGGCGCTCGTCATGGCGGGGGTGTGGTTCGGAGCGCTCTCGCGTGCGGCTCGAGACGTCCGACGCGTCCCTGTCGGTGAAGCACCACGGGTGCGCCAGCCGGCCCGAGCGGCTCGAGGGGCTCAGACCAACTCGCCGCGACGGTAGGTTCGCACCGCGCCGGACACTTGCAGAAGACGCTGCCGAGCTCGGCGAAGCCGCCGAGGCGCGTCGACCATGGTTCGAGTTCGCCCGTGGCGACGGACGGCTCCTAGGTGTCCTTCGCTCTCGGCCCCGACTTCACCACGGACTCGTCGACTCCCTCCGCATAGGCGCCGAAGTTGGCGGCGAACATCGCCGCCAGCTTGTTGGCGTACCGATCGAACTCATCCACATCCGTCCAGGTCGATCGGGGGATCAGGAGCTCAGACGGCACGTCGGGCACCGATGTGGGCACAGAGAGCCCGAAGATGGGGTCTTCGACATACTCGACGTCGTCGAGGGCGCCTCCCAGGGCGGCATTCAGCATCGCCCTGGTGTAGGGGATGCGGATCCGGGTCCCGACGCCATGCGGTCCGCCCGTCCAGCCGGTGTTGATCATCCACACCTTGCAGCCGTGCTCGTCGATCTTGCCTGCCAGCACGTTGGCGTAATAGGAGGGCGGCAACGGCAGGAACGGCGCTCCGAAGCACGCCGAGAACGTCGCCGAAGGCTCCGTGACGCCGCGCTCCGTGCCGGCCAGCTTGGCGGTGTAGCCACTGATGAAGTAGTACATCGCTTGCTCACGGGTCAACCTGGAGATCGGCGGGAGCACACCGAAGGCGTCGGCTGAGAGGAAGACCACGTTTCGCGGATGGGGCCCCGTCATGCTGGGCTCGGCGTTGGGCAGGTGGGCGAGCGGGTAGGCGCACCGCGTGTTCTCGGTCTTCGAACCGTCCGTCCAGACCGGACGGCGGGTCTCGGGGCTGACGACGACGTTCTCGAGGATGGTCTCGAACTGATTGGCCGCCTCGTAGATGAGCGGCTCGTCCTCTCGTGACAGGTTGATGGTCTTGGCGTACGACCCGCCCTCGATGTTGAAGACGCCGTCGACGCCCCATCCGATCTCATCGTCGCCGACCATGAGCCTGGCCGGGTCGGTGGCGAGCGTCGTCTTGCCCGTCCCCGACAGACCGAAGATGACGGCTGAGTCGCCACGCTCCCGGCCGACGCTCGCCGAGGCGTGCATCGACAGGACATCTCTCTTCGGGAGCAGGTAGTTCATCACGGAGAAGACGGACTTCTTCATCTCGCCGGCGTACGTCGAGCCCCCGATGAGCAGGACCTTGTGCTCGAAGCTGATGCAGATGAACACCTCACTGCGCGTGCCGTCACGTTCGGGATCGGCGTGGAAGGTGGGGGCGTGCACGATCGTGAAGTCGGGCACGAACGCCTCGATCTCGTCTGAGATGTCGAACTTGCGGCGCAGGATGAACATGTTCCTGCAGAACAGGGAGTGCCACGGGCTCTCGGTGATGGCCCTGACGGACAGCCGGTTCTTGGGATCCGCGCCGGCGTACAGGTCTTGTACGAAGAGCTCACGTTCGCCGAGGTGCTTGCAGACCTTGGCGTAGAGGGCGTCGTAGACGTCCGGCTCCATGGGATGGTTGACGTCCCCCCACCAGATGTCGGACTCGGTGCTCTCCTCGCGGACGACATATTTGTCCTTGGGGCTGCGGCCGGTGTACGGGACGGTGTCGACCACGAGTGCGCCGCGATGAGCCAGCTCACCTTCACCGCGTCGCAGAGTGTGCTCGTAGAGTTCCGGGGACGGCAGGTCCCAGTGGACGGTGAGTGATGGTGTGATTCCGTGTACGGTCAGTGATCTCATGGGACCTCCGCAGGGTGTTGCCGCGTACAGGCTACGCGTCTCTGAGGCTCTTCCAGCAGGGTCATTCGACTCTCCCACCCGATCCGTGCTCCACCGTCGCTCGACATCTCGCCGGCGATGACTGGCCTCCTCCTCGACAACCCTCTCCTGCTGCTGTTCCTCGTGCTTGGCATCGGGTACCTCGTCGGTCGGATCACGATCGGCGGCTTCGGTCTCGGGATCTCAGCCGTTCTCTTCGTCGGACTGGCGTTCGGCGCCCTCCACGAGGACATGCGTCTGCCTGACTTCGTCTATCTCTTCGGATTGATCGTCTTCGTGTACACGGTAGGACTGTCTGCGGGGCCCGGCTTCGTCACATCGTTCCGCCACGGAGGAGCGAAGGACAACGCTCTGGTTGCGGCGGTCCTGGTGGTGGCGTTCGTCGCCACCATCGGCTGCGCCCGGCTGTTCGACATCGGCGGCTCGTTCGCGGCGGGTGTCTACACCGGTTCGCTCACGAACACACCGGCACTCGCGGCGGTACTGCAGTACGAGACCGACCGGGCCGATCCGGCCGACCTCGATCGCAGGCTGGCCGAGCCGGTCGTCGGTTACTCCGTCAGCTACCCGTTCGGTGTGCTCGGAATGGTGCTGGCCGTGTACCTCCTGCGGAGACGGCGGCCGGGGGGCGGCAGGCCGGACCAGATCGAGAGGATGATGCCGGAGGATCTCACGAACACCACCGTCGTCGTCACGGTCGGGGAGCACACCGGGATCGACCTGGCGACCCTGATGAGGGACGAGGGCTGGCGGGTGGTCTTCACCCGGCACAGGGAAGGCACCGAGATCGAGATCCCGAACGCCCATTCGGTGCTCCACCTGGGGGACCTGGTGACTGTGATCGGCGAGAGCCACGACGTCGAGGGGGTCGTCGCCTCACTCGGTGAACGGGCGAAGGTCGACCTGGCACTCGACAGGTCCGTGATCGACTACCGCCGCGTCTTCGTCTCGAACGACGAGCCGGTCGGGAGGAGGATCGCAGACCTGGCTCTTCTCGAGCGATTCGGGGCCATCGTCACGCGGGTGAGGAGGGGTGACGTCGACCGGATGGCCCGCCCGGACACGGTGCTCGAACCGGGCGACCGGATCCGCGTCCTGGCGCCGCGCGACAGGATGGCCGCGGTGAGCGCCTATTTCGGCGACTCGTATCGCAAGCTGTCCGAGATCGACGTCGCATCGTTCAGCCTCGGCATCGCCCTGGGGCTGCTCGTCGGGATGGTCCGCCTCCCTCTACCCGGTGATAGCAGCTTCGCACTCGGGCCGGCGGGGGGCCCCCTCGTCGTCGGCCTCATCCTGGGGGCGCTGCGCCAGACAGGACCGATCACGTGGCAGCTGCCGTACAACGCAGGCCTGACCGTCCGTCAGCTCGGCGCGGTCCTCTTCCTCGCGGGGGTCGGCACCCGCTCGGGACACGCCTTCGCCGAAACGCTCGGCGATGGAAACGGATGGCAGCTGCTTCTGCTCGGCGTCGCCGTAACAACTCTGGCTGCAGTCCTCGTGGTCATCGGAGGAGTGCTGGTGCTCCGGTCTCCGACCGGCGTCCTGGCAGGGGTCGTAGCCGGGTTGGTGACACAACCTGCGGTCCTCGCCTTCGCAACGGAGCAGACGGGTGACGAGCTGCCGAGCATCGGCTACGCGACTGTCTACCCTACGGCCACGCTCGTGAAGATCCTCCTCGCCCAGGCCATCGTGGTCTTCTTCCCGTAGGACGAGCTTCGGGCATGGTCGATCCGAGTGCGACGAGGTGAGTGAATGAGCGGTCCAGATCGGTTCGGTGTGTTCCTGCCGTCCTTCGTCTGGGAGAACGACGGACCCGAGCGGGCGCGCGGGATCGCCGGCTTCGCCGCCGAGGTCGAGAGCCTCGGATTCGACTCGATCTTCATCACTGATCACCTGCTTGCCGCGCAGCAGTTCTACGCGGTGTCGTTCCTCGAGCCCGTCTCGACGCTGTCGTTCGTCGCTTCGATCACGACCCGCATCCGCCTCGGTACGTCTGTGATGGTGTTGCCGATCCGAGAGCCGGTCATCCTGGCCAAGCAACTCGCCACCCTGCAGTTTCTGTCCAACGGACGCGTCGTTCTCGGGGCAGGGATAGGGTGGTATCCACCGGAATACAAAGCCACCGGGGTTCGCAAGTCGGAGCGCGGGACCCGGACCGATGAGATCCTCGACATCATCGTTCCGCTGCTCGAAGGCGAATCGGTGTCGTATGCCGGCAAGCACTACTCGATCAAGGACGTCGAGATCGAGCCGAGGTTCGCCTGGCGCCCCCCGGTGTGGATCGGGGGCGGATCCCAGCTCGCCGACTCCGAGTCCCCCGAGCTGCCTCGCTTCGCCGAGCCGGTGAAGGCGAGGATCCTGCGATCAGAGGGGTGGATCCCGCGCCCCACGTGTCCTCCGGAGGACATCGCCCGAGACTGGGAGGAGCTCCAGCAATACCTGCAGGACCACGGAAGAGATCCGGCAACACTCGCAGTCGCCCACGAGAACTTCGTGCACGTCGTGCTCACAACCGATCCGAGGAAGGCGCGCTCCGAGCAACACGAGGCCTTCCTTCGAGTCATGAGCGAGGCCCGCGGCCCCGACTACCTCGAGAAGGTCTACCTCTTCGGAACGCCCGACGAGATCATCACGTCTCTCCAGGAACGGGTCGACGCAGGCGTGCAGCGCTTCATGCTCCATACGCTGACGCCCGATCCCGGGCAGCTCGAGAACTGGATCTCCGAGATCATCCCGCATGTGCGGTTTCCCGCGGACCAGGCACAGTGACCAGCGAGCGACGCCACTCGTCGAGGTGGCCAAGCCCCGCCCCACCACCCCGATGACGCTCCAACTGCCGGCCGAAGACGGAACTCTGACTCGATGGCGGCCCTCCGGGACGGTGCTCCCGCCGCCAGAGCCCGGGGGGTTCAGCGCGCGGGTCGCCTTGGCTGCCACCCATGTCGTCGCCGATCCGTCGCCGGACCTCACCGGCGATGGCACCGCCCACCTCGATTGGGAGGCGACGCTTGCGTATCGGCACCACGTGTGGTCGCTCGGGCTGGGTGTCGCGGAGGCGATGGACACGGCCCAGCGCGGAGCCGGACTGACTTGGGAGGCGTCCAGGGAGCTCATGAGACGGACCGGCGCGGAGGCGGCAAGCGTGGGAGGGTTGGCCGTCTTCGGGGCCGGGACGGATCAACTCCCGGCATCGCCTTCCACCCAGCCGAAGATCCTCGAGGCATACCGCGAGCAACTCGAGCTCATCGAATCGCTGAGAGGCGGGGCGGTCGTGATGGCCTCGCGGGCGCTCGCCCACATGGCACGGTCACCCGACGACTACCTCGATGTGTACACCACGCTGCTCGCCGACGTAGCACGTCCCGTGATCATCCATTGGCTGGGGGACATGTTCGATCCGGAGCTGCACGGCTACTGGGGGTCGACAGATCTGTGGGCTGCGATGGAGACCGTCATCGAGCTGGCGAGGATCTGTGGACGGCAGATCGACGGGGTGAAGGTGTCGGTGCTCGACGACTCGTTGGAGCGCCAGCTCCGCCGCGCACTCCCCGCAGGAGTGCGCGTCTATACGGGGGACGATCTCAACTTCGTCGACCTCGTCGCCGGTGACGGCGACCATCACTCGGACGCCCTACTGGGGGCGTTCGATCCGATCGCTCCTGCCGCCGCCCTTGCACTTCAGGCGCTCGACCGGGGAGATGTTGCCCGCTACCGGGAGGTGTTGGAGCCGACGATTCCGCTCAGCCGCCATCTCTTCGCGCCCCCCACGTCGCACTACAAGGCTGGCGTGGTGTTCCTCGCATACCTCAATGGACACCAGGAGCACTTCCGCATGCTCTCCGGAGCGGAGAGCATGCGCTCGCTCACCCACCTGAGCCGCCTGCTCGTGCTCGCAGACGAAGCTGGTCTGCTGCGCGATCCGCCCCTGGCCGTTCACCGCATGCGACTGCAACTCGCCGCCGCCGGGATCGACTGAGGTGATCAGCTCGTCGAGCGGGTTTGCGGATGCGAGCGGCACTGGTTTGCGCTCGTCGCCGGCGCCGCGTTCCGTCTGCAGGCACCCCGTACGCCATGTAGCGTTGCCGCCATCCGAGGGACTGGAGCACCCTCGTCACGGGAGGAGATCGTGGGAGCCAAGCTCTCGCCGCTGCTGAGCCAGGCAACGAACGTGCTCGCCGTCCGAGGCCAGGGATGCCGCTTGTACGACGAGGCGGGTCGCGGGTACCTGGACTTCACGTCCGGGATCGGGGTGACGAGCACGGGCCACTGTCATCCCCACGTCGTTGCGGCTGCCCAGGCGCAGACCGCCGATCTGATCCACGGGCAGTTCACCACAGTGATGCACCCCCGCCTCTTGGAGCTGACCGAGCGCCTCGGCGACGTGCTGCCGGACCAGCTCGACTCGGTGTTCTACGCCAACGCCGGAACTGAGGCCGTCGAGGCAGCCGTTCGACTGGCTCGGCAGGCGACCCGCCGCACCAACATCATCGTTTTCCAGGGCTCCTTCCACGGCCGTACCACTGCCTCGCTGGCGATGACCACCTCGAAGACCTCCTATCGGGCCGGCTTACAGCCCCTCATGTCCGGCGTGTTCGTTGCACCGTTCCCGTACTCGTACCGCTATGGCTGGAAAGCCGAGGAGACGACGGCGTTCTGCCTCAAGGAGCTCGACTACCTGCTGGCGACGCAGTCGGCGCCCGAGGAGACGGCTGCCATCGTCATCGAGCCCGTGCTCGGCGAAGGTGGGTACGTCCCGGCGCCGCCCGGCTTCCTCGAGGGCATCGCCGAAAGGTGTCGGATGCATGGAATCGTGTTCGTGATCGACGAGGTGCAGACCGGCTTCGGGCGCACCGGCGAGTTCTGGGCGTTCGAGCACGGCGCCGCCAGGCCGGACGTGATCGTGATGGCGAAGGGGATCGCCTCGGGGTTCCCGCTGTCCGCCATCGCAGCATCCGAGGAACTGATGAGCCGGGGCTGGCCCGGCTCGCAGGGTGGGACCTACGGAGGCAACGCGGTCGCCGCCGCGGCAGCCATCGCGACGCTCGACGTCATCCGCGACGAGGCACTCGTCGGCAACGCCCACGACATGGGGACGCTGTTGCTGACGGCACTGCGCAGGCTGCAGGCGAGCCATCCGGCGATCGGCGACGTCCGCGGACTCGGATTGATGGCAGCCACCGAGTTCGTGACCGATTCGGGCGAACCGGACGGTCTCACCGCCAAGGGGGTCACTGCGGCGGCTGAGCGCAACGGCTTGCTCCTCCTGACATGCGGACCTCATGGCAACGTCGTGCGCTGGATCCCGCCGCTCATCGTCACCGAGGAAGAGATCGACGAGGGGCTGGTCGCCTTCGAGGCCGCCCTCGCAGAATCGACCGGCTGACGGATCGGCCGAACCAGCCACAAGTCACGGGAACCGCGGCCAGATCGACGATCGTCACAGCTGTATGAAGAAGCTTCTCGTCCTCGTCGCGTCCCTTTCCGTCCTGGCGACCGCATGCGGGGGGTCGTCGGACGTAACGTCCACCACCGCACCGTCCGATGAACCGACCACTACGACCACGACGGGGGCACCTGTCGAGGATGAGTCGTCCCGCCTCGTATTGCGGGTTGGTTACCGGGGCGGATTCGTTCCCATCGACTTCTTCGTGAGCCAGTCGGCCGCCTGGGAGCTGTATGCCGACGGCTCGCTCTACTTCGAGGGCGTCCTTCCCGCCATCTTCCCGGGACCCGCCTTGAGGCCTCTCCAGGTCATCGACATCGGCGATGACGTCCTCGGCGTGATGGATCTCATCGAGGACGCCGGGTTGCCGGCCATCGACCAGGAGTTCGACAACGAGGGCGCCAACTTCGTCGCCGACGCCTCGGAGACCGTCTTCCAGTATCGCGATGAGGCCGGTACCGACCACGTGCTCGGCGTGTATGCCCTCGGCTTCGATCAGCCACCCCAGGGCCGCGACGCCATCCTGATCCAGCTCGTGGACTTCCTGTCGCAGCTGGCATCTGCCGAAGGGGCCACCGAGTACGCAGGGGATCGCCTCCAAGTGTTCATCCGCGAGGGCGACCCCACCCAGGATCCGACCTCTGAGACGGTCGACTGGGCACTCCCGGTCACGCCCGCCGACTTCGCCGCCTCCGAGTACGAGGGATGGAGCTGCCTGACACTCGAAGGCGAGGATGCCGCGGCAGCTCTCACGGTCCTCTCCGAGGCCACCGAGACGACGCATTTCGATTCGGACGGCACGCTCTACGTGTCCAAGGCGCGCCATCTCCTGCCGGCCGAGGAAGGCTGCGCTCAGATCTTCGACTTCTGAGCCCGGCCGGAAAGCGCCTGGTTTAGGCTCCCTCACTCCTGCGAGTGAGGGAGCTGTGCTTTGAGCGAAGACCTGCGCCGGATCGGCGACGAGTACTGGGAGTACCAGCTCGAGGTCTCCCCGTCGACGGCCTTCATGATGGGCGACCATCGACACGACGACCGTCACGAGGACGCCTCGAGGGCCGCCGAGGACGAGGAGATCGGCCGGCTCAAAGCCTTTACAGCCCGGGCTGTGGCGATCGACCCCGCCGGCCTCTCGGCGGACGACAGGATCAGCCGCGAGGTACTCATCTACGAGGCCGAGACCACGGCTTCCGTGCTCGAGATGCGAACCGCCGAGATGGCCGTGAGCCACACCGTCGGCGCCCAAGCCCTCTTGCCGGTGTTGGTGTCGCAGCTCCCGATCGAACGGCCGGAGCACGCCGAGGCGCTCCTCGTCAAGTTCGCAGGTATCGGAAGGTGGTTCCGCGACAGCGTCGATCGCCTCAGGGAGGGGATCGCAAGGGGCCGGACCCCGATGGGGTCGACCGTCGAGAAGACCATCGCCCAGATCGACGCCGAGCTGGCCACACCCGTTGCAGACAGCCCCCTTCTCGGTGTCCGCACCCCGGCCTCGTTCGACGAGGACGCCGTCGCCGAGTACAAGGGGCGAGTCGCCGCGGCGATCACGGAGCACGTCCGGCCTGCGTTCGCGGTGTTCCGGGAAGCCCTCGCCGACGAGGTTCTCCCGGCGTCGCGACCGGACGACCGCCCCGGGCTCTCGTGGCTGTCCGACGGCGAGGAGACGTACGCCCGGCTCGTGCATCGCCACACCACGCTTGCGATGGACCCGAGGGAGATCCACACGATCGGGCTGCAGCAGATCGACAAGCTCGAAGACGAGTATCGGGGACTCGGCGACGAAGTGCTCGGCACGACCGACCTCACAGAGATCTTCAACCGCCTGCGGGACGACGCCGACCTGCACTTCGCCGACGGACCCGCCGTCGTCGCCGCCTCCGAAGCGGCCATGGCCAAGGCCAAAGCCGCCATGGGCGGTTGGTTCGGGAGGCTCCCCAAGGCCGACTGCGAGGTCAAGGAGACACTCACCGGGCCGACGGCGTTCTACAACCGCCCGGCGATCGACGGGTCGCGACCCGGCACGTTCTTCGTGAACACAGCCGAGCCGGCTCGCTGGGGCCGCTTCGAGATCGAGGCGATGGCGTACCACGAGGGCATCCCCGGGCACCATCTCCAGCTCGCCATCGCCCAGGAGCTGGAGGACGTCCCCATGTTCCGCAAGCACGCCCACGTCACCGCTTACGCGGAGGGCTGGGGGCTGTACACCGAGCGGCTTGCCGACGAGATGGGCCTGTACACCGGGCCGCTGGAGCGGATCGGCATGCTGTCTGCCGACTCGATGAGGGCAGGACGGCTCGTCGTTGACACGGGCCTCCACTCCATGGGCTGGACCCGGCAGCAGGCGGTCGACTACATCGCCGCGAACTCACCGATGAGTCTCGCGACCATCGAGGGCGAGGTCGACAGGTACATCGCCATGCCGGGCCAGGCCCTGGCGTACATGATCGGGCGCCTCGAGATCATGAGGATGCGCGCCGAGGCGGCCAAGTCCATGGGCGACCGATTCGACATCAAAGCGTTCCACGATGTCGTCCTCGGCTCGGGGCTCGTCCCCCTGGAAACGCTCGATCGGATGGTCGCCGAGTGGGCGGCGGCATGAGTGAGGATCTGGCGGCTCTCGCCGAGCGCTACTGGGAGTGGCGCATGGCCGCCAACCCGACCGAGGCGTCGCTGCTCGGCGACCACCGCTACGACGATCAGCTCGAGGACCTCACCCGCGAGGCAGAGGACGCTGCCGTCGCCGAGCTCGACGCCATCACCACCGCCGCCGAGGCCATCGAGCCTGCCTCGCTCGATGCACGCGATCGAGTGACGCGTGGCGTCCTGATCCACGAGGCCTCGACGCTTGCGGACGAGTACCGGGCGCGACTGCTCGAGCTCGCCGTCGATCCTTCCAGTGGCATCCACGTGGCATACCTCCAGGCAGCCGGGCAGCTGCCCTTGTCCGAGCCCGAGCACGCCGACGCACTGGTCGGTCGCTGGACGAAGTTCGGGACGCTGTTCGGGCAGGCCGTGCATCGCCTTCGGCAGGGGATCGCGACGGGTCGCACCCCTCCTCGGGTGGCGGTCGAGAAGGTGATCGCGCACATCGACGCCTACCTGGCGTCCCCGCTCGAGGGCGACCCGTTCGTCAGCGTCCCTCCTCCACCGCAGTTCACCGAGGCCGAGGTCGCCGCCTGGAGGGAGCGCCTCGTCGAGGCGGTGCGCACCCACGTCAGGCCGGCGTACGAGCACTACCGCACCGCACTCGTGGAGGAGGTCGTCTCCGAGTCCCGGCCGCAGGAGCGCGCCGGGATCGCGTGGATCGCCGACGGCGCCGAGGTGTATGCCGGGGCGATCAGGCGGCACACCTCGCTCGATCGCACCCCGCTCGAGATACACGAGATGGGGAAGGAGCTCATCGAGCAGGTCGGAGACGAGTACCGACGATTGGGCGCCGAAGTGCTCGGGACGTCCGACCTCGCCGAGATCTACCTGAGACTGCGCGAGGACGCCTCGCTGCGCTTCGACGACGCAGCCGAGATCGTCGAGGCGGCGAGCGGAGCCCTCGAGCGAGCGAGGGCGGCGATCCCCGGTTGGTTCGGAATCCTGCCGAAGGCCGATTGCATCATGGCCGAGATCCCGGGCCCCGGCGCCGAGGAGGCGCCGCTCGCCTACTACCTCCCTCCTTCCGGTGACGGCTCGCGTCCGGGGACGTTCTTCGTGAACACGACCCTCCCAACCACTCGCACCCGCTACGAATCCGAGGCGCTGGCGTTCCACGAGTCCATCCCCGGGCACCACCTGCAGTCGGCGATCGCCCAGGAGCTCGAGGAGGTTCCCGAGTTCCGCCGATTCGCGTACGTGACCGCCTACGTGGAGGGGTGGGGTCTCTACACGGAGCGGCTGGCCGACGAGATGGGGCTCTACAGCGATGAGGTCGCCCGCCTCGGGATGCTCTCGTTCGACTCGTGGCGTGCCGGCCGGCTCGTGGTCGACACAGGGATGCACGCCCTCGGGTGGAGCCGCCAGGAGGCCATCGGCTACATGCTCGCCAACTCGCCGCAGGCCGCCAACAACGTGGAGACGGAGATCGACCGGTACATCGGATGGCCCGGCCAGGCGCTCGCGTACATGACGGGGCGCCAGGAGATCGTGCGGCTTCGCAGGCTGGCCGATGCGGCGCTCAGCCCGACCTTCGACATCAAGACGTTCCACGATGTCGTCCTCGGCTCGGGCCCCGTGCCGCTGCCCGTGCTGGGTGAACTCGTCGAGGACTGGCTGTCGGCCGCTCGAGTCACGTGATCCGCCCCGGCACGGCGGAAGACGTCGAGCCGGCCTACCACGTTTTCCGGCGCGCCCTATGGAGCTACCTCCGGGACATCGGGCTGGTCGATGCCGCATCCGACGACGACCCCGGCACCGCCTTCGCCAGGCACCGCCACCTCGTCGAGCACCTGGCCGACACCGCCGCCGAGTTCCACGTCGCCGTCGACGACGGCGGCCGCCTCGTCGGGCTGGCGCGATCCATCGAGCGCGATGGAGTCTTCCAGCTCACCGAGCTGTTCGTCGACCCCGATGATCAGGGAGGCGGGATCGGCACTGCCCTTCTCGCCGAGGCGTTCCCGGTCGGCCGCGGCAGGCACCGGTCGATCCTGGCGACGCTCGACCCGAGAGCCCTCTCCCTGTACCACCGCTACGGGGTGGCATTCCAGGGTGCGCTGGTGGACATCTCGATCACGCCGGAGGTCGCCGACATCGGCTCGGATCTCCTTGCGGAACCGGTCGCCGCCGACTCGATCCACCGGATCGCGGCACTCGACGCCACCCTCGTCGGCTTCGAGCGGCTCGACGACCTGCGTTGGCTGGCCGGCAAGCGTCCATGCGTGGCACTGACGCGCCACGGATCGGTGGCCGGCTACGCCTTCCTCGCAGATGACGTCGGAGTCGGCCCGATCGGCGTGGCCGACACCGCCGACGCGGCCGCCGCCCTCGATCACGTCCGCAACGCGGCCGCTCGAGAGGGAAGGGGCCGGTTCTCCATGACGACTCCACTGGCGAACCACGAGGCCATGCGGTGGGCGGTTGGCACCGGCCAGGAGATCGAGCCGTTCTTCACGCTGATCCTGGCCGACGCCCCGTTCGTCTCATGGGACCGCTACATCGGCTACACGCCCGAGTTCTTCATCTGAAGCGCGACCCGTCCTGCGGCGGAGAGGGAGGGATTTGAACCCTCGAGGAGGCTTAACACCCCCTACTCGCTTAGCAGGCGAGCGCCTTCGACCACTCGGCCACCTCTCCACGTGCCGCCTCCGTCGTCGGTAAGCGACGGCGCCAGGTTAAACCCCTCCACGCCTCGACTCCCCTGGACCGACCTACGCTCTCGTCGTGCTGTTTCAGAAGCGCTTCTGGGAGGGTATCCGCGACGGGTCCATCACCCTGACCTTCCGCCGCTGGAAGCGCCTCCAGGTCCTCGTCGGTAACCGCTACAGGACGCCGATCGGGCTCATCGAGGTGGAGGCCGTCGACATCGTCGACCCGGCGTCGATCACCGACGACGAAGCGCAGAGGTCGGGCCACGGGTCGGCTGAGGCGCTCCATGCCGACATGCCGGGCACGCCCAACGAGCCGACCTACCGGATCGCCTTTCGTTACGTGGACGAGCCCGACCCGAGGACGGAGCTGGCCAACGACGCATCACTCGGCGAGGACGACGTCGCCGAGATCGACCGACGGCTCGACCGGATCGATGCCAGATCGCCCGTCGGTCCGTGGACGATGGCGACATTGCGAACCATCGCCGAGCATCCGCATCGCCGGGCGGGAGATCTCGCCGAGATGCACGGCCGGGAGCGCCTCGACTTCAAGAAGGACGTGCGCAAGCTGAAGAACCTCGGCCTGACGCTCAGCTTCGACCCGGGTTACCGGCTCTCACCGCGCGGGGAGGCCTACCTGAGGATGACCCGGCGGACCTGACCCCGCTCGACTCGGGGGCTGAGTCGGCGCGCCGCCAAGCTCGCATATCGCCCAATGAACAATCTCGAGAGCCCATGCGAACCTGTGAGCCACTCACAACGCCTTCCACTGATTAGTGGAATCCGCGATCTCCCGCATGCTCCACTCGTGGCCATGCAAGAGCATGATCACTAACCGTTGGCGATCGCTCAACGACGCCCAAGGCCGACGGAAGCGCCGGCTCGACCCGTAGCAGAGTGCCGGCCTCGTCGGCTCGATGGGAACCGTGGGAGACGCACTGGACAACGCCATGGCGGAGCCTGTCAAGTTCTTTTGCCGATCAAGCCACCACCCCCTACGGCGAACTGACGGTCACTGCAGTGGAGGCGTTCTCGACAAAATCGCGGGGGCCTCTGAACTGCGCAACCAGCGATCCAGAATCGTCACACGTCGACGCGATGAAGCTCTCGGCGATCTCAGACAGGGGCTGGTCAACCAGACACGACCGCCTTGCGACCGCGATTGACTGATCTGTAGCGTTGCGAAACACTATTGATGGTCCACCACCCGAGCGCGAATCGATCGAAGCTGGGGCGTCCACCTGGACATGCGCGATACCTGCCGCGTCGGTGACGAGACTGAGATGAGTGGCCCATTGCGGGGTCATCTCGGTGGCCGGACACGCGTCTCCGACGGATATAGCCAGAGCCATGAGCCACCGCTCAGATGTAAACACAAGAAATGAAGTTGCTAGGTCTTGGTCGAGGGAGTCTCGGAGAGTCACCTGGACGCCAGGACGACCCTCGAATGTCTCTATCACTGCGCCCAGCGGAAGGCCAGGTCTATCGTTGGGCCGTAGCTCGAGGCGGACGCCGCACCCTGCGTTCACGCCTTCGTCGATTCGAGCCGCGACAGATCCTCGCACCTCCCACGACCCAAGCATCAGTGTGCGAGGCGCGGTGATCGTGATCGGCGTACCGTCGGGCAAGATCGCTGCCAGCGTGTCAGAGGCCGGAGAGGGATCGGTCGCGATCGTCGTGTCAGCGGCCGGCGGCTCTGTGACAACCACTGGCGCGCCCGATCGTGTCAACTGGACAACAACGAGCATCGCGACGGAGAGCGTGACGATGGCAAGACCGACGCTAAGGCTTCTGATCGATCGTCGCTCGCCCGCGAGCGCGAAGTCGTCTGAGACCGCCTGGTCGATCTGTGCGCGCATATGTCGAGCAGCCGTTCGCTCAAGCTCATCGAAATTCATGAGTCAATCCAACCTCGCCTCCTGAGTCGATCGGCTAGCCGAGCACGAGCCTGGCTGGAAAGGGCCTTGACGGTCCCTTCAGCTATGCCGAGGAGCGCGGATATCTCTCGAATAGACATATCCTCGACGTAGCGAAGTGCAAGGACTTGCCCTTGGCGCTTCGGGAGCCGCCTGACTTCCTCCCAGAAGCCTATGTATTCGACCGATGTTGTGGAGTCTCCGACCGAGTCGCTCGACCACGACCGAGCGCGAGCCCGGAGTTCCACCTTCAAACGCCGACCGCGCGAATATGCAAGATTCAGCCCAACCCGACGGATCCAAGCATCGGGACGATCGAGCTGGCCAACGGAAGTCCAACTCTTGTAGGCGCGAGCAAAGGCCTCCTGCGCTAGGTCATCCGCGTCCTGCGACGAACCTGTTACCGCGTACAGCAGCCCGCGTAACGCTCGCTGGTGCTCGCGAACGAACCGGTCGAACTCGCTCGGAACAAGTACGTGCGCCTGCACCCCCGTCCTTGCGAGATCGGACCGCTCATGATGCCTCATGCAGGTGCGAATCGAGTGTGCGTCCTCAACCGCGACACATGTCACACCATAGACACGCACGGAGGCCCGGCTCGGTTTAGCGGCTCTTCGCACCTGGACGGGCAAGGCGTCCTGAGGCCGTGGCGGGATGAGGGCAGGTCATCGGCCGTCGGTGGGGGACACGGAGGCGGTCGTTGTCGCAATTGCGGTAATCGTAGCCGGTGCGTTCGACGTGTTTTGATGACGAGGTTGCGGCCTTCGGTGGCGGCGCCGGTGACGCGATGCTCGAGGAAGGTCGGAACTCCATTGCCAGGTGCCGATGGTGCCGCCGGAGATCCTCCTTCGAATCGGGGACCTGCACCCTTCGGTTTCAGGGCCCGACAAGCTCGATTAGAGCGGGGAGGTCGGCCGCTTCGCCGCCGGGACCTAGCCATCCCCCAACGCCGTCGGGTCTGAGGATCGCGTCTGGATGGACGGGTGCAAGGAGTGTCAGCTGCGGAGTATCCCCGAAGCCGTCTATCTGATGCTCGACTAAGAAGAGAACAACTACCTCACCCTCGGCAAGGCTGGCGGCGGGTGCGTTGCCGTACGTGATGGTCAGGTCATCCGCGGCCTGCGGTACGAGCTCCGCGTCCAGAGCGGCGCTGTCGTGGTCACCGGTCATTCCCAGGATGTCCGCCTGCTCCGCACTCAGGACCGTTGTGTATGACCCCCCACCAATCGTGAGTGCGACCGAGGCTCCTTCGTCGAAGTTGAGCTCAGGGCTGGTCGCTCTCAGCATCTCGGTCACGTCGACCTCGACGTCCGTCAACACAATGAGATCACCGATGGGAGATTCCCCAAGTTCAGCCGCGGAAGGAAAGATCCCGTCGGCGGTATTGACGCGCGATCGCTTGACGTCGACGATCTTGGCCACCAACACCGCCTCCGCTGCCGACGCGATCTCCTCGATCGTCATCGGTAGTGACGAGGCGCCACCAGGTCCGCCAACGTCTGCTAACGACCTTGGTTCGGACCCGATATTGATCCCTATGAGGACCGATCCGCACGCAAGTACGGGTAGAAGAAGTGGGCGCAACACTCGCAGCAACCGATCCGGTCGGCGCATCATGTCAGCACCCTCCCCAGTAGCTGTGGGAGCGTCCGTGGCCTGCCATCGGCCGATCCGCTGTGCCCAGTGTTACGCCTACCGTCAGGAACCTCGCCCCACTCCGACGAGCGTCGACCAAGCCCTTCCACACCAAGCCCTACCTCTACGACGACACCATCGCAGCAGGCGGCCTCGCAACCTCAGCCCCCCTCGGCTCGGGGCTGCGCCCGCTCGCCGATCCCCCCGCGGCGCTTCCGCTTGCGGGGAGGATGGCGCTCGGGTTGCTTGTGGCAACCGGCGATTCCAGGTCGGTGGACTCGAGTAACCCCCCTCCGCTCGGGACTGCGCCCGCTCGCCGATCCCCCCGCGGCGCTACCGCTTGCGGGGAGGATGGCGCTCGGGTGCTTGTGGGGAGAGGCGATTCCAGCTCGGGGGACTCGAGTAACCCCCCTCGGCTCGGGGCTGCGCCCGCTCGCCGATCCCCCCGCGGCGCTACCGCTTGCGGGGAGGATGGCGCTCGGGTTGCTTGTGGCGAGCAGCGATTCCAGGTCGGTGGACTCGAGTAACCCCCCTCGGCTCGGGGCTGCCCGCTCGCCGATCCCCCCGCGGCGCTACCGCTTGCGGGGAGGATGGCGCTCGGGTTGCTTCGCAACCTCTCGCGCGGAGGGAGTGGGATTCGAACCCACGGAACCCCGGGGGGCTCAACAGTTTTCAAGACTGTCGCCTTCGTCCGCTCGGCCATCCCTCCACTGGGGACTCTACGGCAGCGCACGTTCCAGA
>Ga0299906_10000973_pt1 | contig 24984 bp, 21 predicted proteins | sample RVTome_14_FD_200259 | JGI IMG/M metagenome (GOLD analysis project Ga0299906, IMG submission 200259) | Soil microbial communities from uranium-contaminated site in the Upper Colorado River Basin, Wyoming, United States - RVT145D125 (version 2) ...
TCGGTGATCACGAGGCACTGCCGCTGCGCCGGCTTGTCCTCGACGTGCACCCTCCCCCGCAGGGTGAGGAGGGCACGCCCCGTGGCGTACGCCTCGTAGACCCCGTTCCGGCCGCAGACGATCCCCCCCGTGGGGAAGTCGGGGCCGGGGACGATCTCGAGGAGCTCCGGGAGGGAGAGGTCGGGGTTCCGGACGAGGGCGATGACCGCGGCGGCGATCTCCCGGAGGTTGTGGGGCGGAATCGAGGAGGCCATCCCGACCGCGATCCCGCTCGACCCGTTCACGAGCAGGTTCGGGAACTTGCCCGGCAGCACCAGCGGCTCCACGCGCTGGTTGTCGAAGTTCGGGGCGAAGTCGACGGTCTCCTTGTCGATGTCCGCCAGCAGCTCGCCGGCGATGCGCTGCAGCCGGCATTCGGTGTAGCGGTACGCCGCCGGGTTGTCGCCGTCCACCGAGCCGAAGTTGCCCTGCCCGTCGATCAGCGTGTAGCGCAGTGAGAACTCCTGCGCCATGCGCACCAGCGCCTCGTAGGTGGCGGAATCGCCGTGCGGGTGGTACTTGCCGAGCACGTCGCCGACCACGCGCGCGCACTTGACGTACGGCCGGTTCCAGACGTTGTTGGCCTCGTGCATGGCGAACAGCACGCGGCGGTGAACCGGCTTGAGGCCATCGCGCACGTCCGGGAGCGCGCGCCCCACGATCACGCTCATGGCGTAATCGAGATAGGAGCGCCGCATCTCCTCCTCGAGGCTGATCGGCAGGGTTTCCTTGGCTATTTGATCCATCTAGGTGTGCGACGTCATGGCAACAGGCTCTTCTCCACCGGGCGACAGCCTCTCGCAGGCCCGCCGGGGAGCGCAACCTCCTGCAAGCTCAGGCGCGGGAGTGAAACAGAGGGGAACCGCCCGGTCATGGGCCGCTCCGGGGGGGCCAACGGTGTGGCGGAAATCTGGCAACGTCATGCAGGATCGAGACTATCCTCCTGCTCGCCCCGAGCAGGCAGATGTTACCACAGGGCAGCGACAAGACGCTCCAAAATGTGTATATTTTCTCACACTGCAGGGTGCGTTCTCGGACCGGTTTCGGCGCGCGTGCGCGCGCCCAGCGGATACGCACTAAACGGCAGATACGCACTAATACGCACTAAATAGTCGCACCGTCGGAGCCGATACTGGCTGATCGGGGGCCGACGCCGGTCAGAGGCCGGTAGTGCCGGTGCCGTCCTCTATTCAGTTCAACGACGACAGGGGGATCGAAGTGCAGATACCACGATATACGAAAACAGTCCTGGCGCTGATGATCAGCGCCGCGTTCTCGGCGTGCGCCCTGCAGACCGAACGCAGCAGCTCCGGACCGGGGGCGAGCGGGCGGACCACAGCTCCGCCTGTGCCACCCAAGGCGCAGGAATACGAGCCGGCGCAGTACGCGGAGCCGCCCGCGGTCGTGGCCGAGCCCGAGGTGTCCGAGGCGCCGCCTCCGGACATGCCGGAGTTCGAGGAGGAGGAGGAGGAAGTCGTCGAGGAAGCGATCGCCGAGGACGAAGAGCCGATCGCCGTGGCCGAAGAACCCGAGCCGGTGGTGTCCGAGGCGCCGGAGCCGGAAATGCCGCAGTTCGCGGAGGAAGAGGAAGAAGAAGAAGTCGTCGAAGAAGCGGTCATCGAAGAGGAAGAGCCGATCGCGGTGGCCGAGGAACCCGAGCCGGTGGTGTCCGAGGCGCCGGAGCCGGAAATGCCGCAGTTCGTGGAGGAGGAGCAGGAGCCGGCCGAAGAGGTCGCGGAGCAGTTCGAGCCGATCGCCCCGCCCGAAGAGGAAAGCGTCGTGACCTACGAGGAGGAGCCCGGGGTCGCTGCCGACGACGGCATCGTCGCGCAGCAGGAGTACCACGAGGAGGAGCCGGGCGCCGCCCAGGACGACGGCATCGTTGGTCGCCAGGAGTACTACGAGGAAGAGGCGGGTGTGACCGCCGATGACGGCATCATCGGCCAATCGCAGTATTACGACGAAGAGGGCGTCGAGCCGGAGGAAGGCATCGTTGCGCAAAGCCAGTACTACGACGAGGAGGAGGGTGCGCAAGCCGCAGACCAGATCAGCGAGCCGCAGCAGTCCGACGAGGTGATGGCCACGGAGGTCGAGCCCGAAACGGTGGCCCAGCAGGAAGAGCCCACGCCGGTGGTGCTGCCGGTGACCATCACCCTGGAGGCCGAGCCGTGGTTCGACTTCGACCGTTCTTTGGTACGCTCGGATGCCCGCGAGAAGCTGGACGAGCTGCTGAGCGGGCTGCAGGGGGTCGAGTACGACACCATCCTGGTGGTGGGCCACGCCGACCGCATCGGCACCAAGACCTACAACCAGGCGCTGTCCGAGCGCCGCGCCAACTCGGTGAAGAGCTACCTCGCGGGCAAGGATGTGCCCGCCGACCGCATCAAGACCGAGGGACGCGGCGAGTTCGAGCCCTCCACCGATCCCAACGCCTGCACCGGCATGCGCAAGCAGAGGCTGATCGACTGCCTGCAGCCCGATCGGCGCGTGGAAGTGACGGTGACCGGGCAGCGCATGCCGCAGTGACGGCACGCGCCCCCGCCCGCGGTAACCGGAAGCCCTGCGCGAGCAGGGCTTTTTAGTTCCGGCATAACGCGCTTGGCGCATTAGCCTGCACTGAAACTTCGTTTTGTCGAATGAGCACACCAACCACGCCGGCCGACCAGGTCATCGACGCGCGCTACGTGGTGCCGGTGGAGCCCGCCGGCCAGGTGCTCGAGCGCCATGCCGTCGTCGTGGGCGGCGGGCGCATCCTCGCGCTGCTGCCCAGCGATCGCGCGGCGCGGGCCTATCCCGGCGTCCCGCGGCTGGAGCTGCCGGCCCACGCCCTGATCCCCGGGCTGGTGAACCTGCACACCCACGCCGCCATGACCCTGATGCGCGGCCTGGCCGACGACCTGCCGCTGATGGAATGGCTGAACCGGCACATCTGGCCGGCCGAAGGCAAGCACGTGTCGGGGGACTTCGTCTACGACGGCACGCTGCTCGCCTGCGCGGAGTTGATCCGCGGTGGCGTCACCTGCTTCAACGACATGTACTTCTTCCCCGAGCAGGCGGGCCGCGCCGTGCTGGCCGCCGGGATGCGGGCGGCGCTGGGCATCATCTGCATCGAGTTCCCCACCGCCTACGCCAGCGATGCGCAAGACTATCTGCATAAGGGGCTGGCCACCCGCGACGCGCTCAAGCACGAACCGACGCTGTCGTTCTGCATGGCGCCGCACGCACCCTACACGGTCAGCGACCGCAGCTTCGAGCAGATCCTCACCTATGCCGGCGAGCTGGAGATCCCGATCCACGTGCACCTGCACGAAACCGAGGACGAGATCCGCGAGAGCCTGAGCCGCTTCGGCGTGCGGCCCCTGGAGCGGCTGCGCGCCCTGGGCCTGGTCGGGCCGGGACTGATCGCGGTGCACGCGGTGCACCTGGAGCCGTTCGAGATCGCTCTGCTGCGCCAGACCGGCAGCCACGTCGCGCACTGCCCCAGCTCGAACCTCAAGCTCGCGAGCGGCGTCGCGCCGGTGTCCGGGCTGCTGGAAGCCGGCGTGAGCGTGGGCCTGGGCAGCGACGGCGCAGCCAGCAACAACCGGCTGGACCTGTTCCAGGAGATGCGCCTGGCCGCGCTGCTGGCCAAGGGCGCCTCGCAACGTCCGACGTCTCTGCCGGCGGAGCGTGCGCTGGCCATGGCCACCCTGGACGGCGCCCGGGCGCTCGGCCTCGATCGCGAGATCGGTTCCATCGTCCCCGGCAAATCGGCCGACCTGGCGGCAGTGAACCTCGGCGGGCTGGAGATGTCTCCGTGCTATCACCCGATCTCGCACCTGGTGTACGCTGCCGGACGCGAGCAGGTCACCCATACCTGGGTGCGCGGACGCCTGCTGCTCGAGGACCGCCGGCTCACCACGCTGGATGCGGGCGAGCTGGCGGCCAAGGCCGCCTTCTGGCAGCAGCGCATCGCGCCCGAGTCATGACCGATCGCATCAACGCCGATCCGCAGGAGCTGGAGAAGTTCAGCCAGCTTGCCCATCGCTGGTGGGACCCGCACAGCGAGTTCAAGCCGCTGCACCAGATCAACCCGCTGCGCCTGCGCTGGATCGACGAGCACGCGGGCCTGGCCGGCAAGCGTGTGCTGGACGTCGGCTGTGGCGGCGGCATCCTGTCCGAGTCGATGGCGGCGCTGGGCGCCGAAGTGACCGGCATCGACCTGTCCGACAAGGCCCTCAAGGTGGCCAGGCTGCATCTGCTTGAGAGCGGGCGCCAGGTGAGCTACCGCATGATTTCCGTCGAGGCGCTGGCGCGCGAGCAGCCCGGCGGTTACGACGTGGTCACCTGCATGGAGGTGCTGGAGCACGTGCCCGACCCGGGGAGCCAGGTGAGCGCCTGCGCGCAGCTGCTCAAGCCCGGCGGGCACGCGTTCTTCGCCACCATCAACCGCAATGCGAAGGCCTTCCTGCTCGCCATCGTCGGGGCCGAGTACGTGCTGCGGCTGCTCCCAAGAGGGACGCACCGGTACGACAAGCTCATCAAACCGTCGGAGCTCGCCGCCATGTGCCGCAGCACCACACTCGAAGTCGCGGGACTCGTCGGCATGACCTACAACCCGCTCACTGGCAGCTACCGGCTGAGCACCGACACCGACGTCAACTATCTCCTCTACGCGCGCGGGCGGTAACCGGAGCGCAGCGCAGCGGCGGTACGCCTGGTCCTTTGCCGCCTGGTTGCTTTTTCGCTATGATTCCGGCGCTAACTGCGAGGGAGGAAGCGTTATGCATATCATACGACTCACGCTGGTAGGCTTGTTCCTACTCGGGGCGGCCGGCTGCACGCCGAAGCCGCAGACCATCCGACTGGACCCCCAAGTGAAGCAGGACGCGGCGCAGGCGGCGGGCGACCTCGCGCTCGGCCTCGCGGTGGTGGACATTCGGCCCGGTGACAAGCTCGGAACGATGAACGACGCTCACGGAAAAGTCGTGGACGTGAGCACGGCCGACGGCTCCGAAGCCGCAATCCAGCGGCGCCTCACCGAAGCCCTGGAGCGCAAGGGGTTCAAGGTCAAGCCCCTGTCGGACGACGACCCCCGCAGCCTGGTGGTCGAGCTGCGCGAGCTGAGTTATGGCGCTAGCAAGCGGGCGTTCGATTTCGACGTGTCCCTGGGGGCCGCCGTGTCCGCCAAGGCGCGCAACGGCCAGGAGTCGTTCTCGCGCACCTACAACGTCTCCCAGCGCAAGGGGGTGGGAGACCCGCCGACCGAGCCTGAGAGCACGCAAATGGTCAACGCAGGCATAGCCTTGGCGCTGGAGGACCTGCTGAGCGACGCGGAGCTGCTGGCGCTGTTGAAACAGTAGCCGGGGGGCGAGCTTGCCGCCGGGGTCGAGGTCGGTCGGCGGGGTCCTGTTCGATCTCGACGGCACGCTGGCCGATACCGCGGCCGATCTGGCCTACGCAGTCAACCTGCAGCGGCGAGCGCGCGGGCTCGAAAGGCTTCCCGTGCACGTGCTGCGCCCCGTGGTCTCTCAGGGCGCGCGCGGTATGTTGCGGGCGGCTTTCGGCCTGAACCCGGAAAGTCCGGACTACGCGAGCTTTCGCGATGAGTTTCTCGACCTCTACGAGCAGAATTTGAGCCGAGAGACTGTCCTGTTCCCCCACGTCGGCGCATTGCTTGCCGCTTTGGAGGCCCAGGGCATCGTTTGGGGAATCGTCACGAACAAGCTGGCGCGCTTCGCAGAGCCGTTGATCGCTGCTCTCGGGCTGGCGGCGCGCGCCGGCTGCATCGTCAGCGGCGACACCTGCGCGCGCGCCAAGCCCTTTCCCGATCCGCTGCTGGAAGCGTCCCGCCGCCTGGGGGTGGCGCCTGCGGCCTGCGTCTACGTCGGCGACGACGAGCGCGACGTGCGGGCCAGCGTCGCGGCCGGGATGACGCCGGTGGTGGCCTTGTACGGCTACCTCGGCGACGGCAATCCGCCCGGCACCTGGGGCGCGGACCACCACATCGAGCAGCCGCTCGACCTCTTGAACCTGCTGGGCCTGGCACCACTTATGCGATAATTCGATACATCGAGGCCGGTGTCCGGTCCAGGGGCTGTTGTGGCTTCCGATCTGTGACTCCTGACCTGTGATGCGGGGGCGACCTGGTTTCGACGCAGGTTGCGAAGCAGCGCAGTGCATGCCAAGGTCCAGTCACCTTGTTAAACCGCTGGAACGCAATAGTCGCCAACGACGACAGCTACGCTCTGGCCGCCTAACCCCGGCCGGACTCTGCCCCGGTTTTCTCATGGGCCGGTTCCGATCCCGCAAGGGAGAGGATAAGCAGAGTCATTGACATGAGATCGCGCCGTGTGGGGTCACCTCGCCCGGTGTCAAATCGTCAGGTGACTCGCTCCTCTTCAGCCCGCCGGCCGGCGGTCGAGGGGTCAGATCAAACGGCCAAGCTAAGCATGTAGGACTGACTGCGGAGGATCTGCGGACGGCGGTTCGATTCCGCCCGCCTCCACCATTACCACAGGGCCAGCCGTTTCCGGCTGGCCTTTCGTTCTCGCGCGATCCCGCGCGTGCGTGCGGTCCGGCGCCGCACGAGCGCTGCACGGCCCGCCGCATCGCCCGACGGGTTATTGGCGTGCCGGCAATGCCCCCACGGGGCGCTGTGCCCCGGCAGCTCGGTACCGCGTACCATGCTGTGACGCGTCTAAAGCAAGGACTGGGATGGACATTTTCTACTACTGGAAGGACTACGACGCGGACCTCAAGGCCGGGCGCATCGGTTGGCTGCCGGCGCCGCGGAAGAGGCTCGCCGATCTGCGAGAACGACATCCGGACTCGATCTGGGCATTCCGCCAGCCTAAACACCGCAAGGGGCAGCTGCAGCTGCTCGCCCGCCTGCGGTGGGTCGATGCGCCTACTCTCAAGCTCGCGCTCGAGAAGGGCGCGCCGGTCATCTACTACGATCCCGCGCAGTCCACCTGCTTTGCCGACGTGGACGACGACGTGAGAATAGCGGAGCTCACCTCGCTCATCAGAGCAAGATTTCCGGGCGCGTTCGCCGTCAACTTCCGCGGCGACGCGGGCGTGCATCCCATGGAAGCCGACTTCCTGCACCGCTTCATCCCCAAGCTGGCGTCGTATCCTTCGGAACCGTTTCCGGGGTGTTCCGTGACGCGGCTCACCTGAGCCGCAACCCGAATAAGACCCGGCAGCCTCGAGGCAGCGGGTGCTGAACCTCTGGTTCGTCATCGTCGGCGCCCTGCTGATCCTGATGGGGCTGGTCGGCTCGGTCACCGATCGGCTGCCGCTCACGCCGGCCCTGATCTATCTGCTGCTGGGCGTCGTGCTGGGTCCGGCCGGCATCGGCGTGCTCCAGATCGAGCCGGTAAGGGATGCGGAGCTGCTCGAACACGTGTTCGAGGTGGCGGTGTTGATCTCGCTGTTCACCGTCGGCCTCAAGCTGAGGCTGCCGTTCTCCGATCCACTGTGGCGCATCGCGGTCCGCCTGGCGGTGTTGTCGATGCTGTTCACGATCGTGATGGTCGCGGCCGGCGGCGTCTACCTGTTCGGCCTGCCTCTCGGTGTTGCCGTTCTGCTCGGTGCGATCCTGGCTCCGACCGATCCGGTGCTCGCCTCGGACGTCCAGGTCAAGCACCTGGACGAGCGCGACCGCGTGCGCTTCGGCCTCACGGCGGAGGGTGGGATGAACGACGGCACGGCCTTCCCATTCGTGTTCCTGGGCCTGGGGCTGCTCGGCCTGCGGGAAACCGGGCCCTTCTTCCTGCAATGGGCGGCAGTCGACCTGGTGTGGGCCGCCGCCGCCGGCCTGTGCATCGGCTGGGTGTGCGGAATCGCGGTGGCGCGGCTGGTGTCCTGGCTGCGCAAGAAGATGCAGGAGCCGATCGGGCTTACCGAGTTCCTGATTCTGGGTCTGATCGCGCTGAGTTATGGTCTGGCGCTGCTGGCTCAGGCGCTGGGCTTCCTGGCGGTGCTGGCGGCAGGCCTCGCCGTGCGCAGGATCGAGGTGGTGGAGACGCGGCGTGCGGAGCGCACATCGCCGAGCACGAACGCGGAGGTCAGCTCCCAAAAGGCGCCGGCCGGAACGGTAGCGCGCAGCCTGCTGGCCCTCAACCAGCAGCTCGAGCGGATGGCCGAGCTGGTTGCAGTGCTGCTGCTCGGGAGCCTGTTGTCCGCAGGTTACTTCTCGGTGGAGGGATTGGCGCTCGCGCTTGCGGTCCTGCTCGTCGTGCGGCCGGTGTCTGTACTGCTGGGGTTGGTCGGCCTGCGCTCTTCGCCCCGACAGCTCGCCCTCATCAGCTGGTTCGGCATACGCGGCGTGGGCTCGCTCTATTACCTGGCGTTCGTGATATCCAGCGGCCTGGCCGCACCGCTGGCGCAGCGCCTGCTGCCGCTCGTGGTTTCCGTCGTCGCGGTGTCGATTGTCGTGCACGGCATCTCGGCCACTCCCTTGATGGATCTCTACGGCCGCAGACGGCGCGACGGCAACGCCTGAGACGTGCTGCCCGCCTCTGCTGCCGGCGCGACGAATCGTGCTCGAACCATCAGCGCGGGCGATGGCGGCTGGTGGCGCCGAACACCTGAGCGGGCCCTTCCTCCTTGTGGCGGAAGGTGATGCGTCCGACGGTCACGTCGTAGGGTGTCATCTCGAGCCTGACCTTGTCGCCTTGCAGGATGCGAATCCGATGCCGGCGCATTCTCCCGCAGACATAGGCCAGCACCCCGACGCCGTTTTCCAGCGTCACGCGGAAGCGGGCATCGGGCAGCACTTCGCTGACCACGCCCTCCAGTTGGATCATCTCTTCTCTTGCCATTGCGCTTCTCCTGCACCGCCATGACCAGGCCGCCGGAGCGGCGTCGACGCGGCGCCACGAAAAAAAACAGAGCCCGGTTCCCCGGGCTCTGCTGGTTGCGACTGCGGCGTCATTCAGGCCGGATATTGGCCGCCTGCTCGCCTTTCGGCCCCGTCGTCACATCGAAGGCAATTGCGCCAGCGATCGCTCGCAATGATCGGTCTGGCCATGCCATCGTTGTCCCGGTGGCGCCGTGCGGTTCGATCATGTCTGCTTCTGCAGCGACGGCGGTTCCGTGGCCTGCGTGCCGGCAGCGGCCGGCTTGGTGCCGCCTGGTGCGCGGCGCACTGCCTGCCGCGCGCTGCCCTCCGGCAAAGCGACGAGGGCCTTGAGGTTGACGGCCGACGAACTGCCGTAGCCGGGCTCCAGGTCGTAGGACAGCCGCTGCTTCTCGGCAAGGCGTGACAGACCGGAAGACTCGACCGCGCTGAGACGAACCACTACTTCCTTGGAACCTTCGTCCGGCTGAATGAAGCCATAGCCCTTCTTGACGTCGAACCATTTCACGGTGCCGATCGGCATGCTGCTTCTCCTTGCGGTGCGCTGGCGGGAAGAGCTGGACCCGGAGAGGACAACGCGGGCAAGGCTCAGGGGACTCGCTGCTGACAACTTCGGGCCAGCACCGCGAATTGCAAGGGCTGAGCGGCAAGGATTTCGTCGCCCGCCTGTGCCGAACACTTGCTGCTGCGCTGCGTCAGCCAAGGCACAGGGTGCCTGGCACACCGATTCAAGCGCGAGGCATTGCGGCCGATAACGACTTCGGTCCTCGCCTGCCCGCACGCCGGTTCATGCCTTCCAGCCCATCCACGCATCCGGCGTCGGCCGACGATCCGAGTGCCGGCACGAGTGCGCAGGACACGGCGCCGCGCGAGTCCGCGCGCAGCGATCAGCTCGCGCTGCTCCAGCAGATCCTGGATGAGCGCATGCTGGAGGCGCACTTCCAGCCGATACTCGATTTTCACAGCGGCGAGATCGTCGGCCATGAGGGGCTGATCCGCGGGCCGCTGGACACGCCGCTGCGCGCGCCGATCGACCTGTTCCGCGCCGCCAACAAGCACGGCCTCATCCTGCGCCTGGAGAGGCTGTGCCGGCAGACGGTGATCGAGCGCTTCGCGGCGCTCGGGCTGGACGGCACCCTGTTCCTCAACGTGCGGCCGCAGTGCCTGGCGCTCCCCGGGGTGGGGACGGCCGGCACACGCGAGCTGCTCAAGCGCCTCGACATCCATCCCGAGCGCATCGTCATCGAACTGACCGAGAACCTGCCGATCTTCGACTTTGCCAGCGTGCGCGCGGCGCTCACCACCTACCGCAGCGTCGGCTTCAAGGTCGCCATCGACGACCTCGGCGAGGGCTTCGCCAGCTTCCGCCTGTGGTCCGAGCTGCAGCCCGAGTACGTCAAGGCCGACATGCATTTCGTGCAGGGCATCGACCGCGACCCGCTGAAGCTGCAGTTCCTGAAGTCGATCCAGCAGCTTGCGGAGGCCTGCGGCTCGCTGATCATCGCCGAGGGCATCGAGACCGAGGCCGAGCTGGCGGTGGTGCGCGACCTGGGCGTGCCGTTCGGGCAGGGCTACCTGATCGGACGGCCCGGCGCGCAGCCGTCGCAGCAGGTGCCCGAGGCGGTGCTGAGGGTGCTGCGGCAGAAAGCCATCGCGGTGTATCCCGCGCAGGCGACGAGCCGCACGCCGGTCACCGCCGAGGCGCTGCTGATCGAAGTCGAGCCGGTGCGTGCTACCACAGCGGCCGCGGAAGTCCTGCAACGCTTCGAGCGCGAACCGTCGCTGCACGCCGTGCCGGTGGTCGAGGATGGAGTGCCGATCGGCCTGATCGAGCGCTATGCGTTTCTCGAGCGCTTCGTGCGCCCGTACTGGCGCGAGCTGTTCGGGCGCAAGTCCTGCCGCGGCTTCATAGACGCCGAGCCGTTGGTGGTGGACAAACACATCACCATCGAGGAGCTGTCCACCCGGCTGGCGGAGGCCGAGCGCCGTTACCTGGCGGAAGGCTTCATCCTCACCGACAACGGCCGCTACGCCGGACTGGGAACCGGCCAGGACCTGGTGCGCGAGATCACCCGACTGCAGATCCATGCCGCACGCTACGCCAACCCGCTCACGCTGCTGCCCGGCAACGTCCCGATCGACGAGCACATGGACAGGCTGCTGGGCTCGCAGGCGCGGTTCGCGGTCTGCCATTGCGATTTGGATCACTTCAAGCCGTTCAACGACCGCTACGGCTATCGCCGCGGCGACGACATGCTCCAGCTCGCGGCGCGCATCCTGGCCGGGGCCTGCGACCCGCACCTGGATTTCCTGGGCCATGTGGGCGGCGACGACTTCGTGCTCTTGATGCAGAGCGCGGACTGGCCCGCGCGCTGCGAGCGCGCGCTGGCGCGGTTCGAGCGCGAGTCGCGTGCCCTGTATGCGCGCGAGGACCTGGAGCGCGGCGCCCTGGTGGGCGAGGACCGCCAGGGCCACGAGGTGGTGCATCCGCTGAGTGCGCTGTCGATCGGCGCGGTGGTGGCCGAGCCCGGCGCCTTCGCTTCGCACTACGAGGTCAGCACCGCCGCGGCGGAGGCCAAGCGCCAGGCCAAGCGCCAGCCGGGCAACACGTTGTTCATCGAGCGGCGCCGGCCAGCCGGCACGGACACCACGCATCCTTGAGGCGCGAGCGGTAGGAAAGCCCGTGAGCTAGCGGACTTTCCCCGGCCGCTCGGCGCTCTTCGGCAGATGGTCGGCACGGCGCATCTCCGGCGCTTCGAACAGCGGGTCGCCGGCCAGGTAGTCGAGCGCCATGTCGGTGGCGTCGACCCCCCAGAACAGCTGGTCGTGGATCAGCAGGGTCGGCACGCCGAACACGCCGCGCGCGATCGCCTCGGTGGTGTTGCTGCGCAGTTGCGCCTTCACCTCCGGCGCGGCGACGCGCGCATCGGCGTCCCGCACGCCGAGCTCTGCGGTGAGGCCCGCCCAGTCGGCGTCGTCATCGGGACGCTTGCCCTCGCTCCAGACGAAGCGGAACAGCCGCAGCATGCGCTCGCGCTCGCAGCCCAGCACGATGGCGAGCCGCAGCAGCCGCAGCGGATTGAACGGATGCGCGGAAGGGGCCTTGAAGGGCAATCCCTGGCGCGCCGCACGCCACACGGTGTAGCGGTAGGTGAAGCGCCGCTTCGGTTCGATCTCGGCCGGGCCGAGCTGGCCCCAGTGATCGAGCAGGCCGGCGAACAGCACCGGCTTGCAGGCCAGATCAACGCCGGCGGGCAACTCCCGCAGGCGCTCGGCCTGCAGCCATGCGTAAGGCGAGATGAAATCGAAGTACCAATCGATCCGCTGCGCGCCCATGGCCGGCATCACTACTTGGTGGCGCCGGCCGGCTGCTGTTGCGCCATGAGCTGCGCGCGTATGCGCTCCTCGCGTTCGGCGAGCTTCGCCTTGAGCGCGGGCATCGCGGCCAGGCCGGCGCGCTCGCCCTCCAGGATCGCGAGGTGACGGCCGGCGAAATCGGTCGCCGATACCTTGGAGATGTCCGGCTGGATGATCACGTCGGCCTGGACCAGCTCGTTCGCGGCGATGGCTTTGCCCATGATGGCGACGGTCTGCAGCAGCACGTCGATGGTGCCCAGAAGGGGCTTTGGCGAGGGCCGGGCGGAGATGTCGACCGCGATCACGATGTCGGCGCCCAGCGCGCGCGCAGCCTTCACCGGCACCGGGCTCACCAACCCGCCGTCCACGTACTCGCGGGCGCCGATCTTCACCGGCTGGAACACGCCCGGCACGCTGCTGGAGGCGCGCACCGCCATGCCGGTGTCACCGCGCTCGAACACGATCGCCTCGCCGCTGTTGAGGTCGGTCGCGACGATGGCGAGCTTGCGCGGAAGCTTCTCGATCGGGCGGTTCTGCACGTTGCGGTTCACGAACTCCTGCAGCGCCTCGCCGCGGAAGAAGCCGCGGTTGGGCAGCGACCAGTCGCTCACCATCGACTCGGTCATCTCGAGCGCCACGCGCTGCAGCTCGAAGCCGTCATAGCCCGAGGCGTACAGCGCGCCCACCATGCTGCCGACGCTGGTGCCGACCACGATGTCGGGCTTGATCGATTGCGACTCGAGCGCCTTGATCGCGCCCACGTGGGCAAAGCCCCTGGCCGCGCCGCCGCCCAGCACCAGCGCGATCCTGGGCGGAGGCACCACGATCTCGACGGGCGGCGGCTCGAGCGCAGGCGTCACCGCCGGCGGCTCCGGTGGCACGGGCGGCGCCGGCGGCGGCTTGGGAGCCGTAGCACAGGCCACAAGCAGCGTCGCGCAGCCGGCGAGCGCGAGCAGTCGCTGGATCTTCATGCTGGGGCGGGCGGGCGGTCGAGCGCTGGATCCTGCCACGCTACATCTGGGATTGCAGGTAATTCTGCAAACCGGCGCGCTCGATCAGCCCGAGCTGCGTTTCCAGCCAGTCCACGTGCTCCTCCTCGCTCTCGAGAATGTCCTCGAACAGCTCGCGGCTGATGTAGTCGTTCACCGCTTCGCAGTGGGCGATGCCCTCGCGCAGCAGCGGCAATGCCTGCATCTCCAGGGTGAGGTCGCAGCGCAGCGCCTCCGGCACGCTCTCCCCGATCAGCAGCTTGCCCAGCTGCTGCAGGTTCGGCAGCCCCTCCAGGAACAGGATACGCTCGATGAGCTTGTCGGCGTGCTTCATCTCGTCGAGCGACTCGTGGTACTCGTACTCGTCGAGCTTCTTGAGCCCCCAGTTGCGGAACATGCGCGCGTGCAGGAAGTACTGGTTGATCGCGGTGAGCTCGTTGGTCAGCACCTTGTTCAGGTACTCGAGCACCTTGCTATCACCCTTCATCGGGGCTCCCGGTTGGCGAGGAACAGCCCGGGATTATAGCCGTCCTGAGGCGGACGACAGGCTTGCGGGGTGCGGCAATGCGAGGGCGGCGTCGGCTCTTCCTCGACTAGGCGTTCGCTCCCAGCGTTCCGCAGAAAGCGCGCTGGCGCGCGTCGGTTCTGTCAGTGGCCGCGCACGGCAGGGCGAGGATCTCGCGCGCCACGTCGGAGTTCTCCAGCATCCGGCGGGCGTAGTCGGCGCAGGCGCCACATCCGGCCGCGACGCCGAGCGCGGCGGTGAGTTCGGGCAGCGACCTGGCCCCGCGGTCGATGGCCTGGCGGATCTGACGCTCGGTGACGCCGTTGCAAACGCACACGAACAAGGCGGGTTCCCTCCGGAGCCGGCACTCTATATCGCAATGAGAATGAGTGTCAATCGCGCGACGCACAAACGCATTGGCGGACGGCGAGGCCGCTCTTCACGACCACGCACGGGCAGCCATTCGGCCCACCCAGGCGGGTGCGCTCGAGCGTCGGGCGCAAGCAGCTGCTAGAAGCGCCGGCAAGCGAGGACTGGGATGCCTTGCTCCTGCGCCGCCCGCCGGAGTACACGCTGGCTCTCCCAAGCGGAGCCCGGGTACCGCTTCCCAACGGCTTCGCGGAACCGGCGATAATGCATATAATTCGCATTCCAGAACCAGTTTCGCCGTCGCGCCGGACCCGTAGACCCATGCCCTTGCGAGTCTTCCTTCTGCTCCTGTCGGCCCTTGCGTTCAGTCCGGTGGGCGCTGCTGCCGGTACCCCGCAGACCGTCGTCAACCTGCTCGACTATGTTTCGGTGGAGTACCCGGCCTTCGTGCGCGACGGCCAGGTGCTCGACGCCGACGAGTATGCGGAGCAGGTGGAGTTTTCGTCTCAGGTGCGCGACCTGATCGCGGCGCTGCCGGCGAACGCACAGCGCGCGACGCTGGTGGCGCAGGCCACCGAGTTGAGCCGCCTGGTCCAAGCAAAGGCGGACGCCGAGCAGGTCACGGCGCTGGCGCGCGACATCCAGCGCGGCGTGATCGGGGCCTATGCGGTGGTCGTGACGCCGCGGCAGCCGCCCGACCTGGCTGCCGCCGCGACGTTGTATGCCGCCGACTGCGCACAATGCCACGGCGTGCAGGGTGATGGCGCCGGTCCGGCCGCTACCGGCTTCGATCCGGCGCCCACCGACTTCCGCGATGCCACGCGTGCCTCAGCGCGCAGCGTGTACGGGCTGTACAACACCCTCAGCCTGGGTGTGGCCGGCACCGCCATGGCGGGCTTCAGCCATCTGTCCGAGGACGAGCGCTGGGCGCTGGCGTTCTATGTGAGCCGGCTCTCCGCCGACGACGCCCTGCGTGCGCGGGGCGCAGCCGCGTGGGAGCGCGGCGCGGGCAGGGACCGCTTTCCCGGCCTTGCCGCGGTCGCGACCGCCACCCCCGCGGAGGCGCGCAGCGCAGGCGGTGACGCCGAGGCGATCCTCGCCTTCCTGCGCAGCCAACCCTCGGCCGCCGGCGCTGCGCCCGGGTCGCCCATCGACTTCAGCATCGCCACCCTGGAGCGCAGCCGGGAAGCCTGGCGCGCCGGGCGCAGCGACGAGGCCTACCAGCTCGCCGTCACCGCCTACCTCGAGGGCTTCGAGCTGGCCGAGGCCAGGCTCGCCAGCTCCGACCCGCAACTGCTCAGGCGCACCGAGCAGGCGATGATGGCGTACCGCAATGCCATCAAGTCCGGCGGCGCTGCGCAGCAGGTGGAGGCCGCGCATGCCACCGCCATTGCCCTCCTCCATCAGGCCAGGAATGCGCTGGCGACGGCCAATCTGTCCCCGGCCGCCGGCCTGGTCAGCTCGCTCGTCATCATCCTGCGCGAGGGCCTCGAGGCTATCCTGGTGCTCGCCGCGATGGGGGCCTTCCTGGTGAAGACTCAGCGCCGCGAGGGGCTGCCGTGGCTGCATGCGGGCTGGATCGTGGCGCTGCTCCTGGGCGCCATCACCTGGGCGGTGTCGAGCACGCTGATCAGCATCAGCGGCGCGCAACGCGAGGTGACCGAGGGCGTCACCGCGCTCGTCTCCGCGGGTGTGCTGCTGTACGTGGGGTTCTGGCTGCACGGCAAGTCGAGCGCCGCGCGCTGGAGCGCGTTCATCCGCGGGCGCATGTCCGGCGCCGCCGGCGGCTTCGGCCTCAAGGCCGGGTTGGGCATCGCGCTGGTGGCGTTTCTCGCCGTCTACCGGGAGGTGTTCGAGACGGTTCTGTTCTATCAGGCGCTGTGGGTGCAGGCCGACGCCGCGGGCCGCAGCGCGGTGCTGATCGGCTTCGGCGCAGGCGCCGCCGCGCTGGTGCTGCTGGGCTGGGCGATCGTGCGCTTCTCGGTGCGGCTGCCGCTGTCGCTGTTCTTCGGCGTGAGCGCCCTGATGCTCGCGGTGCTGGCCGTGGTGTTCGCCGGACAGGGCATCGCGGCGCTGCAGGAAGCCGGCAAGCTGCCCGTCTCCCCGCTGGACTTCCCGGCGGTTCCGCTGCTCGGCATCTATCCCAACCTGCAGGGACTGCTGCTGCAGCTGGCGCTGGTCACCGTCATCGTCGCCGGCTGGCTCATGATGCGCGCTCCGGCGCGCCGCGCCTGACCCGGCTTCGAGCGACCCTCGGGAGAGTTGGCATGCTCGCACGCGCCCTCGCGGCCCTGTTCGCATCCGGCGTCGCCATCGCGGCCGCCTTCGGCCAGGACAACGTGGTCAACCTGTACTCGGCGCGCCACTACGACACCGACGAGGCGCTGTACGCCGATTTCACCCGGGTCACCAGCATCAAGCTCAACCGCATCGAGGCCAGCGACGATCAGCTGCTCGAGCGCATCCGCAACGAAGGCGCCAACAGCCCGGCAGACGTGTTGCTGATCGTGGACGCCGCGCGCCTGTCCAATGCCGAGCAGCTGGGGCTGTTCGCGCCGGTGAAGTCCAGCACGCTGGAGCAGCGCATCCCGCGGGAGTATCGTCACCCGGAGGGGCTGTGGTTCGGATTCTCCAGCCGCGCACGCGTGATCGTATACGACACCAAGTCGGTCACCCCGCGCGAGGTGCAGACCTATGAGGACCTGGCGGCGCCGCGCAACAAGGGCAAGGTGTGCACGCGGCCGGGCAGTCACCCCTACATGCTGTCGCTGGTGAGCGCGATGATCGAGCACCTGGGCCAGCCGCGCGCCGAGGCCTGGGCGCGCGGCGTGGCGGCCAACTTCGCGCGCCCGCCGCGCGGCGGCGACACCGATCAGATCCGCGCCGTGGCCGCGGGCGAGTGCGGGATCGCGCTCACCAACAGCTACTACCTGGTGCGGTTGATGCGGTCGAAGAAGCCGGAGGACCGCGCCGTGGCGCAGGCGGTCGGCCTGGTATGGCCCGATCAGAAGGGCTTCGGCACGCACATGAACATCTCGGGCGGCGGGTTGATGCGCAACGCCCCCAACCGCCTGAACGCGATCCGGTTCCTCGAGTACCTGGCGAGCGATGCGGCGCAGGCATACTTCGCCAACGGCAACAACGAGTGGCCGGTGGTGCGCAGCGCCGTCGTCAGCAACCCGGAACTCGCGGCGCTGGGCAACTTCAAGCGCGACCCGCTGAATATCGCCGTGCTGGGCAGGAACGTCGCCGCCGCACAGCGCATCGTCGATCGCGTGGGTTGGCGCTAACAGCCCGCGGTTGTGCGGGCGCTCAAGCCTTGCGCCTTCCCAGCGCACCGGACACCAGCACCAGCGGGATCAGGCCGACCGCCACCATGGTGAGGCTGGGCAGCGCGGCCTCGCCCAGGCGCTCGTCCTGGGCCAGGTTGTAGGCCTGGGTGGCGAGCGTGTCGAAATCGAACGGGCGCAGCACGAGCGTGGCCGGCAGCTCCTTGAGCCCGTCCACGAACACCAGCAGCATGCCGATCAGCAGGCTGCGCGCCAGCAGCGGCGCGTGCACGCGCGCCGCCAGCCGCACCGGCCCGCAGCCGAGACTGCGGGCGGCCTCGTCCATGCTCGGGGTGATGCGCGCCAGACCCGCTTCGGCATTGGACAGCGCCAGCGCCAGGAAACGCACCACATAGGCGTACACCAGCGCGGTCACGCTGCCGGTGAACAGCAGCCCGCTGTTCCATCCGAAGTGCGCCTGCAGGAAGGCGTCCAGCGCGTTGTCCAGGCGCGCCAGCGGCACCAGGATGGCGACCGCGAGCACCGCCCCGGGCACCGCATAGCCCAGCGCCGACAGGCGCGCGCCGGCGCGTACCGCCGACACCGGATGCAGGCGCACGGCGTAGGCGAGCAGCAAGGCCAGGACGGTGGCGACGAGCGCCGACAGGCCCGCCGCGGCGAAACTGTTCAGCATGCTGTCGGCATAGCGGCCGAGGTTCACCACGGCGATGTCGCGCACGGCCAGCCGCAGCAGGATCGCCGCGGGCAGCAGGAACCCGAGCAGCAGCGGCAGGAAGCACAGCAGCGCGGCGGCCCAGCCGGATGCGCCGGCGAGCCGTGTGCGACGTGCCGCCAGCGTGCCGCTGCCCTGGAAGCGGGCGCGCCCGCGCGACGCGCGCTCGGCCCACATGACCAGCGCCACGGCGCCCAGCAGCAGCAACGAAAGCTGCGCGGCGGCGGCGCGGTCGCCGAGGCCGAACCAGGCCTTGTATATGCCGATGGTGAGCGTCTCCAGCGCGAAGTAGGACACCGCACCGTAGTCCGCCAGCGTCTCCATCACAGCGAGCGCGATGCCCGCCGCGAGCGCCGGGCGGGCGAGCGGCAGCACCGCACGCCTGAATGCCGCCGCCGCGCTGAGTCCGCTCAGGCGCGCGACGTCGAGCAGATTCGGCGAGCGCTCCAGGAAGGCGGCGCGCACCGGCAGATACACGTAGGGAAACAGAACCAGCACGAACAGCGCCGACGCCCCGGACAGCGAGCGGATCTCGGGAAACCAGTACTCGCGCGCGCGCCAGCCGGTGAGCGCGCGCAGCGCGCTCTGCACCGGTCCGCTGAACTGCAGGAAGTCGGTGTAGGCGTATGCCACGACGTAGGCGGGCATGGCGAGCGGCAGCACCAGCGCCCACTCCAGCCAGCGCCGGCCCGGGAAGTCGTAGCCGGCGGTGGCCCAGGCGCAGGCGACGCCCACCAGCGTTACGCCGAGCGCCACCGCGAGCGCGAGCAAGACGCTGTTGGCCAGGTAGCGCGGCAGCACCGTCTGCGCCAGGTGCGACCAGACGCCGGGCGTGCCGGGCGCGAACACACTGAACGCCAGCCCGGCCACCGGCAGCGTGACCAGCAACGCCACGGCCAGGGCCCCACCGCCGGTCCAGCCGATGCCGGCGCGGTCGCGCGCGAGACGCAGATGAAGGGCCGCCGGGAAAGACAAGGGAGACCGGGCGCGGCGGGCCGCGCGCATCGTTGCTTGGGCGCGCCATTCTACGCGTGCACGCCGCTATACTCACGCGCGTCATGCACACCTCCCCCGCCCCGCTGGTCGAGCTGCGCGGCGTGTCCCACGCCTACGCCGAGCACAAGGTCATCCATTCGTTGTCTTTCGCGCTCCCGCGCGGCGGCATCGCCTGTCTGCTCGGGCCCAGCGGCTGCGGCAAGACCACGGTCCTGCGCTGCATTGCCGGCTTCGAGCCGCTGGCCGCGGGTGAGATCCTGCTCGACGGCGAGCTGGTCAGCCGCCCGGGGTTCACGCAGCCGCCGGAGCGGCGCCGCATCGGCATGGTGTTCCAGGACTACGCCCTGTTCCCTCACCTCAGCGTGGCGGCCAACGTCGCCTTCGGGCTGTCCCGGCGGCCGCGCGCCGAGCGCGAGCAGCGCACGCGCGAGCTGCTGCGCGCGGTGGGACTTGCGGATAGCGCACACAAGTACCCGCACGTCCTGTCCGGCGGGCAGCAGCAGCGGGTGGCGGTGGCGCGCGCGTTGGCCTCGCGACCACGCTTGCTGCTGCTGGACGAACCGTTCTCCAGCCTGGATGTGGAGTTGCGCGAGCGGCTCGCCGCCGAGGTGCGCGCCCTGCTGAAGGCGCAGGACACGACGGCGATCCTGGTGACACACGACCAGCACGAGGCCTTCGCACTCGCCGACGAGATCGGCGTCATGCGCGACGGCCGCATCCTGCAGTGGGACAGCGCCTACAACCTGTATCACCGTCCCGCCGACCGGTTCGTGGCGGACTTCGTGGGGCTCGGCAACTTCGTACCCGGCCGCGTGACGCGCAGCGGACAGGTGGAGATCGAGCTGGGCGCGCTGCAGGGCGAATTGCACTTCGCGGGCGATGCGGCCGCACGCCACTGCGGCGCACCCATGCTGGTGGACGTGCTGCTGCGGCCGGACGACGTGGTGCACGACGACAGCAGCCCGGTGCGCGCCCAGGTGCTGAACAAGGCGTTCCGCGGCGCGGAGATCCTCTACACCCTGCGCCTGTCGAGCGGCGCCCAGGTGCTGTCACTGGTGCCCAGCCACCACAACCACGCCATCGGCGAGGCGATCGGGGTGCGGCTGGCGGCCGATCACGTGATCGTATTCCCCAGGGCGCCGTAGGTGCCTGCGGCGGCGCCTGCACTGCGGAGCACGCGGCGCGGCGTCCTCAGATCCCGCCGCGCGCGCCGGGCAGCATGCGCTGGAACACCCCGTCCTTGTCCACCAGCAGGTGCTTGAAGGCGGCGAGCACGTGCACGACGACCAGCACCACCAGCAGGTACGAGAGCAGCCCGTGCACCCCCTGCAGGGTGTCCCGCAGGGCCTGGTTCTCGGCGAAGAAGGGACCGACCTGCATGCCGAAGTACTTCACCCCGTACTTGGTGAAGTTCGAGGCGAGGAAACCGACCACGGGCATGGCGATGATGCATGCGTACAGCAGTCCGTGATTGATCTTCGCCGCGCTCACCTCCCAGCTCGCCATCGAGCTGGGCAGCGCGGGCGGGCGATGCGTCGCGCGCCACCACAGCCGGATCAGCGCCAGGACGCCGACCGTGACGCCGATCGACTTGTGCAGGTTGAAGAAATAGGCGCGCTCGGGCGTGTTTTTCGGGATGTCGGTCATATACCAACCCAGACCGATCATCACCAGCACGCCCACCGCGATCACCCAGTGCAGCGCAATGGCGACATTGTTGTAGCGCCTGTTGGCAGTCGACGTTTCCATGCAAGGCCCCCTCCCGTTCGTGGCCGCTATGCTACTCAGAGGCGCCGCAAAAGGATAGCCGGCAGCGGCGGCGCACGAAAGCCATGCCCTGGCCGGCTCAGGGTCTTGGCCGGGTGCGGCGGCCTATAATTCGCATCCCCGACGCCCCGCATCCCGTGAAGCCCGCCCGCCGCGCCCTCCCCCTGCGCAACCTCGCCACGCTGTCGGCCGCCGGGTCGCTGCTGCTGGTCGCCATCACCGTGGCGATCGGCGGCGCGGGGTTGTTCGTGTGGCAGCAGTCCTCGCGCGAGGCGTTGCGCATCAACGCCGTGGTGGAGGAGACGCAGGCCATGCGCGGCGCCCTGTACCGCCAGATGAAAGAGGTGTTCGACGCCGTGTTCCTGGACGACCGCGATGCGGTCGAACAGTACCGTGCCCATGAACGCGAGATCGCCGGGCATCTGTTCCGGTTGCGGGACTTGGCGCAGAACCCGGATGAGCAAACCGCCATTACCGGGCTGGAGCGCACCTATGGCGATATCCGGGCACACACCGAAGCGCTGCTCGCCGAGTGGCCGCGCTATTCCCTGGCCGAGAAGCGGCGGGCGCTGGAAACCGAGCTGGAGCAGGGCAGCCTGCGCAGCTACGAGCGCGCGGTCGCCGGGCTCGAAGCGCTGCTCGATCAGCAGCGCCGCGCGCTGCAGTCGCGGCTGCAGCTGCTGGCGTGGCTGTCGCCGCTGCTGCTGGCGCTGCCGCTGGCCGGCGCCGTGGGCCTGCTGCTGTGGTCGCCGTTCGTGCTGCAGCGGACGATCATCGCGCCGCTGGTGTCGGTGCAGCGCGCCACCGAGATGATCAGCCGCGGCGACCTGGCGCACCGCGTGCCCGAGGCGGGCGCGGCCGAGCTGCAGCAGCTCGCCCACTCGGTGAATCGCATGGCCGGGGACCTCGCGGCCAGCCGCGCGTCGCTGCTGCGCGCGGAGAAGGAGGCTACGCTCGCGGCGCTGGTGCCGGTGGTGGCCCACAATATCCGCAATCCGCTCGCGAGCATCCGCGCGACCGCCCAGGTCGCCAACGACCCGTCGCTGCCGGCCGATGCGCGCGAGGCGCTGGAGGGGATCATCTCCACCTCCGATCGCCTGGAACGCTGGACCCACGCCCTGCTGTCCTACCTGATCCCGCTCGAGCCGCAGCGCGTGCTGTGCAAGGCCGCGGAGCTGGTGGACAATATCGCCGCCATGCTGCATCCGCGCCTCGCCCACAAGCACCTGCGCCTCGACCTGTCCGGCGTGGACCGCGATGCGCAACTCAACGTCGACCCGCAGCTGGTGGAGCAGGCGCTGCACGGGCTCGTGCTCAACGCGGTCGAAGCCTCGCCGGAGGGCGCGGTCGTGCGCCTGGTCGTCGTCCAGGGCGCGGACGCGACGCTGCTGAGCGTGGAGGACGCGGGCGGCGGGATGCCGTTCGCGCCGCAGCCGCGTGGCCTCGCGCCCGGCCCGTCCACCAAGCGTTTCGGCACCGGCCTGGGCATCCCCTTCGCAGTCAAGGTGTTCGACCTGCACGGCGCCAGCGTGCGCTTCGGCGCCAGCGCAGGCGGCGCCGGCACCCGGGTCGAGATCGCGCTGCCGCGATGAGCTCCAGCCCCGCCGCTGTCGCCCCGATTGCGCCGGCCGCGCGCGCGCCGGTGCGCGTGCTGCTGATCGAAGACGAAACGCTGTTCGCGGCCGCCGTGCGCAAGCGCCTGCACAAGGCCGGCCTGCTGTGCGAGGCCGCGGCCTCTCTGGCCGAGGCGCGCGCGCACCTGGCCGCGGCGCCGCCGGACCTTGTGCTGCTCGACCTGCGCCTGCCCGACGGCAGCGGCATGCAGCTCCTCGAGGGCCTGGCGCGCGAAACCGCCCCCGCCCCGCCCGTGATCGTGCTGACCGCCTACGCCGAAGTCGACGACGCAGTCAGGGCGATGAAGCAGGGTGCGGCCGACTATCTGAAGAAGCCGATCGACCTGGACGAGCTGCTGATCGCGGTGGAGCGCGTGCTGGAAGCGGCGGCGCTGCGCAGCCGGCTCGCCTACTCGCGCAGCCGCGAGGCGCATTCGGCCGAGGGCGCGCCGCTGCTGGGCGAGAGCGGGGCGCTGCGGGAAGTGCGCAACCAGATCGCGCAGCTCGCCAGGCTCGCCTCGCTCTCGCCCGAGCAACCGCCCAACGTGCTGATCCTGGGCGAGACCGGCAGCGGCAAGGACGTCGCCGCGCGCCTGCTGCACCAGTCCGGCGCGCGCTCCGAACTGCCCTTCGTGCACGTGGACTGCGCCTCGCTTCCGCGCGAGCTGATGGAGGCGGAGCTGTTCGGCCACGAGAAGGGCGCCTTCACCAGCGCGGCCGGCGCGCGCGTGGGGCTGATCGAGGCGGCCGAGGGCGGCAGCGTGTTCCTGGACGAGATCGGCGAGCTGCCGCTGGAGCTGCAGGCCAAGCTGCTGAGCGTGATCGAGCGCCGGCTGGTGCGCCGCATCGGTTCCACCCGCGAGCATCCAGTGCGCGCCCAGTTCGTCGCCGCCACCAACCGGCGCCTGGCCGAGATGGTCGCGCAAGGCCTGTTCCGCGCCGATCTGTACTATCGTCTCAACGTGCTCACGCTCACCCTGCCGCCGCTGCGCAGTCGCGGCGAGGACGTAGTCATGCTGGCCGAGAGCTTCGCCGCGCAGATCGCGCGGCGCTACGGACTACCGGCGCCGCGCTTCGGCGCCGACGCGCGCGCGGCGCTCCTGTCCTACGCCTGGCCGGGGAACGTGCGCGAGCTGAGGCACCTGGTGGAGCGCGCGGTGATGCTCGCCACCGGCGAGATCGACAGCGCCGCGCTCGGGCTCGAGCCCGGGCCCCCGCCCGCCGCGGTGCAGGGCGATGCGCTCGACGGCCTCACCCTGGAGAGCGCCGAGCGCCTGCTGATCCAGCGTGCGCTGGACGTGACGCAGGGCAACGTGTCCGAAGCCGCCCGCCGGCTGGGTGTCTCGCGCATGACGTTGCGCTACCGCATGGAGAAGTACGGCCTGCGCGGCGAGTAACGGGCGTGCGGCGCCCGGCTGCGCGCTCGCTTCACCCTCCCTGCGCCGCCAATCCCGGCAATGGTGGCCACCTATGGCCGCGGTTGGCATCCCCCTTGCGATCATTCCATTCGGGTCGTAGCCGTGCGGCCCACGCCTCCCCAAGGAGCGCCCGCGCAACGTCGAATCCCGGACCCGACGGCCCGGGATTTTTTTGCGCAAACAGTAAGTTGGTCAGCGAGCCTGGGGCGGCGACGGCGCGCCAAGGATATCCGGGCGGCCGCTGGCAAGTGCAGCAAACCAACCAGCTTGGCTGACAACAACCACCAGCCGGCTGGTCGAGAACAACAACGGGAAGGAGACCCATCATGCATCAGGTCAGTCCGCGAGCCGGCACCGTCTTGCTCGCCGCGGCGTTGCACCTCGCAGCGCTGCACGGGACCGCGCTCGCCCAGGAAGAGAACCCCGCGGCGGTGCTGGAGGCGCCTACCGTCGAAGTGATCGGCACCACGCCCTTGCCCGGCGTCGGCACCCCCGTGAACCAGGTGCCGAGCAACGTCCAGGCGGTCACCGGCGAGACCATCCAGCAGCAGCAGGCAAGCGACCTGTCCGAGTTCCTCGACCGCAACATCGGCAGCGTCAACATCAACTCCGGCCAGGCCAATCCGTTCATGCCCGACCTCAACTTCCGCGGCTTCAGCGCCTCGCCGCTGCTGGGCGTGCCGCAGGGCATGTCCATGTTCATGGACGGCGTGCGCATCAACGAAGCCTTCGGCGACACGGTAAACTGGGACCTGATCCCGGAGTCGGCCATCTCCACCATCAACCTGATTCCGGGATCGAACCCCGTGTTCGGTCTGAACACGCTGGGCGGCGCCCTGTCGGTGAACACCAAGAGCGGCAAGGAGTACCCGGGCGGATCGCTCAGCCTGGAGGGCGGCTCGTGGGGACGCATCAATCCCACGGTCGAGTTCGGCGGGCAAAAGGGCAACTGGGATTTCTTCGTGCTCGGCAACTACCTCGAGGAGGACGGCTGGCGCGACCACTCCTCGAGCGAGATCCGCCAGCTGTTCGGCAAGGTCGGCTACGAGACCGCGGACTTCGATGCCGACCTGTTCTACTCCTT
>Ga0299906_10000975_pt1 | contig 24964 bp, 22 predicted proteins | sample RVTome_14_FD_200259 | JGI IMG/M metagenome (GOLD analysis project Ga0299906, IMG submission 200259) | Soil microbial communities from uranium-contaminated site in the Upper Colorado River Basin, Wyoming, United States - RVT145D125 (version 2) ...
ATGGTGCGGCGCTCGCGCGATTTCGGCTTCATGGGCGCCGGCTGCATCCATCCCGGGCAGGTGACGATCGTGAACGAGGAATACAAGCCGAGCGAAGAGGAAGTGGCCTACGCGCGCAAGGTGGTCGAGCTCGACCGCGAGGCCGCTGCGGCGGGCCGCGGCTCCTTCCAGATCGACGGCAAGATGATCGATATTCCGGTCGTCGTCCGCGCCCGGAGACTCCTCCGGCGCCACGAGGCGATCCGGCGGCGTGAGGAGCGGACCCTCGCTGCCGCTCGAGCATGATGAGTTTGCAGTTCGCAGTTTGCAGCGGCTGCCAACTGCCGACTGCCAACTGCCAACTTGGGATCGCGATCAGGGCTCACGTTTGGATGATGGATAAATGGCCCAGGAATTCGAGAAGCTGAAGGACTGGATCGGCCGGCGGGAAGACGCCGTCGACTACGTGACCGTTCCGCTCGTGCACCGTCTCGCTGCGACGCTCGACCGCGACGATCCGTTTCCTCGCATGGGGGACCCTCTCCCGCGCGGCTGGCACACCGTGCTGTTTCCGCGCGTCGTGCGGCACTCGGAGATTGGCGCGGATGGACACCCCAGGCGCGGGGATTTCCTGCCCCCGGTTGCCCTGCCGCGCAGGATGTTCGGCGGCAAGCGCGAGACCTTCGTCTCTGATCTTCGGGTAGGCGACGAGGTCCGGCGCGAGTCGGTGATCAAGGACGTCACGGCGAAGCGCGGCCGCAGCGGGCAGATGGTTTTCGTCACGGTCGCGACCGATCTCACGGGGCCGCGCGGGCTGGCGATCACCGAAGAACAAGACATCATCTACCGCGACAATCCGGATCCTAAGGCCCCGCCGGCGGCGCCTCACCCGGTACCCGGCAGGGCGATCTGGAGCCGCTCGACGGCGGCGGACCCGGTGCTGCTCTTCCGCTACTCCGCGCTGACCTTCAACGGGCATCGCATCCATTACGACTGGCGCTACGTCACCACCGAAGAGGGCTATCCCGATCTCATCGTGAACGGGCGTCTGCAAACGCTCCTCGTTTTCGAGCTCGCCCGCGCGCACGCCTCGACCCCGATGCGCTCGATGTCGTCGCGCAACGTGCGCCCGCTGTTCGTGAACCGCCCCTTCACAGTGTGCGGCGAGCCTTCCACCGACAACCGGACGGCGAAGCTCTGGGTTGCCGATCAGGACGGCGCGCCGACGCTTGTCGCCGACGCCGAGTTCGCTTAGGAGGCCGCGTTGGCTGGAGGACCGCTCGAAGGCGTGCGGGTGCTTGACCTCACCTCGGTGGTGGTGGGGCCGCTCGCGACCCAGATCATGGCGGACCACGGCGCGGACGTGATCAAGATCGAGGCGCCGACGGGGGATATCGTGCGCACGCTCGCGGGACGCGGCGTCACCGCCGGCATGTCGGGAAAATTCCTCCACCTGAACCGGAACAAGCGCAGCCTCGCGCTCGATCTCAAGCAGGAGGCGGCGCGGCGCGCCTTGATGCGGCTCATCGAAACGGCGGACGTCCTCATCTGGAACATGCGCCCTGCCGCGATGGCCCGGCTCGGGCTAGGCTACGACGAGGTGCGGCGCGTCAATCCCCGCATCGTCTACTGCGGCATGTTCGGCTTCGGCCAGGACGGGCGCTATCGCGACAAGCCGGCATACGACTCGATCATCCAGGGCTCGGCCGGGATGGCGGCCCTGCATCACCGCGTGACGGGGGAGCCGCGCTACCTGCCGATGGTGATCGCCGACCGCACCGTGGGACTCATCGCCGTGCAGATGATCATGATGGCGCTCTTCCAGCGCACCCGCACCGGCGAGGGGCAGGCAATCGAGATCCCGATGTTCGAGAACATCGTCAAGGCGGTGCTCGAGGAGCATATGTACCTGAAGACCTTCGAGCCGCCGCTCGGGGGGACCGGTGATCCGCGGCTGCTCGATGCTGAAGCGCGCCCCCTGCCCACCAAGGACGGGTGGATCTGCATTGCGGGCAACACCGATGGGCAGGCGTTTGCGATCTTCGACGCGATCGGCAGGCCCGAGTTGAAGACCGATCCGCGCTTCAACAGCGTGGCGTCGCGCTTCAGGAACACGCCCGAGTATTTCCGGATCCGCGCCGAGGGCCTGCGGCAGAAGACCACCGCGGAGTGGATCGAGATCTTCGATGCGACGGATGTGCCGGCGATGCCGTTCCAGACCCTCGACGCGCTGATGGACGATCCGCACCTGAAGGATGTGGGCTTCTTCGGTCTCGTCGAGCACCCGACGGAGGGCCCGATCTGGAACATGCGGCTGCCCAACAAGTTCGGCGGGGGCGTGCGCCGCGATTTCCGCCCGGCTCCCAAGATCGGCGAGGACAGCGTCGAGATCCTGCGCGAGGCGGGCTACGACGAGGCGGCGATCGATGCGATGCTGGCCAGCAGCGCGACCGTCGATGGCCGCCCGCCGAAGAAACCGGTCACCCGTGACCGGTGATCTGTGCCCCTGTAAACTAACGCGCCCCGAGACCTCTCAAAGTCACCTGGGGTCACTCACTGGAGAGAACGTCATGCACTGGTTCCGGCCGCAGCTTGCCCGGGCTTTCATACTCGTCATCCTCGCGCTGTGTTACCCCGCGGCGGGCGCGGCCGAGAAGTCGACCGCGCCCGGACCGGACTACGTTCCGCAGATCGGCCAGCAGGGCAAGGATGTCATCTGGGTGCCCACGCCGGAGTCTCTCGTGGAGCGCATGCTGGACATGACCGGCGTGACCGCCAGGGACTACGTGATCGATCTCGGCGCGGGCGACGGGCGCACGGTAATCGCCGCGGCAAAGCGCGGCGCGCGGGCGCTGGGAATCGAGTACAACCCGGACATGGTGGTGCTTGCGAAGCGCAACGCGGAGAAGGCCGGCGTCGGGGACCGGGCCCAGTTCATCCAGGGCGACATCTTTAAGACGGATTTCAGCGAGGCCGATGTGCTTACGCTGTACCTGTTGCCCAGCCTCAATCTCAAGCTGAGGCCCACGATACTCAAGATGAGGCCCGGCACGCGCGTCGCCTCGCACGCGTTCACGATGGAGGACTGGGAGCCTGATCAGACCGAGTCCGTGGAGGGCCGCACCGCGTACATGTGGATCGTGCCGGCCCGCGTGGAGGGCACCTGGCGCGTGAGCATGTCCGGCGATCAGGGACCCGTGGAAGAACTCGTGCTCCGCCAGCGCTTCCAGTACGCCGAAGGCCTGGTGAGAATCCGCGGCAAGACCGGCCAGGTGCGAAACTTCAGGATCGCGGGCCCGCAGATCAGCTTCACGATCTACGAGCCCACCAACGGCGAGCCGCTGCGCTACGAGTTCACGGGCCGCGTCTCGGACGACACGATGGAAGGCGTCGTGAAGCTGCCGGGCGGTGAGCAGACCTGGAAGGCATCGCGGGTTGCATCGCCCGGGAAGCCCTGAACCGAAATCGCCCGGGCGCTACGCGCCGCCCGGCACCATCACCCGGCGGGCAGGAAATCGCTGATATCCCGTTCGCAAGCACACGGAGTCTGACACCTATGCCAGTACAGGGATCCCACGTTGCCATCATCGGCGGCGGAATCATGGGCGGGGACATCGCCATCATCTTTGCCGCCGGCGGCTGGAACGTGCACGTCATGAGCCCTTCGCAGAAAACGCGCGACGCGCTTCCGGCCCGGATCACCGCCGGGGTGAAGAAGCTCGGGGCGCCCGCGTCGACTGCGCGGCTTGTGACAACCTATCCGGACCTCGAGGCGCTGCCGATGAAGGAGGTCAGCCTCGTCGTCGAAGCCGCCACGGAGGACCTGGACCTCAAGCACCGGATCTTCGCCGAGCTCGAGCGGCTCGCCCGCCCCGATGCGATTCTCGCAAGCAATACCTCCACCTTCCCGATCGCCGAGATCGGCAAGCACCTCGCGACGCGCTCGCGCGTTGCGGGCATGCACTACTTCATGCCCGCGCATCTGGTGCCCCTCGTCGAGATCATCAGCGCCGAGTTCACCGATCGCAAGGTGGCGGAGCGCCTGATCGCCCTCATGCGCGAGCTCGGCAAGGCGCCGATCGATGTGGTGAAGGACGTCCCGGGCTTCGTCGGCAACCGCCTGCAGCACGCGCTGATGCGCGAGGCGCTGTGGCTGGTGGCGAGCGGCGTGACGACGCCGGAAGGCATCGACACCGCCGTGCGCTTCGGCTTCGGCTTCCGCTATATCGCGTGCGGGCCGATGATGCAGAAGGAGCTCTCGGGCTGGGATACCAATCTCTTCGCAGGCACCTCGGTCTATCCTCACCTCTACAACGAGAAGGCCCCGCCGCCCTTTCTGAAGGAGATGGTCTCCAAGGGTCATGTCGGCATGAAAGCCAAGCACGGCCTGTGGGAGTGGACCGACGAGTCCGCCGCGCGGGAAAAGGCGCGCATCGAGCGCTGCCTGCAAGCGGGGATGGAAATTCTCAAGTCCGAGCCTTCGGCCGGGTAGCCGCTGGGCCGAGGACTGGCGAATAACGCGTCCCTGCCGGCGAGCCGGGGCGGGCAGCTCGCGAACGGTCAAGGCAGTTACACCGCGAGGTGTTTGCCCCCCGAGGCGCGCTAGACATCGTCGGCCAGCCCGTAACGCGCAAGACGTTCGTCGGCGAGCTTGTAGTCGTAGGCATGTCCCAGGTGCCAAAGGCCGCGTTCCAGGTCTCCGCGCGTCAGCCATGCGACGGCGGGCGGCGACGCATATCGTTCCATCATCTTCAGGCAGCAGTAGAGCGCGATCTGGTCGAGGTGCCAATGGGCCTCGCCGCTACGGAGGAAATGCCAGATATAGTTCCTGACGAGCCTGAAGTAGTCGAGCGTGCGGGGGTTGGGGTTCGCAACCATGATGTAGGCGATGATATCCAGCCACGGGGCATCGGCGGGTTCCCGCTGGAGAAGCGCGATGTCCCGACCGGCCGCGAAATCGACGTAACGGCCGAGTCCGCCTTCCACCACCGCGTCAATGTCGAGTGCGACTATCGGCCTGCGATACCTGGCGATCCAGCGCGGAAGAAACAGGAAACGGCCGCAACTGTAGACGACGCGCTGGGTGTATTCGTTGCGATCGTCGCCACCGCGGCCGACCTTGGTGTGCGAGGTCGACACCACGTATCGTCTGATTCCGCAGCGGGCGAGTTGATGCTCCACGTTTTCCACAAGCGCGCTATCGGGATCGTAGAGGTGCAGGTGTAGAAGCACGCCCGCGGGCGAATTCTGCGCAAGAGAAGCAAGAAACACCGGTCCGTATTTGTCGAAGTAAGGACCATTGCAGCTGCTGAGGGCGACCGCGTCGAAAGTCGATGACGACCCGCGATCCGCGGCTACCGGCGGCTCCGGGATCTCGGGAAGCCGCTGCAAGGCCGCGAAGAGTTTGCCGCTGAACGACACGACACGGCACATCGCGAGATTGCCGTCGAGTTGCGCGGCCTCGGAGAACGCCCGCTCGGCGGCATCGAACTCCGCGAGACTCGCGTGGATGCATCCCCGCCGCGCGTGAATGCCCGCATTTCGCGGATCCAGTCGTGCAGCGGCTTCCACCGCCCGCCGGGCCTCTTCAAATCGCCGAAGGCCGTGCAGGGTCGCCGCGAGCCCCAGATACCCTTTAGCGTCGGCGGGCGCCGAATCGGTCCAGAATGCGTAGCACTCATGAGCCCGGCCGAGCCTCCCGGTGCGCCAGGCGCATTCGGCAAGAGCGGCGATGTTTGACAGGCTTTTCCCGGATGAGCAGGCTTTTTCCAGGTGGTGGTAGCTCTCCTCCCAGTCACCGTCCCGCATGGCAATCGCGCCCAGTACTTCGTGCAGCTGAGGGTCGGGTTCGACCCTTGGGCTGGCTTCGAGCGCGCGGCGGGCGAATGCTCGGGCGGACTCGAGGTCACCGCCTTCCAGATGATCGGCGGCTTGTCTGATCAGTTCCCGAGCCGACCCCGACTGCGGCTGATCGGCATCGGAGGTCATCGGTCGAACGCAGGCGCAGGCTCGAGGTATCTCACGCGCCTGCTCATGCTGACCCGCGGTTGCGTAGCGGTGATCGTCGGCTTCACGGCGCTGTTCGGGTCCGCCATGCCGTTTTGTGAGACTTCAGGCGGCGCGGTGAAACCAGAGCAGCGACAGCATCGCCGCGAGCGCCGCGAAGAGCGCCGCCGCCGCGCCGAAGAACGCCGTGAGCTCGGTCTCCCGGCGCTCCAGCGCGAGCTTGGCCGTCAGGTTCCCGTAGATTTTCCGCAGGTCGTCCGCGCTCCCGGCATGGAAGTACTCGCCTTCGGTGATGCCGGCGATTGCCTTCAGGGCCTCCTCGTCGAAGCGCATGTAGATCACCATGTCCTCGAAATTGACCGGCCCGCCCTCCTTCGTGCCGAAACCGACAGTATGCACGCGCACACCGCGCTCGGCGGCCAGCTTGGCCGCTCCCAGGGGATCGGGGCCGGTGGTGCGCCGGCCATCGGAGAGCAGCACGATCGCGCCGGTCGTGTACGAACCCGGCGCGACCGGCTTGAAATCCTTGGGCTGCCGCGTGGCGGCATTGAGCGGCACCGCCCCCGCGCGCCGCGAGAAGTCGCGGTCGAAAACCTCGGCTTCAACGTCGATGCCGGCATCGGGCAGCAGCAATGACAGCGCCATCAGCAATCCGGTCCCGGTCGCGGTGCGGCGCTGCAGCTGGAAACGGTTGACCGCGGCGATGAGGTCCTCGCGATTGCTCGTGGGCGTCTGCACGATCGCCGCAGTGCCGGCGAAGGTCACGAGTCCCACGCGAACGTTCGACGGTAGATCGTGCACAAAATCGATCACCGCGCGCTGCGCCGCCCCCAGGCGGCTCGGGTTCACGTCGGTGGCGCGCATGCTGCGGGAGACATCGATTGCCAGCACGATCGTCTGATGCTCGGAGGGGAGGGTGAAGACGGCGCTTGGCCGCGCCACACCGAGCAGCGCGCAAACGATCGCCAGCAGGATCAGGAGCGCCGGCACGTGGCGCCGCAGCCACTGCCCCGGTCCGATCGCGTCGCGCACCAGCATGAGGCTCGCGTAGCGCAGCGCCATCTTCTTGCGCCGCCGCAGAATCAGTACGTAGGCCGCGATCAGCACCGGAACGAGGAGCAGCAGCCAGAGCAGATTTGACCACAAGAAATCCATGGACTTTCCTTGCTCGGGCCGCCGCGCCCCCCGCTGGCGCAGACACGGCCCCGCCCCGCCAATATACACCGGCGCCCGGCGTGGATTGTTTCAACCGGATGTGCGGCGGGAATTCCCGGTAGCCGGCAACCATGCTACCTTGCACCTGCCCGGGTTGCAGCGTCCGGGGGTAATCGATGAGACGGCAGGTGCTCTACAGTGGTTCCAGGCGCGCACTCGGCGCCGGGCCGGGCGCGGCCCGGCGCCCGGCCGCTGACGGCCTCCCGCCGGGGTCGGCCGGGCCCGCCGCCGCGACCCCGCGTCGGCGTTTCGGGCGGATCCGCGCCTTCGCCGCGCGGCGGGCCGGGCTCCTTCGCTTTCTCGGCGGCGCCGCGTGTGCTGCGGTGATCGGCGCGGCCTACCTGTGGTGGTGGCAGCCGCCGCCGCAATCCCTCACGCAGGAAGACATCGATGCTGCGGTCCTGCACACGCTCACCACCAAACCGCTGCCCTCACGCGCCGCCAAGGCGGCGGAAATGGTGCGTCCCTCGCTGGTGCGCGTGCGCGGTTTCGGCGATCCGCTCCCGTCGAAGGACAAGCCGAAGTCCCGGGGCGGCAAACCCAAACCGGATGCGCCCGGCGACGCACAGGCCAGGGACAAGAGCGACTCGTCCAAAGGGGGTCCCAAAGGCATGGAGGAGCTGTCGGTGGGGTCGGGCGTCGTCATCGTGGACGACGGCGTGATCCTCACCAATCTCCATGTCGTCGCCGGCGCCCAGCGCGTGACCGTGACCTTCCACGACGGCTCGGAGTCCGAGGCCAACGTCATCAGCATCCACCCGGAAAACGATCTCGCCGTAATCAAGGCGCGGGCGATTCCCGACGATTTGCCCGCGGCGACGCTCGGCTCGGCCGATCAGCTGCAGCCCGGCGACGAGGTGGTTGCGGTCGGCTTTCCGTTCGGTATCGGTCCTTCCGTGTCGGCCGGCGTCATATCGGGGCTCAACCGCGAATTCCGCTCGCCCAAGGGCGACCGTGTATTGACCCAGCTCATCCAGTTCGACGCGGCGGCGAATCCCGGCAGCTCGGGCGGCCCGCTCGTGACGATGCAGGGCGATGTGGTCGGCATCGTCACTGCGATCCTCAATCCGACCGAGGCCGGCACGTTCATCGGCATCGGCTTCGCGGTCACTATCGCCGTGGCCGGACGCGCCGTCGGCATCCACCCTTTCTGATACCCCGGAGAAGCAGCGCCATGAGCAACGACCCGAGCGGCCACGTCCGCGGCCTGATGGAGCGGATCCTCTATGAAGTGAAACGCATCGTGGTCGGGCAGGACCACTTTCTCGAGCGCGTTCTGGTTGCGATGCTCGCCCAGGGCCATCTGCTGGTCGAGGGCGTGCCGGGACTGGCGAAGACCCTTACCATCAAGACGCTGGCGCGGACCATGCGAGGCTCGTTCAAGCGCATCCAGTTCACGCCCGATCTTCTGCCCGCCGATCTCATCGGAACCCGGATCTACAACCAGAAGACCGGGGATTTCAGCACGGCGCTGGGACCCGTGTTCGCGAACCTGCTGCTCGCCGATGAGATCAACCGCGCGCCCGCAAAAGTTCAAAGCGCGCTGCTCGAGGTGATGCAGGAGCGCCAGGTCACGATCGCCGGCGAAACCCACCCGGTGCCCTCGCCGTTTCTCGTCATGGCCACGCAGAATCCGATCGAGACCGAGGGGACGTATCCGCTGCCCGAGGCGCAGGTCGACCGCTTCATGATGAAAGTGCTGGTCGATTACCCCTCCGAGGAAGAGGAGTTCGTCATCGTCGAGCGGGTCACCGGAGCCGCCGCCGAGGTCGCCTCGGTGGCCACCACCGATCAGCTGGCGGCGCTGCAGGGCGAGTGCCGCAAGGTCTACGCCGATCCGGTGTTTCTCCAGTATGCGGTGAAGATCGTGTCTGCCACCCGGCGCTGCGAGCGCTACGGCTTGGGCGAGCTTGCGCGCTACATCACCTTTGGCGCCAGTCCGCGCGCGACGATCTGCCTCATCGAAGGCGCGAGGGCCCTCGCCTTCCTGCGCGGGCGCGACTACGTGCTGCCGGAGGACGTGGCAGACCTCGTGCCGGACGTGCTGCGCCACAGGCTCGTGCTCTCCTACGAGGCGCTGTCGGACGGCCAGACTGCGGATGCCCTGATCGCGCGGGTCATGCAGGCGGTCGCGCTGCCCGACAAGCCGCTTGAAACCCACATCCGGGTCGCCGCCGGAGGCTGAGAGCCCCCATGAAGTTCGTCCGTGCCCACCAGGCAAGGTCGGCGGCACTCGCGCCGGCCGTCGCGAGCGCTGAAAGCGTCCTGCGCCGGATCGAATGGACGGTGCTGCGCCGGCTCGATGGCCTGCTGCTCGGCAATTACCGCACGCTCTTCCGGGGATTCGGCATCGATCTTGCGGATCTCCGCGAGTACCAGGTGTACGACGATGCGCGCACCATCGACTGGAACGCCACCGCGCGCCTGCAGGTGCCGCACGTGCGGCAGTTCAACGAGGACCGCGAGGTGACGGCGTGGTTCCTGGTCGATCTCAGCAACTCGGTGAACTTCGGCAGCGGAACCGCCACGAAGCGCGCCATGGCGGTCGATTTTGTCGCGCTGGTCGCGCGCCTGCTGACCCGCCACGGCAATCGAGTCGGCGCCGTGCTCTACACCGACCGTGTCGAACTGGTCCTGCCCGCGCGGGGCGGGCGCCAGCACGTCCTGCATCTCATCGACCGGCTCCAGAGAACCGGCGACGCCCCGGGTGCGGGCCGATGCACGCAGCTGGGCGAGCTGCTCGAACGCGCGCTGCAGGCGATCAAGCGCCGGTCCGTCGTTTTCGTCGTGTCCGATTTCATCAGCGATCCCGGCTGGTCCCGCCCGCTGGCGCTCCTCGGGGAGCGCCACGACACCCTGGCCGTGCGGCTCTATGACACGCTCGAAATGGAGCTGCCCGATGTCGGCCTGGTCGTCGTCGAGGACGCGGAGACCGGGCAGCAGCTCCTGGTGGACACGCACGACGCCTTCTTCCGCAGGCGCTTCGTGTCCCTCGCCGCCGAGCGCGAGAACGCGCTGCGCGCCGCCTTTTCCGACGCGGGCGCCGATTGCATCGAGCTCTCGACGCAGGATGATCTCGTGGACACGCTGATGCGCTTCGCCCGCCTGCGCAAGCGCCGGGCCCAGCTCGCAAGCGGCGGCGTGCCGCCGGCACTGATGAAATGAACCTGCTCGCGCATCTGGGAGAGTTTTCCGTGCTGTGGCCGCGCATGCTATGGCTGCTCGCGCTCCTCCCGCTTGTCGTGCTGGCCTACCTGCGGCTCGGCGCGCGTCGGCGCCGTGCTCACGCGAGGCTGGCGGAACTCGCCGTTCCTTCCACGACCGGCGCTGTCCGCAGCTCGCTGCGCCGGCACGTTCCGCCGTTGCTCTTCATCCTCGGTCTCTGCGCGCTGATCGGCGCCGTGTCGCGCCCGCAGGCGGTCATGATGCTGCCGTCGCTGCACAAGAACATCATCCTTGTGCTCGATACTTCGGGCAGCATGCGCGCCACCGACGTCAAGCCGAACCGGCTCGCGGCCGCGCAGAGCGCCGCGCGCGCATTCATCGAGAACCAGCAGCGGAACTCCCGAATCGGAATCGTCTCGATCGCCGCCACCGCGTCGCTTGTGCAGTCACCGACCGGGAACCGCGAAGACCTGCTGCAGGCGATCGAGCGCGTGCAGCTTCAGCCCGGCACCGCCCTGGGCAGCGGCATCTACGTCGCTCTGGCGACGCTGCTTCCGGACGCGGGCATCGACATGGAGCGCCTCCTCGACGGGCGGCCCGCCCGTGCCTGGCGCTACTGGTCCGAGCCTGCGCGCGTGGGCCCGGAGAGGAAGCCGGTCCCTCCCGGATCGAACCGTTCCGTCGCGATCGTGCTGCTCACCGACGGCGAGAACACCCATGGTCCGGCTCCGCTCGAAGCTGCCAAGATGGCGGCGGATCTCGGCGTTCGCGTCTATACCGTGGGCATCGGGAGCCCGGAGGGCATCACGCTCGGATTCAGCGGCTGGTCGATGCGCGTGCGGCTCGACGAGGCGACCCTGAAGAAAATCGCGGCAACCACTCATGGCGAGTACTACGCCGCGTCGAGCGCGCCGGACCTGAAGAGGATCTACGAGCAGTTGAGCGCGCGCATGGTGGTCTCGCAGAAGCGCGCCGCCGAGGTCACCGCCATTTTCGTGGGCATCGGCGCGCTGCTCATCGCGATCTCGGCGTTCTTCTCGCTGCTCTGGACCAATCGCGTGCTGTGAGCGCGCCCTGTGGTGCACGAGTAGCCCTGCAGCGCCGCGGGAAAATCGCAAGAAGGAAATTCCCCACCCTCACCCCTTCCCCCTCTCCCTGAGGGCGAGGGGAAATGTACGGCGCGGAAACGGGACCAAGCCGTTTCCGCAAGTGAAGGACGGGTGGCCAGGGACGGAATTGAACCGCCGACACAAGGATTTTCAGGCACAGTCCGCTTTCGACGCAAAGGGACGTCCAGATAGCACCAAAAACAACCCCCGCCGCAGCGGGGTCTGCCAGTACCAATGCCGATTAGGCGGCTTTGATCCGTAACTGGAGTCAATCTAACCAGTGGTTGCTACTCGCCGAAGCATGCATTAAGCGAGGAGCCGATCTCGGCTCTAAGCAGATGTCAGCGCTTGCCTTAAGCGAGACCATTGCACAAGCCTCTGCGTCACGAGGGCCCTCATAATGCCCTTGTTTAAGTGCGGTAACGTCAATTGCATTCAGGGGTATATCCTCTGCCAGCGGCAGGCGCACAATAAACTCGCTTCCATGACCTTCGCCTTCGCTAAAGGCTTCTACGCTGCCCCCGTGGATTTGCACCAAATGCCGTACCAATGCGAGGCCAATCCCCATCCCCCCGGCATACTTCCGTTTTGCATCCTCAAGTCGGGTAAAGAGGTCGAATATGCCGGTCAACATATCCTTAGGTATGCCGATACCGTCGTCCTTCACCTTGAGCACGGCGGCAGCTGTCTCTTGCTCGATCGACAGGCGAATATGGCCTCTTTCAGGAGAATACCTAGCAGCATTCATAAGCAGGTTGGTCACGATCTGCACGAGTCTCACGCGATCGCCCCGAATTCGTATCAGGCACCGTGGAACGACGATCTCCAAAGCGTGCCCGCGTCGCTCAATCAGCGGGCGGCTCATCTCCACGGCATCATGTGCAACTTGCGCGAGATTGATCAGGGCCTTGTTGCACGAGGCAGTATTGCCGCGCCAAACTCCGCTGAGCTCGCGAAGATCCTCCACTAAGCGCCGCATGAATTCAGTCTGCTCCAAAATGATCGCGGCCGCTTTTTCGCGAACTTCCAGGGTAGTTTCACGTCGGCGCAAGAGCTCTGCAGAATAAGCAACGGCCGCTAGCGGGCTGCTTAGCTCATGTGCAACGATCGTGAGAGCTTGGTCCCGTTGACGGTCGGCGCCTTCGAGGTAATGTGTGCACTGGCGCTTGTCGCTTTGCACGTGCCGTTCGTCACTCATTGCTATCGACGGTTGGTCCTCGTATTGGATTGCGCGTTACCAGGATAAACAACAGGCCTGACGTAGCGGGCGCCAGACGTAACTTTGCATACCTTTCCGAGAAAGCTCTTGAACACGAGTAGACACCGCGTCATTACTCAGCTACGCGCGTCGCGCAGTGTAATCACACTAGCATTAGTCGCTGCCCCGGTACAAGAAACGGGTACAAAGTTTTATGATGAAGAAATCTGCGCGGTGGCGTTTTCACAACATGACGAAATCACCAGAAGTCGCTCCATAAGCACCGGTCGTGTACGTGTTCTCGATAACGTACTGGGGGAAAACCGATTTTTGAGGTGAGGTGTAATTTGCTCGAGGTCGTTGTACCGGCTCTCACCAAGGCCTTAAAGGCTATCCACTCGCTTAAGCCGACATTGTGCGTATTAACGGAATTTCACTGCCAAAGTCCGGTTATGCCCCGACGGCAGCACCGTCCGACGTGCATTGATGAGGTGTCCCAGCATTTGGTCTGAGAGCTAGGGACCGCTCATTGGCCAAAAGCTGGCCCCCGGAACGTTCGCTTCCGACCGCGGACTCAACTTGTTAGTCGCTCAGATAGGAAAGTGATGCCTCGGAACAGAAACGGAACAACCTTCCACGCCCAAGAACATGGGCTGCATTCTGTTGCTCCGAGGATCAGCGTGGGTGCCCGTATATCCGGCCGAGCCTTGCCTACTATTGTCCTACTAAACTGCAAGGTTCCGAGGGCGGGTCGGCTAAGTGATTGAGGGAAGTGGTGGCCAGGGACGGAATTGAACCGCCGACACAAGGATTTTCAGATCGAGAGATGATTTTGGGGCATCGATAGATCAGTCACTTACAGCGCTTGCCGGCCCCAAATCCGATCTCAAACGAGGGAAAACTAATGGCACGCGGTCTGAATCCGGCACAAAATCGGCACAGCCCCCCAGCGCGGAAACAGAACCGCATCCGGTCAGCTACCGATGGCTGACGTTGCGGCGCGCCATGTAGAAGTCGAACAGGTTCGGATCCAGTTCGCGCAACCGATTCCTCGCGGAAACAAGCGCCGGGCTGTAGCCGCCCCTCTCGAGTTTGACCAGCCGAGCAATCGCCTTCATGGCCTGCACGGGCACCGTCTCGGCCAGGGTCACCGGGCTGCCAAATTCGATCGCAGTTCCGGGGTGCTCGACCAGGTACCACGCCGGGAACCAAGACCCCAATTCTTCGCTTTCCGGATCGAGCCAGTGGCACGCAACCTGGAACGCATGCCAATCCCGGTTGAGCAGGGGCTCGTCGATTTCCTCGAGTGTTCCAGGAATCCGCTGCGGCGCCAACAGGGCGAGCCGCATGAGCGGCATCCGACATGCCTGCAAGCCTTCGATGCGATACCGGGCGACAGCCAGCCAGTGCAACGCGTCGACGTTGTCTTCATCGCGTTCGATCGCTTGGGCCGCTGCAGCCGCGGCTTCGGGATCGCCGCATCGCAGGTACAAGGCCGCACGGTACGCCTGCGGTAACGCCGCGTCGTAAACGTGTGCTCCGGGAGCCTGAGCGAGGTCGCGCCAGAAGGGCAGCATGAAATTGCTCGCGTTTTCGCCGAACGCGGAATCCGCCAAAGGGTGCATTTCGTTTTCGAGCCGCTGGATCGTCTGCCCGGTCTCCGCGGCGGTAGCGGATGGAAACGGCCACTCCTCCAGCGCGCGGCGGAGACCGTCCAGCGTATCGAGCAGGTGATGCCGGGGTTCCTCCGTGCGCAATCGTTCGAGCACCACGCTCGCCCGGGCGGCATCGCGCGCAAGCAATGCGTGGATCACGTCATTGGCAAGAACAACGGTGCGCGAATCCAGGAATAGATCGAGCTGGACAAAGTTCGCGGTCTGGCTGCTCAGCGCGCTGGAAGGCGAGGACATCGAAGTACGAAAACCTTAAGGGTCAGCTTTCTTGGCTGTGTCAGGCGGCGCGGGCCTCGGCACGTCTTGCGCCGCGGCGCGCCTTCCCCCGCCCGCGTGCCCTGGGCCGCGAAGCCGCCTTCGCTGTAAATTGCTCGATCACGAGCGGTGAACGGTTGGGAAAATGCGCGATCAGCTCCAGCCGTCCGCCCATCGCTTCAACGTAGCGCCGTAGTGTCGAAAGCAGCAAGTCGCTCCTACGCTCGATGCGCGAAATCGTGTCCTGGCCCACGCCGAGGTTTTGCGCAAGTTCCACTTGCGTATGCTCGAAGGCTTCGCGCAGGTCCTTGAGCGTGGTTGCGAGTTCGCCCGCGCGCCGCGCGATCTTCGCACGGCGCTTCGCCGGTAGCCCCGCTAGTACCTGGTCTAGTGTCCTTGCCATGATGGCATCTCCTGTTCCTATGGCTTCCTCGCAGCGCGTCTCAGCGCCGCGAGATGTTCGTCGAATCTCCGGTTGGCGGTGGCGATGAGTCGCTTGTAGAAGCGCTTTTCGCTGATGCCGCCCTTGTCGCCGCCTGCCAGGAGGATCGCCTCGCGCCTGGGATCAAAGGCGAACGCGGCGCGCCATACTGCTTTCTTCCACGCGAAACGCAGTTCCTTCATGTTCGCGTGGCGCGAGCCCTTCAGCGTGTCCACTGCCGGACGACCCAGGTTGGGGCCAAATTGCTGAAGGAGCTTCGCGTGCGCCAACAGCTCATCCTGCAAGCTCTCCTCCAATTCCTGGAACTCGGCATCGAACTCGGGGTGGAAGATGACGGCCCAGGCCACGCCACCATTATGGGTCTAAATGCATATGGTGTCAAAGCCATATCCCGAGGTTCCGGCACCAGATCAGCGGCACAATTTCGGCACAGTCGGCGCCATGGGGAGCGACGACCGGTCGCCAACTTGTTGATATTTCACGCTCGACGGAGAGATTTTCTCCGCCGACACAAGGACTTGAGCTCGCAGCACCAGAGCCGTGCCCAGCGAGCCAAGTTATTGAAATGGTGGCCAGGGACGGAATTGAACCGCCGACACAAGGATTTTCAGGGCGAAAGATAAATTTGGGGCATCGATAGATCAGTCACTTACAGCGCTTGCCAGCCCCAAACCCAATCGCACTTGCGGGAAAACCAATGCAGATCGGGCCGAACTTGGCACAAATTCAGCACAGTGTTGAAGCGGTAGCTGGACGATTGGCTACGGATGGCTCACGTTGCAATGCGCCATGTAGAAATCGAATACTTTCGAATCCAGGTTGCGCAACCGGCTCCGCGCGGAAACGAGAGCAGGGCTGTAACCGCCCTTCTCGACTTTGAGCAGCCGGGCAATCGTCTTCATGACCTGAATGGGTGCCGTCTCCGGCAGGGTCAGCGGGCTGCCAAATTCAATTGCGGTTCCGGGGTGCTCCACCAGATGCCACGCTGGGAACCAGGCACCTGCGGTCCCGTCTTCCGGATCCAAGGCCGCCTGGAAGGCGTGCCACTCCCGAAACAGCAGCGCGTCATCGATCTCATCGAGCGTACCCGGGATGCGTTCTGGTGCCAGCAAAGCAAGCCTCATGAGCGATCCGCGGCATGTAACCAGACCTCCCGTCCGATATCGCGCTATGCTGAGCCAATGCAGGGCGTCGATATTGTCCTCAGCGCGTGCTATCGCCTGCGCCGCCGTGGCCGCAGTCTCGGAATCGCCGCACCGCAGGTAGAGGGCCGCGCGGTACGCCTGCGGTGACACCGGCTCGTAGACGTGTGCTCCAGGAGCCTGAGCGAGGTCACGCCAGAAGGGCAGCATGAAATCGGTCGCGTTTTCGCCGATCGCGGCGTGCGCCATGGACTGCACTTCGGATTCCAGCAGACGGATCGTCCGCTCGATGTCCGATGCGCTGGCAGCTGGAAACGGCCACGCGTCCAGCGTTCCGCGCAGACCGTTCATCGCACCGAGCAAGTGATGCTGAGGTTCCTCCACGCGCAGTCGCTCGAGCGCGACGCTCGCGCGGGCGGCATCGCGTGCGAGCAGCGCGTGGATTACGTCATTGGCAAGAACAACAGCGCGCGAATTCAGGAATAGATCGAGCTGGATCAAGTCCGGGGTGTTCAATTCGCTGAAAGGCGAGGACACCGAAGTACGAAAAGCTTGAGCGCCGGATTTGGGCCCCGGTTAGGCGGTGCGGGCCTCGACGCGTTTTGCGCCTCGTCGCGCCTTCCCGCTCGCCCGGGCTCTGTCCGCGCGGGAGCCTTCGTCGCGAGTTGCTCGATTACGAGCGGTGATCGGTTTGGAAAATGCGCCACGAGCTCCAGCTGTCCCCCCATCGCCTCGACGTAGCGCCGCAGCGTCGAAAGGAGCAAGTCGCTCCTTCGTTCGATGCCAGAAATCGTGTCTTGACTCAAACCGAGGCTTTCCGCAAGCTCGACTTGGGTATGCGCGAACCCTTCGCGAAGGTCCTTGAGCGTGGTCGCAAGCTCGCCTGCGCGCCGCTCGATCTGCGCGCGGCGCTTGGCGGGCAGTCCCGTGAGCACCTGGTCTAGTGTCCTTGCCATGACGGTATCTCCTGTTGCTATGGCTTCCTCGCAGGACGTTTCAGCGCCGCGAGGTGTTCGTCGAATCTCCGGTCGGCAGTGGCGACGAGCCGCTTGTAGAAGCGCCGTTCCTTTACGCCGCCCTTGTCGCCTCCCGCAAGCAGAATCGCTTCGCGCCTGGGATCGAAGGCGAACGCGATGCGCCAAACCGCCTTCTCCCACGCAAAACGCAGCTCCTTCATGTTGGCGTGGCGCGAGCCCTAGCCCCCTTCGCGTAGTAGCGCTGGAAGATTGAACGAAGGGTGGTAAACGCTTCCGATCGGGCTCAGTTCGATGCCATCAAGTACGATCTCTTGAATGTACAAATTACGGTCCAATCCCGATAGCGCTCCGTTCTCCACCAGAAAATCGAGCACCGGGTCTATTCCCGCGGGCAGCGGACCGGCAGGGTGAGCCTCAGCGGACGGGTGGGATAGTCCCCGCCGGAGTCGAAGCAAAGCCTCTCGGCGTTCCAGTAGAGGTTTGGGTCGAGGCCGACGTGCTGCCTTTCCTTAGACTTGCGTGGCTCAGGGCTCCGGTCGAGCTGAAAATGGACGTGCGGGCTGTCTGTCCCTCTGCCGCCCGCCGTGCCGGTGCTGCCGAGCCGGGCGATGACCTGCCCCCGCTCGACCGTGTCGCCGCGCTTCACGAGGTTTTTGGAATTGTGCAGGTAGGTGGTGAAGTACCAGAAGCCGTCCGTGTTGCGGCCGTGGGCGACGACGACCGAAAGACCGCGCGGCGTCTCGCCGACGAAAACGACGCGCCCGTCGGCCGCCGCGAGGACGTCGTCGCCGGCACGGCCGCGGATGTCGAGCCCCCTATGGGGCTCCGGGCGAGAGCGTCCCTCGATGTTGCTGGTGGCGCCCCAGCCGGAGCCGACGACGCGGCTCAGCAGCGCCCTCCTCGCCTCGGGCAGCGAAGCCGGATCGATCGTCACCTCGCCCCCGCCAATCGCCTCACCTGCGGCCGCGCCGCCGCCCGTCCCGGCACGCGCCGCCAGTCGCCGCCAGTGCGCGGCGATCTCGGAGGCGCTCAAGGTGCCGTCGCGATCGGCATCCATGAGATCGAACGCCTTGCGCCGGCCGCGAAACTCGTTACGGCTCAGCCTGCCGTCGCCGTCGGCATCGGAGTTTCGCAGCAACTCGCGCACGGTGAGGCCGCGCGGACCGACGACGTCTTCGTCCGCGCCCGCGGTCCGCGTCGCGGGCGCGGCACGGCCGCGATGCGGCGGTCGCGACGGCGGCCCGGGCGCCGCCGCGTCGGCCTGCATGGCCGCCAGCTTCCAGAGTCGCTCGGCGTTGCCGTGAGCGATCGCGCGGGCCACCGGCTCGGGCAGCTTGCCGAGCGCCGTGCGCCACAGCCCGACCTGCGCGACGTAGCGGTCGCCCCAGTCGGTGCTGATCGCGGCGTCGACGCCGAATACAAACCGGTCCGGATGCGCCACCATCACCTCACGCCACGCCGGCGCGATGGCATCGCCGCTGAAGAGGTCGGTCCAGGGGTGATCGCCGCCCTTCGCGACAATTACGATGGGATTGGCGTTCGAGGTCAGGAAATGGATGTTGCGGTGCGCCGCGATCAGCCGGGCGGCCTCGTTCGCGTCCAGCTGGCCCATGTGGCTGAGGATGACCGGCAGCCCTGCGTTCCCGGCAAGGAAGCCCTCGAGATCACGCATGTAGCGCTCGTACGCCCCCATGCGGCGCGCATGCCCGAACTCGATGTGGAGGATGAGCGGCCAGCCGCGCCGCAGGGCAATCGCGCGCGCTTCCTGGACGGAGCGGTGGTCGAGGTCGAAGATCATTTCCGGGAGGGCGCGCCCTTTCGCCGCGTGCACGACGATCACCTCGGCCAGTGCGCCATAGCGCGGCGAGTCCGCCTCGCGACGAATCCTCTCCAGCGTCGCCGGATCTCCCTCACGGTTGCTCGCCCGCTTCAGCCCGATGGCGAGGGTGATCTGCTCGGGATGCCTGGCTGCGCGATCAATCAGCTCGGCCTGGTGCTCCCGCTGGGTCTCGCGCCCGACGGGGAACTGCGGATCATTGAAGGACGCGAGGAAGGCGCGCGACACGCCGGCGCGCGCCATGATCGACAGCACGGTGTCGATGGGCACCGTCGCGGGAACCGGAGCATGCGCGTCGATGAAGCGTAGGCCCCTGGCGCAGGCGGAGTGGGCAACCATCGCCGACACTGCAAGGAGGAGCAGAAAGAAGGCACGTCTGCCGCGCGGGGCCATCGCCTACATCATAAATGGCCAGGCGGTGGCCCGTCGACGCACCACGGCCTCTAGGCGGACGGCGCGGCGAGCTCTTCGACCACCTGCTGTCCCTTCCAGGTGTGCGGCGCCTAGAGCGTGTTATGGACTTGTACTTTGACTTGTAATCTGGCACATAGTGGGGATGAAGAGACCCCCACGGAAGTATCAGGCCTACCCCAGTGACGTAAGCGACGAAGAATGGTCATTTGTAGCCCCGTATTTGGTCCTGAATCGCTTGGATGGCGAGAACCGTCGGCACGATCTGCGCGCGGTGTTCAACGCGTTGCGCTGGCTGGTTCGCAGCGGCGCATCGTGGCGCATGATGCCGCACGAGTTTCCGCCCTGGCCGGCGGTGTATCAGCAGATGCGGCGCTGGCTCGATGCGGGTTGCTTCGAGGCCATGGTGAACGACCTGCGAGTGCTGCTGCGCGAGCACGCAGGGCGCAGCGCTCAGCCCAGCGCCATGATCCTGACCAGCAATCAGAGCTTCGGGGCGTGGGGTGAGGTGTTCGGCGACCGCGTGATTGCCACGGCGATCCTGGATCGCTTACTGCATCATGCAGTGACGCTCAACATCCGCGGCAATTCGTATCGGCTCAAGGAAAAGCTCAAAGCCGGTCTGGTGCGCGCGGAAGAAACAAACGATTCATGAACCGGGTGGGGAAAATTCAATTTACACAACCGGGGAAATTTGGGCTGTCCTTGACACTGCACGTCACGCCGGCCGACGAACAGGATCGGGCGCAGGTGGAGCAACTCGCGCAGGCGGTTCAGAGCGTTACTGGCCAGAGTGTGACGCTGGCTTACGTGGATCAGGGCTATACCGGTGAGACGGCAAGAGAAGAGGCCAACGCCCATGGCATCGCGCTGGAGGTGGTCAAGCACACCGAGGCCAAACGCGGGTTCGTCCTGCTGCCGCGCCGCTGGGTCGTGGAGCGCAGCTTTGCCTGGGCCGCACGATTCCGGCGCTTGGCGCGCGACTACGAGCGTCTCACCCAAACTCTTGCCGGATTCCACTACCTTGCCTTTGCCTGCCTCATGCTCCACAAAATCGTCCCCATCATCGCAAGTGCATAACAGGCTCTAGGCAACGGGGAACGAGCTTCCCGTCCGTTTCCGCTAATGACCTGCAGCGGCTTTGCCAGCCGTCGAGCAGCGCGCAAGCCGTCTCCTCAGCCGAATGTTCCCATCGGCCCCGGGTAGCTTACTTCCTCCAGTTTTCCTGTGTCGATCTCGTAGATGAACCCGCGAACGGTCACGGCGTCGGATCCCGTGATGGGGAGCCACGGGTGGTTCAGGATTCTCGACGTCGAACGCCTCACATCCCGCCGGTCGCGACGCGTGCTGTTGCGTCCTCGATATCTGGGGGAGCAATGCCTACTAATCGCCTACTAACTTGGATGAATTAAATGGGGCGATCGTGTAAGTGATTGAAGAATTGGTGGCCAGGGACGGAATTGAACCGCCGACACAAGGATTTTCAGTCCTCTGCTCTACCAACTGAGCTACCTGGCCCCCGATGCTGCCAAACCGAAAGACACAAGGATTTTGGCTCCGGCCGGGCCTCACGGCCCTTAACTTTAACGTCGGGGGCGACGTTAAAGTTAGCCTACGCCGCAACAAGCCATTTCGGCGTGTTGTGGCTCCGGCCGCTCGCTAAAGCGAGCTTAACATCGCCCGCGATGTTAGCCTTTACCCAACAAGCCGAAATGGCTTGTTGTCAGTCCTCTGCTCTACCAACTGAGCTACCTGGCCACTTTACTGCACGATCGTCGAATCGCCGCACACGGGGATTCTAGTAAAAAAACGAGCGGGGCACCCGCTCGTTTTTTGGGAGCGCGCAATTTAAACCTCAAATGCGCTGAGCGTCAAGGCCACGCCGAAGCCGGTCACGACTGGCGGCACGCGACGTACACGGTATTGGCCGACTCCCGGTTCTGCAGCGGATTCTCGAACCGTACCTCGTGCGCTTCGCAGCGCGCGAAGGCGGCGGCCAGGTTTGCGAGAAACGCCTCGTCCGGCCGATCGTTCGACCACAGCGCGAATGCGCCGCCTGGACGGAGGTGCGCCGCGAGGTGGTGCAATCCGTCCGCCGTATAGAGCGCGGCATGACGGGGATGCAGCACGTGGCGCGGCGAGTGATCGATGTCCACCAGGATTGCGTGAAACCGCCTGGCAGGCGAGCCGGCGTCGATGCCGGGCGAATCCACCAGCGCGAAGAAATCGCCGTGAACGAATTCGCAGCGCCGGTCGGCAGTGAGCGCCGCTCCCGGCGGCACCAGGCCGCGGCGGTGCCAATCGATCACCGCGGGGAGCGCCTCCACCACCAGCAGCGAGCGCACGGCCGGATAGTCCAGCACCGCGCGGGCGGTGTAGCCGAGGCCAAGGCCGCCCACAACGACGTCGAGCGGCCCGGCGCCGAGCCCCGCAAGGCCGAGGCGCGCGAGCGCCGTCTCACCCGCCGTGAAGAGGCTCGACATCAGGAACTCGTCGCCCAGCTTCACCTCGTACACCTCGACGCCGAGAGCGGGATCCATGCGCCTTCGCAGGCTCAGATCGCCGAGCAAGGTACGGCGGAAGTCGAGTTCCTCGAATTCGAACGCCATCGGTTCAGCCGGCGAGGCCACAGGAACCCGCTTTCAAGAGAACGTCCATTCGACTGGTGCGCCGTCAGCTCGCATCGAGCCCCGCGTGCTCGCGCGTCGCGTGGAAGCGGACGCGCGGCCATTGCTTTTGCACGACCTCGAGTAGCGGCGGGACGGTGAGCAGGATCGCGAGGTCGCCCGCCGCGTCGCGGGCGAGGCGCGACGCGTTCTCACGCTCGAATCGCGCGAGGTCCTCGCGGCTGTCCGCGCTGACCCACCGCGCCAGCTTGTACGGCGCGGTCTCGAAGGTCGCATCGACGCCGTACTCGGTGCGCAGCCGATGCACGGTGACCTCGAATTGGAGCGGTCCCACCGCGCCGAGCACCGTGTCACTCGCAAAAAGCGGGCGCAACACCTGGATCGCCCCCTCCTCGCCCAGCTGCTGCAGGCCCTTCCGCAGCTGCTTCGATTTGATCGGGTCGCGCAGCCGCACCGTGGCGAAGAGCTCCGGCGCGAAGAACGGGATCCCGGCAAAGCGCAGCTCCTCGCCCTCGCTGAAGGTATCTCCGATCTGTATGCCGCCGCGGTTGTAGAGTCCGATCACATCCCCGGGCCAGGCATCTTCGACCGCCTCCCGCCGCTGCGACAGGAAGCTCACCACGCTGGCGCAGCGCATGGTCTTGCCGGTGCGCAGGTGACGCAGCATCATGCCGCGCTGGAAGCGGCCCGAGCACACGCGCATGAACGCAACCCGGTCGCGATGCAAGGGATCCATGTTCGCCTGGATCTTGAAGACGAACCCGCTGAACGACGGCTCCGTGGGTTGCACGAGGCGCGTGCCCGCGTCGCGCGCCCCCGGCGGCGGTGCGAGGTCGACGAGCGCGTCGAGCACTTCGCGCACGCCGAAGTTGTTGATGGCCGAGCCGAAGAATACCGGGGTCTGACGCCCGTCGAGGAAGCGCTTCCGGTCGAAGCGGTGGCCCGCGGCGCGGACGAGCCCGATTTCATCGGCCGCGCGCTTCAGCTCGGGCGCACCTGGACCGCACATTGCGGCGATCCGCGGATCGTCAAGCCCGCGCACGACTTCCACGGCGCCCCCCGCCTTGTCGCGCCCGGGGGCGAAGAGCATCACCTCGTCGCGCTCGAGCGCGTAGACGCCGCGGAAGACCTTGCCCGCGCCGATCGGCCAGGTGACCGGTGCGCATTCGATGTCGAGCACCCTCTCGATTTCGTCCATCAACTCGAGCGGATCGCGCACCTCGCGGTCGAGCTTGTTGACGAAGGTGATGATCGGGGTTGCGCGCAGCCGGCACACTTCCAGCAGCTTGATCGTGCGCTCCTCCACGCCCTTGGCCGCGTCGATCAGCATCAGCGCGGCGTCGACCGCCGTCAGCACCCGGTAGGTGTCCTCGGAAAAGTCCTGGTGGCCGGGCGTGTCGAGCAGGTTCACGACGTGATCGCGGTGCTCGAACTGCATCACCGAGCTCGCCACCGAGATGCCGCGTTCCTTCTCGATTTCCATCCAGTCGGAGGTGGCGTGGCGCGCGCTCTTGCGCGCCTTCACCGCGCCCGCGCTCTGGATCGCGCCCGCGAAGAGCAGCAGCTTCTCGGTCAGCGTGGTCTTGCCCGCGTCCGGGTGCGAGATGACGGCGAAGGTCCGCCTCCGCGCGATCTCGCTCTGGCGCTTATGCTCTTTTGCTGCTTCCTTGAGGTCCATTTATACAACCAATGAAAATCCCCGCCGGGGCGGGGATCTTCTTCGATCGCGACACGGGCTCGACTGCGAACCCGGGCAGAGCGGCCGACGCTGCGCCGCTCCTGCGTCCGTCCGGCAACTACATATCCATGCCGCCCATGCCACCCATTCCGCCCATGCCGGGATGCGAATGGCCGGATTCTTCCTTCGGCGCCTCCGCGACCATTGCGTCGGTCGTGAGGATGAGGCCCGCGACCGAGGCCGCGTTCTGCAGCGCGCAGCGCGCGACCTTGGTCGGGTCGACGACGCCCATCTGCACGAGATCGCCGTACTCGCCGGTCTGCGCGTTGTAGCCGAAGTTGCCCTTGCCCTCCACGACCTTGTTGACCACCACCGAGGGTTCGTCCCCCGCATTGGCCACGATCCAGCGCATCGGCTCTTCGAGGGCGCGCATCACGATCTTGATGCCCGCTTCCTGGTCGTGGTTATCGGCCTTGGGTTTGACGCCGGTGCGGGCCCGCAGGAGGGCAACACCGCCGCCCGCCACGATGCCTTCCTCGACCGCCGCGCGGGTCGCGTGCAGCGCGTCTTCCACGCGCGCCTTTTTCTCCTTCATCTCGACCTCGGTCGCGGCACCCACCTTGATCAGCGCCACACCGCCGGCGAGCTTCGCGACACGTTCCTGGAGCTTCTCACGGTCGTAGTCGCTCGTCGCCTCGTCGATCTGGGTGCGGATGTTCTTCACCCGGGCCTCGATCGCCTTCGGCTCGCCCGCGCCGTCGATGATGGTCGTCGCTTCCTTGCCGATCTCGACGCGCTTTGCCTGCCCGAGGTCCTTGAGGGTGGCCTTCTCGAGCTGCAGCCCGACTTCGTCAGAAATAAGCGTGCCGCCGGTAAGGACCGCGATGTCCTCGAGCATTGCCTTGCGGCGATCGCCGAAGCCGGGGGCCTTCACGCCGCAGGTCTTCAGAATGCCGCGGAGGTTGTTCACCACCAGGGTTGCCAGCGCTTCGCCCTCGATTTCCTCGGCCACGATCAAGAGGGGCCTGCCCGCCTTTGCCACCTGCTCCAGCACCGGCAGGAGATCGCGGATGGAGGAGATCTTCTTGTCATGCAGCAGGATGTAGGGGTTTTCCAGCACCGAGATCTGCTTCTCGGCGTTGTTGATGAAGTAGGGCGAGAGATAGCCCCGGTCAAACTGCATCCCCTCCACCACCTCCAGCTCGTTCTGAAGACTCTTGCCGTCCTCGACCGTGATCACCCCTTCCTTG
>Ga0299906_10000976_pt1 | contig 24955 bp, 24 predicted proteins | sample RVTome_14_FD_200259 | JGI IMG/M metagenome (GOLD analysis project Ga0299906, IMG submission 200259) | Soil microbial communities from uranium-contaminated site in the Upper Colorado River Basin, Wyoming, United States - RVT145D125 (version 2) ...
CCCCCCAACGGCTGTTACGACGTCCTGGTAGAGCTACGGCCCCGCGTGATCGGCGTGCTCGTGGACGGCGACCGGCGGTACGCCGCCATCGGACCCGAAGGCACCGACGCCGAGTGGACCGTCACGCAGATTCGCGTCGTCAGCCGCTCGATGCCGGGACCGTACGCCCCGGCCGTCGCATGCTGAACCCGTCCCCTCCTCACACGATCGGAGCCCGTCCATGAACACCGAAACCCCGAGGAGCTCCTGGTGGCTGGCGCTGCGCGTGCTCGACGAGCCGCGAAAGGTGTTTCAGGAGCTGGCCGCGCGCCCGCGGGCGCTGGCGCCCATCATCCTGCTGCTCATCGTCGCCGCGATCGTGGCCGTCGGAACGCCGGGCGAGGCGCTGGAGGCCACAGCCCGCGTCCAGGCCGAAGCGCTCGGCGGCCGGCTCGACGCGGACGCGCAACAGGAGATGATCGAGCGCGCGGCGAGTCCCCTCAACCGCGTCTTCATCTTCGCCGGATGGTCCGTATTCGGGGTCGTCACCCTGGCCGTCGTCGCCCTCGTGCTGATGTTGATCTTCGGCGCCACGGCATCCGAACCGCTCAAGTTCAAGGACGAGTTCGCGATCGTCACCCACGCCTTCGTGCCGCAACTCGCCGGCGGCCTCCTCGCCGTGATCCTCATGGTTGCGGCCGGCATGCACGAGTTCGCCAACCCGGCAACCAACCCGCTGTCGCTAGGCTTCCTCATCAGCCGGGACACGAGCCCCTTCCTCCACCGCTTCGCCAACGGCATCACGCTGTTCGGGGCGTGGAACGTGTTCCTGCTCGCCCTTGGGAACCAGGTGAAGGCCCGCGCCGCCAGCATCACCGGCCCCCTGGCTATCGTCGGCGGCCTGTGGCTGCTGCTGAAAGTCGGGTTTGCGGCGGTGGGAGGAGTATTTGGGGGGTAGGTGATTGGCGATTGCAGATGGCAGATTGAACGCTCCAGCCGTTCAATCGCCAATCTGCGATCGCCAATCTGCAATCCATCGGTTTCAGCCGACGGTAAACATCACCGTTTCCAGCACGTTGCCGCCCTCGTCCCGGATCTCCACCCGCCACTCACCGGTCCAGTCGGGCGGGACGGTACGGCTGCTCCACGTGCGCCACGGCGACCCGCCGATCGGCAGATCGACCACCGCTTCGTGCGGGCCATGGGTCCAGACGTGCTGGAGCGTGGTACCGGCGGCGCCTTCGACCCGCATCCACAAGAACACCGCCCCGACGTCGGCGGGGAATGCGGACGCCGTGTCCACCGCCACCCGATCGACCACACCGCGGCCCAGCGCCGTCTCGATCGTGATCCCGGGCTCTTGCGCCGCGGCCGGCACGGTGGAGCATACCCCCACCAGTACTGCCGCGAGCAAGGTGTACCGCGTTCTGCGTATCATCGAGACCTCCTGATGAGGGTGGGCGATTGCAGATTGCAGATTGCAGATTGCAGATCGGCAATTGCAGATTGGAAAGCTGTATCGAGCACTCCGCCGACCGCCAAACCAAATCGCAGATCGCCGATCTGCAATCTGCAATCGCCCTACCGTATTCCCGCCTGTCGCTGTAGCCATCGCACGTACGATACGATCGCCGTCACCTCCCCCGGCGTGACGTCCGTCACGGGCGGCATGTCGCCAAACCCCCAATGATGGGCGCTCACCCCGCGCGTGGCCGCGAGGTGGAAGGCCGCATCGCTATGATGCCCGGGCTCGTAGATCCGGTGTACCAGCGGCGGGCCCTGTTCGGTTCCGATCCCGCGCGAGCCGTGGCACCCGGCGCACCGCGCCTCGTACGTCCGCTCCCCCGCCCGCAGAGCCGCTGGGGTGGCGGGAAACCCGGCGGCGGCATCCGCCGACCCCGGGCCGGCATCTTCGCGGCGGCAGCCGAGCATCGCGATCACGAGGAAGGCGCAGAGACCCCGGAACGGCATACGGCGAAGCTAATGGTTGGACGCACAACCGGGTACAGCCCGGTGGTCGATCGGCAATTGACGATTGCAGATTGCAGATTGCAGATTTGATTCTAAGTCGCCTTACGTCGCCAATCGCCAAATCGTCAGTCTGCAATCTGCAAATCGCCGATCGTTGCTCACCAGACATTTCGGAGGACCCATGATACCGCTGCACCGGTTCGTCATGCCCGCCAGCCTCGCCCTCGCGGCCGCGTGCGCGCCGCCGGCGTCCGACGGCGAGGCGGAAGAGGCCACCGGCGCCGCCGGCCTCGTGGTGGTGGCCGACGTCGGCTTTCTCACCCCCGAGTCCGTGCTGCACGATTCGGCAGCCGACGTCTATCTCGTGACGAACATCAACGGTAGCCCGCTGGCGACCGACGACAACGGCTTCATCTCGCGCGTGACGCCGGACGGCAGTGTCCAGGCGCTCAAATGGATCGATGGCGCGGCGGAACACGTTCGGCTCGATGCGCCCAAGGGCATGGGCATCCGGGGCGACTCGCTGTTCGTCGCCGACATCACCGCCCTTCGCATCTTCCACCGAGTGAGCGGCGAGCCGATGGGGTCGTGGCCTGTGTCGGACGCGACCTTTCTGAACGACGTCGCCGTCGGCCCGGACGGGACGATCTACGTCACCGATACCGGACTGCGGGCGGGCGCCGACGGTGCGTTCGCCGAGTCCGGCACCGACGCCCTGTACCGCTTCGGCAGTGACGGCACGCCCGAGCAGCTCACCGGCGGCACGACGCTCGGCCGCCCGAACGGGATCGCGGTGGGACCGGAGCGGATTGCGCTCGTATCGTTCGGCTCGGGTGCCGTCTTCCTGATCGATCCGGAGACGGGTCGGACGAGCGGCCTCCCCAGTCCGCCGTCGGGCCAGCTCGACGGCGTCGTGTTCACGGAGACCGGCGCGATGCTCATCTCGAGCTGGGAAGGGCAAGCCGTCTACCGCATGATGGCGGGCGGACAATACGAGGTCATGGTGGACAGCGTCGAGGCGCCGGCCGACATCGGTTACGACGCGCGCCGCCGCCGCCTCCTGATCCCCCTCTTCACGGCCAACCGCGTCGAGGTCCATCCCCTGCCGTGAAGGGCGTCACGGCAGCGGAATCGTCTCGTCGAACAGGACGAACGCGCTCTCGTCGGTCCTCCGGAGGGCCTCGGTGAGGAGCGCGCGCGACGTGTCGTTGCGGTCTGCCCGAGTCAGGAGCGCCGTAAACAGCTCGTTGTAGAACCCGTCCGGGAAAACGGTGACGCGTCCGCGCGCCCGCCGCGCCGCGTCGGGCGTCGCGGTGACCACGGTGAAGCTGCTGTCCGGCGCCAACCGCGTGTCGCGATCCTCCACCCACCCGGCGCGTGTCGACCGGACGTCCCGGCCGATCACGTCCTCCGCCGCGGCCCCGGCAATGCGCTGCCCCGCGGCATCGAGCAGCTCGATGCGCACCCGGACCTTCGGGGTGACGTACGTCGGAAAGCGATGGCCCACGCCGGTGTTGGTGATCCGCAGTCCCACGACCCCGTCCGCGCCGTCGGGCCGGAACCAGGCAATCGTCACGCCGCCCTGCACCGTCGCCGAGTCGTGAATGCCGCGCCACACGTGCCGGCGGTCCGGCATGTGGCACGTTTGGCATCCGATCCCGGCCGCCACGTAGCGACTGGCCTCCCACTCCACGTGCGTATTCTGGAGTGGCTTCCCGTTGGGCGCGGGTTGCGAGAATTGGTGGCACCCGGCACAGAACCGCGCATCCTCGAAGAACGGCGTCCGCACCGCTCCGCCGTGCGGCGCTCCGCCCGGGGACGCTGGCGCGGACCCGTCGCGGCGCGGCGGACCATACCGCCGCCAACCTCGCACGTGGCACGCGCCGCACGTCAGGCCGCGGCGCTGCAGCTCGGGATCGTAGAACGGATTCGTCACCAGATCGCCCGACCCGTCCGGCACCCGCGCCGACTGCTCCCCGAGCGGCGCGTGACAGGCGAGGCACGAGCGCACCTCCCCATACTCTCGCATTTCGACGAGCTGGCCTTCGAGCCCGGGAGAAAACGCGCCGGCGTGTACCGTCGTCCGCCACTCCTCGAATTGCGCGACGTGACACGATCCGCAATCGTCCGGCCGGAGCGAGGCCTCGACGGCCGTGAAGCCGTCGGGCGGCGGGCCCTGCAACGGCACTGGACGCTCCCAATAGCCCTGAAGGAAATCCTCGAGGCGCTGGAAGGTCCGCGGATCACCGTCGCCGACGTCGACCCGCCCGCATCCCCACAGGAGCGCGCCGAGCAGAACCAGGCGCCGATGGAAAGGCCCGGCGGGGAGCCGGGCCTTTGGGTACCGCACGCGCTGGATAGCCGCGGTATGCGCCGGCTAGTTGCCCGAGCAGGGGTTTTCCATCATGGTCGAATCCCCCATCATGGAGTCGCCCATCATGGAGTCGTGACCCATCTCGCCATGGCCCAGGGAGTCGGTGGACATCTCTTCCGTGGCGGCCGGTTCGTCCATGCCGCTTTCCATCGTACCTTCGGCACCCTCTTCCCCGCTGCCGGCGCAAGCACTGAAGGCGAACACCAGCACGATGGACAGGTACCCGATCCGTTTCGCGAAGCGCATCGCTCCTCCGAGGTGTCGAGTGGCTGATACTGGGCGGGTGGGCATCAGCCAGTAATGCTGACCCCCCACCCAATGGCTGTCAAGGCCGGCTCGACAGAGCGGTCCAGGTGGCGAGAACGCGACGCCGCGCATGGCGGCGCCCGCCACCCCGCTTGTGCGCGCGGCCGAACGGACGTAAATCACGGCGCGGTCGAGCCGCCATGCCCACCACGGAAACCGCCGTTTCCCTCCGTCCGCTCGAGTCCCCATCGGACTTCGAGGCCTGCGTGGTGCTGCAACGCGCCACGTGGGGAGCGGACTTCCGCGAGCTCGTGCCGCCCGCCCTCCTGAGGATCGCCCAGCACACGGGCGGCATCGCCGCCGGTGCGTTCGCCCTGCCCGATCGCCTGCTCGGGTTCGTGTTCGGCATCACCGGGTGGCGGGATCGCCGACCGGTGCATTGGTCCCACATGCTGGCCGTAGCCGGCGACGCGCGGGACCGGGGCATCGGCCGCCGCCTCAAACTCTACCAGCGGGACCGGCTCCGGGACGCCGGGGTGGATCGCATGTTCTGGACGTTCGATCCGCTCGTCGCCCGGAACGCCCACCTGAACCTCAACCGTCTCGGGGCCACGGTCCGGGAGTACGTCGAGGACATGTACGGCCACAACCCGATGAGCCGCACCGACAGCGTGATCGGGAGCGACCGCTTCGTGGTCGAGTGGCTGCTCGATGCGAATGCGCCGCATCCGCGCGTCGAACCCGTCGACCCTGATGCGCCGAGCATCGGCCTGGAGGCCGGCACGGGCGCGGCCTTACCCGACGCGCCCGTGGTACGGGTCGAGATTCCCGGCGACATCCAACGGCTCAAGGTCGAGGCGGCGGATACCGCGCTCGCCTGGCGGCGCGCCACGCGGCGCGCGTTGCAGCACTACCTCGCGCGCGGTTACGCCGTGCGGCGGCTGGCCCGGGACGCGGCCGGCCGCGGCGCCTACGTGCTCGCGCGGGACACCTGAGTGTTCACGCCGGCCCGGCTCACCATGCGCGAAATCCGGCTCCGATTGAAGGAGCCGTTCCGGATCTCTTCGGGTGTGTCGGACATTCGGCGCGTCGTGCTGGTCGAACTGGCCGATGGCGACGGCGCCGTTGGTTGGGCCGAGTGCGTGGCCGGCGAAGTGCCCCAGTACTCCCCGGAAACGGTGGACACGGCGTGGCTCGCGCTGCGCGAATGGATCGCCCCACGGGTCCTCGGCCGCGCGTTTCGCGACCCCGTGTCGGTGCACGAGACGCTCGTCCGCGCGTTCAAAGGGCACCCGATGGCCAAGGCGTGCGTGGAAATGGCGGCGTGGGCGCTGGTGGCGGAGCGCGAGGCGATCGCCCTGGCGCGCCTGCTCGGCGGTACGCGGGAGCGCGTCGAGACGGGCATTTCGCTGGGCATCCAGGATGATCCCGCCGCGCTCGTCGCGCGGGCGCACGCCGCTCGCGCCGAGGGATACCGCCGCATCAAGCTCAAGATCCAGCCCGGTGCCGACATCGAGTACGTGGACGCGGTGCGGTCCGCCCTCGGCCCCGAGGCGGCGCTCACCGTCGACGCCAATTGTGCCTACACCCCGGCCGACACCGAGCGGCTCCAGCGGCTGGACGCCTTCGGGCTCGTGATGCTCGAGCAGCCGCTGGCCGAGGACGATCTGCTGCGCCACGCCGCCCTGCAACGGCAGATCGCTACCCCCATCTGCCTGGACGAGTCGATCACGGGTCCCGACCGGGCGGTCGACATGCTCGCGCTGGGGAGCGGCCGGATCATCAACATCAAGCCCGGGCGGGTCGGCGGTCTCACCGCCGCCCGCGCCATTCACGATCTCGCGGCGGACCACGACGTGCCGGTGTGGTGTGGCGGCATGCTCGAAACGGGCATCGGCCGCGCGCACAACGTCGCCCTCGCGTCACTCCCGAACTTCCGGCTGCCCGGCGACCTCAGCCCGAGCGCCCGCTATTGGGAGCGCGACATCGTCGTACCGGAATGGACGATGACCGACGGCGAGCTCGCCGTGCCGCGCGACAAGGGGGGGCTGGGTGTGACGGTGGACCGCGATCGCATCGACGACCTCACCGTCCGGACGGAGGCTCGGGGACGGTGAGTTTCGCTCGTCTGCCCGCCTCCAGCGCCACGGCGCACAGCCACGCCGCGCCGACCGCCAGGGCGCCTTCATCGAAGTCGAACCGGCTCGAGTGGGCCGGAGGACTCTCGGGGCCGCGCAGGCGAGCGCCGTAGCGCACGTAGCACCCGGGCACGCGCTCCAGATACCAGCTGAAGTCCTCCGCGCCCATGTTCGCGTGGCGCAGCGCGGTCACGTCGCGCTCGGAAACCACACGAGCCGCCGCGCGGCGGGCCAGCGCGGCCATCGGCGGCGCGTTCCGCACGGCCGGGGTGGGATCGCGGAACTCGACATGCGCCGTCGCATAGTGCAGGCCGGCCACCGATTCGGATACGCGTCGCACGGCGCGCAACAAGTGGTCCCGCACGTCGGGATCGTTGGCTCGGATCGTCCCTTCCAGCTCGGCGTCTCCGGCCATGATGTTCGACGCTGAGCCGGCGTGGAACCGCCCCACCGTGACGACCGCCGGCTGCACGGGGTCCACCTCTCGCGCGACGATCGCCTGCAACGCCGTGACGACGAAGCTGCCCACTACCACCGCGTCCACGCCCTCGTGCGGGCGGGCTGCGTGCGCCCCCTGCCCCGCGATCCGAATGCGGAACGTGTCGGTCGACGCGTTGACCACGCCGTCCGCCACGACCACGGTGCCCGGGGGATAGGCGCGGTCGAGGTGTCCGCCGAAGATCATCGCGACGTCATCCAACGCCCCCGCCTCCACCATGGCCCTGGCGCCGTTGCCCGTCTCCTCGGCCGGCTGAAAGATCAGCCGCACGGCCGCGGGCAGCTCCCCTTGCCGGCGCAGCAGCTCCGCCGCGCCGAGCAACATGCTCATGTGCCCGTCATGCCCGCAGGCATGCATGACGCCGTCGTGCACCGACGCGAACGGCAGGCCGGTCTCCTCCTGGATGGGGAGCGCATCCATGTCCGCGCGCAGGGCGACCCGCGGCCCCTCACCACGTCCCGGCAGGTCGGCTACGATGCCCGTCGCCGTGACTCGCCGGTGCGGGACCCCCAGTTCTCGCAGGCGGGCGCAGACCCGCTCCGCCGTCCGTTCCTCCTGCCAACTCAACTCCGGGTGCCGGTGGAGGTCCCGGCGCACGGCCACCATCCGCTCGAAGACCGGTTCGGGAACGAATCGTTGCACGAGGTCTCCTCGAGTGCAGATTGCAGATCCGCGATTGCAGATCGGCGATTTGAGCACGGCGCTCGGAAACCGTCACCCATTCGCCCTTGGTACAATCTGCAATCTCAGATCTGCAATCTGCAATCTGCAATCGTCCCCCCTTGTCACCGACCGCCCGTCGACCACATTCCAGGCACCCCTCTCAGCCGATCAGGAGTGCTTCATGCGTCATCCGTTCGTGCCTCTGACCATCCTGTGCACTTCCCTGACCCCGCCGCTCGCCGCGCGGCAGGACCAACAGAACGTGCAGATTCGCGCCGTCAGGGCGGCGGAGGGAGTGTACATGCTCCTCGGCCGCGGCGGAAACATCGGCCTCTCTATCGGGGCCGACGGTGCCTTCCTGGTCGACGATCAGTACGCCCCACTCACCGACCGTATTCTCGCGGCCGTCGCCGAGCTGACCGACCGGCCGGTGCGCTTCGTCGTGAACACCCATTGGCATGAGGACCACACGGGCGGGAACGAGGCGATGGGCGCGGCCGGCGCGTTGATCGTGGCGCACGAAAACGTGCGAGAACGCATGAGTGTCGAGCAGTTCATCGAGGCGTTCGACGCCCGCTTCCCCGCGGCGCCGCCGGGTGCCCTCCCCGTGATCACCTTCGCCGACGCGGTGACGTTTCACTGGAACGGCGACGAGATTCACGTCTTCCACGTCGAGCATGCCCACACGGACGGCGACGCGGTCATCCATTTCACCGCGTCGAACGTCATCCATATGGGGGATGCGTACTTCAGCGGGACGTTTCCGTTCATCGACGTGGCCACGGGAGGCTCGATCGACGGCGTGATCGCCGCCGCGGACCGGGCGCTGGCGTTGGCGAACGCGCAGACACGGATCATCCCCGGCCACGGCGCGCTCTCCAACCCCGCGGAGCTCCGTGCCTACCGCGACATGCTCGTGGCCGTGCGCGACCGCGTGCGCGGGCTGGCGGCGGAGGGGAAGTCGAAGGAGGAGATCGTCGCGGCCAAGCCGACAGCCGCCTACGACGAAGCGTGGGGCGGCGGGTTCATCAGGCCGGACGTGTTTGTGGGGATTGTCTTTGATTCGGTCACAGGGAACCAGAACTGAGGATTGCAGATTGGCGATTGCAGATTGCAGATTGCAGATTTACGATTGGCCGTGGGGGCGAGTCCCGACGCCAATCGCCGATCTGCAATCTGCGATCTGCAATCTGCAATCGTCAGTTGTCTCGCCCTTTCCTCATGAACCGCACCCACAAGTACGCCGCGACCCCTCCGGCGACCGCCCCGGCGATGCCCATGACCACGGCGGCAACCACCCCGGCGCCGACGAACGCGGCGGAACCCACGGCGGCTCCCGCCCAGGCACCCAAAAAAGCGGCCGCCCACACTACGAGGGGCGTGAGCAGCCATCCGAGAAAGCGGGCGAGCCGGCCGCGGGGGGACCGGCTCACCGCCGTGCGAGCATCGACGCCAGCGGAACGTGCACCACGAGCGCGAGCCCGAAGGCGAGCGCGGCCATCGCGGGATGGAACGGGCCGATGCCGGTCAGCACCAGCAGGGCGAGCAGCACGACCGTGATCCCGATCGTGGTGCCGGCGGTGGCCGGCACGGAGACAGCGCCTTCGCCGCGGCTCACGACGGCGAAGATCCACGCGCCCAGCCACGCCAAAACTGCCGAACCCATCCACCACACGGGAACGTACCAGAACCCGCTCCCCCCACCGATCCGGTCCCATGTCCAGTGGTAGAGATCGAGGGGCCGGAGCAACGCCGTGTCGATCACCGTGAAGACCAACGCGCCGAGTAACCCGACCAGCGCCGCCCAGGCGATCGAGTCGGCGTCGCGCGGCCGCACACAGACCGCCGGCACATACGCGAACACGGCGCCGCCGGCGAGCACCAGCACCGATTGCACCGCGGTCTCGAACCCGCCGGCCATCGCTCGGGACAGGAGCGCGAATGCGGCGACCCCGATGGCGGTGATCACACCGAGCGTCACACCCCCGGCGACGATGGTCCGGACGTCGTACCGCGCACCTGACTCGGGCTGCACCGCTGTCGTCATCGCATGAGCTCCCGGGAGATTGGTTCCGCCGCCTGAAACTATCCGAATGCCCCACCCCGTTCAACGGGCGTGGGCCGGCGCTTCGCACCCCGATGGACGCCGTGTGTCGGCCAGGCTGACGACCTTCCATTCGCCGCCCACGCGCAGCAGCTGGAACGCATCGATGCCGCAATGACTGAACGTTTCGCCGAGGTAGAAGGCGTACCACGTCCACACGGTCGCGAGATCGTCGTCGATCCGCACCTCCCAATCCCAGATCTTCTCGTCCCACACCTGATCGTGCGGCCGGCCGATGGCCGCCAGGAACCGGTCCACCGGGGTCGCGCGCACGGTAGCCTGCCCATCCTGCTCGGTGACGCCAAGCAGATGCGCCTCACTGGCAAACACTGTCCTGGCCATCGCCGAATCGCCCGCCCGCATCGCGTCGAACAGCCGGTGGACCGGGGCCATCACGGCCTCCGTCTCGGCGCCGGACTGAGCCGGGAGCGCGGTGGCGCCCAAGCCCACGAGCACAACGACTACCGCGATCGCGCGCATGATTCCTCCCTGGTCGGTGAGATCCACGTGGCCCCGTGCCAGTAGACGCGCGAACGACCGTGCACCGTTTGCCGGCGGCCGCGCCTTACCAGCTCAGCGCCAAATGTGCGGCGGCGGCCTTGAGACCGAGCAGCGTCAGGTTCGGCTCGACGTGCTCGATGGTGCGGCAGAGGGCGGCCATCTTGGCGGCGAGTCCTCCGGTCGCGACCACGTACGGCTCGCGGCCACCCGGCCATTCCCCCTTGATGCGGTGGACGATCCCGTCCACGGCGTCCGCCGTGCCGAACAGGACCCCGGCCCGGATGCAGTCCTCGGTCCGGCGGCCGATGGCGTGGGCGGGTGGCGTCAGCTCGGTGGCGGGAAGCTTGGCCGCACGCCGCGTGAGCTGCTCGGCGGCCGTGCGCAGCCCGGGCGCGATCACGCCGCCGAGGAATCGTCCATCCGCCGTGATGCAGTCGAACGTGGTCGCCGTGCCGAAGTCCACGACGATGGTGTCGCGCCGGTACAGCTCGGCCGCCGCCAGCGTGTTGATCACGCGATCCGCCCCCACCGTCAGCGGGTCGTCGACATCCAGGACGATGGGAAGCCGCGACGCCGGCCCCACTTCCGTGGCCTGCACGCCCACCGCGACCCGCACCCCCTCCAGCAACGCCTCGGTCACCGCGGGAGCCACCGACGCGGCGATCGCCGCGCGAACCTCGTGGGTGGAGTGTCCCGCATAGCTCAGGAAGGACGTGAGGAGGGTCGCCCATTCGTCGGGCGTTCGATTCGGCGCGGTCGTGACGCGCCAATGCGCGCCCAGTCGGTCGCCCGCGAACAGCCCGAGCGTGATCTCGGTGTTGCCGACGTCAATCGCCAGGAGCATGCAGTTGCGCCTCCTTCGGCGACGCGCGCAGGCCGCGCAGCCAACCCCGGTGCCGCGCGGCCACGACGCCGAGGCCCGCCGCGACGACCGCCGACGCCGCCACGGTCCACGGAGACACAGCGGGTACGTACGTCGACGCCGCCACCCCGCCGCCCAACGTGGTCAGCGCCCCCAGGTACACCCCGTGGTACAGCGACGTGACGAGGAGCGAGCCGGAGAGCACATACAGGAAGCCCGACACGAGGCCGATGCTCAGAGCGTTGAGCGTCCGCGGATCGTCGAGGCCGAGCCCGCCGTGCGTCACCGACGCCCAGAGTCCCGCAACCATCGCCGCCCCTATCACCACGGCGGGCCCCGCGCGCTCGGGGTGCCCCACGAGCAGCCGGCGGAACGCCAGCTCCTCGCCCACCAGGACGCGGGCAACGTGCACGACGGACCAGAAAGCCAGGCCCGGAACGCCGAGGGACGCGGGACCACTTGCCGCCCCGTCCGCCGGCGCGGGCGGCGCGGCCCCCCCGAACCCCAATCCGACCAGCGCCGGGACGAGCGCCGCACCGACCGCGATGCCGTACCACGGCGCGAACGGCGTCTGCCGCACCAGTCCCACCGAGAGGCTCCACGCCACGGCTCCCAGCACCACCAGCACGATGAGGCCCGTGTCGGTGGTGAGCAGCGAACGGGCGAGCTCTGCAACCGCCGGCGTGGCGCCGGCGGCCACCACCAGGACCGCGAACGCCGCGGGGACGGCGAGCCCCCACGATACCGAGAACCAGCGCCGCGGGTACCGCCAGGGCCAGACGCCGAGGCGCTGATGCATGCCGCGCAGGATGAAGACCGCGACGATGCCCAAACTGAGCGGCGCGACGGCGTCGCCGACCACGCCCCGAATCGCCTCGGTGTGCAGCAGCCACCACGACGTGACGACGAAAAGCAGCGAGGCGGCGCCGCGTGCCCAGATGGGCAGCTCAGGCTGTGACAACGTGACCTCCGCGAATACCCCGCACGCCGTCCGCCGTCTCCACGAGGAGCCCGCCATCGGGATCGATCCCGTGGGCCCGGCCCGCCACCGGCTCCCGCAAGGTGCGGCCGAACAGCCAGTCGCGCCGCGCGAACGCCGCGCGCTCGGCCGGCGATAGGGTCGCCGCGTCGGTGAGGGCGAGGAGCCGCGGCACCAACTGCTCCAGCACCTCGACGCGCACGGTGTTCGGACGCAGGCCGCACAACGCCACGGCGAACGCCGCGATCTCCTCGGGGAGCGGCTCGTGGACGTTGATGCCGACGCCGACCGCCACCCATCGCGGCTGGTCACCGTCCCACCGGCTCTCACACAGAACCCCGGCGAGCTTGCGACCGTCTTCCGCGACCACGTCGTTGGGCCATTTGACCCAGACCCGAACCCCGAGATCGTCGAGCGCATCCGCGATCGCCAGACCCACGCGGATGGACACGACCCCGTGCTCGCGCGCCCGACGAGGTCGCGCCAGGTAGCCCATCCAGATCCCGGTGCCCGGCGGGCTGTGCCATCGGCGGCCCTGGCGCCCGCGGCCGGCGACCTGCTCGTCGGCCAGCACCACCGTACCCTCGGGCGCGCCTTCCGCGGCCAGCTCATGGATCACGTCGAGCGTGCTGGTCACCTTCACGAGGCTCAAGCACCCGGGCGCCTTGATGCGCGCGGCGAGGTCGGCGGCGCCCAATCCGTCGTACGGCATCAGCGTACCAGCGCCCAGGCGATCGTCACGAGACCGATCGACCAACAGTACGGTGCGAACCGGTGGAACGCGCGCCGGCGCAGCACGGCGACGAGCAGCCGGATGGCGAACACCCCGGCGATCAGGGCGGTGACGAAGCTGAGCAGCAGCGGTCCCGTGCCGATCGCCGCAATGCCCCCCGTGAGATCGGGGATCTGCAGCACCGCCGCGCCCGCGATCGTCGGGATCGCCATCAGGAACGAGAACTCGGCGGCGCGTACGGGATCCACGTGGCGCCAGAGACCCGCCGCCACCGTCGTGCCGGACCGCGAGATCCCGGGCAGAATCGCGAGCGCCTGCGCGAATCCGATCACCACCGCGCTGCCGACGCCGGGCTCTGGTCGTGACGCGCGCAGCGCCACAGCCCGCGTACTCCAGAGGATGAAGCCCGTCACCACGAAGTCGACCCCGACCGTGAGCAGGGAGTCGAATACCCGCTCGAAGAAGTCGGCGAAGAGTATGCCCACCACACCCGCCGGCACGGTGGCGATCGCCAACAGGCCGACGTAGCGCCACGCGTCGCGTTGGTTTCGCAGCACGCCCTGCACCAGCTCCCAGAGCCGCCACCAGTAGACGATCACTACCGCCAGCAGCGTCGCGACGTGCAACGCGACCTCCACCACGACACCAGGGGTCGACAAGCCGATCGCCGTTTCCGCGACCACGAGATGCCCGGAGCTGGAGATGGGGAGGAATTCGGTGACCCCCTGCACCAGGCCAAGTACGAACCCTTGCCACCACGTCATCCGGCCAGCACGCGCCGGTAGAGATCTTCGTACATGGGCACCACACGCTCCGCGGAAAAGCCCTCGGCGCGCCGGATGGCGGCCGCCCTCGCCGCGGCCCAGCGGCGACCGTCCGTCAGCAGCTCGATCGACCGCGCGGCCAGCGCGTCGACGTCGCCCACGGGCACCAGCGCTCCCGTCTCGCCGTTGCGGACCACTTCACGCAGGCCACCCACCTCCGTCCCCACCACCGGGACGCCGCAGGCCATCGCCTCCAAGGCGCTCAAGCCGAACGACTCGGACGCGCTCGGCAGCAGGAAGAGATCGGCGGACCGCAGCAGCTCGGCCACGGCGTCCACCTTGCCCAGGAACCGGACACGCTCACCGAGGCCGAGACGCTCGACCTCCGCCTCCACCTCGGGACGCTGCGGACCGTCCCCGGCCAGGACCAGGACCGCCGGCACCTGCGGAACGATCTTCGCGAACGCCCGGATGATGTCCGGCACGCGCTTCACGGGCCGGAAGTTCGAGACGTGCATCAGCACCTTGGTGCCCGGCGGCGCCAACGCGCCCCGGCACGGCCCGTCGTCCGACGGATGGTACTCCGCGAGATTCACAAAATTGGGAATCACCTCGATGGCGCACCCGACGCACCCGAAGGCCCGGTACGTCTCGTCGCGCAGGAAGTCCGAGACCGCCGTGACCGCGTCCGATCGCTCGATCGAGAACTTCGTCACCGTGAAGAACGAGCTCTCCTGGCCCACCAGGGTGATGTCGGTCCCGTGCAGCGTCGTGATCACCTTGAGGTCCCGGCCGCCGTGGAGCAGCATCTGCTTCGCGAGAAACGCCGCCGGCGCGTGCGGGATCGCGTAGTGCACGTGGAGCACGTCGAGCTGCTCGCGTACCGCGATCTCGTGCTGTTTCACGGACAGGGCCAGGGAGTAGGGGAAGTACTCGAGCAGCGGGTACGTCCCGCTGAGGTCCACCTCATGGAAGTAGACGTGCTCGGCGAAGCCGCGCAGCCGAAACGGCGTGGCGTAGGAGATGATGTGCACGTCGTGCCCGCGACGCCCCAGCTCGAGACCCAATTCCGTGGCGAGCGCCCCCGACCCGCCGTACGTCGGATAACACGTGATCCCGATGCGCATCACGACTCCCGTTCGTCCCACAGCCGCACCAAGCTCTCCGCGAGCACTTCGGGTGCTTGGATCGCGTCGAGCGTCCGTACGGCCGCTCCGCCGAGTTGGTGTCTGAACCAAGTCTCCTGTCGCTTGGCGTAGCGACGCGTTGCGCTCACGATGGCGCCCTCGAGCTCTTGGGCGGCGAGCCGGCCCTGGAGGTGCTGCACAACCTGCCGGTAGCCCACACCGTCGAGCCCGGGCACGTCGGGCGCCACCCCGCGCGCCAGCACACCCCGTACCTCCGCCACCAGGCCCGCGGCGAGCATGGTCCGGACGCGCTCCGCGATGCGCTCGTGCAGCAACCGGCGCGGCAGGGTGAGCCGAATGTACCACGGGCGCATCACCCCTTCGGCGTGCGCGTGCCGCTGCCACCACGAGAGCGGGCGGCCCGTGAGCAGCGCCACTTCGACCGTCCGCTCCGCCCGCTGTCGCCCGCCGCCGGCAAAGGCGGGATCGAGCCGAGCGGCCCAGCGCCCCAATCCAGCGGCCGCACCGGCCCAGCGCCGCAGCCGGGCCCGCTGGTCGGTCGCCATCGGCGGCTCCCGGAACAGGCCGTCCGCCAGCGCGCGAACGTAAAACCCCGTTCCGCCCACCACCACCGGGCGGCGCTCCGGCGGCAGCGCAGCGATCCACCCCGCCGCGGCGGCGGCGAAACGCCCCGCGCTGTAGCGCTCGCCGGCCTCCACCAGATCGATCCCCATGTGCGGCACCCGGGCGCGCTGCGCCGCGCTGGGCTTGGCGGTGCCGATGTCGAGCCCGCGGTAGATCTGCCGCGAGTCGGCCGAGATCACGGTGAGCGGCCAGCGCGCGGCGAGAGCGACCGCCAGCGCGGTCTTCCCCGACGCCGTCGGGCCGATGATGACGGGGATGAGGGGCCTACGTTCGGCCAAACCGCCGCTCCAGCTCGTGACGGGGAAGCTGCACGATCGTCGGTCTCCCGTGAACGTCGTGCGGTGGAAGGTCGCACGTAAACAGCCGATTCAACAACTCCCGTATTTCCGACGGCGCGAGTCGGTGCCCCGCCTTGATCGCCGCCCGGCAACCGTACGTCGCGGCGAACCGCTCCAACCGGTTGGCGAGGCCACCGAACCGATTGCGCGCGAGATCCCCCACCACCTCCTCCAGGCAGTGACGGGCGTCGAACCGCGGATGCGGGTTCGGCACCGCATGGACCGCGATCGATCGGCCGCCGAACGGCTCGGCCTCGTACCCGATCGTCCGCAGCAGATCGCCGTGCCGCTCCACCGCCTCCCACTCCTCGGGCCCCAGGTCCAGCATGAATGGGAGCAGCAGGCGCTGGGACGCCGCCCCAGCGCCGGTGAGCTGTGCCATGGCCTGCTCGAACAACACCCGCTCGTGAGCCGAGTGCTGGTCCACGATCGCGAGGCCCTCCGGGGTTTCGAACACGAGATACGTCTCGAAAACCTGGAGCGCGTCCCCGACCCCACCCGGCGACGGTCCCCTGACCGGCACCGCCCCAAACAGATCCCCGTCGGGCGCGTCCTCGAAGGACACCCCCGCGACGTCGGCACCGCCACCCCACGGCGTCGGCGTCCACGATCCGCGCACCACCGCCGCGGCCTCGATTGGGCGCAGCGCGTCGCGCACCGCGGCCTCCACCGCTCGCTCCACCACCACCTTGTCGCGAAACCGTACCTCCAGCTTCGCCGGATGCACGTTCACGTCCACCTGCTCACCCGGCACGTCGAGCGCGAGGAACACCGTCGGGCGCTGCTCGGGCGCGATCGTCGCGCGATACCCCGCTTCGGCGGCGCGGACCAGGAACGGATCCCGGAATGGACGGCCGTTCACGAACAGGTAGGCCTTTCGGCCGGTCTGCTTCGCGTCCGCGGGGCGCTGCGCGAACCCACGGACGCGGCAATCGGCGTCACCGGCTTCCCCGACCGGCATGAGCGTCTCTGCGAGGTCGCGCCCGAACAGCGCGACGATGCGCTCGATGGGTTCGGTGACCGCCGGCGCGTCGAGCCGCGTGCGCCCGTCGCTCGTGAGGGAGAAATGGACATCGAGCCTGCTCAGGGCGAGGACGGTGAGGGCCTCGACCGCGGCGCGGGTCTCGCTGCGCGGCGACCGGAGGAATTTGCGGCGAGCCGGCGTGTGAACGAACAGCCGCTGCACGGTGACCGTGGTACCGTGCGTGCGCGCCCCCGCCTCGACGCGCCCGACCGCGCCGCCCTCCACGACGATGCGCGTGGCGCTGCCCGTGCTCCCGTCCGGCAACCGCGGCGCCGTCTCTAACTCGAAGCGCGACACCGACGCGATGGCCGGCAGCGCCTCGCCGCGGAACCCGTACGTGGACACGCCCACCAGGTCGTGCGCGTGACGGATCTTGCTGGTGGCGTGGCGGTCCAGCGCCAGGAGCGCGTCGCCCTGATCCATGCCTTCCCCGTCGTCGCTCACGCGCACGAGGGCGCGCCCGCCGTCCTCGATCTCCACCGCAATCCGCGACGCGCCGGCGTCGAGGGCGTTCTCCACCAATTCCTTGACGACCGAGGCCGGCCGCTCGACAACCTCGCCCGCCGCGATCTGATCCGCGACGGCCTTGGCCAGGATGGCGACGCGCCCCATCAGAGCCGAACGAGCTCGTCGCGCAACACCCACCCCGCCTCCGCCCCGCGGCGCGCGAGCACCCACGGCCCACGTTCCTCCACGATGGTCACGGCGGCGCCGTCCGCGAGCGTCCGAGGAGCCGGCGCCGAGCCGTACGGCGCCTCCCGCAGCGGCGTGTCGGCCAGGCGCGCGAGGGCCACCGGCCCGGCGTACCGCCGGTTCAGGACGAGCGCGTAGCCGGCCACCAGCACCACGAGCGCCATCACGATCGCCACGTGGCGCCGGCGCACACCCACGCCCGCCAGCGCCCAACCAAGCACCCACAAGGCAAGCGCCCCCGCCAGCGCCTCCGCCGGCGCCACCGGAGAGATCCACGTCAGCCGCGCCGTATCACGGTCCGGCGGCGGTCGGCGCCCGAGCGCATCGCGAATCGACCGGTCTCGCGGAGCGAGGCGTCCGGCCCGGATCCACGCCGCGTGCGCCCGCTGGACTTCCCCGGACCGCTCGAGCGCGACGCCGAGGTTGTACCAGTGCGCCGCGACCAGCGGCTCGCCGGCCGCCCGCGCCGCAAAGCTGTCCGCCGCCGCCCGCCCGGCGCCGGCCTCCAGCAGCTGCTCCGGCGACTGCCCCACCGCCGGCCTCGCCACCGCGGCGGCCAGCAGGATGACCGCCGCCGCCACGTGGAGGCGGTGCGGCTCCGTCGAGCGCCCCAGGAGCGCCCGCAGGACTTCGCGCACCTCGGCTTCGAGCTCGTTCGAATCGGTCGCACCCTCCGGCCCGTACCTGGCCAACCGCAGCCGATCCCGCACGCGCGCCGAATGCGCCGCGACGGGAGCGTCCACCCCGGCCGCACGGAGCGCGTCCGCGAGCCCGTCGCCGTCGAGCAGGCCCGCATCCGCCACCAGTCCCTCCAGCACAGTGCGGAACTCGCGGTCGAGCGCCGGGAGGCCGCTGCGCTCGCGCCAATCGGGCGCGGCGGCCGGCGCGCGGCGCCGCCGCCGCGCCCACCGTGCACCACCCGCGAGCAGCGGCGGCAGGCCGATGACGAGCAGCCACGCCCACCACGGCGCGCGCGCGAGCCATGCGTCGAGCGACCGCGTCGCCGGCCGGACCGCCAGCGGCCCTGCGGCGCCGCGCGCGATCGCGCCGCCGGGTGAGCCGCCCGACGCCGTGAGCTGGATGGGCGCCGCGCGCAGCACGACGTGCCGGCGAGACTCGGTGTCGAAATACGGATAGGTGATGCCGGCCAGGCGGTACGCGCCGGCGGAGTCGGGAACGAGCGTATAATGGAATGTCTTTCGACCGCCGACCCGGCCGTCCTCCGGCGACACGTCCACCTGCACGTCCCCAGGATATGCCCGCATGCCCGGCGGCCACTCCACGGCTGGCTCGGGCCACAGCGCGACGTTCCCGCCGCCCGACACCACCGCGCGCACCCGCACGGCGCTCCCCACCTGGAAATCGCGAATCGGTACGTCCACGTCCAGCGAGAGCCCCACCCCCGTGGCCCCCTGAAATCCGCGCCCATCGGGGAGCGGCGGGAGCTGCCGCACGGCGAGCTGCAGGCGCTGGCTCTCCACTTCGTGCCGCAGCTCGCGGCTCAGGAACGAATGGGTGAGCGGGAGGTCGTACGTCACGGTGGCGGCTCCCACGGCCAGCTCACCGGCCGTGAGGGGGAAAACCGCCTGGTGATGCACGAAGAGGTCGTACCAGACCCCGCCCACCTGCCGGCTCAACGCGATGCCGGTGGGGGTGGGCCGGTGGTACGACCACGCGCCCTGGAGCTGCGGCGGTCGCAGCGTCGGCGGCTGCCGGAGCCGCGACCGAACCCCGCGCGGGAACCACGCCACCACGAGCAGGTCGAGCTGTTCGCCGGGCAGCACGGACCGCGGGGCGTACAGCAAACTCACCGACACCTCGTCCGGCGACAGCGGCGGCGGCTGGGTGCGTTCGATCAACTCGCGCAGCCGGGGCGCGAGGCTGCGCTCCCCGGCACCCGCCACCCGCACGGTCACGGTGCGCGGGTCGGACCGGAGGGTCTCCGCGTCCTGCCGGACCTCCACTGCACCGATGCGCGCCTCACCGACCCGGATCGTACGCAGTACGAGGTGGCGCGACATCAGACGCATCGGCACGCCGCCGTCCACCGAGACGCTCGCCTGCTCACGCATGCTTTGCAGTTGAAGGCCCGACAGACTCGGGTTGACGATTTCCACCGGCACGTCGCCCCGCGCGGACACGGTGATCGTGAACACGACGGTGTCGCCGAGTAGCACGTCAGTCGGGTCGACGCGCACCTGGAGCTGCGGCGCCTGGGTCGCGAGCGCGAGGGCGAGGACCGTGGCTACCAATCGCGCTCCTCCCGGTTCTCACCCATCTGGCGGCGCCGCCGGCCCAGATCCAGCAGGGTACGACGCTCTTCCTCGGCGATCGAGTTGAGGATTTGCGCGGCCTGCTCGGGGGTGAGCCCTCCTTGGGGTACCGAGTCGGGCCCGCCACCGCCCCCCCCGCCGGCCGGCGGCGGCGGCGCGTTCCCACCGCCGCTCGCGGGCGGCGTACGGCGAATCGCCAGCTCGAGATTCCACTTGGCGTCCCCGTCTCCGGGCCGCAACAGCAGCGCTTCGCGGTAGCGCCGGCGCGCGTGCGCCAGGTGCTCCGCTTCCGTCGTGGTATCCGCGGCGGCGAGCCGCAGGTGCAGGAGGCCCAGGTTGTACAGCGCCCGGAACCGCAGATCCGGATCGAGCGATCCCGCGGCACGTTCCAGAGTGCTGCGCGCCAGCGCCGTGTCGCCCACCGCGAGGGCCGCCGTGCCCGTGTTGTACCACGCTGTGTCCCCCCCGTCACCGGTGCGCACCTGCCGCAGGTACATCTGGGCGGCGTGGCGCAGATCGCCGCGCCGCCACGCCTCGTCCGCCGGATTGCGCGGGCCCTGGGCGTGCGCCGCGCGCGGCGTCGCGCCGACCGCGAGCACGAGACCGACGAGCGCCATCGACCGCCGCGTGACGGTCTGTCCCAGGAGCAAGACCGCGGCCGCGAGCAGCGGGATCCATGCGCGCGACACGTCATGGGCGGACGTCGTCGTGGCGTGCGGCGTCCGCTTGAACGACGCGATGAGATCGCGGACCGCCCCCGCCTGGTCTCCCACGGCCGCCGCCACCAACACGCCTTCCGCGGCGTCGGCGACGCGGGTCAGCACGTCGTCGCGACGCCGCGTCAGCACCACCTCGTCGCCCGGGTCCCGCTGGTGCCCTACCAGCGCGCCGTCAACGTCGCGGACCGGGATCGGCACCGGGTCGGTGTCGCCTTCCGCTACCAGCACGAGCCGGATGCCCGCACGGCGCAGGCGTTCGGCCTCTGCCAGCACGTGCGGCACCGAATCGTGGGTCTCGCCGTCGGTGAACACCACGAGAACCCGATCGGCCACACCCTCGCCTGCGAGCAGCAGGTCACGCCCCTGGCGCAGCGCACGGCTCAACTCGGTGCCGCCCCGGCTCGCGATATCCGGATCCATGCCCTCGAGCAGCAGCTGCAGGGCACCGGGATCGACGGTGAGCGGGGACGTGATGTAACTCCCGCCCGCGAACGCGATCAGGCCCAGGCGGTCGCCGCTGAGGTCGTGCACCAGGCGTGACGCCTCGAGCTTCGCACGCTCGAGCCGCGAGGGCAGCACATCCTCGGCCAGCATGGAGCGGGAGATGTCGATCGCCACGACCAGGTTGAGGCTCTTGGTCTCCGTCTCGACCGTCCGGCTGCCGAACCGCGGCCCGGCGAGCGCCGCCGTGGCCGCCATCGCCGCCGTGCCGACGAGCACCGGACCCACGCGCCCGATCCGCTCGGCCCGCGCACCCAGCTCCGGCGACCACCGTCGCGCGTGGCGCACCCGCGTGACACGACCCCAAAACGCGAGGCCCCAGAACAAGAGCCCCGCCACCGGCGTGAGCCACAGCACGAGCGGCCAGTCGAACGCCATCACGGGACGCGCACCACGGCGCCGGTTGCCAACGCCAGCTCGAGCACGAGCCCCACCAGTCCGACGATCAGGAACGGCCGGTAGGACTCGTCGAACTCCGAGTACCGCGTCACGATCACCGGCGTTTTCTCGAGCTGGTCGATCTGCTGGAACACCCGATTGAGGGCGTCGGGATCGGTGGCCCGGAAGTACCGGCCGCCCGTGAGGTCCGCCACGTCGCGCAGCAACTCCTCGTCGATCCGAACGGGGAGCGTTTGGTACCGCAGCTGCCCCTGCGGGCCGCGCCCGATGGGCAGCGGCGCCTCACCCTCCGTCCCGACGCCGATGGTATAGATGCGCACACCCACCGACGCCGCGGCTTTGGCTGCGGTGCGGGGGTCGAGCATCCCCCGAGTGTTCTCGCCGTCCGTGAGCAGGACAACCACCTTGGACGCGCCGGGCGCCCGCCGCAGACGGTTCGCCGCGGTCGCGATCGCGGTGCCGATCGCCGTCCCGTCTTCTAGCTCGCCGACGCGCAACCCGCGTACGGCCTGCTCCAGCACTTCGTAATCCACCGTGATCGGCATCCGCGTCAGCGCCTCGCCGGCGAACGCCACGAGCCCGATGCGGTCGAAGGCGCGGCCGCGCACGAACGCGATCGACTGCTCCTTCGCGACGTCCAGGCGGTTGGAGGGCGCGAAGTCCTCCGCGAGCATGCTGCTCGACACGTCCACCGCCAGCGCGATCGCAATCCCCTCGCTGGTCGTTTCCGTGATCGCGTCGCCGAGGTGCGGTCCGGCCGCCGCGACGATCCAGGATCCCAGCACCAGGCTGCGGAGACCCAGCGGGACCTCCGAGATCCACCGGCGGCCGGGGACGCGGAGCTGGCTCACGTCGCTGTACCGCGCGGCGACCGGCCGGCTGCGCCGCCGCCGCCACCACCATAGCGGGATCGCCAGCAGCAGGATCAGGAGAAGCGGGCGAGCAAACACGGCGCTACGTCTCCCCGGCGCTGCCCGCTTCCGCCGGTGCGGCCGCCAGTCCGTCGAGCAGCGCCTCGCACTCGGCGCCGAGGGTCACGACGTCTTCGGGCACGACCGGGGCGAAGCGGGCCCGCTCCATTGTGCGCAGCAACTCGGCGATCTCGCGATGGGGCCAAGACGGCCGCTCGCGTTCGAGGACCGCGAGGCACTCCGCGGTCGGGAGCTGTGCGCCCGCCGCCGGCACGAGCTCGGCCAGGCGTTCGCGGACCTGGCGCGCGAGCACTGCCGCCACGGCGCGCGGCTCGCCCGCGGCCACCCACTGCGCGAGGGGCGGCTCCGCGCCGCTGCCGCGGCGTGTGGCCCATACCGGCCGCGGCCGGCGGCGCCGCCGGACCACGCCCCACACGCCAAGCGCGGCCAGCACGGCGCCGACGAACGTCGTCAACGGCAGCACCCGTCGCGCGACGCGGCCGAGCGGGGCGAGCGACGGTCGAGCCGCGGGGAGGGTGTCGGACGGCGGCAGCACCGAGCGGATCACGAGGCGGGCGGTGTCGCCCGGGATGATCACGGTGCGGCCGTCCGGATAGCGCAGCTCGATGTCGGGCATCGAGACGGCGTGGTCGCCGGGCTCGAACAGCGCCACGGGGTAACGCACCACCAGGCGGCCCTCGGCGAAATCGAAACGGGGGGCGCCGAGCGGCTCCAGCACGTCGGTGCCCGCGATCGGCACCACGCGGGGGCGCGCGGCGGGATCGGCGCCGACCCGGCGGCTGACCCACACCGTGTCGCCGACCGTGGCGGAATCGGGCGCCGCCGTCCACGCGGCCGCCTGCGCCAGGAACAGAGCGGCGGCGATCACCGACTGAGGCGCCGCGCCCGCTCGGCGAACGCCTGATGCAGCGTCTCGGCGTACGGCCGGTCCGTGCGGAGGGCCACGTGATCGACGCGAGCCTGCTTGAACGCGCGGGCGCGCTCCAGCCGCCGCTGCTCCGCGCGCATCGCCACGGCGAGACGCGTGGGGTCGTGCGACGTGTCCACGAGGCGGCGCTCACCGGTTTCGGCGTCCTCCACCTCCACCCAACCGGCCGCCGGCAACTCGTGCTCGCGGCGATCGTCCACGGTGATCGCGACGACGTCGTGGCGGCGCGCCAGGCGGCGGAGCTGCTCTTCCCAGCCCGCGGCGCGAAAGTCGGACAGCACCACCGCGACGCCCCGATGCCGCAGGAGCCGCGAGGCGTAGATCAACGCCGCGCCGATGTTGGTTCCGCGCCGCTGCGGCCGGAACGCCAGCAGGTCGCGGATCACGCGCAGCGCGTGCCGGCGGCCCTTGGCCGGCCGCACCACGTGGTCAATGGTGTCCGAGAAGATGAGGGCGCCCACCCGATCGTTCTGGCGCGCCGCCGCCAGAGCGAGGACCGCTGCAACCTCCACCCCCACATCGGACTTCGCCTTCGGCGCCCCGAACTCGACCGATCCGGAGCGGTCTACGATCAGCAGAAGCGTCAACTCCCGCTCCTCCTCGAAGATCTTCACGTACGGGTGGCCCATCCGCGCCGACACGTTCCAATCGATGGAGCGGAAATCGTCGCCGTGCTGGTATTCGCGCACCTCCGTGAACTCCATGCCGTGGCCGCGGAACACCGAGCGGTACTCTCCGGCGAACAGCGAATTGACGAGGGTGCGCGTGCGCAGCTCGATCTTCTTGACCTGCCGGAGGACGTCGGGACCGATCGCGCGGCTCGCCAGCTTCACGGGACGTCCACCGCCTCCATGATCTTGGCGATGATGTCGTCCGACGTCACGTCTTCGGCCTCCGCTTCGAACGTGAGCAGCACGCGGTGCCGTAACACGTCGGGGGCCATCGCTTTCACGTCCTCGGGCACCACATAGGACCGCCCGCGCAGGAAGGCGTGGGCACGCGCCGCCTGCGCCAGATAGATCGACGCGCGCGGCGACGCGCCGTACGCGATCAGCGGGCGGACGTCGTGCAACCCCACCCCCTGCGGCGTGCGGGTGGCGCGCACGATGTCCACCACGTAGTCCACGATCTTCTGGTCCATGTAGAGCTCGGCCACCGCGCGGCGGAGCGCGACGATGTCGCCCGGCTCGGCGACGCGCGCGATCTCGATCGGCTCGCCGCCCGACATCCGCCACAAGATCTCCTTCTCCTCGTCGCGCGTCGGGTAGTCCACCCGGATCTTCAACATGAAGCGGTCGAGCTGCGCCTCGGGAAGCGGATACGTGCCTTCGTGCTCGATGGGGTTCTGCGTGGCGAGTACCAGAAACGGCTCCCCCAACGGGTACGTCGTGCCGCCGATCGTGACCTGCTTCTCCTGCATGGCCTCCAGCAGCGCCGCCTGCACTTTGGCGGGCGCCCGGTTCACCTCGTCCGCCAGCACGATATTGGCGAACAAGGGGCCGCGCTTGGGGCGGAATTCTCCCGTCTTCTGGTCGAACACCATGGTGCCGATGACGTCGGCCG
>Ga0299906_10000977_pt1 | contig 24922 bp, 22 predicted proteins | sample RVTome_14_FD_200259 | JGI IMG/M metagenome (GOLD analysis project Ga0299906, IMG submission 200259) | Soil microbial communities from uranium-contaminated site in the Upper Colorado River Basin, Wyoming, United States - RVT145D125 (version 2) ...
GAGCACCGCCCGTGTCTTCGCCAGCCCGCGCACGTTCACGCGCTACGGACAAGCGGGCATGCAATTCTCCGACCTGCTGCCCCACACCGGTACGTGTGCCGACGACATCTGCATGGTCCACTCGATGCACACCGACGTGGCCAACCACCATCCCGGGCAACTGCTCATGAACTGCGGGGCGCCGATGTTCGGCATCCCGTCGATGGGCTCGTGGGTCACCTACGGGCTGGGCAGCGAATCGAAGAACCTGCCCGCGTTCGTGGTGCTCACGTCGGACTCGGGCGCGGGCATCGACGGCGGCGCGTCGCTGTGGACCAACGGTTTCCTTCCCTCGAACTACCGCGGCGTCAACTTCCGCAACACGGGCGATCCGGTGCTGCACCTCTCGAACCCGGCCGGGGTCAGCAAGCTCACCCAGCGCGCCCGACTCGACGCCCTGCGCGACCTGAACACCGAGCACCAGGCCCGCACGCTCGACCCCGAGGTGAGGGCGCGGATCGAGTCGTATGAACTGGCCTTCCGCATGCAGGCCGCGGCCCCGGAATTACTCGACTTTTCCGGCGAGTCGGCGGCGACGCGCGAGATGTACGGCCTGGACGACAAGAAGACCCAGCCGTTCGGCACGAACTGCCTGCTCGCCCGAAGGATGGTCGAACGCGGGGTACGCTTCATCCAGCTCTACCACTCGACCTGGGACGATCATTCGAATCTCAACGAGAAGCTGACCACCAACTGCGGCATGATCGACAAGCCCACCGCCGCGTTACTCAAGGACCTCAAGCAACACGGCCTGCTCGACGAGACGCTGGTGATCTGGGGAGCCGAGTTCGGACGCACGCCCATGGCCGAGGTCCGCCGCGGCAGCAACCCCGGCAAGGAAGGCCGCGACCACCACCCGTTCGCCTTCAGCATGTGGCTCGCCGGCGGAGGGATCGCCGCCGGTCGCATCGTCGGGGCGACCGACGAGCTCGGCTACCACATCCTCGAGGACCCCATCCACGTCCACGACCTCCAGGCCACCATCCTCCACTGCCTCGGCCTGGACCACCTACGGCTAACTTACCGCCACCAGGGCCGCGACTTCCGGCTCACCGACGTGGGCGGCAACGTGGTCGAGAAGTTGTTGGCGTAGGGCAGTAAAAGGTGTCAGGATGATTTTACGTGCGGCGAAAAATCATCCTGACACCTTTTCACCTTCGGACTTTGACCCACATCGGTGATGCCCAGGCTTGATGGCCGTCGGTCTGCTGTAATCGCACGTAGATGTAGTGATTTGCGGTGCCCAACGACTCGGGGCGGTAAGTCAGGTCGATAAGTTGTCGCCCCGGGCGCAGGGTGTGGTGGAGCTTGCCGTCGATGAAGATGTCGACGGTTTCGATCGCGGCGGTACCCTCGGCCTGGATGGTCAACGTGGGGTGGACCTTGGCGGTGAAACGCTCGCCCATCCAATGGTCGCCTGCGCGCACCAGCAGCATGATGCGATCCGTCGCTCCGAACGTGCGCCGAGCTTGCATGGCCCGAAAGATCGACTCGCGCTCGCGCCGCTCGGCCCAGACACACGCATAGCTCGCATGGGTCGACAGGTGATCGCTGCTGGCGATGAAGCCGAACAAATAGCCGCGGTCCAGCCCGGCGTGGGCGTCGGCGTCGACGACGACGTCGCGACAGCCCTGGAAGATTTCGAGCAGCGGACGGCGAGCGTTGTCATGGGTTTCCCACAGGACGCGATTGAACGGCTGGTGCGGAATCGTGAACGTATCGTCGTCCAGCTCCCGCCAGAACTCCGGCAAGGGGTAGGTATGCGGCCGAAGCATGTCGGGGCGCAGCGAGATGACGTTGTGGTCGGTGTCGCCGCGGCTGCGCTCGTAGGAAAAGAACGGCACGAAGCGCGGTGGGAGGTGATAGCGCGTCACCTGTTTGCGGCACCGCCACCAGAGTTGGCTCAGCCCGTCGCCGAGGGCGATGTCCCGGGTGTGATCGGTGATCCCGAAGAAATCGAAGGACGCGGCGTCGATGGCGAAACGGTAGGCGTCGTCGATGGTGCCGTCGGCGGGCACGAAGCAGAGCGACAGGTCGGTATGCCGATGGAGGTCGCCGAAGTACAGGTCGTATCGTCGACCGCCGACCGTGGCGCTCGGTGTGGTCGGTCGCTCGATCGCATCGCGCGGCGATCCGGTCGATTGAACCTTGACCAGCGCGGGACGCGCGGCAACACCGCCGGGCACGTTCAACGTCGCCACCGCCACCCCGCGCGGCCGGTCGCTCTCGCGGCGATCCGTGCGCCCGGCGGTCCAGGCGAGAGCGATGCCGTCCTTTTGCGGCGAGATCGACAGTCGCTGCATCCCGTCGTCCTGGCCGATCGTGAACCGATAGAGCTTCGACCAGCGGTCACCTTCGAGGTAACGGGCGTAGAGATTCCAGCCTTCGTCGAGGTGGTGCAGATGTTTGACCCCCAGCCAGGGCACGTACTGGTGTCGATAGACGACCCAGAGCCGACCCGCTCCGTCGAACGCCAGCTTCGCGCGCTCGTAAAACGCGCCGACCTCGGCGACCCCCGGCCACCGTCCTTCGCGTTGCCGGGCCTTGGTCAGCGCCGGCATCGGCAACGGCGTCGCAAGTCGGCGCACCGAACCGTCGGCATCGAGCCGGGCGACGTGCAACTTGCGCAGCCGGTGTAACGGACCGCGCTGGTCGCTGATCTCGAGATACCCTTGATGCTCCGCGTTCATGCGCGAACGATACGCTTTGCCCCAGTTCGCGCCGCCCTCCTCCCATGCCAGCCAGACGTTGCTCTGCGGATCGGCCGCGGTGCGCACCCAGCCCTCGAACGCGGGTGACGCGGATACGGTCGTGGTTGCTTGCCAGCGACCTTCGACGCGCGAGCGGGCGAGGATGTTGTAGCTCTCGCCGTCGTAGCTGTCCCAGGCGACGGTCACCTGACCCCGCGGCGTGACGACGATGTCCGGATGCCAGTCACTGAACGTCGCGTTGCCGATCACGATCGGCGGTTCGACTCCGTCGGTCGTCACGTGCCGAGCGAGCACATCGAATTGTCCATCGACGGCGCTTTGCCAGACGAACCATAACCCGCCCTGCGGATCGGCGGCGACGCGGTGATAGATGTCCGCGCCTGCGCCGTCGCTGACGCGCCGGGCGTCGGTGAATTGACCGTCCTTCTCGTGCGATCGCACGAACACGTCCCATCGGTCATCGACGCGGGCTTCGTAGCTCAACTGCATCAGGCCGGTCGCGTCGCGGGTCAGGGTCGGTCGAGCGTACTCGCCCGGGCGTTGCGTGACGCGGCGCTGGAACACCCACGAGCCTTCGCGTCGCAGGCCGACCCAGAGTTGATCTCCCTGCTCCGGCACGTAGCGCAGCCACGTCAGCCACAGCCCCTCCCGCGTGGACGCGACGTCGGCGTCGTAGCGAAGCTCGTCATCGAGCATCACCGCGGCGATCGTTTCAGCCGCCGGGTCATACTCGAACGACGGGGTAACGTCCGATTGCGCCCGAGCCGAACTTACCAGGATGCCGACGAGCAGGACGGCGGTGCGTTGTGGTGAAGTACTCATGTATGACGACTCCGTGCAATGGTTGCCGTTCATTCTCGTCATTCGCGCGGTGGCGTCCAGTTCAGGGAGATGCGCTCACGGCCCCGGCGGGGCCGACGATTGTAGCCAGGGGCGCAGCGCAGCCCCTGGTTGGTGGGACGACATTTACCTTCCCCACTCCTATCCTTCTTGCCTGTCGGCAAGAAGGATAGGAGTGGGGATCATTGGGTCCATCGATACCAGGGGTTCCGCGCTCCACCCCTGGCTACACTCCGTAGCCCCTTCGGGGCAAAAGCAACGCGCGGTACGACAACGCAAAGACGTGACGCATATGCACAAGGCGCTGTAGGTTTGCACACACCCCTTGAACTTGAAGTCTGCCGATACATTCCGGGCTGGCTCGCACCCGCCGCTTCGCGTTGTTTCCGTGGCGCTGCGGGTCTACAATGCGGATGCGACGTCGGTGTTGTCGGGCGATGCAGGGAGCACCATGAGCCGGATGTCGTGGCCGAACCGAATCACCATCGGTCGCATTCTGTTGATTGCGCCCTTCGTGATCTGTTTACTCTATGTGCCGGTGGTTCCGTCGGCACGGCTGGCGGCCGTGGGTATCTTCGTGGCCATGGCGGTCAGCGACTTCCTCGACGGCTATTTGGCCCGGCGACTGGGAGCAGAGACGCCGCTCGGGCGGTTTCTGGACCCGCTGGCCGACAAGCTGCTCATCATTTGCTCGATGGTCTTGCTGGCGCGATCGGCCGGTGCTTCGCTCGGCATGAGACTGCCCGCCTGGGTGGCGGTGGCGGCGGTGGGCAAGGACGTGCTGGTCGTGCTCGGCTTTACGCTGATTTACCTCGAGACCGACCGGGTGTTCATCCACGCTCGGTGGGTCGGGAAGTTGTGCACCACGTGTCAATTGACCCTGGTCATCGGCGTGTTGCTGTCGCCCGATCTGCGTCGGCTCGCCGCGGGACCGACCGACATGACGCTGACGCTGCTGGCCTGGTCGGCGACCGGATTGGCCACCGCGACGATACTCGATTACGCGCGACTCGGTATACAATTTGTGCACGACGCGACTCCAAGAGAACCGAACGATGCCCACAAGTGACCTCTTTATCACCATCGCCGAAGCCCTGGACGAGATCCGCGCCGGTCGGATGGTCATCGTGACCGACGACGCCCATCGCGAGAACGAAGGTGATCTGGTCTGTGCCGCCGAACGGACGACCACGGAGATCGTCAATTTCATGCTTCGCTACGGGCGAGGCAAGATGTGTCTGGCCCTGACCCGCGAGCACTGCGAACGCCTGAACCTCCCACCGCAGGTGAGCGAGAACACGGCCCCCCATCACACGGCGTTTCAGATTCCGATCGACGCGGCTCCGTCGTTCGGGGTGACCACGGGCGAGTCGGCCCGTGACCGGGCGACGACGATCCAGCGCGCGGTGGACCCGGCCTGCAAGCCGTCAGACCTGGTCCGGCCGGGGCACGTCGATCCGCTACGGGCCCGCGACGGCGGCGTGCTGGTCCGCGCGGGCCACACCGAAGCCTCCGCCGACCTGGCTCGGTTGGCGGGTCTGCAGCCGGCCGGTGTGCTCTGCCCGATTCTCGCCGAGAACGGTGACATGGCCCGCATGCCCGAGCTGGAGGTTTTCGCCCGGGAGCACAAGCTGAAGATCTGCACCATCGCCGACCTGATCGAATACCGCGAACAACGCGAGCGCGTCATCGACCGCGTCGCGACGGCCAAGCTGCCTACGGAGTACGGTGACTTCACGTTGATCGCCTTCTCGTCGCTGGTCGACGCCGAGCCGCACGTCGCCTTGTGTTACGGCGGAGTCGGTGAGCTGGACGACGACGGCAACCCGATCCTTCATGACGATCCGGTGCTGGTGCGGGTTCACTCGGAATGTTTGACCGGCGACGTCTTCGGATCGCTGCTGTGCGACTGCGGCTCGCAGCTCGCCCGGGCCCAGCAACAGATCCAAGCCGCGGGCAAAGGGGTGGTGGTTTACCTGCGTCAGGAGGGTCGCGGCATCGGTCTGACCAACAAGCTGCACGCCTACCGGCTGCAACAGGAGCAGGGGCTCGATACCGTCGAAGCGAACGAAGAACTCGGACTGCCCGTCGACAAACGCGACTACGGGGTCGGGGCTCAGATCATCCGCGACCTGGGGCTCCGCAAGATCCGCATCCTGACCAACAACCCCAAGAAGGTGAGCCGGCTTGAAGTGTACGGGCTGGAAGTGATCGAGCAGGTGCCGATCGAAATCGAGCCCAACCCCGACAACGAGAATTACTTGCGCGCCAAGCGGGACAAGTTGGGCCACACGCTCAAAGGAATCGGAGCGCAAAAGGTGAGGTGACGTACCGGCCCGAAGCGCAAGCGAGGGTGTATTCTTTCCACTTCCTTCGCGCAAAAACCCTCGCTTGCGCTTCGGGCGGGTTCATTCTGCAACGATGGACGCGGCAATCGCACGTATTCTCGACGCCAACGGCAACCGCGCCCGCGAAGCGATTCGCGTCATTGAAGAGTACGCGCGCTTCGTGCTCGACGACGCGGAGCTCACCCAACGCACCAAGCAACTCCGTCACGACTTGACCGCGGCGATGCGTAAGCTTGATCGGTCGACGCGCTTGGCGTGGCGTGACACCCGGCGCGACGTCGGCACGGCGGTGACCACCCGCGGGGAAATGTCGCGTGGATCGGCCGAAGACGTCGCCGCCGCGGCGACGGGACGGCTCACCGAAGCCTTGCGCGTGCTCGAGGAATACGGCAAAACGATCGACGTTCAGTTCGCGACGGCGATCGAGACCCTGCGCTACGCAACCTACACATTGGAAAAAGAACTACGCCGGTACGTCGACGTGCGCGATCTCTGGGGTCGCGTCCGGCTTTATGTACTGGTGACCGAGTCGCTGTGTAACGGACCGTGGCTCGAGATCGCCGAGGCGGCATTACGCGGCGGAGCCGACGCTCTGCAACTACGCGAGAAACATTTGTCCGACGCCGAGTTGCTGACCCGAGCCCGCAAGCTCGTCGCGCTGTGCGGATCTTACGACGCAATTTGTGTCATCAACGACCGGCCGGACGTCGCGCGTCTGGCCGGGGCTCATGGAGTGCACGTCGGACAGGACGATCTCGACGTCGCGTCGGTGCGGCGTATGGTCGGCGGTGGGATGCTGGTCGGCAAGAGCACGCACACGATCGAGCAGGCCCGTGCCGCGACGGCCGAGGGGCCGGACTATCTTGCGGTCGGGCCGATGTACGCTTCGGACACCAAGCCGCAGAATCACATCGCGGGCCCGGAAACGTTACGCGCGGTTGCGGATGCATGTGACGTGCCGTTGGTGGCCATCGGCGGCGTCACCGAATCGACCTTACTCGATGTGCTCGATGCCGGTGCGGGGTGTGTATGCGTATGTCGCGCGGTGATCGCCGCCGATGATCCGCGGGGCGCCGCCGAGCGGTTGAAACGTTTGCTGTCGTGACGAACCGTCACTCGCGCCGCCGAACGAACGACAGCCCCTCGGTCGCGAGCAACGCGGCGACTACCAACAAGAGCGGCTCGAACTCGAAGCGCATGCGGTTACCCTCCCCGCCGTCGATCAGCACGATCGCCGCGACCTGCACACCGACCGTCCATCCCATCGCCGCGAGCAGTATCCAGCGGTCATCGTGCCTTCTTTGCCATCGTAGTACGAACCAGGGTATGGCGACCAGCGCGATGGGAAAACCGAGGGTGTAAACGTTGATGTCGAGATAGGCCTTGCGAAAGTCGATGTGCACGAGCTGGCCGAGGACGTCGCCCTCGACGTAGTTGGCGAACCAATCGGAATACGCGCTCAGCTTGCGCTGGTTGTCGTCGAGAAAGTTACGGTAGCGGTGGCTCGGTCGACACAGGCCGAGGAAATAATGATCGAACGCGCGTTGCCGGTACAGATCGGGACGGGCTCGATACGCACGGACGGCGTCGGTTCGGTAGGCGTCGGCGATGCGCGGGTAGCCGATGAAGTTGAAGTTGGGTCGTCCGTCCGGTCGCGTCGCGTCGTGCAGCCAGGGTCGTCCCGCCCACCGGGTCACTTCATCGGCGTCGACCAGATCCAGATCGCGGTAGCGGTCGAACGAACCCCACGGCGCGCGGCGAATGATCGTCGTGCAGACGCCGGTGGCGACGAGCTCGTCCGCCTCGGCGGTCGTCAGTCGCGTCGTGATCCCGGTGGCGAGGTTCATACCGAACCAGGTGCTCATCCCGAAGTTACCGACGAGCAGTGCGTTTTTGGCAAGCCATGCGACGAGAATCAGCGTGTAGGGCGCGAAATGCAGACAGATTCGACGGGAACTATGACGCCGCGCCGTCGCCAGCAGGATGAACATTCCCAGCAACCAGAGCGAATGGTAGATCGGCCGGGTCATGGTCAGCAGAAAACCGGCCGCGGCGGCGAGGTGCAGGTAACTCGTGCGACCGGAACGGACATACCATCCCAACCCGGCCAGGGCGGTCGTGCTGAGCGTCATGAGCAGCAGCGAGCTCGCGATCCAATTCTGATAGAGGATGAACGACGGCGTCCACAAGAAGAACAGCGTGAGCGCCAAGGCGACCAACCGGTGCAGACCCAGAGCAATCGCCAGCGCGTAGAGCGCAGCCAACCCGCCGACGGCCAGCATCTGGTGCACGGTTTCAAACGCCGCGTCATGCAGACCTTCGGGCAGGTGCAGGATCGCGCCGAGCAGGAGATTGTGCAACGGCGGTTGGGCGTGCAGGTCGCGCAGGCAGGCCCACAGGTGTTCCCGCAACCATACCGCATCCAGCAGTTGCCACAGTCGACCGAAATCGGTCTCGAACGATACGCCTAGGTAGAGCCGGTAGAAGAACTGATGTGCGAGGTAGACCCCGCCGAGGATGACGAGTAGCCAGCGGTGCCGCACGATAGACGCTCGTTTGGGTGACGGTACAGGCGTCCGGCGCGGTGATCGTCCGCGCGGGGTTCAAGCTACCATGCGACTACGGGTGGGGCAACATGCACCGTTGAGATCGCGGTGTCGTTGGTTTGCAGCGGAATTGTCCCACGGAGCGCGACCCGTGGCCTTCTATGCTTCTTGATTCATGCACCGGCGATCGTGGCGGCCTCGGGTTGGTACGCGCAGGCGGTGTCCTCGCCCAGGTAGTTCCCGGTCTGGGCGAAGGCTCGGGCTCTTGACCCGCCGCATACGTCGGCGAATTCGCAGATGCCGCAGCGACCTTCGAGCCGACTCGGGTCACGCAGTTGCTTGAAGAGCCAACTGTCGCGGTAGAGCGCGGACAGAGATTCGTCGCGTACGTTCCCGACCGGCATGGGAAGAAATCCGGAACCGAACACGTCGCCGGTGTGGGAGACGAAACAGAAGCCCTTGCCCGCATTGATGCCCTTGCCGCGGGTTCCGAACGAATTCGCCGCCGACATGTCGCGCGCCAACTGGGCGGGGATGGCCGAGTTCGTGCTCGGACCCGGCTCGGTTACCCGCGCTTCGGCGGCCCGCCGCTGCAACACATACCGGCGATAGTGCGGCGCCTCGGTCACCTTGATGATGAACCGTACTTCCTGCGACAGGTCGTAGAGCTTGGCGAAGAGTTGCTCATGTTCATCGGCACTGAGCGGTTCGAGGGCCGAGCCGCGGCCGGTCGGGACCAGTGAGAAGACCTCCCAGAACACGATGCCGAGCGTCTTGACCAGGTCGATCATCGCGTCGATGTCGTGCTGGTTGTAGCGGGAAAAGACGGAGTTGATCTGGACCGGGACGTCGAGCTCGCGCGTCCAGCGGATCGCTTCGAGGGTCTTGTCGTAGCTGCCCTCGACCTGGCGAAACGCGTCGTGCAACGCGGCGGTCGAGCCATCGAGCGAGAAGGCGATCTGAGCGACGCCGGCTTGTTTGAGGGTCACGAGTTTGTCGCGGGTCAGTTCGGGCGAAGCGGCGGGGATGGTCGCCATGCGCAGCCCGAGGTCTCGACCATGGCGGATCAACTCGGCCAGGTCGGGCCGTCGCATCGGGTCCCCGCCGGACAGGACGCAGACCGGTGTGCCCAGGTCGCGAATCTGCGATAACAGTTGTTTACCCTCGTCGGTGGTCAGCTCGTCGGGGTCACGACGTTCGATGGCGTCGGCGCGACAGTGCCGGCACGCCAGCGGACAGGCTTGCGTCGTTTCCCAAATGACCAGGAACGGCGAAACGTCGAAATCGAACTTGGCAAAGGACAGTCCGGGGTGAGACATAGTCGCGCCTCCATGCCCGGCAGCGCGTGTCGTGCCAGGTTCCGTTGCGGAATATCACGCACGCCTGCGGCAACACTCGCCGCAAGCAGCTATGCGCAGGACACGCGGGTCCAGGCATAGGAACTACTTGCACAACACATGCCAGACGTTCATGAACGTCAGGGAATCGGCGGCGGGTCTTTGTCGGATCCCGTACCGCTGAACAGGCGGTTGCTGGGTGGGTCGAAGACGGATTGCTGATCGACGTAGGCGCCGTCGGGCAGGATTCGATAGCCGAGTTGATCGGGGGATCGGGTTTCGGCATGGCCGTCGCAGAAGACGACGTTGGCTCGATCCAGGTGGCGGGGATCGACCGCGGTGCGCGGGCTGCCCGGGTCGCCGGTGCCGCGATCGGACACCGCGGTGAGACGAGGCGGGTCAAGCGTCCACCCGTGGTTGCCCAACGCGGCGTAGTCCGTGCCGTCGTTGTCGTAGGGTTGCCGTGACGCAGCGCTCGACCCGGCCGCGGTGCCCAGGCAATCACCGCCGAGCACGGTGCGCGCGAATACGCGGATGCTCGAACGGTTCACGGGAAAATGGTGATACCGTCCCGACGTTTTTCGGGCGTTCCCGAGAAACTGATGGTTGTAACCGTACCCGTAGTTCCGCTCGTCGACCCAGAGCCGTGTTTCGGGACAGGCGTACACTTTGCTCTCGTAGTCCTGCCGGTCGTTGGTCGCGCTCGGGGTGTCGAAAGCGTAGATCCCGACATAGCCGCCCATCGTCGCGACCCAGCGGGGTCGATACTTCAGCCCGTTGCCCACCTCGTACCAATTGGCGGGGTTGCTCGTGCCGCCCGATGCTTTGGCATACCGGCCGGGGAGGATGATGTCGCCGTTGTCGTCGGCGTACATGTGCCAGCCGAACGCCAACTGACGCAGATTGGACATGCACACTACGGTCTTGGCTTGGGACCGTGCCCGACTCAGCGACGGGAGCAGGATCGCGAGCAACAACGCCACGATCGAAATCACGACCAACAGTTCGATGAGCGTAAACGCACGTCGTTGCATCGGTGAACTCTCCTTGTGATTCGCGATACCCTTGTCGCAAGATTCACTGCGAACGGTCGACGCGATACAGCGTGTTCGCGGTCAGGCTGAGGACGTACAGTTGACCGGTCGCGTCGAACGCGATGTCGGTGATGCCGATCACCCCTTCGAGGAAGACCGTTTCGGTGACCACTTCGTCCCGATCCGTTCCGCCGAGGTCGACCCGCAGGACCCGTCCGGTCAAATACTCGGCATAGAACAGATCACTCTCGGCCTGCGACCCGTAAAAGTCATTGGGGGCGAAGTCGATGCCCGTGGGCGATACCGAAAAGCCGGTGATGTCGATCAGCGGATCGACGAACGCAGCATCGCTCCCGGCCCCTTGAACCTCCGGCCAACCGTAGTTTTCACCGGCAACGATGCGGTTGACCTCGTCATGGGAGGTCGTGCTGTTCTCGGTGGCGTAGATCAGGCCGGTCACAGGATCGACGGCGAAGTCGAAACTGTTGCGCAGCCCCAGTGCGTAAGTCGGGTTGTCGGCGCCAAAGGGATTGTCCTCGGGGATGCTGCCGTCGTCGTTGTAGCGATGCATGCGTCCCGTCAACGCGTCGAGGTCCTGGGCGTTGTCGCGAATGGTGAGGTCACCGATCGTCACGTAGAGCTTCCCGTCCGGGCCGAAGTGAACGTTCCCTCCGTTGTGGTTCGGTCCCGGCGAACCGGGGAGCGACACGATGGTCTCCTCGGGGCCGAGGGCGGTGTTGCCGTCCATGGTGTACCGCGCGACACGGTTCTCGAGATCGCCGCTGAGCGAGTCGCCGGTGGTGTAGTAGAGATAGAACCAGCCGTTTTCCGAAAAGTCCGGATGCACCGCGACGCCGAGCAGACCGCGCTCACCGATCGAATTGACCGACACGGTCAAGGCGGGGGTTTCGACGAGCGCGCCGTCGGTAATCACCCGGAGCCGGCCGATCTTTTCGGTAACGAACAAACGCCCGTCGGGCGCGAACGCCATCGCGACGGGCTGGGTCAGATCTTCGACTACAGCCACGACGTCGACGCCGTCACCGACCGGTGTCCCCGTCTGCGGTGAGCAGCCGGTGAACAAAACCCCGGCCAAGACAACATATCCCATCACCACACGATGCATTCGCTACGCTCCCGGTTGACGATGCCGGATCCTGTCGCGATTTGCCGCGACACGACCTATCTATCGTGGCACGGGCGACGGTATGACCGTTGTTTTCCGTTGTTTTCCGTTTACCGTGGTCAGGCGAGCAGGTGGAACGCGATGAACAAACCGATCCCGACCGCGTACATGCCGATCACGATGGTGACGCACAAGACCGCGCTGGCCAGCGGCACCTCGGCGACGCGATTGCACTTCGTGGTCTTGTAGACCACGCTGACGGCCAGGCACAACGGCAGCAGCAAGGCCATCCGCTGCCATCCGACCGGATTGATCGGATCAATCAATAGGGTGCACAACAGGTCCACGGATCACCTCGCTCGCCGTTCGGGTGGTTCGCGCCCGTGCGGTACCGGTATCGGAACCCGCACACCTTTCTCGGCTCGGACCAACGCATCGAGAATCACGAGGAGGTTCAGCAGCCCGGCGACGCCGGTGTAGACCACGGCGATGTCCTCGGCCGGCCAGTACGCCTTGGGCAGGCTTTTGAAACGTTCCTCGAAAACTTTCTGAACCCCGACAATCGCGAGCGTGTTCGCGCCCGCGCAGAGCTGGGCGATGAACCACGCTCGGCGCTGCTGGGTGTCGACGGTGGTGCGCACGCCGCCGATGGCGACACCGCACCAGAAGGTCACCGTAATGACGGCGCAGAAGATGATGCCCCGGGTGCGCTCGCCCAGGTAAAAATGTCCCAGTCCCGGCACGAGGTAGGCGAGCAGGCCGACCTTGGGCGCCAAGGTGGGATCGGGTCGACCTTCCGGGCGTTTCGCGGGCATCATTAACTCAGTTAGAGGCTACAAGGACCGTTGGGGTCACCACACCGGCCACAGCCCGGCGGACCGCCCATTTCTCCACCGGTGGACGTGCCGGCAGAAAAAACACTGAGCTTTTGTTCGACCGATTCGCTCGAGCATGACGGGCACGCCACCTGCGATCCTTCCCGCGCGGACTTGAGCATCTTCTCGAATTCGTGCCCGCACGCGTCACAACGGTATTCATAGATTGGCATATGACTAACCCTGCGTCTTCAAACTGGCGAAGAGTATAGACAGGGCCGATGCACCTGGCAACTACGGCGAATCATTATCGGTCCCCGCACCGCAGCGCCGTCGCGGCTTAGGGGCCGCGACAGGAGAAGTCAATACCTCGAGCGCATTGCGTGACCGTCGAATGGATCGTACGTCTTGTGTGGAACAGGTCGTTCGGCGTGTCTAAAATCGCGCAGAAGGAGTGCCGTATGCTGACCGTTCGCAGCCGACCACGTGAGACGACCGACGAAACTTCGTTGGGGCCCGCTCCGTGGATCACGACCCGACCACCGGGCCCGTTGGCCCAGGCGGCGGTCGAACGCGACGAAGCGGTCACGTCACCTTCCCACACCCGACCCTATCCCCTGGTGGTCAAGCAGGCACGCGGCTCCGTCATCGAAGACGTCGACGGGAATCGCTTTCTCGATTTCACCGCCGGCATCGCCGTGTGCACGACCGGTCATTGTCATCCCGAGGTCGTGGCCGCCATTCGCGAACAGGCCGACCACCTGATCCATATGTGCGGCAGCGATTTCTATTATTCGCCCATGATCGAACTGGCCGAAAAACTGGCGTCGATGGCGCCGGGGGACGAGCCGAAGCGGGTCTACTTCACGAATTCCGGAGCCGAAACCATCGAATCGGCGTTCAAGCTCGCCCGCCACCACACGAACCGCAAATGGGTGATTTCGTTCTATGGCGCGTTTCACGGTCGTACGATGGGCGCGCTGGCGCTGACCTCGTCGAAGGCGCGACAAAAAGAACGGTTCGGCCCGCTGACCTCGATGGTCGCCCACGTCGACTACGCCGACTGTCATCGCTGTCCGCTCAACCTGACGTATCCCGAGTGCGACACCGCCTGTGTGGCGGACATCGAGAACACGCTCTTCAAGCGCGAGGTCCCGCCCGACGAAGTCGCGGCCATTTTCGTCGAGCCGGTGATGGGCGAGGGCGGATATATCGTGCCCCCGTCGACATTCCTGCCCAAGTTGCGCAAGCTTTGCGATCGCCACGGGATCCTGCTCGTCGCCGACGAGATCCAGACCGGCATGGGCCGGACCGGCCGGATGTTCGCATGCGAGCATACCGGGGTGGTGCCCGACATCCTGTGCCTGGCCAAAGGACTCGCCAGCGGTATGCCCCTCGGAGCCGTGGTCGCGCCGGGCCGCATCATGAACTGGCCCGCCGGCTCGCACGGGTCGACTTTCGGCGGCAACCCGGTCTCCTGTGCCGCGTCCCTGGCGACCATCGACCTGCTCGAGCGACAGTTGGTCGACAACGCCCGACAGCTCGGCGAAGTCGGCATGCGGAAACTCGATCAGATGGCCGCGCGTCGGAAGTGTCTGTCGCACGTGCAGGGACTCGGGCTCATGATCGGCGTCGAGGTCGTGAAATCGCGCGACCCGCACCGACCCGACCCCAAGATGCGCGACCGCATCATCGAAGAGGCGTTCCAGCGCGGCCTGCTTCTGCTCGGCTGCGGCGAGTCGGCGATCCGCGTCTGCCCGCCCCTCTGCATCAACCGCGCCCAACTCGAAGTCGGCCTCGACGTATTCGACGAAGCCGTCGCCACGGTGGCCGGTTAGGATCGCGATCCCGGCGTACACCCCAAAACCCGCCCGAAGCGCACAAGCGGTCACCCACAATTGCCCCGAAGGGGCTACACTCGTCGGCCCCTCCGAGGCCGTGCGCACATCGTCGTAATTGACGCCGAGTTGGGTTGCCGCAAAATGATCACGCTACAATCATCCCGCCTCAAACCTACACCATTCAATCCGGCCGCTCGAACCGAAAGAGCCAATCCTCATTCATCTCGACGTGCTTGATCGCCCAGCGGCGGCAGGTGTAGGTGATGTGTATTCGGTCGTCGCGGGTCTGGATGATGCAGGGATAGGAATATTCACCCAAGTTCGATTCCAACTCGATCGGTTTCTCCCAGGTACGGCCGTCGTCGAGCGAGCGGGCGACGCTGAGCGGTGAGCGCGGCTCGTGATCGGTGTCGTTGAACACCAGGAGTACATGGCCGTTGCGGAGCTTGGTCATGGCGATACCCGCTCCGGGGTTCTTGAGCTTCGACTGTTCCGCGGATGCCCAGCTCTTGCCGCCGTCGGCCGACGTACTCTGCATGATCCGCGGACTACGACGCATCATCATGAAGAGCGATTCGTCATCGCGCTCGATGAACGTCGGCTGACTGCCCCCGCGCACCACGCCGGAACGCTGCCAGGTCCGGCCGTGATCCTTCGTCGTCAGCAAAAACGAGCCGTAGCTGCCGTCCACGCGCCCGCTGAGCGGCAGCGCCAACGTCCCATCGCGCAGCATTACCGTCGCATTGCGCGGCAACCACCCGAGCTCGTCGTGCAACACCTTGTCCTCGCTCCAGGTCCGACCCAGATCGTCCGACGTGCGGTACAGCAACCGGCACTGACCCCAACCCGAGCCGCGGCGAATGGGTCGTTCGCTTTCCATTCGACCCCAAACGATCCAGGCGCGATCCAGCCCGTCGGTGAAGATCACCGCGTTGCCCGGCGGAGCGCCCAGGTTGCGGACGACCACGTGCGGCGGGCTCCAGTCGCGCGACCCCGTACTCCGCCGCGACAGAAACAGGACCTGATCCTCGGCCGACTCGTAACTCCCGCCGTACCAGAGGCAGAGTAAGTCGCCGTTGCGCACCTCGGTGATCGTCGAGCAGTGGTGGACCGGAGCGCCGGGAATCGTCTCGAATATCAGCTCCGACGAAAACGCGATCGTGCCGTAGGGGTTGTCGATCGTGCGATCGGGGCCGGGCTGATCGATCGGGGTACCGTGGGCGGGAATGTCGGTGACCTCGATGGATCGGTCGGCCTGCAGAGCCCGGATCGCCGCCTCCAAGCTCGAGCCCTCGGTCGGACCGGTCAGCGATCCGCGGTAGCGCACCACGCCCTTGGCGTCCAAGAGGAAAAACTCCGGCGTCACCTTCGCGCCGAACTGACGGGCGACCTTCTTGTCGAGATCCCGGTAGACTGGAAAAATCATGCCCCGCGTTTGACAGAACGTGCGCAGCGCATCGGTCGGCTCGGCCGGATTCGAGCACACGCCGACGAACAGGATTTCCTTCAAGCGGTTGGCGACGTGAATGCGGTTGAACTCGGCCGCGGCCTGCTCCGTAGCGTCGCAACGACTCGACAGGAAAACCACCACCGTACCTTTCCGCGCGGCGTAGTTGTCCATCGTGATCGAATGATCCTCGAAGGTACGCAGCTCGACCGGCCCGACCGCTTGGCCGACCTCGACGGCGGGAGCTATCGCAGCGGGAAGCGTCAGCACCATTACTGTGATTGCGCAGATTCGTTTCATGGCGTCGTGCTCTCCATTTCGTCGGCGTTCCGGCGGGGTTAGAACTGGTTTCTCGGCTGTTTCGTTTTGATGTAGTTCTGCCGTCGCTCGGCGTATTCTTCCGGCGTGAGCGTCAGGTCGCCGGCGTCCCCGTCGAGCGCGCCGCCCGCGGACGCGGCGATCTGTTTGAGAAACGGGATGCACCAGCCGCACCCCGTGCCCGCGCCGAGGCAATCGGACATCTGCGACGGACGTACCGGACGGATGCGGGCCGCGAAATTCTCGAGCTTTCGCCGCGAGACATTGTAGCAGTAGCAAATCTTGTCGTCCGGTGTCATCGTCCCGCCCATTGTAGCACAGTCATTCGCCCGACGCGCAAGTCCAAACACCGGAAAACTTGCGTCAAGGGCACCGTCGGGCCAAGATGAACCTTCGGTCATTCAACCACGGCGTGGGATCAGAAGGGGTCATCGCATGAGTCAGGCTGACAGCGGTTCGGGCGGATTCACGTTCTCCGCCGACGTCGATTTTCTGGGTAACCATACCGACGTGCTCGTGCTGAGCGGCGACACGCCCGCGGCCCGGGTCGCGGTCGCGCCGAAATACCAGGGCCGGGTCATGACCAGCACCCTGGCCGGCCCGAGCGGGACCAGCTTCGGCTGGATCAACCGCAAGTTCGTCACCGCCGGCAAGACGGGCACCGAGTTCGACAACTACGGGGGCGAGGACCGGCTCTGGTTCGGGCCCGAGGCGGGTCCGTTCGGACTGTTCTTCAAGCCCGGCGACAAGCAGACGCCCGACGTCTGGTTCACCCCGCCGGCGTTCAACGATTTTCACTTCGACGCGGTGAACCGGCAGGGCAACCGCGTGCGCATGACGAAACGCGGCATGACCCTGTCGAACGTCGCGGGCACGTCGTTCACGCTCGACGTCGAACGGGAGATCACGGTGCTGTCGGGCGAGGAGCTGAACGCAGCGATCCACATGCCCGTGCCCGACGGCGTGCGGTACGTCGCATATCAATCGCGCAACGTGATGCGCAACGCGGGGCCAGACACGTGGCGACGCGACGGCGGCTTGCCGAGCATCTGGATTCTCGGTCAGTACGCACCGGCTCCCAAGGGAGTGGCGATCGTGCCCTATGTCGCCGGCGACGAGTCGAAGCTCGGCCCGGTGGCCAACGGCAACTACTTCGACCCGGTTCCGCCGGACCGACTCAAGGTCACGCCCAAGACGGTGCTGTTCAAGACCGACGGGCAGCAACGGGGCAAGATCGGGGTCGGGCCGAAGCGGTGCCGTTCGTCCGTCGGCAGCTATGACGCCGGCGGCGACAACCTGACCGTGGTGCAGCTCTCGTTCACGCATCAACGCTGGTACGTCAGTTCGCTCTGGGAGACGCCGCAGAAAGCGCCCTTCGGCGGCGACGTGATCAACTGCTACAACGACGGTCCGTTGCGTCCCGGCGAACCGCCCCTGCACGGCGGGTTCTACGAATTGGAAACCTCGTCGCACGCCGACGAGTTGCAGGTACACCAGGAGATCGAACACGTGCACCGGACGATTCATTTCCACGGTCCGCGGGCCGCGCTGCAACCGTTGGCGGCCAAGACGCTGAACGCGGACCTGGATGCGGTGTGCGCGGCGTTTGGACTGTAAGCATGTGGGTGAGGAGCCATTGACCCGGGCTCGAGCCGATGAAGCATTCAATTGATCATGGTGATACGTACCATCGCTTCACGGCCGGCGGGCAGCATTGCATCGTCCTGGCTCATCCGCCGATACCGGCAACGTGCCGACCGACTGGATTTTCACGGACGAAACCGCACCGCTGATCTACGTGAACAATCGCCTGCGTAGTCCCGCCGCGATCGACCGCGTCGAGGACTATCGAAACAACGCGTTCGTCTACGAGACCCATCCCGACGACAACATCGCCGACCTGAACTACATCGACATGAACCCGCTCGACGGCCTGAGTTATTCCTAACCCGGCAACAACGGTACCGACAACTACGACCTTCAAGACTCGCCAGGCCCGGTGCATGAGACGCCTCCAGGGGATTGTACGTTCACCGCGTTCGGAAGGTCGCAGTAAACTGCATGGCGAAGCGGGAAAGGATTCCCGTGTTATGGGGTGCGAGAAAGGATTCTCGCACCAGCGGCACACTCCGCTTACGGGTTGTCCGCTTCGGCGTCGGATTCGTCGAAGTGGGCTTCGGGGGTGTGGGCGCCGGCGGGGACGCGCACGGATTGGACGAGCCGGCGAACTGACTCGGGCGGGGCGGCGGTCAGGCGCGACACGACCAGGGTGACCACGAAATTCAGCAGGCAGCCGACCGCCCCGATGCCCTCGGCACTGATGCCGAAACACCAGGGACCCATCACCGGCACGTCATAGCCGAAGATCTCATCGCCGAAGATCTTGTCGCTCTTGTTGCCGGCGATGTAGACGGCGGTGAACAGCAGGCCGATCACCATGCCGCTTACGGCCCCGGTGCGGTTCGTTCGACTATCGAAGATGCCAAGCAGGATGATCGGGAAGAAGCTCGCGGCGGCGAGCCCGAACGCGAACGCCACCACCTGGGCGACGAACCCCGGCGGATGGATGCCGAACCAGCCGGCCGCGCCGATCCCGAGCAGGATCCCGAGCCGACCGACCATCACCCGCCGCGATTCGGGCGCGTGCGGATCGATGAAGTGCAGGTAGAGGTCATGAGCGATCGAGCTGGAGATCACCAGCAGCAGCCCGGCCGCGGTCGACAGCGCCGCCGCCAGCCCGCCCGTCGCGACCAGCGCGATCACCCACGGCGAGAGGCGGGCCACCTCGGGCGTGGCCAGCACCATGATGTCCCGGTCGGTGTAGACCTCGTTCTCCGAGTCGGGGTTGTCCAGCGACGTGTCGGGCTTGCCGTCGGGGCCGACGCCGAAAGCGTCGCCCGGGGCGATGGTGATCTTGCCGTCGCCGTTCAGGTCGCGGTAGAGCAGCAGGTTCGTCTTGTTCCAGCTCTGCACCCAGGCGATCTGCTTGATCTCCTCGACGGTCTTTCCGTGAATCGAGTCGAGCAGGTTGTAGCGGGCGAAACTCGCCAGGGCCGGCGCGGCGGTGTAGAGCAGTGCGATGAACAGCAGCGCCCACCCGGCCGACCATCGCGCCGCACGCACGCTCGGCGTGGTGTAGAACCGGACGATGACGTGCGGCAGCCCGGCCGTCCCGACCATCAACGCAAACGTGATGCAGAACACGTCGAGCTTCGACTTGCTCGCGAACGGCTGGGTGTATTCGGTAAAGCCGAGATCGACTTGCAGCGCATTGAGCCGGGCGGTGATGTCGCTGAACGCGAAGCCCGCCTGCGGCACGGTGTACCCGGTGAGCATGCGCGACAGGGCCACGGCCGGGATGAGAAACGCCACGATCAATATCGAATACTGGACGACCTGCGTCCAGGTGATGCCCTTCATGCCGCCGAGCACGGCGAAGAACCCGACGATCACCATGCCGATGACCACGCCCTGCCAGATGGGCACTTCGAGAAACCGGCTGAACACGATCCCCACGCCGCGCATCTGACCCGCGACGTAGGTGAGCGAAACGAAGATCGCGCAGACCGCAGCCACGATCCGCGCACTCTCGCTGTAGTAGCGTTCGCCGACGAAATCGGGCACGGTGTACTTGCCGAACTTCCGCAGATACGGCGCGAGCAACAGGGCGAGCAGCACGTAGCCGCCGGTCCAGCCCATGAGATAGATGGACCCGTCGTAGCCCATGAAGCTGATGAGCCCGGCCATGGAGATGAAGCTGGCCGCCGACATCCAGTCCGCCGCGGTAGCCGCCCCGTTGGCGATCGCGGGCACGCCCCGGCCGGCGACGAAGAAATCGCCGCTCTCGCGCACACGCGAACGCCATCCGATGTACAGGTACGTGAGAAACGTGATCGTGACGAAAACGAACGTGAAGGTGCGGGTCGCGTCCGTCGTCTCGGTACCGGTCTGTGCGAGTTGCGCAAGCACCGTAGCCGGCGCGCCGCCGCGGATCGGCCCGATGCTCATTCAGCCACCCCGTACTTGCGGTCGAGGCGATCCATCCGCCACGCGTAGACGAAGATGAGGATGACGAAGACGTAGATGGAACCCTGCTGCGCGAACCAGAAACCCAGCGGCAGGTTGCCGACCGAGAACCGGTTGAGCGACTCGACGAACAGAATGCCGCACCCGAACGAGACCACCGCCCAAATCGTCAGCAACAGGACGATCAGACGAACATTGGCCCGCCAATAGTCTCGATGGCGTTCATCGCCGGTGTTGTCATGCGGGTCGGTCATGGTACTTCACTCGGACACCGATTGGATGTGCGATAGGGAAGCGGGATTTCGCTCCGGTGTCAAGCGAAGGACTCATATGTTCCAAGCCCACGGGTTGCACCCCGTGGGACAACCCTGTCTCCGTCACGACGCGGGCGCTTCCGGTGTCAGGGATAGCCTTCCCGCCGAATGCACCTGGACATTCGGCGTGAGCTCGCGATAGGACAGGACGACCGTGTCGGGAAGTTCGTCGGCGAGCAGACGGCGCAGGATCGGGCGCACGTCCGGGTCGCAGAGAAACACGGTGTGCCGGGTGCTCTCGGGACGCGCACCGTCACAAGCCCGCGCGGCGGTGATGATCTCGCCGCACAGTTCGGGATCGAGACCAAGCTGTCGTCCCGCGCTGACGCCGGCGCCATGCAGTAGACGTTGAATTTCGTCGTCGACAGAGAAGATCACCAGCCGGTTGTCGCGACCGGTGAAACGATGGGTAATCGTCCGCCGCAACGCCTCGCGCACCTTCTCGGCTAGCGCGTCGAGGGTGACATCCGTGTTCTTATCGATGGTGATGGTTTCGAGAATCACGCCCAGGTTGCCGACGGGCACGTCCTCGGCCACCAACCGCCGCACCACACCGGTCAGCCGAGATAAACCGTCCGAAGAGCCCGCAATGGCTCCGACCAACGTCGGCGATGCACCTCGTCGCGCGTCGAGCAGCGCCTGAACCTCGTCGAGCCCGACCAACTCGGCCGCATGTCGCCGGAGCACCGCCTCGAGACTGACGACCAGCGCGTCGAGCGGCGCCGCGCCGGACTCGATCCGTCCGGTCTCGACCGGATTGCCGTGCACGAGCACACGGTAGTCGCGAGGTTCCATCCCGCCGGCGACTACCGCGTGCGCAAGGTCGGGCAACGGCGTGCCGAGATCGTCGGCGACCTGTTGCCGCAGTTCGCCGAGCCGGTGATCGAGCGAGCCGTCGCGACCGACGCGCTCGGCCAGGTTGACACCGAGTTCCAGCAGGATCGGCCGGAAACCGGCGGGGAGCGACTTCGTGGACGCGTTCTCCCAGATCGACCCGCCCGCCGTCGTCGCGTCGGCGCCGCCCGAGACGCGCGTGACCAGCAAGCCGGCTGCGACCGCCAGCAGCAACGCCGGTACCTGCGTCGCCAGACCGGCTCCGATGGTCAACGGTCCGTAAAGCGTGACCGCGTCCGCAACCGTCAGATTACCGTTACTTCGGCCGGCGCTCGCCCCCACGCCGACCACAAAAACCAGCACCACCACGAGAATCGACAGAATCGCTTCGCCGCGAACGAAGCGCATCGCCCCGTCCATCGAGCCGAAAAAGTCCGACTCGCGGGTCAGCGCGTTGCGGCGACGTTCGGCTTGGGTCGCGTTGATTACGCCCGCGCGCAGGTCGGCGTCGACCGCCATCTGCCGGCCGGGCATGGCGTCGAGCGTGAAGCGGGCCGCCACCTCGGCGACGCGCTCGGCTCCGCGGGCCATGACGATCAACTGCATCAACACGATCAGCGCGAACACCACACCGCCGACCAACGGATCGCCGGCGGTGAGCAGGTTGCCGATCGCGTCGATCACGACACCGGCATCCGCCTGACTGAGAATCAGACGCGCCGCCGCCACCGCGAGCGAGAGACGAAACAGCGTGCTGAGCAACAGGGCGACGGGAAAGTTCTCGAGCCGTCCGGCGTGCGTGACGCGAAACGAAACGAAGAACGCCGCGGCGGCAAAGGCGAGCGATACGACGACCAGCACGTCGACCAGCAGCGTGGGCAACGGCGCCATGAGCAGCGCCACCACCAGCACCACGAAGGCGGCAACCCCACCGGTGAGCAATCGATGAAAACGTGGCGGCGTGGGTTCGGCCATAACGCGCGTACGGTACGCGCTGGCCGGAGGCCGGGTCAACCGCGGCGAACCCGGCAGATCGGCACGACTTGCGTTGAACCCGCCGGCCCGCCACAATCGACCCTGATCACCGGGCGATTAGCTCAGTTGGCTAGAGCGCTGCCCTTACAAGGCAGAAGTCACTGGTTCGAGTCCAGTATCGCCCAATTCTTCTGAATGTCCGAAATCGCACTCACCCGCATCCCCCCGCTCAGAGCCGAGAAACGCCGATTCGTCCTGGGGCGAGTCCTCATCTTGCGACCCCGTACTATCCGAAACCGGAGGATGCTGCACCGGATTCTGCACCGCCCGCTCGAAGTGCTCGTCGGTCACCTGGAGGTAGTGCTTGGTGGCCACCGGCTGCGAGTTGCCCATCCACCGGCAGACCACGTGCATGGGCCATTCTTCGGCAAGCTCGGTCTCGCGGGTGCTCCGAAGGTTCTGGAACAGCTTCGGCCAAGGCTCCAACCCGGCCCGCCGGATGATGCGATTCAACTGCGTCCGCAGGTTCGCGTTGGATTCACGATACCGCGTAATCACGTATTCGGCCCCCGGCTCAGCTTCCTCGAACACGTCCCGCAGGTAGGGCAGCAGCTCGGGATACAGCGGAATCTCTCGTTTATCGCCGCCGACGTGATGCTCGGTCTTGGCGCTTCGGACGGTGATCCGGCTACGCTCCCAATCCACATCGCCCCACCGTAAGGCCAGGTGCTCCGACGGACACCGCAAGCCCCCGTACCGGCTCAACGCGAACAGCAATCGCCATTGCGCGTCCGGGCAGGCATCCAGTACCTTCCGCGCCTCATCACGTCTCACGAAGTAGAGGCGGCTCGTGTTAGCCTTGATTACCGCCACCAGATCAGCGAACGGGTTGGACGAGATCAGTTTCCGACGGACGGCCACGGTGAAGAACTGCTTGGCGATCCCCGACCGACGCCTCACGGTGTTGTCAGCCAGACCGGCGTTGACGAGGCTCAACCGCCACTCATCCGCGTCGCCCGGCGTGATGTCCCGCAGCAGCTTGTCCGCCCCAAAGTGCTCAACCAGGTTCCGGCGGGTGTGGCCGTACACCGTGGCCGTGGCCGGTTTCACGTCGCCACGGGACGCTATATAGCCGTCGATGAACGCCGCCAGGGTGATCGCTTCCCGTTTCGGAACGAGCCCGACCGCAGACAGCTTGTCCCGGAGCACGTCGTCAAGATTCGCTACCCAACGGGCCGTCTCGTCGTCGAGGGCGTGCCCGGTGATGCGGGCTGCAACCAGGTGTTCGACCCGCACCTTGGTGGCTTCGGCGGTGCGTTGCGAAACTTTGCCGAGACGGATGCTCCGCCGCTTCTTGTCCGCACCGACGAACTGAATCGTCCGCCGTCCTTTGGATTCACGACTGATACTTGCCATCGCTAACGCTTGCCTTTCCTACGGTTCCTGACCTTACGCACGGGCCGCAATTCAAGGCCCAGGGTAGTGCACAATCTCGCGACCCGTTCCCCCAGCAAGTCACAGCCGCCCGACGTGTACCGCTGCACGGTGCGTATCGGAATGCCGGACTCTTGACCAAGCCGGTAGCTGCTCCAGCCCCGCCGCTCCATCTCACGGATGATGACTTCTCGGAACATGGTCGTATCCTAGCGCATACCGTGACGCCATGCAAGGGAAAACTCAATACTTTTGGCCAATGTTCTTGTTGGCCTCGACCCACCGGCGCAGGTCGGCCGGATCATACCGCACCGCCCGGCCGATCCGAATGACCGGGATGTCGCCTCGGTCCGTCAGCGTCCACAATGTCCGCTCCGAAATCGCCAACATCTCGGCCGCTTGCCGCGCATTCACCAGCAGCGGCGCGTCCACCATCGTCGTTGTCATGATCGAAACTCCTCTCGATGTGGGCATTCAAGGCTGTCGGGCTGGTCGTCGGTAGGCCGGGCGTATGCCGGGATCGGCCCGAACGCCACCGCCACGTCCGCGAGCACCGGCCGGGTCGCGAGCACGCTGCCCCGCTCCCGCCAGTGCTCCCGCACTGCGTCCAACATTTGTGGGGACCGGACCGCATCTACCGGCCCCCGGAACACCGCCACCGTGCCCCCATCCGGCAAGGGCAACCAAACCGCACTCACGGGGAAAGTGGCCCCGTCGTCCGGCCCCCTGACCATGGCCAGGGTGTACTCGGCTCGGGCGTGCGGGACGGGCGAATCGAAGTCCTCCAGATCGCCCCCGCCCGCGACGTGGAACTCGGTTTTCGGTGTTATCGTTTCAGTTTGCATCGTTCGTCTCCTGAGTTAGGTTCCCGCCACCCGCTGACGGGTCAGCCTTTAACCGGTCTCGGACCGGTTTTTGGGTTTCCGTCTCCGTGATC
>Ga0299906_10000978_pt1 | contig 24917 bp, 26 predicted proteins | sample RVTome_14_FD_200259 | JGI IMG/M metagenome (GOLD analysis project Ga0299906, IMG submission 200259) | Soil microbial communities from uranium-contaminated site in the Upper Colorado River Basin, Wyoming, United States - RVT145D125 (version 2) ...
GCATGAGCTCGTAGAAGCGCGGGTTCGTCGACACGATGGCGATTCCGCGGAGATACGAGTCGGCGATGTCGAGATCGACGAGCTCCACTTCGCTCGACGACGAGTTCTCCACGACGGCACCGATCGTGAACTCGTCGCCGAGATCGACCTCGAGAGGCGCCTCGACCCAGACCCTCACGCCGCTGGGGACGCTCGCACACGAGGCGATCGACAGGAGGAGAGCGGCGAGAAGCGTCGGCCCGATGCGGGCCACCCGGTCGCGAACGAGCATCCTAGTTCCCCCGGCCCTCCTCGGTGGAGAGGTCCACCAGGGTGCGCACCAGGCGGCTGCGGTTGGCGCCGCCCACCAGGAGCTTCAGGTCCTCGTAGAGGGTCGGGTCGTTCACCATCAGGCCGAGCGAGCCCTGCCCCGCGTCTACCTTGGCCAGGATGTTGTTGAGCCGGGCGCCGGCCTCCAGCGCCTCGATCACCACGTCCTGCTCCCTGGGCTCGTCGTAGACCAGCGAGTGCAGCACGCCCTCGCCGTCGCGCACCTCGCCCAGGATGTCCTCCAGGATCTCGAGGGAGCGGGTGATGCTCTCCACGCCCCGACCGCCGTAGGGGTCGTAGATCAGGCTGTGGAGCAGGCCCCGACCCTCCTGGACCTCCATGGCGATGTCGCCCAGGGCGTCCACCGACTCGGCCAGGCGCCGTCCGCCCTGGGCGCCGCTGAACTGGCTCACCACCTCGTTGAGCCCCGAGCTGAGGGTGCGGATGTTGTCCAGGGCTTCGGCCCCCCGGTTCGCCACCAGGTTCAGGTCCACCGGGTCGATGGTCTGGAGCTCGCCGCCCTCCCGCAGCACCTCGCCGCGCATGGTGCCGAGGCCGATCTCCACGTAGCGGTCGCCCAGCAGGCCGATGGTCCCGATGGTGGCCACCGAGTCGCTGCGGATGCGCTCCTGCACCTCCGACTCGATGCGCATCTCCACCGCCACCGCCGCGGTCTCCGAGTCGAGGGGCCCGAAGGCCACGCTCTCCACCCGGCCCACGCGCTTGCCCGCCAGCCAGACCGGCGCTCCGCCGATCAGGCCCTGCACGTTCGCGAACTGGGCCCGCAGCCGGTAGTGGGGCCTCCACACGCCCTCCTGGGCGGAGAGCGACAGCACCGTGACCGCCACCGCCGCCACGGCCGAGATCACCAGGAGTCCCACCGTGAGACTCAAGCGCCGATCACCCTGCATCGAGCCCTCCTTCCTCCGTCTCGTCCTGCACGCCGGCCAGGAACGCCCGCACCGCGGGATGCTCCGATTCGCGCATCCGTGCGGCGCTGCCCGCCGCCGCGATGCGCCCGTCCTTGAGGAGCCCCACCCGATCCGAGATCCCGAAGCAGAGCTCGAGCTCGTGGGTCACCACCACCGAGGTCACGCGCAGCCGCCGCTGCAGCTCGCGGATCAGCTCGCCGATGCGCCGCTGGTTGGCCGGGTCGAGGCCCGTGGTGGGCTCGTCGTAGAGGATCACCTGGGGCTCGAGGGCGATGCTGCGGGCCACGCCCACCCGTTTGCGCATGCCTCCGGAGAGCTCGGCGGGCATCAGGGCCCCGGCCTCCGGCATGCCCACCGCCTCCAGGCAGGCCGCCACCCGCCCGGCGACGCGCTCCTCGGACCAGTCCCGGTGTTCGCGCAGGGGATAGGCCACGTTCTCGTAGACCGAGAGCGAGTCGAAGAGCGCCGCGCCCTGGAAGACCATGGAGATCTGGCGGCGGATCGGGATCAGGCGCTGCTCGGACCACTCCGTGACGTCCTCGCCCAGCACGCGCACGCGGCCCGCGTCGGGTTTGAGCAACCCGACCATGTGCTTCAGACACACGGACTTGCCGCTGCCCGAGCCGCCCAGGATCGTGAAGGTCTCGCCCTCCAGGATCGCCAGGTCGATGCCCCGCAGCACCGTCTTGCGGCCGAAGGCCTTGTGCAGGCCGCTGAGCTCGACGCAGGTCGTCACAGGATCAGCAGGGCCTTGGTGAGGAAGAAGTCGGAGATCAGCACGGCGATGGAGGCGATCACCACCGCCCGGGTGGTAGCCCGCCCCACGCCCTCGGTCCCGCCCGTGGTGCCGAGGCCCGAGAAGCAGCCCACCATGGCGATGATCCATCCGAAGACGAAGGTCTTGGCGATGCCGGAGAGGAAGTCCTCCACCGTGACGGCGTTGAAGATCGTCTCCAGGTAGAAGTTCGAGTCGATGCGGAACTGGGTCACGGCGATCACCAAGCCGCCGAGCACGCCGAGCACGCCGGCCAGGGCGGTCAGCAGCGGCAGCACCAGGGTCGCGGCCACCACCCGCGGCAGCACCAGCTTCTGGACCGGGTCGGCGCCCATGGAGCGGATGGCGTCGACCTGCTCGGTCACCTGCATGGATCCGATCTCCGCCGTGATGCCGGCGCCCACGCGCCCGCCGACCATCAGGGCGGTCAGCACCGGCGCGAGCTCCCGGGCCAGGGCCAGGCCCACCACGCTGCCCACGTAGGGCTTGGCGCCGAAGCGCGCCAGGGCGATGCCCGTCTGCAGCGCCAGCACCATGCCGGTGAAGAGCGCGGTGATCAGCACGATGGTCATGGAGCGGGTGCCGATCGCCTCCATCTGCCGCGCGGTCTCGAGCCAGGGGAAGCGCCGGCGCAGCGCCGCGCGCGCACACAGGGTCGCCAGCAGCGAGAAGCGCCCCACGGCGTCGAGAGTCTCGAGGGAGCGGTCGCCGAGCCGCGCGATGCGCCCGCGCACCGGGCGCCGCAGCGCGCCCGCGCTCACGGCGCGCCCCCGCCGTCCGGCTCGCCGCCGGGCAGCCGGAGGGATGCGACCCAGGCGTCGAAGTCGGGCTCCGCCTCCTCGAAGCCGCCGCCCGTCACGAGCACCCAGTCCAGGATGCACGCGCCCTCGACCAGGGTCAGGGTCTTCACGCGCACCGCCCTCCCGTTCTCGAGGGTGTCGAAGACCTGGCTCCAGGCGCTGCGCCCGGCCACCCGGGCGGGGCCCGCCTGGCGCAGCGTGTAGGGAGGCAACCCGATCCGCAGGTGTCGCGCCAGGGTGGCGGGATCCGCCAGCGGTCCGCCGCAGCGCGACTGGAGGCTCATGGTCGCCGGGCCTTCCCGGCGATAGGCGACGACCGCGCCCTCCACCGCGACGCGCTTCCAGGGCGGGCCGGGCGCGTCGAACGCGTAGCCGTGGCGGCGATGGCGGAGCTCCCCGTCGACGGCGGCCAGGTCCCCGCCCGCGCAGCCGAGCAGCGCCAGCACCCCCGCGAGGACGCGCCGCGCCAAGCGCGAGCTCGTGCCCGGGCCCATGCCGGGCCGAGCGTACCAAAGCCGGGCGGCGCTGGGCCCTGCGCCGGGCGGCCTTTTCCGCTACCCCGCTGCCCATGGCGCCGCCGCCGGCCCTGCCGCTCATCCTGGCCAGCGGATCGCCCCGGCGCCGCGAGCTGCTGGTCCGCGCCGGCGTCCGATTCGAGGCCCGGGCGGCGGACGTCGACGAGCGGCCCCGGGCGGGCGAGAGCGCCGAGGCGCTGGTCGAGCGCCTGGCCCGGGCCAAGGCCCTGGCCGTGGCTCGCCGGGTGGGCCCGGATCCCCCGCGCCGCGTGCTCGGCGCCGACACGGTGGTGGTGCTGGGCGACGAGGTGCTGGGCAAGCCGAGGGATGCGGATCACGCGCTCGCGCTGCTCCGGCGCCTGTGCGGGCGCAGCCACCGGGTGCTGACCGGCGTGGCCCTGGTGGAGAGCGACACCCTGGCCGCCCGCGGCCGCGTGGTGGAGAGCCGCGTCCACATGCGACCGAGCCCCGAGAGGGCGCTGCGGGCCTACGTGGCCGGCGGCGAGCCGTTGGACAAGGCGGGGGCCTACGCCGCCCAGGGGGAGGGGCGGCGGCTGATCGAGCGCATCGAGGGGAGCGAGACGAACGTGATCGGACTGCCCCTCGACGAGACCCTGGCCCTGCTCGGCGAGATCGGGGCGTGAGCGTCGCCGACGTGGCGGCCCGCCTGGCCGCCGTGCGCGAGCGCATCGCCCGGGCCGCAGAGCGCGCGGGCCGCGACCCGAGGCAGGTGACGCTGGTCGGCGCGTCCAAGGGCCAGCCGGCCGGGCTCGTGGTCGCGGCGGTGCGGGCCGGCCTCGGTGCGCTGGGCGAGAGCTACGTGCAGGAGGCCCTCCCGAAGCTGGCGCAGGTGGCCGGGGAGCTCGCCACCGCCGGCCTCGCGCTGCCGCGCCGGCACTTCATCGGCCGCCTGCAGCGCAACAAGGTGCGCCAGGCGGTGCCGGTCTTCGACGTCTTCGAGACGCTCGACCGCGCGAGCCTGGGGGAGGAGCTCGAGCGGCGCGCGGCGGCGGCCGGGCGCAGCCTGGACGTGCTGATCCAGGTGAGCCTGTGCGGCGAGCCCCAGAAGGGGGGCGTCGAGCCGGCGGGGCTCGGCGAGCTGCTGGAGCGGAGCCGGGCCTGGCGGCACCTGCGCGTGGTCGGCCTGATGACCGTGCCGGCCCTGGGGCCGGACGCCGAGACGGCCCGCCCGGTCTTCGCCAAGCTCCGGGATCTGGCGGAGTCGCTCCGCGGGGCGCCCGGCGCGGACGGGCTGCGCGAGCTCTCGATGGGGATGTCGGACGACTTCGAGGTGGCGGTCGAGGAAGGGGCGACCTGGGTGCGGGTGGGGACGGCCCTGTTCGGGCCCCGCGCCCGGGCGACATAGGGACGGGGGCTCGCCATGTCACTCGAGGGCAAGCGGATCGGCTTCGTGGGCGCCGGCGCCATGGCGGAGGCCCTGGCCGGGGGCCTCGTCGCCGCCGGGGTGGAGGCCGCGCGCCTGCGCGCATCGGATCCGGATCGGGCGCGGCTCGCGCACGTGGAGGAGAGCCTCGGCGTGCGCGGCTGCGCGGACAACCGGGAGCTGGCCGGGGGCTCGGACCTGATCGTGCTGGCGGTCAAGCCCGGCGCGCTGGCGCCGGTGCTCGCCGAGCTGGCCGGGGATCCGGGGCTCCGGACCGATCGGCCGCTCTGGATCTCGATCGCCGCCGGCGTGCGGCTCGGCACCATGCAGTCGGCGCTCGGCCCGGGCGCCCGCATCGTGCGCGCCATGCCGAACACCCCCGCCCTGGTGCGGGCCGGCGCCACGGCGCTCTGCGGCAACGCGCGGGCCTCGACCGCCGACCTGGCCGCGGCCCGCGCGCTCTTCGAGGGCGTGGGCACCTGCTGGCAGGCGCCGGACGAGGCGCTGCTCGACGCGGTCACCGGCCTCTCGGGCAGCGGGCCGGCCTACGCCTTCCTCTTCCTCGAGGCCCTCTGCGACGCGGGCGAGGACGCCGGCTTGCCCCGGGAGGCGGCGGCGCAGCTGGCGGCGCAGACGCTCTACGGCGCCGCCCGGCTGGTGCTCGAGACCGGCCGGGCCCCGGCCGACCTGAGGCGCCAGGTGAGCTCGCCCGGCGGCACCACGCGGGCCGGCCTGGAGCGCCTGGAGGCGGGGGGGTTCCGGGACGCGATCCGCGAGGCCGTAGCGGCCGCCACCCGCCGCTCGCGGGAGCTCGGCGGCGGCCCATCGGCCTAGTTTCTGCATTTCTCAAGGACCCTCCCCCGTTTGGCCGATGACTTGCCGGGAGGTGCCATGCGCATCACGCCGCTCGACATCCGCAAGCACGCCTTCCCGCGCCGGCTCTCGGGCTACGACCGGGCGGAGGTGGACGGCTTCCTGCGCATGGTGGCGGAGGACTACGAGAGCCAGCTGCGGGACGCGGAGAGGCTGCGCAAGCAGGTGATGGAGCTCCAGGCGCGGGTCGAGTCGCTCGCCGCCAACGAGACGGTGCTCCAGGAGACGCTCACCACCGCCCAGAGGCTGAGCGAGGACCTCAAGCGCACGGCGGCCAAGGAGGCGGAGGTCACCATCAGCGAGGCCGAGATCAAGGCCGAGAAGGTGCTCGGAGCGGCCCATCGCCGGGCCAGCCGGCTGTCCGAGGACATCCGGGAGATGAAGGCCCTGAAGGCGCGCCTGGCCACGGCCCTCCGCACCACGATCGAGACCCACCTGGGGCTGCTCGAGGGTCTGGCCGCGGATCCCCCGGAGGAGGGATCGATGGGATATTCCGTGCGCGCGCCACGGTCCCCCGGGGACAAGCCCTCGGGAGGTTGACGGCGGGCCGATCGCACCTCAGGCTACCGGCCTCCCGCGAGGATCCATGCCGATCTACGAGTACGGCTGCGGCAAGTGCGGCCACGAGTTCGAGGCCGAGCAGCGCATCACCGACGCGCCCCTGAAGACCTGCCCCGCCTGCCGCTCCCGCAAGGTCCGCCGCCTGATCTCGCGCACCTCGTTCGTGCTGAAGGGCGGCGGCTGGTACTCGGACCTCTACGCGTCCCCGGGCGGCAAGAAGTCTGCCGCCGCCGCCGAATCGGGCGACAAGCCCTCCGGCGAGGTCGCCCCCGAGGCCGGGCCCGCGGCCGAGGCCAAGCCCGCCGCCGAGGCCGGGCCCGCGGCCGAGGCCAAGCCCGCCGCCGGCGACGCGAAGCCGGCCGGCTCCCGCACGCGCGAGAAGGGCAAGAAGAAGGGCCCCAAGGCCGCCGCCTAGCCCAGCCGGGTATACTGGCCGGCGCCGACGGGGGGCCCATGTCCGCAGCTCATGAGACGGTCGTCGTGGACGGCCTCGCGCTCGCCCAGGAGATCCGCAAGGAGCTCGCGGAGGCGGTGGCGGCGCACCGGGACGCCGGGCGCCGCCCGCCGTGCCTGGCGGTCGTGCTCGTCGGGGACCACCCGGCCAGCGCCTCCTACATCAAGGGCAAGCGGCGCGCCTGCCAGCGCGTGGGCATGGACTCGGTCGAGCGCGACCTGCCCGCCGACGCCAGCGAGGCCGAGGTGCTCGCCGCGATCCAGGCCCTCGACCGGGACGACGGCGTCGACGGCATCCTGGTGCAGCTGCCCCTGCCGCCCCAGGTGCGGGCCGCCGCGGTGGCCTCGGCCATCGATCCCGCCAAGGACGTGGACGGACTGCACCCGGTCAACGCCGGCCGCCTGCTGGCGGGCGAGGCCGTCCTGGTGCCCTGCACGCCTCTGGGGATCATGGAGATCCTGCGCCGGAACCGGATCCCCCTGGAGGGCGCCCACGCGCTCGTGATCGGGCGCAGCATGATCGTGGGAAAGCCCGTCTCGCTGCTGCTCCTGCAGGCCCACGCCACGGTCACCATCTGCCACTCGCGCACCCGCGATCTCCGGGACCTGTGCCGGCGCGCCGACGTGCTGGTCTCCGCCGTGGGCGTGCCGCGCCTGGTGCGCCGGGACTGGATCAAGCCCGGCGCCGCCGTGATCGACGTGGGCGTCAGCGTCGTCGACGGCGAGATCGTCGGCGACGTGGACACCGAGGGGGCCATCGGCGTCGCCTCCATCGTGACGCCCCACCGCCGCGGGGTCGGACCCATGACCATCACCATGCTGCTGCGCAACACGCTCTCGGCCTACGAGGCGCTGCGGTCGGGATGACGGGGCCGCGGCGCACCCCGCTCCACGAGATCCACCGCCGGCTCTCGGCGCGCATGATGGAGTTCGCCGGCTTCGAGATGCCGCTCCACTACACGTCGATCCTGCGCGAGCACCGGAGCGTGCGCGAGGCCGCCGGGCTCTTCGACGTCTCCCACATGGGGCAGCTGCAGCTCCAGGGCCCCGCCGCCATCGAGGCGGCCGAGCACCTCCTGACCCGCCCGGTGGCGTCGCTGCCGCTGGGCGGCGTGCGCTACGGCCTGCTCTGCAACGAGGCAGGCGGGACCGTCGACGACGTCACCTTCTACCGCACTGCCGAGGACAGCGTCTTCCTGTGCGTGAACGCCGCGAACGTGGAGAAGGACTACCGTTGGCTGGTGCGCCACGCGCCGGACGGCGCCGGACCCGCCAACCTGAGCGCGCGCACCGGCATGCTGGCGCTCCAGGGCCCGGCCAGCGCCGAGATCCTGGCCCGGGTCTGCGACGGCGAGCCCCCGCGGCTGCGGCGCTACCACTTCGAGCACCGGGAGGTGGCGGGGGCGCCCGCCCTGCTCTCGCGCACCGGCTACACCGGAAGCGACGGCTTCGAGATCTACGTGGGAGCCGGCCACCTGGTGCGCACCTTCGAGTCGCTGCTGGCCGAGGGCGAGTCGCTGGGGCTGGTGCCGGTGGGGCTCGGCGCCCGGGACACGCTGCGCCTGGAGGCCGCCCTGCCCCTCTACGGCCACGAGCTCGACGAGGAGACCACGCCGCTGGAGGCGCGGCTGGAGCGCTTCGTCAAGCTCGACCGGGGCGGATTCATCGGCGCCGAGGCCCTGGCGCGGCGGCGCGCCGAGGGGATCTCGCGGGTCCTGGTGGGATTCGTGCTCGAGGGGCGCGGGGTCGCCCGGGCCGGCCATCCGGTGCTCGCCGACGGCCGCGAAGTCGGACGCGTCACCTCCGGGGGGCCCTCCCCGACCCTCGGAAAATCGATCGGGCTGGCCTACGTTCCGCCCGCAGTGGCGGCACCGGACACGCCGCTCGCTGTCGCGATCCGCGGGCACGCGATCCCCGCCCGCGTCGTCGACACCCCTTTCGTGAAGGCCGCTTGACGGGAGGAAGGCCGTGGCCGAGTACGACATCCCGGACGATCTCCGCTACACGGAGCAGGACGAGTGGGCGCGCCTCGAGGACGGGCGCGTGCTGGTCGGCATCACGGACTACGCCCAGCAGAAGCTCGGAGACATCGTCTTCGTCGACCTGCCCGCACCCAAGACCCGCATCGACCAGGGCTCGGTCTTCGGCGCGATCGAGTCGGTCAAGGCGGTCTCCGAGCTCTACGCCCCGGTGAGCGGCCGGGTGATCGAGCGCAACGAGGAGCTGGCCGAGCGCCCGGAGATGGTGAACGAGGACTGCTACGGCGACGGCTGGTTCCTCACGGTGGCCCTGGAGGACGAGGAGGAGTACGAGTCGCTCCTCGACGCCACGGCCTACCGCAAGTTCCTGGAGGAGCGCGAGGAGTAGCCGCGCCCTCGCATCCGTCCTTGCGATACATCCCCCACACCGCCGCCGAGATCGAGCAGATGCTCGACGCGATCGACGTGCCGAGCCTGGCGGCGCTCTTCGATCCGATTCCCGAGAAGTACCGCCTGAGCCGGCCCCTGGAGCTGCCGGCCGCCGTGGGCGAGCAGGAGCTGCTGGCCGAGCTGGAGCGCCTGGCGGCCCGCAACGCCAGCACGCGCACCCACGACTGGTTCCTCGGCGCCGGCACCTACGCCCACTTCGTGCCCGCCGCCGTCGACGCCCTCGCATCGCGCTCCGAGTTCTACACCGCCTACACGCCGTACCAGCCGGAGATCAGCCAGGGCACGCTCCAGGCGATCTTCGAGTGGCAGACCATGCTCTGCGGGCTGACCGGACTCGAGGTGGCCAACGCCTCCATGTACGACGGGGCCTCCGCCACGGCCGAGGCGGTGCTGATGGCGATGCGCGCGACGCGGCGCGCGCGGGTGGTGATCGGCGCGGGCCTGCACCCCCACTACCTGGAGGTGGTGAGGACCTACCTGGGGGGACTGGGGGCGGAGCTGGTGCGGGCGGAGCGCGGGCCGGACGGCCGCAGCGCTCCGCTGGCGCCGCTGGTGGACGACGCCACGGCCTGCGTGGTGCTCCAGCAGCCCTCCTTCCTGGGTCCGGTGGAGGACGTGGCCGCGGCCGCGGAGGCCGCCCACGCCCGGGGAGCTCTCTGCGTGGTGACCGTGGCCGAGGCGCTCTCCATGGCGCTCCTGCGCGCGCCCGGCGATCTCGGCGCGGACATCGCCTGCGGCGAGGCCCAGAGCTTCGGCGTGCCCATGGGTCTGGGCGGTCCGCACCTGGGCTTCATGGCCACCCGCTTCCAGTGGGTGCGCCAGCTGCCCGGCCGCCTGGTGGGCGAGACCGTCGACGGGGCGAACCGGCGCGGCTTCGTGCTGACCCTCGCCACCCGCGAGCAGCACATCCGCCGCGAGCGCGCGACCTCGAACATCTGCACCAACCAGGGCCTGTGCCTGCTGATGGCCACGATCTACCTGGCCCTGATGGGACCGGTGGGCCTGCGGCGACTGGCCGAGCTGAACCTGGCCAAGGCCGAGTACGCCAAGCGCCTCGTGCGCGCGACCCCCGGCCTCTCGCTGCCGCTCTCGGCCCCGGGCTTCAACGAGTTCGCGGTCGGTGTGCCCGACGCGGCCGCGGCGGCCCTGGCCCGCGCCCTCGACGCCGGCATCGTCGCGGGACTCGATCTGCGGGCCGCGGCCCCCGAGCTCGGTCCGGCCGTGCTGGTCTGCACTACCGAGCTCTCGGGCCGCGCCGCCATCGACCGCCTGGTGGCCGCCCTGGCCGGGAGGCCCGCGTGAGCCGGGCCGACCGCCGCGCTCGGGCAGGCAACGCCACCCGCGGCTTCGCCTACGAGGAGCCGCTGATCTTCGAGCGCAGCCGGCCGGGGCGCCGCGGCGACTCGGACCCGCCCTTCGACGTCCCGCCCGTCGACCCGGCGAGCGTGCTCCCGCGGCAGCTGCTGCGCGAGCGCATTCCGGGGCTGCCGGAGGTCTCGGAGGTGGACGTGGTGCGCCACTTCACGCGCCTCTCCACCTGGAACGCGGCCGTGGACCTCGGCCTCTATCCGCTCGGCTCCTGCACCATGAAGTACAACCCCAAGGTCAACGAGCGGGTGGCGCGCCTGGCGGGCTTCGCCGACGCCCATCCGCTCCAGCCCGAGGCGCTGATGCAGGGCTTCCTCCAGCTCTGCCACGAGCTCGAGCGGCACCTGGCCGAGGTGAGCGGCATGGATCGGGTGTCGCTCCAGCCCGCCGCCGGCGCCCAGGGCGAGCTCGCCGGAATCATGATGATCCGCGCCTACCACGAGCGGCGCGGCGAGCGGCGCACGAAGGTGCTGGTGCCGGACAGCGCCCACGGCACGAATCCGGCCAGCGCGGCGCTCTGCGGCTACCAGGTGGTCTCGGTGCCCTCGGCCCCGGACGGCCTGCTCCACCCGGAGGCGGTGGAGCGCGCGATGTCGCCGGAGGTGGCGGCGCTGATGATCACGAACCCGAGCACCCTCGGGCTCTTCGAGGAGCACATGGCGGCAATCGCCGAGATCGTCCACGCCCGGGGCGGCATGGTCTACGGGGACGGCGCCAACCTGAACGCGCTCCTCGGCATCACGCGACCCGGCGACTTCGGCATCGACGTGATGCACTTCAACCTGCACAAGACCTTCTCCACCCCCCACGGCGGCGGCGGTCCGGGCGCCGGCCCGGTGGGCGTGAAGAACGTCCTGGCCCCCTACCTGCCCGTGCCGGTGGTGCGCAAGCTCGGCGGCGGCGAGGGCGAGGGCTACACCCTCGACTCCGATTTCCCCCACTCCATCGGCCGCCTGCACGGGAACCACGGGAACGCGGGCATGCTGGTGCGCGCATACGCCTACCTGCGCTCCCTGGGGCCGGACGGCCTGCGGCGCTGCGCCGAGATGGCGGTGCTCAACGCCAACTACCTGCTGGCCCGGCTGCGCGAGGCCTACCACGTCCCCTACGATCGACCCGTGATGCACGAGTGCGTGCTCTCGGACCGGGGCTTCCACGAGCAGCGCGTCACCACCCTCGACCTGGCCAAGCGCCTGATCGACTACGGCTACCACCCGCCCACCATCTACTTCCCGCTGGTGGTGAGCGGCGCCATCATGATCGAGCCCACCGAGAGCGAGAGCCTGGAGGGCCTGGAGCGCTTCGCCACCGCCATGCTCGCCATCGCCGAAGAGGCCCGGGAGGACCCGGAGCTGCTGCGCGGCGCGCCCCACCACACGCGCCTGGCCCGCCTCGACGAGACCCGCGCCGCCCGGCGTCCGATCCTGCGATGGCAGCCGGACGCCTAGGCGCGCGGCGCCTGGCCCCGCTGGCGGCGCTCGCCGCGCTGGCCGGCTGCATCCAGGACGACGGCTCCCGCTTCAACCCGCTGAAGCAGTTCTCGCCGGAGATCGACACCGAGGGCGAGCGCGAGCTCGGCTGGGAGTTCGACCGGGCCCTGCAGGAGGCCATCACCGTGATCCACGACCCGATGGTGGCCGGCTTCCTGATCGACCTGGGCCAGTCGATCGTGAGCGAGATCGAGCCCCAGCCCTTCGTCTACCGCTTCCGGGTGGTGGAGGACCCGCGACTCAACGCCTTCGCGGTGCCGGGAGGCTTCGTCTACTTCCACAGCGGCACGATCATGGCGGCCGGCAGCGTGGACGAGCTGGCCGGCGTGATGGGACACGAGATCGCCCACGTGAAGGCGCGACACTACGCGCGCATGCGCAAGCAGTCGGCGATCCCCGACCTCGCCACCCAGATCGTGGGCCTCTCGGCGGCCATCGCCGCCAAGGAGCCGGCGCTCATGATCATCGCCCAGGGCATCAACGTCTCCATGCAGCTGCGCTACAGCCGGGAGGCCGAGGCCGAGGCGGACCAGCTCGGCAGCATCTGGATGAGCCGGGCCGGGTTCGAGCCGTCGGGCATCGTGCGCTTCTTCGAGCGGATCCTGGAGGAGCAGCGCCGGCACCCGAGCGAGATGCCGCCCTACCTCTACTCGCACCCGGCGGTGGACGAGCGCATCGAGGCGATCCAGATCCAATCCGAGGACCTGCGGCCGCTGCGGCCGCGGGATCCCGCCTGGAACGAGCGCCTGGGCCGCGTGCAGGCGCGCCTGGCGCTGCTGATCGACGCCGGCCGCGAGACGCTCACGGAGCCCGCGCCGCCGGCGGACACGTCGAAGACCGATCCCCTGCTGGCGGAGGCGGAGGAGCGCGCCCGCGAGGGCCGGATCGACGCGGCGCTGCTCACCCTGGCCCGGGCCGAGGCGGCCGAGCCCGCCGACCCGCGGGTGCCCTACCGGATCGGCGAGCTGCTGCAGGCGGCGGGCCGCGACGCCGAGGCGGTGCCCGCCTTCCGCCGCACGCTGCGCCTGGACCCCTCCCGGGCCCTGGTCTTCTTCAAGCTCGGCCGCTCCTACGCCGCCATCGGCGACCGGCACCGGGCGGTCTTCTCCTTCGAGCAGGCGGCGCTGCGGGCGGGGAGCTCGGGCGACCTGCGCATCCGCGCCCTCTTCGAGGTGGAGAAGCTCACCTTCCCGGTGGCTCCCGAGGCCGGCTTCGCCGCGCCCGGCGGCTCGCGCGAGATGCCGCCGCCGCCCCGGGAGGTCTTCGACGCCGACGAGGGGCGCGTGCTGTGGTGGGCGCGCCTGGGACCCCACTTCGTCCCGCACGTCGCGCGCTTCCAGCTGCGCTGGGTGGATCCCGGCGGCGCGGCGCAGCGCGAGCAGGCGCTCTCGCTCTACCGCGGGCCCTTCGTGGTGTCGCTGCTCGAGGGCGACGGAGCCCTCGAGCCCGGCACCTGGACGGCCGAGCTGCGCCTGGACGGCGACCTCATCCGGAGCGATCGGGTCGCGGTGCGTCCGTGACCGGGGCGAGCCGCCGCCGGGCCAGGGCGGCCCAGGTTCCCCGGGGATCGAGCTGCAGGTAGCGGCGCCAGGCCTCGCGGGCCCGGCGCCGGGCGCCGAGGCGCTCGTAGAGGAGGGCCAGGCCCAGGTGGGCGTCCACGCAGTCGTCGCGCGCGCGCAGGGCGGCCTGATAGTGCCGCAGCGCCTCCTCCAGCCGGCTCTCCTCTTCGAGCAGCGTCGCCAGGTTGAGGTGCGACTCCGCGTGGGAGGCGTCGATCTCGAGGGCGCGCTCGAAGCAGCGGCGGGCCTGTTCGCGCCGGTCCTGGTTGAAGCGCACGGCCCCGAGGTTGCAGTGGGCATCGGCGAAGTCGGGGGCGAGGGCGATGGCGCGCTCGTAGGCCCTTGCGGCCTCGGCGTAGTGGGCCGGATCCACGTCGAGGGCGCAGCCCCGCTCGAACCACTCGAAGGCGTCCGCGTCGCCGCGGCCCGGAGCCGAGGCGCGCCGCCGGGCGCCGAGCGCGGCGACCGTCGCGCCCCCGGCCCGGCCGAGGTCGAGGACGGTCTGCCCGTCGGGCTCGAGCAGCACGCCCCGGTGGCGCACCACCACGCGGGCCGAGCCCTCCATCCAGAGGCGCAGCGACTCGAGCGGTCGCTCGATCTCGGGGACGCGGCGGCGCACGGCCTCCAGGCAGCGCCGGATGCGCCGCACCGAGACGCCCTGCTCCAGCAGGCCGCGCAGCGAGCGCACCGATACCAGATCGCGGAACGCAAACGCACGCACCTCGCCCCGCGTCGCGCTCGCAGCCACGAGCGCGGTCCGCTCCCAGTAGCGCAAGCGCCGCTGCGACACCCGGCAGATGCGCGCGACGTGGGCGCGCGAGTACGCCTCCCCCACCGGCCGCAAGGGTACAGCGATCGCGCGAAAACGGAAGCGGGCGCTTGCCCGTGCCGGGCCCCCGCGCGACGCTCCCCAGGGGGCCTCTCCTGCGAGCGCGCGCGTTGAAGAGCGAGACGACACGACCGTCGATCGTCTGGATCGCCGTCGCTGCCGCGGGTGGCGCGCTGCTGGTGGGGCACGCGCTGCGCTACCCGCCGGTCGGATGGTCGGAGGGGAGCTGGGATCTGCTCGGCTGGCCCCGCCCGGCGAAGCTCGCGAGCGTCGCGCGGACCCTGCTGTGGCTCGGCGCCATCAACCTCGCGGCCTGGAGCTCGGCGGCGTGGCTTTCGCGCCTTCCGGCTCCGGGCCGCCTGGCGGACCTGCACGCCCCGATGCGCCTGGCCCTGGGCTTCGGCGTGCTGGCCGTCGGCGCGCTCGGCCTGGCCGCCGCCGGAGCGCTCGCCCAGCCGGCCTTCGCCGCGCTGCTGGCGGCGCCCTGCCTCGCCTGGATCGGCCTCGGGCTCCGCCGCCGGGGCCGCCGGCCGGCGCTCCGCATGCCCGAGCGCCGGGCCGCCTGGGCCGCGCTGCTGCTCGCCGGCCTGCTGGTCCGCCCCTTCCTCGACGCCTTCGGACCCGATCCGGGCTGGGACGCCCTCAGCTACCACCTGGCCCTTCCGGAGCGGTACCTGTTCGAGAACGGCGTGGTGATGACGCCGTTCTCCCACCTCTCCGGCTACGCCATGGGCACGCAGATGCTCTACCTGCTGGCGCTCGGCGTGGACGGCGTGTCGCTCGCCGTGCTCCTCCACTTCGAGTTCGGGCTGCTGCTGCTCGCCACCCTGTGGCGGCTGGGCCGGCGGTTCTCGCTGCGGGCGGCGGCGCTGGCCCCTCTGCTGCTGCTCGCCGACCCGCTCTTCCAGCAGGAGCTGGGCTGGGCCTACGCGGACCTGCCCCTGGCCTTCTACGCCACGCTGGCCGCGGCCTGCTTCGCCGCCTGGCTCGACGACCGCGACGACCCCCGGCCCCTCGTCTACGCCGGCCTCCTGTGCGGGCTCTGCGGCTCCACCCGCTACCTGGGCGCCGTGGTGCCGGCAGCGCTCTGCGCCCTGGTCTGGCTGCCCCCGGGCCCGCGGCGCTTCCGCCAGAGCCTCGGCGCGTGCCTGCGCATGGGCCTCGTCTCGGCCGCCGTGGCGTCGCCCTGGCTGCTGCGAAACGCGCTCCTCACGGGCAACCCGGTGGTGCCCTTCCTCCAGTCGCTCTTCCACGCGCCGGGCCGGGAGTACATCGATCCGCTGGTGCTCGCGCAGTCCACGGCCTGGGTGCGCACGATCGGGATGGGCCGCGACCTCGGCGCGCTCCTGGCGCTGCCCTGGAACCTCAGCATGGAGACGATCCCGGGCATCTACTCGGGGAGCTTCGGCTTCCAGGTGGGGCCGCTCTACGCCGTCGGCGCGCTGGCCGCCCTGGCGCTCCGCGACCTGCGCCGCGATCGCTTCGCGCGGACGCTCCTGCTCCTGATCGGGATCCATACCGCCATCTGGTTCTACACGCTCCAGGAGCCGCGCTTCCTGATGCCCGCCTTCGCGCTGATGGCCCTGGCGGGGGGGCTGGCCTTCGACCGTCTCTCCCGGCAGGGCCGCTTCGGCCGCGCCATCCTGGCCCTGCCGCTCCTCGCCGCCCTCTACACCCAGGCCCTGCGCCTTCCGTCCCTGCCCGAGGACTACGCGATCGCCCTCGGCGGCGCCCCGGGCGACTACTACGAGCGGCACGGGCCGGCCCAGCGCGCGGCCGCGGTGCTGCGCGACGAGGGGCGGCCGGACGCGGGGGTGCTGCTGCTCTTCGAGCAGCGCGGCTTCCTCTTCCGCGGCCTGCGCTACGTCCCCTACCACGGCTCGTCGGGCTCGCCGGTGCTGCTGCTGATCCACCGGGCGCCGGACCTGGCAGCCCTCCGCTGCCGGCTCCAGGACATGGGCATCACCCACGTCTTCGTCAACCGCAAGCTCCGGCGCGCCCAGCCGGTCTTCCTGCCGGGCTACTCCCAGGCCGACTACGCCGGGGACCTCCGACGCATCGAGGAGCTGCTCCGCCAGGGCGAGCGGCGCTTCGACGCCGAAGGCGCCCTGCTGGTCGAGCTCGCCCCGGCGCGCTGCGGCGCCCCGGCGCGGGCCGGAGGCTGAGCCGGCGTGCCCCAGGCCCCCGGGATCGCGACCCAGGCGCTGCTCTCGGTCCTCGCCCTGGGGCTGCTGCTCGCCTTCCAGACCCCGGCGCTGCGGCGGCGGCGGCGCCTGGCCGGCGCGGCCTCTGCGATCCTGGCGCTCGCCAGCGTCGCGGCCTGGTTCGGATTCGGGCGCCTCCACGGCCCGGACGTGGCCGTGCCGGGCCACCGCTTCGTCCACTACTACGAGCAGTTCCACTACCAGCTCGGCTCGCGCTACTTCCCCGAGCTCGGCTACGACGGCCTCTACGCCGCCTCGCTCGCCGCCGAGCGGGAGAGCTTCCCCGACCGCATCCAGCCGCCGCGGACCCGCGACCTGCGCACGAACCGCGTCGTCCCCACCCGGCACCTCGACGACCACGCCGAGCGGGTGCGCGAGCGCTTCCGCCCGGAGCGCTGGCGGGCCTTCGTGCGCGATCACGAGGTCTTCCTGGCCATGAACCCGCCGGCGCAGGTGGAGCGCTGGCGGCTCGACCTCGGCTACAACCCGACGCCCGCCTGGACCTTCGCGGCCCGGCTCTTGAACGCACACCTCCCGCTCAGCCACCGTCGCCTCGAGTGGCTGGGCGCCGTGGACCTGTTGCTGCTGGCGATCGCCTTCGCGGCTGTCTTCCGCAGCTACGGCCCGGCGGTGGGCGCGGCGAGCCTCGTGATCTTCGGCCTCGGCTACCCGGGGCGCTTCACCTGGGTGGGCGGCGCCTACCTGCGCCAGGACTGGCTGGCGGCCGCAATGCTCGCGCTCTGCGCGCTACGCCGCGGACGGCCCGCCGCCGCCGGCCTCCTCATCGGCTACGCGACGGCGGTGCGCCTGTTCCCGGCCCTGCTGCTGCTAGGGCCGGCGGTCGCGGCGCTCGGCGACCTGCGGCGGGGCGAGCCCCCGCGCTGGGCCCTGCGCCTGGCCGCCGGCTTCGCCGCGGCCCTGGCGCTGGCCGGGGTGGCCGGGAGCCTCGCCGGACGCGGCCCGGCCGCCTGGAGCGAGTTCGCCAGCCGCATCGAGCTCTACCGCGCGTCCGGGGCGCGCAACCTGATCGGCGCCGAGCTGCCCGTCCTGTTCGGCGGCGAGATCGCCCGGCGCGCCTTCGGCGCCGAGCCGCAGGAGCGCTGGGATCTCCAGGTCGAGGACGTAGTGCTGCGCCGCCAGCTGCGGTGGCCCTGGCTGGCGCTGGTGCAGGGCCTGCTGTTCGGGCTCCTCGTCGCGGCCGCGTGGCGGGCCACGCCGGCGGCGGCCGCCGCGCTCTCGCTGGTGGCGATCTTCGCCCTCGCGCCGGCCGCCGGCTACTACTGGGCGGCTCTCGCGCTCGTGCCGCTCCGCGCCCGCGGCGGGTCGGCGCTGGCGGCGCTGCTGGCGGCCAACCTGGCCATGTGCGGAGCCCACGCCCTCACGGCGGACACGCTGGTCGTCTACGGCCTGGTCTCGGCCATCCTGGGCGTGTTCTTCGTCGGCTGGCTCCTGCCCGACGCGCTCCGCAGCGCGCGGGAGTGGGCCGCGCCCTTGGTCCGCGGCCAGGCGCCTGGTTAGTATCGGGCCGGAAGCGGTAGGCCGGCCGGTGCCGCCCCCGGACTTCAAATCCGGTGGGGGGCGTGGCGACACGTCCCCGGCGGGTTCGACTCCCGTGCGCTTCCGCCAGACCCTGTAATTCCGGGGCCTTGACCCTAATTGTCTCGGGTGATTCCTGCGAGGGCCCAGTCAGGATCCACGCCTCGACCCGGCGCTGGCTACCGCGCGCCGTTCCGGCGCTATGGTGGTGGGAGGAGGACGCTGATGGCGGAAAGGCCCACGGTGGTGTTGCAGCTCAAGCAGGCCTCGTCCGACGACGCCCTGCGCGAGCACGTGGAGATGCGCCTCGGGCAGCTCGCAGACGAGTTCCCGGAGGTGACGCGCTTCGAGATCACGCTCAGCGAGGACGGCGCCGGCTTCACGGCCCACGGCCACGTGACCGGCAAGAGCACGGAGGTGGCTCCGCACTCGGCGGCGGCCGCAGAGGCCCGGCCGGCCCTCGATTCCCTCCTCGACCGCATCGAGCGCCAGCTGCGGCGCGCGCACGACAAGCGCATCTTCGCGCAGCGCCGCGAGGCCCAGCGCGATCCCCCGAAGCGCCGCACGACGCCGCGCTCCTGAGCGCGGGTCAGGAGCCGAGCCAGGCGCGGCCGGCGCCGAGCGCGACGACCAGGCCGAGCGCCGCGCTGCCGGCGCCCACGGCCAGCTCCAGGCGCCCGCGGACCCGGAAGAGGAGCGGCGCGCCCCAGCGCAGCGGCAGCGAGATGGCCGCGGAGAGGAGCAGCATCCCGGCGATCGAGGCCCCGGCGTAGACGGCCACCAGGACCAGGGCCCGCGCGCCGCTCAGCGCCTGCACCGCCAGCAGCAGCAGCGCCGCGGAGCCCGCCGCGCCGTGGAGCCCGCCCACGGCTAGCGCGCGCCCCCAGGACGGGTGCGCGTGCGCGTGGTCGCGCCCGGCGGCGTGGCCCTGCCGGTGGTCTTGTGGTTCGCGTCGGGCGTCGTGGGTGTGGGCGTGGGCGTGCCAGGTGCCGCCCGGGTGCCGGTGGGCGTGGAAGTGGAGCCCGCGCCCCCGGGCGCGCCGCACGACGTCGACGCCGAGCCACACGAGGACGAGCCCCACGGCCAGCTCGAGGCTCGCGGAGGCGCTCGCCGGAATCGCCAGGTCGAGGGCGATGGCGGCGACGCAGACGCCTCCCAGCACCGCCGCGTGCCCCACGCCCCAGAGCCCGGCCACGAGCAGGAGGTCCCGCGCCCGCCGGCTGCGCGCCGCCAGCGAGGCCACCGTCGCCAGGTGGTCGGCCTCGAGGGCGTGGCGCAGGCCCATGGCGAAGCCGAGCAGCAGGACCGAACTCAGCACCGGGAGAGCCTACCAGGCCTGCGCCCGCTCGCGCAGCGCCGCGCCGGTGTGGGTGGCGGCCCGGGCGACGAGCGCCGGCGGCCCGCTCGCCACCAGTCGGCCGCCGCCGGGACCGCCCTCGGGGCCGAGCTCGATCACGTGGTCGGCCCGGGCGATCACGTCGAGGTTGTGCTCGATCACGAGCACGTGGCCCCCCGCCTCGATCAGGGCGTCGAGGGCGGCGAGCAGCACGCGGATGTCCGCCGGGTGGAGCCCCGTGGTCGGCTCGTCGAGCACGTAGAGCGAGCCGCCCCCGCCCTGGGCCAGGGCCTGGGCCAGGCGCAGGCGCTGGGCCTCGCCGGCGGAGAGGGTCGAGAGCGGCTGGCCGAGCGTCAGGTAGCCAAGCCCGACCCGGGCCAGGGGCTCGAGGCAGGACGCGATGCGCGCGTCGTCGGCGAAGCGCTCCCGGGCCTCGTCCACGCCGAGTCCGAGGACGTCGACGATCGTGAGCCCGCCGACCCGCACCTGCAGCACCTCGCGGGCGTAGCGGCGGCCCTCGCAGCTCTCGCAGGGGACGCGCACGTCCTCCAGGAACTGCATGTCGACCACCACCTCGCCGGCGCCCTCGCAGGCCTCGCAGCGGCCTCCGGGGCGGTTGAACGAGAACCAGCCCGGGCCGGCGCCGAGGGCGCGGGCCTCGCGGGTCGCCGCGAAGCGCCGCCGGATGCCGTCGAAGGCCTTCGAGACCGTGGCCGCGTTCGAGCGCGGGCTCCGGACCAGCCCGGCGTCGTCCACCACCACCACGCCGCCGAGGCGCTCGCCTCCCTCCACCCGGCGACAGGCACCGCGCTCGGGCTCGCGCCGCAGGTGGCCCACGAGCACCGAGCGCACCAGCGTGGACTTGCCCGCGCCCGAGACTCCGGTCACCACCACGAGCTGCCCGAGCGGGATCTCCACGTCGAGGTCGCAGAGGTTGTGCTCGCGGGCGCCGAGCACCCGCAGCGCGCCGCGGGCCGGCCGCGGCGGGCGCGGCGGGGCGTCGAGCTCGCCGCGGAGCGCGCGGCCCGTGAGCGACGTCGGGTGGGCGCGCACCGCCTCGGGGGGCCCCTCGACCACCAGCCGGCCCCCCTCCCGGCCCGCCCCGGGGCCGAGGTCGATCACGTGGTCGGCCGCGGCCAGCACCTCGGGCGCGTGCTCGACCACCACCGCGGTGTTGCCCCGATCGCGGATGCGCAGGAGGATCCCCACCAGCCGCGCCACGTCCCGGTGGTGCAGGCCGATGGAGGGCTCGTCGAGCACGTAGAGCGAGGCCGTGAGCGTGCCCCCCAGCGCGGCGGCCAGCTGGATGCGCTGGGCCTCGCCGCCGGAGAGCGTGCGGGTCTGGCGCTCGAGCGTCACGTAGTCGAGGCCCACCTCGACGGCGGTCGCCACCCGGGCCCGCAGGTCCTCGAGCAGGGGCCCCACCCGGGCCCGGCGGCCGGCCTTTGGGGCCAGCCCCTGGCACCACTTCTGGAGCTCCGCCAGCGTGAGCCGCGAGACGTCCGCGATGTGCCGCCCGTCGAGGCGCACCCACAGCGCCTCGGGGCGCAGGCGCGCGCCCCGGCACTCCGGGCAGGGATCGAAGCGGCGGTAGCGCGCGATCAGCACCCGCGCCTGCACCTTGTAGCGCTTGCGCTCGAGGCGCCGGAAGAAGCGTTCGACGCCCCGCCAGCTCGCGCCGTCGCCGCGGAAGACCCACTCCCGGTCCGCCGCCGGCAGCTCCCCGAAGGCCCGTCCGGTGTCGACGCCGCGCTCGCGCGCCGCCCGCAGCAGGCGCCGCTGCCAGGGTCGTCCGGAGGGCGTGGTGAAGGGCACCACCGCTCCCGCGGCGAGGCCGAGGCCCGGGTCCGGCACCACGCGCTCGCGGTCGAGGCCGGGCACGCGCCCGAAGCCCTGGCAGGCATCGCAGGCGCCGAGCGGGCTGTTGAAGGAGAAGAGCGCCGGCACCGGGGTGGCGAAGCGCCGGCCGCAGCCGTCGCAGGCGAAGCCCTCGCGCCACTCGGCGCGCTCCCCTCCCTCGGCCACCAGCGAGAGGCGGCCCCCGCCCCGCGCGAAGGCGGTAGCCACGGCCTCGGCGAGCCGGGCGCGACCGGCGTCGGCGCGGAGCGCCAGCCGGTCCACCAGCAGGAGGCCCGTGGCCAGGTCGCCGGCGCGCAGCTCCCCCACCTCGCGCAGCGCGCCCGTCGCGTCCAGCACGCGGCCGAAGCCCTCCCGGGCCAGGCGCTCCCGCAGGCCCGCGAGGCTCTCGCCGGGCCCTCGCCGGATCGGCGCGCCGATCGAGACCCGGGTCCCGCCGAAGCGCTCGAGGATGCGGTCGGCCACCGCCTCCACCGTGCCCGGCTCGGCGGGGAGGTCGCAGTCCGGACAGCGGGTCTCGCCGATCTTCGCGTAGAGCAGGCGCAGCAGGTCGAGGATCTCGGTGGCCGTGCCCACCGTCGAGCGCGCGTTCACCACGCGGTTTCGCCGCTCGATGGCGATGGCCGGCGGCAGGTTGGAGACGAAGTCCACGTCGGGCCGGGGCAACCGCTCGAGGAAGGAGCGGGCGTAGGTGGAGAGCGAGGCCACGTAGCGGCGCTGGCCTTCGGCGTAGAGCGTGTCGAAGGCCAGCGTCGATTTGCCCGAGCCCGATACGCCGGTCACCACCGTGAGCGAGCCCAGGGGCACGCGGCACGAGACGCCCTTCAGGTTGTGGGAGCGGGCGCCTTCGATCGCGATCTCGGCCATCGGCGCGGGGCGGACGCCTAGGTCTGGGCGCGGAAGAGCGGGTGGAGCTTCAGCGCCAGGGCCAGGTCGCCTTCCACCCGCAGGCGGCCGGCCACGAACAGCATGTCCGCGTTCTCGCGCGCCGCCAGCACGGCGAAGAACTCGCGCGCCGCCAGCCGCAGGGTCACGTCGCAGCGGGGCGGAGGCCCGGACCGAACCTCGAGCCGGCCGTCCTCGACGAGCACTCCCAGCGTGCCCCCGCGTTCGCCGGTGAGCTCGAAGGCGTAGCCGGCGCGCAGGCCCGCGGCCGACCCGGCGTCGAAGCGCTTGCGCAGCCACTCCGCCGCCTCCTGCAGGGACTGCGGCCCGCCGGTCGTCGGCCGGCTGAGGATGGGATCCAGGCGTCGGTGCATTCCGGCGGCGCCGGCTCGGGGCTCAGAGCCCCTCGTCCGGCAGCGAGTGGGGCTCGTCCACGATCAGGGTGATGCTGATGTGGTCGCCGGTCTCGCTCTGGGCCATGTGGATGACGCGGACCTCGTGGGTGGAGAGGAACTTGTTGATCTCCTCCTCCACCTCCTTCACCAGGCCTCGCGCCACGACGCAGCGAAGTGCCATGGGACCTACTCCTCCCCGCGCTCGGCCTGGCGCCTGGCATCCAGGGCGTAGCGCTGCTTGCCCGCCCTCTCCGCCGCCTCGGCGAGCCTCGCCCACTCCTCCCGGCGGGCCGGCGCTCCGGCGGCCCGGGTGACCGCCCGCAGCAGGAAGGCGTCGCCCGCTTGGATGGCCCCGGCCCGCAGCTCGGCCAGGCCTTCGCCGGCCCCCGCCTTGGCGAGGAAGTCGATCGCCTCGAGGGTGCGCCCGAGCTCCAGGTAGGCCTCGGCGATGACGCGCGCCTTCTCCGCCGGGACCTCGCGCTCGACCAGGTGACGCCTCTCCAGCGGACCCGGAATCGCCGACCTGCCCATGACCGGGAGCTTAGTACCTGGGGACGCGGGGATCGACGGTCAGCGACCAGGCCTCGATCCCGCCCACCAGGTTGGCCACGCGGACGAAGCCGTGCTCGACCAGGAGCTCGCAGGCCCGCGCGCTGCGCCCGCCGTGGTGACAGTGCACGACCACCGGGCGCTCCTTCCAGTCGGAGAGCTCGGCGAGGCGCCTCGGGAGCTCGCCCAGGGGCAGCAGCCGCGAGCCCTCGATGCGCGCCGTCTCGTATTCGGCGGGCTCGCGCACGTCGAGGAGCAGCAAGTTCTCGCCCCGCTCCCGCATCGCCCGGAGGGCTGCCGGCGTGCGCTCCTCGAAGCGGCTGCGGGCGACCGCCGGCACGCCGCAGAAGCCTTCGTAGTCCACCAGCTCCCGGATCGAGGGCCGCTCTCCGCAGACGGGACATTCCGGGTCCCGGCGCACACGGAACTCCCGGAACTCCATGCGCAGGGCGTCGTAGTGGAGCAGGCGGCCGAAGAGGGGCTCCCCGATGCCGGTCAGGAGCTTCAGCGTCTCGGTGGCCTGGATCATCGCCACGAGCCCGGGGAGCACGCCGAGCACGCCTCCCTCGGCGCACGACGGCACCGCGCCGGGCGGCGGCGGCTCCGGGTAGAGGCAGCGGTAGCAGGGAGCGCGGCCCCCGCCGAAGACCGTGGCCTGTCCGTCGAAGCGGAAGATCGAGCCGTGCACGTTGGGCAGGCCCAGCAGCACGCAGGCGTCGTTCACCAGGTAGCGGGTGGGGAAGTTGTCGGCGCCGTCCACGACCACGTCGTAGCCGCCCAGCAGGTCGAGGGCGTTGTCCGAGGAGAGCTGGAGGTCGTGGCGCTCCACCGTCACGTCCGGGTTCATGGCCCGGATGCGCTCGGCCGCTACCTCGGTCTTGGGTCGCCCCACGTCGGCGCTGCCGTAGAGCACCTGGCGCTGGAGGTTGCTGGCGTCGACCCGGTCGAAGTCGACCACACCCAGCGTGCCGACGCCGGCGGCGGCCAGGTACTGGGCCGCCGGACAGCCGAGACCGCCGACCCCCACCAGCAGCACCCGCGCCGCCAGCAGCTTGCGCTGCCCTTCCACGCCGAACTCGGGGAGCGTCAGGTGCCGGCGGTAGCGGTCGAACTGCTCGGGGCGGAGGAGCGGCTCGTCGGAGCCCATGCCGGCCAGCGTAGCCGATCGGGCCCGCGAAACGCGCGAGGCCCCCCGGCCGCGGCCGGAGGGCCCCCTCGCGCGCGCGGTCGGCGGCGCGACCCTACTCGACTTCCTCGCCCGCCTCCTCCTTGGGAGGCGCGACCACGACCTTGTAGGCCTTGCGGGGCTTGTCCATCATCTTCCAGGAGACGGTCACCCAGTCGTCCTTGTCGAGCTTCTTCCACTCGGTCTTCTGGCCCTCGACGACGGTCGCGTCCACCTTCATGAACGTGACCTTGTCGCCCATGCGGTTGTCGACGATCAGCTTGTTGTCGCTGACCTTGTCGACCTTGCCGCTGAACTCGCGGTACTGGGCCGACGCCACGGCCGGCAACGCCAGCGCGAGCAGCGCCAGCAGCCCTCCCGTGAGAACGATCCTGCGCATGCCTGCCTTCTCCTCTGTGCGCACGCCGCCGGCGCGCTCTGGATTTCGACGGTGCCCGAACTCGCCTATTCGATCCGGCGGCCGGAACGTGGTGCCGGAGGTGGGACTCGAACCCACACGGCCCGGAGGCCGGGGCCTTTTGAGGGCCCTGCGTATGCCAGTTTCGCCACTCCGGCCGGTACGGCCCCGAGCATATCAATGCGATCGGGAGCCCGCAGCCGGTGCGCGGGGAGCCTCGCTTTTGACAGCCCCCGGGGCCGGGGGTAGCTTGCGGCGCAGGTCGGGGCTGTAGCTCAGCTGGGAGAGCACAAGG
>Ga0299906_10000979_pt1 | contig 24911 bp, 24 predicted proteins | sample RVTome_14_FD_200259 | JGI IMG/M metagenome (GOLD analysis project Ga0299906, IMG submission 200259) | Soil microbial communities from uranium-contaminated site in the Upper Colorado River Basin, Wyoming, United States - RVT145D125 (version 2) ...
GGACATCATGATCGAGCCAGTCAGTCTGCGGCCCACCGAAACGGTTCGGACGGCGTTCGAGCGGATGCATCACAGCCGGATGAACGGCCTGCCCATTTGTGACGCCGAAGGCCGCGTCATTGGCTACCTGGACATGCTGGAGCTGCTGCTGGTGTGGATCAGGTCCACCGGTCGAAGCGCACTGCTTCGTCCGGCCCGCGAACGGACCACCTGAGCGTGTCCGGCCTGTTGAGTGGGGACGCGGCGTTCTGGGCTGCCGTAGCCGTCTTCGTCGTCACCTACGCCCTGATCGCGACCGAGCGAATCCACAAGACGGTCGCGGCCCTGCTCGGGGGGGTCGCGATCATCCTGCTTGGCATCAGCTCCCAGGAGGAGGCGTTCGCGGCCATCGACTTCAACGTCATCTTCCTGCTGGCCGGGATGATGGTCCTGGCCGCCATCATTCGCAGGACCGGGGTATTCGGCTGGATGGCGGTCCGAGCCGCGCGCCTGGCGGGGGGCGATGGCTATCGGATCCTGGTCGTGATGAGCCTGATCACCGCGGTGGCGTCCGCCCTGCTGGACAATGTGACCACGGTCGTGCTGGTCGGGCCGATCACCCTCTTCCTGGCGGCACGCCTCGGGCTGAGCCCGATGCCATTCATCATCAGTGCCATTCTGGCCAGCAACATCGGTGGCGCGGCCACCCTGATTGGCGACCCTCCGAATATCCTGATCGGCAGCGCCGCCGGGCTCGACTTCGTCGCCTTTCTGGCGCACATGGCGCCGCTCTCCATCCTCTGCCTGGTCTTGTACCTGGCTGCGTCACGCTGGCTGTTCGGGAACCAGCTCCGCATCGCTCCCGAACTGCGAGATGCGCTGCTCGCCATGGACGAGCGTCAGATGATCAGCGACCCGGGACTGCTCCGGATCTCCCTCATCGTCCTATCGGCCACGTTGATCGGCTTCCTGCTCCATGGCGCCCTGGGGTATGAGCCTGGGACGGTGGCCCTGGCGGGTGCGGCCGTTCTTCTGCTTCTGTCCCGCCTTGAACCTCACGAGGTCCTGCGAGATGTGGAGTGGACGACACTGTTCTTCTTCATCGGCCTGTTCATCATGGTCGGCGGGATCATCGAGGTTGGGTTGATTGACCTCATCGCTGGTGGCATCGCCGATGTCACTGGCGGCGAGCTGGCCTCGACTTCGATCCTGCTGCTGTGGCTCTCCGCGATCCTGTCCGGCTTCATCGACAACATCCCGTACACCGCGACCATGATCCCCGTCGTCGATCAGCTGGTGGCCAACCAGGGCCACGCGGCTGACGTCCTCTGGTGGTCGCTGGCCATCGGAGCCGACTTCGGGGGCAACGCCACCGTCATTGCGGCCTCGGCCAACGTGACCCTGGCGAGCCTCGCGGAGCGCGAAGGCCATCCGATCGGTTTCGGCACGTTCGCTCGGTACGGCGTGCCGGTCACGCTGGCGACCATGGCCATCGCCACGGCCTACGTCTGGATCCGCTATCTCGCGTGATCGCGGATAGGCCGGAGGCCCCTCGCGGACGAGGGGCCTCCATCGGTCTTGGGAGTGCTGGGCGGTCCGCCCGAGTGGTTACTCGCCTCTAGGCGAGATCTCCACCACGGGCGCCTCCCAGTCGCTGCCAATCACGTCGCCGTCAATCCCGGCCAGCGCTGCCTCGCGCAGGGCGGAGTTGAACGCAGCGTCATCGGGCGCACCGGCGAGGATCCCCGCCGCGGTGGCCGTGTCCAGGGTCTGGCCCAGGACGTCCAGATCCAGCGCGCCAATGCCGTCCGACGCCGGCCAGACCAGCTTGTTGATCTCGTTCATCATCCAGGCCAGGTGACCCCGACCCCAGATGCTGCCCCGGTCCACGGAGTACTGGACGCAGTCGTCGGGGTTGTCGCGGCAGTACATCCAGCCCCGGAACGAAGCCTGCAGGAAGCGCATCGCGACTTCCTCGTTGTTCCCCTCCTCCAGCCACGACTGTCGGGCCCACAGCCCGTCCTGCAGCATGGCGGTGCCAAGGTCGTTGTAGTTGAACACGAAGAACTGATCCGGCTGGAACAGCTCGCCGGTGTTCGGGTCGGTCGTCTCCAGCAGCTGCGCCCACTCGTTGTAGATCATGGCTTCGGCCACGTCGACGCAGTCCTGGTCGCTCGCCGCGCACCCGTCCTGGGCCGCGATCAGCTCGTTCATGTCGAAGTCCTGCTCGACCCTGCTGAAGTCCACCCCGTCAGTCAGGTCGGCCAGGATCTGGGCCGAGGCCAGGACCTCCAGCTCGTTGCCAAACGGCCAGGCGCCGATGCGCTTGCCCGCCCAGTCGGACACCTCGGTGATGCCGCTGTCGGCCCATGCCACCGACAGGGTGGCGGACCGCTGGAAGACCTGCGCCAGGTGGACGAGGTCTGAACCCGCTTCGCGCGCCTCGAGCACCTTCGGCATCCAGGCGATCGTGAACTCGGGGCCGTCCGGGGCCGATCCCACCTGCTGCGGAACGATGGTCCCGCCGCCGGGGAGGATTTCCACGGTCAGGGCCACGTCGTCGTAGTAGCCCTGCTCGACCGCGGCGTAGTAGCCGGCGAACTGGGCCTGGTCCGTCCACTGCAGCTGGAGGCGGACGCTGGCCGGCTCGTACGTGATCTGGCTCTCGCCGGCACTCGGTTCAGCGCCGTTCCCCGTAGGGCTCTCGCTCGCGCTTGACTGACACGCGGCAAGGAACAGGCTGGCCGCGACGACCAGCACGCCAAAGACTCGTGTGACCCTCATCTCCACTCCTCGATGCGACGGCCCGGGCGGGGCCATCCGTGAACGGCAATTCTACGGCGCCTGATGGCGGTGGTCAGCACCCGGCGAACGCCGGGTCGCATCAGGCTGGTCTCTCGCCGCGCACCGATGGATGCCAGGGGATGAGCAGGCGCTCGAGAACGACGACCCCCAGGTACAGGGCGATCCCGCCCAACGACACGATCAGGATGGCGGCCCAGGTCACATCGAAGCGCAGCTCGCTGGCGGCGGCCACCACCACCCGGCCGAGGGTCGCGCTGAGCCCGCCGAAGTACTCACCGACCACCGCCCCGATCAGGCTCAGAGTGGTTGCCACCTTGAGCCCGGTCAAGAAGAACGGGAGCGCATTGGGTACGCGCACCTGCCGGGTGACGGCCGCGGGCCCCGCTGCATACGAGCGCATGAGCTCGAGGGCCGACTCCTCCACCTGGGTCAGGCCACGCAGGACGTTGATCATGATCGGGAAGTAGACGAGGGCGGCCGCGATGGCCATCTTCGAGAGCGGACTCAGGATCCCGAACCAGTTGTTCGCGACCGGAGCGAAGGCGATGATCGGGATGGCGTTGATCGCGATCGCCAGCGGCAGCACGGTGTCGCGGGACGCCGGGAAGCGCGACACGACAAAGGCGGTGATGACGCCCAGGACCGTGCCCAGGACGAGGCCGCCCATGGCTTCGAAGAGCGTCACTCGGGCGGCAGGAAGGATGGCGTATCCCTCGGTCCAGTTCTCGGCCAGGGCGGCCCAGATGGCGGAGGGGGCCGGAAGGATGAATCCCTGCACCTGTGAGACCTGGACCGAGACCTCCCATGCGACCAGGACGCCGACGAGGATGAGCGCGGCGGGGAGATAGCGGCGCACGGCATCCATGGGTGCTGCGTTCGGCTCCTCGACCGCCTAGCCGATCAGCCCTTCGGCCGCCGTTCGCTCAACGGAGGCGAGATCGGTCTCGGTTCCCTGCCCGGCTCGGAGTGCCTCGCGCACCTCGGTGATGAAGGAGAAATACGCTGTGCTCTCCCGCGTCTCCAGTCCCCGGGGTCGGGGAAGGTCGACGTCCACGACCCTGGTGATGCGGCCCGGGCGGGCGCTCATGACCGCGACCCGACTCGACAGGAACACGGCCTCTGGGATGGAGTGCGTGACGAAGATGACGGTGATCCCGGTCCGGGCCCAGATGCTCAGCACCTCGGAGTTCATTCGCTCGCGGGTCATCTCATCCAGGGCCCCGAAGGGCTCGTCCATGAGCAGCAGGGATGGGGAAAAGGCCAGAGCTCGCGCGATGGCCACGCGCTGCTGCATGCCGCCCGACAGCTGGTAGGGGCGATGGCGGGCGAAATCGGTCAGCCTGACCAGCTCCAGCATCTCGCTCGTTCGCTCGGCCCTCGCCGCGTTGTCGTAGCCGAACAGCTCGAGCGGGAGACGGACGTTCTCCTCCACCGTCCGCCAGTCGAACAGGGTGGGGGATTGGAAGACCATCCCGTAATCGCGGTCGAGGCGGGCCTGGCCGGCCGGCTTGCCGTTGACCTGGACGGTGCCACCGGTTGGCTCGGTAAGGTCGCCGACCAGGCGGAGGAGGGTCGACTTGCCGCAGCCGGAGGGACCGATCAGCGAGACGAACTCGCCACGCTGGATGTCGAGGCTGATGTTGCTCAGGGCCACAGTGGGCGTTGTGGAGGACGATCCGGTGGCGCCGAATGCCTTGCTCACGCCCGTCAGCCGAACTACAGGCGCCCCTGGCGCGTTGGCGGTCATCCGGGCTCCTCGCCGGGACGCGCCCGCACGACCCGGAGCTCAACCAGGCGCACGAGCCCGAAACAGACGATCCCGACCGCCGAGGAGAACAGGATCGCTCCCCACAGCTTCTCGGGGGCGACGGTGTACTGCTGGGAGAAGAACACCAGGGCCCGCCCCAGCCCGGCCTGGAGGCTGCCCGATCCCTCGCCCACGATGGCGCCCACGATGCTGGCCGTGGCGGTGATCTTCAAGGCCGTCATCAGGTAGGGCAGCGAGGCGGGAAACCGCAGCTTCCAGAGCACCGCCCTCCGGGACGCGGCATACGAGCGCATCAGCTCCAGCGCCCGCGGGTCCGGGGACCGAAGGCCGCGGAGCATGGCGATGGTCACCGGGAAGAAGCTCAAATAGGTGGCCACGATGACGACGCTCGTTACGTTCTGCCCCACCAGGTACACGATGAGCGGGGCGAGGGCGATGATGGGGATCGTCTGGCTGGCGACGACATAGGGGACAAATGCACGCTCGATGAGCCCGAAGTGGACGAAGGCCACCGCCAGCCCGATCCCCAGCAGGCCACCGAGGGTGAAGCCGATGAACGCGGAGCGGAGGGTGTACAGGGCCTGGTCGAAGAGATAGCCGGCCAGGGTCTGCTCAGCGCCCGAGGTCAACGGCTTGAACAGGCGCTCGAAGATCACCCAGAAGTGCGGCATGTTGACGTCGCTGGCCATCCCGATGTCGATCGGGGGCGTCCAGACGACCTCCCCGTCGATGCGGTACGGGTCTCCGCCCAGCAGCTTGGTCCCCTCCCACAGCGCGACCAAGCCGACGATGAACAGCAAGAAGAACGTGAGCCGTCTGCGCCGGCTGAGTCGTGGCGATCCTGCGGCTGTCCCGGCGGTCATCGGTCCGTCATCGGGCGGGGGAGAGGCTGTGCGGTCGCTCAGGCGACCGCGGCATCGGTCTCGTCCAGGGCGCGATCGATGATCGCGAACCCTTCGCGCAGCTGCTCCTCGGTGATGCACAGGGGCGGGTTGGTGAAGACCTGGTGCCAGTGCTGCATCGTGTACAGCCCGTCGGCGCGTAGCCGGGCGTCGAGCGAAGCCATCTCAGGCGACGAGGCGTTGAAAGCGGTCATTGGCTCCATGGTGCTTCGGTTGCGAGTCAGCTCGATAACGCCGAACAGGCCGATGTTGCGGGTGGTGCCCACGCTCGGGTGGCGCGCTTCCAGATCGGTCAGCAGCTCGTGCATGACCCGGCCCAGGCGTGCCGCGTTGCCGACCAGATCGTCGTCGCGCAGGACGCCCACCGCGGCGACGGCGGCCGCGCAGCTGACCGGGTGGGCGGAGTAGGTCAGACCGCCGTAGTAGACGCGGTCGTCGAAGTATTCGGCAAGCTCCGGCGTCATGGCCACCGCCCCCAACGGCAGGTACGAGCTCGTCAAGCCCTTGGCCATGGTCAACAGGTCGGGGACCACGTCCCAGTGGTCGACCGCGAACCAGCGCCCGGTGCGGCCGAAGCCGGCCATCACCTCGTCGCAGATCATGAGGATGCCGTGCCGGGTGCACAGCTCGCGGATGCCCTCCAGGTAGCCGTCGGGCGGGATCAGGACGCCGTTGGTGCCGGTGACCGTCTCCAGGATGAAGGCGGCGATGGTGTGCGGACCCTCGTACTGGATGACCTCCTCCAGGTACTCCAGCTGGCGATCGACCGGCTCCGGCTCGGTCTGGCCCCAGCGCCACGGGTCAAGGACCCGGATCACGCCCGGGACGCCCGGCTCGTTGGCCCAGCGGCGAGGGTCGCCAGTGACGCTGATTGAGCCCGCCGTGGCGCCGTGGTACGACCGATGGTGGGCGATGACCTTCTGCCGCCCGGTGGTGATCCGCGCCAGTCGCAGGGCGTTCTCGTTGGCCTCCGCCCCGCCAAGCGTGAAGAAGAACTTGTTGAGGGTGCCGGGGGTCAGGGTCGCCAGGAGCTCGCCCAGCCTGCCGCGGACTTCGGTCGCGAACTGGGGGGCGGCGAATGCGAGCTTGTGCGCCTGCTCCGAAATGGCATCCGCCACGCGTTTGTCGCCATGGCCGATGTTGACGCTCATCAGCTGGCTGTTGAAGTCGATGTAGCGCTTGCCATCCGGATCCCAGAAGTAGATCCCCTCCCCGTGGTCGATGGCGATGGGGTTCACCTTGGCCTGGGCCGACCAGCTGAAGAATGTGTATTGCCGGTTGAGGGCAACGACTTCCTCGGCGGTCAATCGGCGGGTGGGCGTGACGGTCATGCGGGCCTCGGTGTGCGGCGCTCCGATTACACCACAACCGGGTGCGCGGTGGCACCCCGCGACCCGTCCTCCGGTTTCCCCGGGGCGGTGTCACTGGGGTGTCACTGGGGCTGACGTAACAGCCAAGTGACCGTCCCCAGGAGCGACCGTTCCGAAGCTCGTTATGCGCTTGGCGCGTACCACGGGCACGATCGGCGCCCCCATATGTCCCCGTATTCGGCCGTCATTGGCCGACGCATGCGTCGGGCGAATCTCGGGCCGGTGACTGCGCTCTGAAGGCAGCTCTCGGAGCTTTGGGGAGCTCTCAGGCCTGGACGGGGTCGCGGAGGGGCTGGCCCACCAGGCGAGCCAGGCGTTCGGCGAGGGCCCACCAGTCGTAGTCCTCGGTAACCTGGCTGGCGGGGAGCCGGAAATATCGGTCCGCGGAAACGTAGGTGGGGACGATTCGGTCCAGGATGGCCTCGATCTCGTCGCGGAAGGTGTCGCTCGTGGAGCGGACGCCATCGGGGAGGAGCGCGACGTCGGGGAGCAGCCGCACGAACAGGTCGTAGGTCTGCGCCCAGCGCCGGACCAGGGGCTCCACGCCGAACGGATCCGCGCCATCGGTCACGCGCAGGAAGTAGGCGAAGTTGTCCACCACGCTGCGGTCGGTGACCAGGATGTCGGCACGGCCCCGAAGTTCCAGCTCCTGCTGGACCTGGGCCATCAGGACCCACAGCTGGGCTTCGGGCGTGGCGCCTTCGTTGAGGCCCAGCGGGTTGAAGCGGATGACCTCGCGGCCCACTTCCACGGACCGCCCCGCGCGGCCGACGGTGCTGGCGAAGGCATGGACCGCGTTCGTCTTGCGCACCGAGTGCGAGCCGATGAACGCGATCTTGGCCGGGCGGCTCCAGGGCACGGAGACAGGGTAGCGGCCACGCTTACAACCGGGTGTAGAGTACGCACCTTCCCACCCGACCCCGCTCTCTTAGGAGGGTTGAACACACCGATGGCGCGCATCGTCCGGGCAGCGCTCCTGCAGGCCGAATGGACTGGCGACAAGGAAACCATGATCGCCAAGCACGAGAAATACGCGCGCGAGGCTGCCAAGCAGGGCGCCCAGGTGATGTGCTTCCAGGAGCTGTTCTACGGGCCCTACTTCTGCCAGGTCCAGGACCCGCAGTACTACGCCTATACCGAGAAGATCCCCGACGGGCCGACCACCAAGCGCATGCAGGCGCTGGCCAAGGAGACCGGGATGGTCCTCATCGTACCGATGTACGAGGAGGACGAGGACACCGCGGGCATCTACTACAACACCGCATCGGTCATCGATGCGGACGGGTCGTACCTGGGCAAGTACCGCAAGACCCACATCCCCCACGTCAAGGGCTTCTGGGAGAAGTTCTACTTCCGCCCCGGCAACCTGGGCTATCCGGTCTTCGACACCAAGGTCGGCAAGGTAGGCGTGTACATCTGCTACGACCGCCACTTCCCGGAAGGCGCGCGAGCGTTGGGCCTGAACGGCGCCGAGCTGGTGTTCATCCCGTCGGCCACGTCCCGCGGCCTGTCGGAGTACCTGTGGCGTGTCGAGCAGGTCAGCCACGCGCTTGCCAACGGCTATTTCGTGGGCACCATCAACCGGGTCGGGATCGAGCCCCTGGGCGACGACGACTTCTATGGCCAGTCGTACTTCGTGGACCCGCGCGGCCAGTTCGTGGGTGACGTGGGCGATCCCCATAACGAGGAGCTGATCGTCCGCGATCTCGACCTGGACCAGATCCTCGAGGTCCGCCAGACGTGGCAGTTCTTCCGCGACCGGCGGCCGGACGCCTACGACGACCTCGTCCGCCCCTAGCGCGCGCCAGTCCCTCCGGTCCCACCCTCTCCGTATCCCCAGAGCGACTGGTACAGCGCCCGGCAGCCCAATTCGGCACTTCTCGTCGCGTATGGCGTGCGCCTTCATCCCCTATGCGACTGAATGGACGCGTCTCGGACGAGAATCGGGCGGCCGCAGACCGCTCCGGCGCTGTACCAACCCCCGTGGGGATACCGCCTTCCCCAATCGGGCTCGCGCCGCCTAATGGCCGCGTGTACGCTCCACCTCCAGTAAGGAGAACTTCATCCAATGGACTTTGGGTTCACTCTCAAGCTGGAGCACGACCCCAAGCGGACGGTGGACCTGACCCGGCGCGCCGAGGCGAACGGGTTCACGCACGGCTGGGTGTTCGACTCCCACGTCCTGTGGCGTGACCCCTACCCGCTGTTGACTCTCATGGTGGAGGCCACCGGGCGGATGCGGCTCGGGACCTGTGTCACCAACCCGGCCACCCGCGAGCCATCGGTCACCGCCTCCGCCCTGGCCGCGCTCAACGAGATCAGCAGCGGGCGAATGGACCTGGGCATCGGTCGCGGCGACAGCGCCCGGCGGGTGCTGGGCAAACCGCCGACCACGATGAAGACCCTGGAAGAAGCCATCACCGTCATCCGCGAACTGGTCGAGGGTCGCCCGGTGACCTACGAGGGCACCGAGCTCCAGCTGACGTGGACCAGCCGCTGGCGCCTCCCCGTGTGGGTGGCTGGTTACGGACCCATGGCGCTGGCCATGACCGGGCGTGTCGCGGACGGCCTCATCCTCCAGCTCGCGGACCCGGACCTCATCCGCTGGTTCGTGGCGCAGCTCCGCGAGGCCGAGGCGGCCGCCGGGCGGACTCCTGGCTCAGTCAAGGTCCAGGCGGCCGCGCCGGCCCATGTCGGACCACGCGACCTGGGTCGTGACCGGACGCGCTGGTTCCCGGCGCTGGTGAGCAACCATGTCGTGGACCTCGTCAACAAATACCCTCGTGAGCAGCTCCCCGAGGCTCTCACCGGCTACGTCACCCAGCGCGAGGGATACGACTACCTCCATCACGCGGAGGTCGGCTCCGCCAACGCCGCGTTCGTGGGCGACGAGGTGACCGATCGCTTCTGCATCCTGGGCGAGCCAGCCGAACACGTCGCCAAGCTCCAGGAACTGGCCGACGCCGGAGTCAACCAGTTCAACCTGTACCTGATGAACGGCGACGAGGAGGAGCAGCTGGACCGATACGGACGGGAAGTCGTGCCGGCCCTCCAGGAAGCGATGTCCGCCCACCGCGAGGAGGCATCGGGTTGAAGATCCAGTTCGTCGCTGGGTTTGGACCGATCACCACCGATGCCCGGACGAGCCGCGCATTCTGGAGCGGGCACCTGGGGATCCCGATGGAGGAAATCTCGCCCGACTACTTCGCCACCGATGACCTTGGCGGAGTCAACTACTTCTCCGTTTGGCAGCTCGGAGAGGCGGCTGAGTCGTGCTTCGGCACGAAGACATGGCCGTCGGACCTGCCGGCGCCGCAGGCCTGGCTCGAGTTGGACGTTGCGACTCCGGAGGCGGTGGGGGAGGCTGCCGCCGAGCTGGAAGCTGCCGGTCATCGGCTCGTCCGGCGCGCCAGACTCGAACCCTGGGGCCAGACGGTGGCGCGACTGCTCAGCCCGGAAGGGCTGCTGCTGGGCATCACATACACCCCGTGGATGCACCACGAGCACCATGCTGACCATGACCACGAAGGGCATGACCACGAAGGGCATGACCACGACGCGCATGACCACGACGCGCATGACCACGAGGGCGACGACCACGAGGGCGACGACCACGAAGGCCATGACCACCCGGAACACGCGTCATGACCCAATCTCTCGAGGAGTTGGAGCAGGCCGCCGAGGACCGATGGGTGGCGGGCTGGCTGGAAGGGCCTACCTGGACCCGATACGACCAGCTTCCGGTCCAGGCCGGCGACGCCGCCCCCGACCTGGAGCTGCCGGACACGGCGGGCAGCCGTCGGCGGCTGTCAGAGTTCTGGGCCTACGGCCCGGCGTTGATCATCTTCATGCGCCATTTCGGCTGCTCGTGCCTGATGGAGCGCTGGGAAGGGCTGCGCGACCAGCTGGACACGTATGCCGAGGCCGGCGCCACCGTGGTCGCCGTATGCCAGGCCGAGCCCGAACGCGCCGCTGACGTGGCGACCCGCCGCGGGTATCGGTTTCCACTCCTGTGCGACCCGGCGCGCGAGGCCTATCGCGCGTACGGTCTCCTGGAGGGAGGAGCCCCGCAGGTCCTCCACGACTTTCCCTGGCGGCCCGGTGACGCGGAGACGGCGCGGACGATGTTCGTAGAGCCGCGGAGAGGGACGGAACGAGCGGTCGTGGACTCACCGTGGCAGCTCCCCGGGGAGTTCGTGGTGGCCACCGACGGCCGCCTCGGCCTGACCCATCGCTACCAATACTGCGAGGACTTCCCGCCCAAGACTGTGCTGCTGGGCGCCATAGCGGCCGCCCAGCGCTAACGAGGCCAGCAGGATGGTCACCCCCGCCACCCGCCGCATTGATCGGCTCGCCCAGTCCATTGCGCCGTTCCAGGCCTTCTTCGACGGCCCTTTCGCCAAGCTCAACGCCAACCCGGACATCGCCAACTTCGCGGTCGGCAACCCGCAGGAGATGCCGATGCCCGAGTACGTGGAAGCGCTCCGCGCCCACCTCGAGCCCCGCCGCCGAGACTGGTTTGCGTACAAGTTCAGCGAGCCCAAGGCGCGGATCGCGGTCGCGCGCAGCATGAGTGCCCGGACTCGGATGACCTGGGACCCGGCCGATGTCGCGATGACCAACGGCGGCTTCGCGGCCCTGGCGGTATCGATGCGGGCCCTGGTCGAGCCGGGCGACGAGGTGATCTTCCTGTCGCCGCCGTGGTTCTTCTACGAGTTCATGATCCTGGCCCAGGATGGAGTACCGGTCCGTCTGCACCTGGCGCCGCCGGCCTTCGAGCCCGACCTCGACGAATTGGCGGCAACGATCACCCCCCGTACTCGAGCGCTGATATTCAACTCGCCCCACAACCCGAGTGGGCGCGTATACCCACTGGAGACGCTCCACGCCCTTGCCCGGACCCTGACCAATGCGTCCGAGCGGATCGGTCATCCAGTGGTCCTCATCTCGGACGAGCCCTACAACCGGATCCTGTTCGACGGGCTCGAGTTCCACTCGCCGGCGGAGGCGTACCCGCACACGGTCGTCACGTACTCGTATGGGAAGACGCTGCTGGCGCCGGGCCAGCGTATCGGCTACCTGACCGTGCCACCCACGTTTCCGGAGCGGGAGGCATTCCGCGCCACCGTCCAGGTCGCGCAGCTGGCGACCGGGTATGCCTTCCCGAATGCGCTGCTCCAGCACGCGATCGAGGATCTCGAACGGCTGTCCATCGACGTGGCCGCCATGCAGCGCCGCCGCGATCGGCTGGTGGGGGCGCTCCGGCAGATCGGTTACGAGACGACGCTGCCGGAGGGCACCTTCTACGTCATGGCCCGCTCACCGATCGCCGACGATGTGGCCTTCACGGACCTGCTGGCCAAGCACCGCGTCCTGGTCCTGCCCGGCACCGTGGTCGAGGTCCCCGGCTGGTTCCGGATCAGCCTGACCGCGACCGACGAGATGGTCGAGCGTGGCATCCCGGGCTTCGCCGCTGCCTTCGCGGAGGCGACGGCCGGTTAAGTCAGCGGTGATTCGGCGCACCACATATCGCGCGCGCCAAGTTGCGCGATGAACACCCATGAGGCTATGGTCGGGCCGTTGGGGACGCTTCTTACAGGGCAGACACCGGCAGCCGCCAAGGGCATGCCGCACCCCGCAGCACGTGAGAACTATCCACCTCTCCGTCCGTGTGACCAAAACGCTTGGTCCCGAACACAGCCTGATAGGAGGACGTAATCGTGCCTTCCACCATGCAGACCGCTGGCTGGCGGCTGCTCGCTCCCTTCGTCGTTTTCGCGCTGGTCGCCAGCGCGCTTCTCGTTTCCCGGGCGAATGTCGCTCAACCCGGTGGACGAGTGGACGACCGGGTTACGACATCAGCTCGCGACTATTACTACACCCTCTCGGCGCCACGGATCGAATTCGAGACGCCCGACGAGGCAGTCCCGCAAAACCAGGAGACCGGTGTCGAGGCGTATGGCCCGCTCAGCGATCTCCAGGCATGGTGGCAGCAACAGCAGCAGAAGCACTCGAACGGATTCCCGCGCGCGTCTGCGGTCCTCGCCCAACTCGAGGCGCAGGCCGTCGCAACCGGTCAGAACCCGCGCCAGATCAAGCAGGCCAAACAGACGCAGCAAGCGCGCCTGCTGACGGTGCTCGTCGAGTTCAACCCGAACGCGGATGACGACTTCTCGGGCTTCAACCGGATCATCGACATCAACAGCGAGGCAGGCGTGGACTGCGTCGTCGAGCCGGAAGGGACCCTGCTCAACGGGCCACTCCACAACGACCTGCCGGATCCGGCAACCAACGGGGCCGGCAACGACAACAACACCTTCTGGGTCGAGGACTTCAATGCCCAGCACTACGAGGACCTCATGTTCTCCACCGCGGGCATTACCGAGCGCGTGCGGCCCGACCTGACCGGCCCCGATGGCCAGCCGGGCATCGATATCAGCGGCTTCACGATGCGCAACATGTACCTCGAGATGTCGAAGGGTGCCTATGACCTCACCGGCGATATCGTCGGCTGGGTCGAGCTGCCCCACTCCGAGGGGTGGTACGGCGCGGACACGTGTGAGGCGGGGCGAGCCAGCGATGCGGGCCACCCGGACAACACGCGCGGCGCCGCGCAGATGATCGTGGACGCGGTGGACGCCATTGCCGCCGATGATCCGAGCTTCCCGTGGACTGACTACGACATCGAGGACCAGGGCGACCTGGACGGCGACGGCAACTTCTTTGAGCCGGATGGCGTCATCGACCACTTCGTGATCGTGCACGCCGGTGCAGGCGAGGAGGGCGGCGGTCACGCCCAGGGTGTGTACGCGATCTGGTCCCACTCGTCGATCGTCGACCCCTCGACTGGTGGGTACACCATTCCTGGGACCGACACCAAGGTCTTCAACTACATCGCGCAGCCCGAGGATGCCGGCGTCGGCGTCTTCGCGCACGAGTTCGGACACGATCTGGGCCTCCCCGACCTGTACGACGTTGTCGGCGGCGGCGGGACCTCGATCGAGTTCTGGGACCTCATGAACACCGGGTCACACTCCGGACCCGTTTTCCAGTCGATGCCGGCCCACATGGGCCTGTGGGACAAGTTTGTCCTCGGCTGGGCGGACCCCTTGGTCTTCAATCCCGGCGACAACCCCAGGATGGTCCAGCTGGGCCAGACCTCGCGGACCCCACGCGGGACCCGGGACGGCATTCGCGTCAACTTGCCTGTGAAGGACATCACCCTCGCTGACCCGCACAGCGGCGCGAACATGTGGTGGTCCAACAGCGATCAGGATTGGGCCGATGTTCGGCTCACGCGCAGCATCGACGTCCCGGCTACCGGTGACGTCCGGTTCTGGATGTGGAACAACTACATCCTCGAAGAGCTCTGGGACTACGGCTTCATCGAGGTTTCGGAAGATGGCGGCACCAGCTGGGTTCAGCTTGAGGTCTTTGACGACACGGACACGCTCGTGTCAACCGACGATGACCCGAATGGCCGCCTCGGGGACTACGGAGGACTCGAAAACGGCCTGACCGGCGATAGCGGCGGCTGGCGACACGACTATGTGACCTTGACGCCGTACGCCGGACAGACCATCCAGCTTCGCCTCCGGACCGCGACCGACGCGGCATTCCTGGAGCGCGGCTGGTTCGCCGATGACTTCTCGCTCACCCAGGACGTCACCGACGTGTTCACCGATGACGTCGAAGGTGGAGCGGGCGGCTGGGCGGCCACGGTGGAAAGCTTCGCCGGAACGTCCGGTGCAGGCTGGATTATCACCGACGGCAGCTTCCAGTTCGCCCAGTACTACCTTGCCGAGTGGCGGAACCTCGATGGTTTCGACCGAGGCCTGTCCTACACCTATGACTCGGACTACCTCCGGTTCGACACCGGCGAGTGGTCCGTTCAACGCGTGCCGTACAACGCACCAGGCATGCTCGTCTGGTACCGAAACATCCAGTACGGCAACGTCAACAACATCGGAGCCAACCTCTTTGCTCTCCCAAGCGTTGGGGCCAAGGGTGGTCTGCTGATGGTTGACTCTCACTTCGATCCGTTGCGTCGCACCGGCGACGCCGCGGCTCACGATCCAAGTCCTCTGGACAATATCCAGTCTCGACCGCAGGCCGCGAACGCGGCATTCGGTGTCCAGTCGACGGTCGGCTTCACCGAATGCCTGGAGGATCCCGACGGCTCGTACACCCTGTACTGCACGGTCTTCGGGCCGCAGGCGCCGGTGTCGACGTTCTCGGATGATGTCACCTGGTACCCGGGGATCGAGATTCGACCGGAAATCGGGGCCTTCGCCCTGTTCTTCCGAGACAGCGATGCCTCGGTGGTCGTCCCGTCTGACCTTAACCAGCTGTACTCGGTCAGGTTTGTCAATCCCGACGGGAGCCTGGCCACAAGTCATGTCCTTTATGGGCTCGACCTCGGCGGGAACCTGGTTCTTGGAACGGGTAACCCGTCTGACGGTTACGACGTGTTCAATCCAACAGACCTGTCGATGGGGGTGATCTTCCAGATCTCGAAGGTCTATGCCGGCAACACGTACGCCCGGATCTATGTGGATCCGGGGAACTAGCCCGCAAATTGCGGACTTCTGGGAAGGGCCCGGGCGTATCGCCCGGGCCCTTCGCTATCTGACAGGTCCGCCGCACGCGGCTAGCATGGTCGATGCCATGAGCGTGATTCGCCTCGGGCTCCTGGTCGCCCTCGTTCTGCTGACGGCGGCCTGCCTGGAGTGGACCACCAGCCCGAATCCGAGCCTATCGGCCCCCGAAGCTTCGGATGTCGCGCCCGACGTTGAACCCAGCGCGACGCCGGAAGCGCCCTTGCCGAGCCGCTCCCCCGTCGCCCCGAACATCGAGCCCAGCCAGACGCCAGAGCCGGCCATGACGCTCAGTCCCATGCCGCCGCCAGTGGCGCCCAGTGAGGCCCCGGAAACGCCGATACTCTAAGCAGAGCCTTCGGATCGAGGCCACCCTTCGGAGGGACCGCATGCGCACGCTGATCGCCAACGGCACCATAGTCAATGCGGACGCCACGACCACCGGCGACGTGCTGATCGACGGCGAGCAGATTGCTCTCATCGGCTCCGACCTGGCCTCAGGTGCCGGGGCCGGTGCCGATCGAACCATCGATGCCACGCGCAAGTGGGTGATCCCGGGCGCCATCGACGTCCACACCCACATGGAGCTCCCGTTCGGCGGGACGTTCGCCAAGGACACGTTCGAGACCGGCACCCGGGCGGCGGCCTTTGGCGGGACGACGACCATCATCGACTTCGCGGTCCAGCCCCGTGGAGGCAGCCTCCGCGATGGCCTTGATGCCTGGCACGCCAAGGCCGACGGCAACGCGACCACCGACTACGGCTTCCACATGATCATCAGCGACCTCCGCGACGACGTCCTGGCCGAGATGGACCAGCTGGTGGACGAAGGCGTCACCACCTTCAAGCTGTTCACCGCCTACCCGGGAGTCTTTTTCTCCGATGACGGGGCCATCTTCCGGGCCATGCAGCGGACCACGCGCAACGGCGGGCTGATCATGATGCACGCCGAAAACGGCCTGGCCATCGACGTGGTGGCGGGGCAGACGTTCGAGGCCGGCAACACGGACCCGTACTACCACGGCGTCTCGCGATCACCGGTCCTGGAGGGCGAGGCCACGAATCGCGTCATTCGGCTGGCGGAGGCGGCCGGGGCGCCGGTGTACATCGTCCACCTGTCGGCGCGCCAGGCACTGGACGAGGTGCGCCGCGCACGAGACGAGGGGCTGCCGGCCTTCGCCGAGACCTGCCCCCAGTACCTGTTCCTGACCCTGGACGACATGGGCAACGGCTTCGAGGGCGCCAAGTTCGTCTGCTCGCCGCCTTTGCGCCCGGCCGACCATGCGCCGGAGCTGTGGAAGGGACTGGTGCACGACGATCTCCAGGTAGTGTCCACCGACCATTGCCCGTTCGACTTCCACGGCCAGAAGGAGATGGGGCGCGGCGACTTCCGCAAGGTGCCCAATGGCCTGCCGGGAGTCGAGAACCGGGTCGACCTGCTCCACGACGGTGGCGTGGTTGGCGGCCATCTCACGCCCAACCGCTGGGTGGAGGTGCTGTCAACCGCCCCGGCCCGGATGTTCGGCCTGCCCCAGAAGGGCGCCGTGGCGGTCGGAGCCGATGCCGACCTCGTCGTTTACGACCCCAACCGGCGCCACACCATCAGCGCCGCCACCCACCACATGAATGTGGACTACTCGTGCTACGAGGGCCGACAGGTCCAGGGCGGGAGCGACGTCGTCCTGTCCCGCGGCAAGGTCATCGTGGATGGAGACCGGTGGCTGGGCACCAAGGGCGACGGCAAGTTCCTCGAGCGCGCCCGCAGCGAGGTCCTGCGCTAGACCGATGCGACCTCGTCAGGTGCTGAGCGCCGCTGCCGCGGCGCTGCTGCTCGCCGCCTGCCAGGCTTCCGCCTCGCCGGTGGCCAGCCCGTCCCCATCGGAGGTGGGCACGTCCGGCGCCCCGCAGCAGTCGCTCGTCGGCGCCCCCGACCTGGAGGCGACCTTGCCCCGCGAAGCGGCCGGCATCACCCTCCAGTCCTTCTCGATGAGCGGCCCTGACTTTGTCGAAGGCGAAGTCGATGAGCAGTTCGTGACCTTCATCGAATCGCTCGGTGCGGACGTCCAGGACGTGTCGGTGGCCTTTGCATTCGGCGCCAATGCGGAGGGCACCCAGACCGCCAGCGCCTTCGCCTTCCAGGTGGCCGGCGCCAGCGCGCGGGAGTTGATCGATGCGTTCAAGGCCAGCGCCGAGCAGGGCCTGGTCTGGCAGCCTGAGACGATGGGCGGGAAGTCGGTTGAAGCGTCTGTGCCGGATCCACCTGATTTCCCGATCCCGGTGGTCCTGTACGCGACCGACGATGTCCTGTATTTCGTCTCGTCCACCGACCCCAACGCGACCCAGGAAATCCTCGCCTTCCTCCCCTGAGCGGTGGTCGATAGACCTGCCCCGCGCAGCGGCGCCGCGGGAATGCCGAAGCCCCGGCCGAGCGGCCGGGGCTTCGAGCCTCAAATCAAACGGACATCAGTACAAGGCGCCGAAGGTGCTCTCCAGCCAGTTGAGGTCGTCCGCCGTGTCGAGGCGATAGACGCCGCCGGTCCCAGCACAGGTTCGGTTGAGACCGAATGAGGTTACCCCGGCGAGCTCATTCGAGGTGCCGATGAAGTTCGGCCCACCCGAGTCGCCGAAGCACGTCCCGCCGGCTGCGGCGTTGTTCGACAGCAGGATCGCGAAGTCGCCGACGAAGCCGGTGTTGATCTGGTGCAGCCAGGGATGGGCCACCATGCGCTGGCGGATCCCAACGGTCTTCCATGCGGCGGCATCCGGGAACGACTCCTGGAGGCCGAAGCCGACTGCGGTGAACGTGGTGTGGCGGCCGGGCTGGAGCGCGTTGAGCTCATTCAGCTCGGGCAGGTCGCCGAAGGAACCGGGGCTGAAGCCGGCGCCGTCGAGCAGCACGACGCCCAGGTCGTGAAGGAAGAACGCGTTGGGGTCGTACTGCGGATGCCCGAAGACGGCGCCCGTATAGCTGTTCGGGCCGCCGCACGGATATCCGGCAACGACCGGGTTGGTGCAGTTGCGATTGGCGATGTCGAAGGCTGGATCTGGCGTGATCAGCTCGCCCGTGAAGAACACCACGGCCGAGGCTGCGGGGGCCTCCGTGCAATGACCGGCGGTCAAGAAGACCGTCGCGCTGATCAGCGTGCCGCTGCAGCGCCAGAGATAGTCGCCGTCGGCCGCATGGGCCGTCATGAGCCCGACGTATGGGTGAGCGTTGCCGTCGAGACTGCCATCGGTGATCGCCGCGGCCGGCGCAACGGCGAGGGCGCCGAGTGCGACGACCATAGTGAGGGCTGCCGCAGTGGCGCGCCAACCCCGGATCCTCGTGTGCATGAGACCTCCCAGAATTCGGTCCCCATTAATGACCCACATGCTCCAGGCACTTCCGTGGGTCCGCTAGGCCCCAGCACTGTATTACAGAACCGTCGGTTATGGCCGCCTCAGCACAGGTAGATTGCGCACGAACCGGTGACTATTGGCACCGTGAAAGGAGCTCCCGCCACCCATTCCCTGAACGTGATTGGCTGATGGGCCGCCTTATGAACTTTGAGGCATTGACGGTGGTAACGAGCAGTAGCATGCGAGGCCGATCGACCCTGGCTGTCCTCCTCCTGATGGCGGCAACCGTCGCCTGCACCCAGCCCGTGCCGGGCGGTGGAGCGGCGTCCGAGGCACCGAACGTGGCTCCTGCGAGCGTCGACCAGCCCGAGGCATCGGCCACTCCGTACACCGCGCCCGGCGACTACTGAATCCCGCCCGCGGCCGCGGGCGCATCGGTCTGTTATCCCGTCTAGGATGGGCAGCCGATGACCATCCGGATTGACGTCGCGGACCGGCTTACCGATGAGAATCGCGCCTGGCTGGCGGCCGAGCTGCGGTATCCGGTGATGGCGACCATCGACTCGGCGGGCAACCCCAAGCAGAGCGTGGTCTGGTACGACTTCGCGCCAGAAGGCGACGACATCATCCTGGTCAACAGCCGGAATACACGGCTCAAGACCAAGCACCTGCGCCGCGATCCACGCGTTTCGCTTCTGTTCGAGGACGGGTGGCAGTACCTCGCCATCGAGGGGCACGCTGAGGTCGTGGAAGACCCGGTCCGCGGCATGGCCGACATCAAGGCCCTGGCCATCCGGTACGGCAGCGACCCGGAGACATTCAACGGCCAGGACCGGCGGACGTTCCTGATTCACATCGACCGCGTCATCTGGCATCCGTGACCGAGGGATCGGGCCCCATCCGGCTGGGCGCCCTGCCCTGGCCCCAGTACAGCGATTGGGACGCGTTGCTTGCGGCCGGGATCCGGGCCGAGGAGCTGGGGTACGACAGCCTGTGGACCTGGGATCACCTGTATCCGATCGTGGGCAGCCATCACGGACCGATGTTCGAGGGGTATCTCAGCCTGGCGGGCTGGGTGGCCGCTACCAGCAAGATCCGGATCGGGCTGATGGTCGGGGCCAACCCGTTCCGCAACCCCGCCCTGGTGGGCAAGCTGGTCACCCAGCTGGACCACATGAGCGGCGGGCGGATGGTCTGTGGGATCGGCGCCGCGTGGTTCGAGGAGGAGCACCACGACTTCGGAATCGATTTTGGCGCGTCGGTCGGGGAGCGGCTGCGCTGGCTGGAGGAGGCGGTGCTCATCCTGCGCGGCATGTTCGACGGGACCGAGCCGTCGGGGACTGATCACTACGCCGTGCGGGCCGTTCGCAATCTCCCGCCGCCGGTCCAGGCTCACCTGCCGATCCTGGTGGGAGGCGGTGGGGAAAAGAAGACCCTGCGGATCGTGGCCACGCACGCCGACGCCAACAACCTGGGCGGCGGCTTCGAGCGCGTCCGGCACAAGGAGGAGGTCCTGTTGCGGCACTGCGCCGAGGTGGGTCGCGACCCGGCCGAGATCGAGCGCACCGCGAACCTGGGGGTGGTGGTGATTCGTGACACGGAGGACGAGGCGCGCCGCGTGCTGGGGGAGCTGGCCGCTCACAACGGTGGGGCGCGGGCATGGCCCAACCAGCTGATTGGCACGCCCGAGCAGGTGGCCGCAGAGCTGACGCGGTTCGCAGGGATCGGCTACCGCCACGTGATCGGTGGCTTCCCGGCGCCGTTCGACCGGGAGTCGATGGAGCGCCTGGCCGGCGAAGTCAGACCCATGGTCGAGGCCGCGGCCTAGCCTTCGACCCCGGCGCTGCCGACCGGGCCCGCGTGAACGCTCGCGAGTTAGTCGCAGGGGGACTAGTAGAGCGCCTGAGCGCGCCAGAACGGCCCAATTCGGGTCTTTCAGGCGCCCACCTAGTCCGACCGGGACTGAGAGCCCGCGCGAACGTCGCCCGGGGTGCTGGAGTAGTCCCAGGGGGACTGGAGCCGGGCGGCGCGATACTCTCCGCGCATGCGGGTCGTGCTGCTGTCCGGGGGGACGGGTGGGGCCAAACTGGCGCACGGCTTCCAGCAGGTGCTCCCCGCGGGCGCGCTGGACGTCATCGTCAACGTGGGCGACGACCTGGAGCTGTTCGGCCTCCACGTCAGCCCCGACCTGGACAGCGTCCTGTACACCCTGGCCGGCCTGGTGGACCCGGTGCGAGGCTGGGGCGTGGCCGGTGACACCGATCGGGCCCTCACCATGCTGGAGCGATACGGTGAGGAGACGTGGTTCTGGATCGGCGACGCCGATCTCGGGACCCTGGTCCGACGCACGGCGCAGCTCCATCGGGGCGCTTCCCTGACCCAGGTCACCGCGGACATGGCGGCCGCACTGGGCATCCCGAGCCACATCCTGCCTCCTACCGACGACCGGCTTCGGACCCGGGTCCTGACCGATGACGGGGACCTGGAGTTCCAGCGCTATTTCGTCGAGCGCGGACAGCGCGACGAGGTGCGCGGCATCAGCTTCGAAGGGGCGGCGGAGGCGCGTCCGACGGCTGCCGTGCTCGAGGCGCTGCGGAACGCGGAGCTGGTGGTCATCGGCCCCTCGAACCCCATCGTGAGCATCGAGCCCACGCTGGCCACCCCCGGGCTGCGCGAGGCGGTGGCCACGGCCAGCGGTCGAAAGATCGGCGTCAGCCCCATCGTGGCCGGCCGAGCGCTCAAGGGCCCCACCGACCGCATGCTGGCTTCGCTGGGCCACGAGGTCAGCGCGCTGGGCGTTGCGCGGCTGTACTCCGGACTGCTCGACCAGTATGTCCTTGACGAGGCCGATGCCGACCTCGCGCCCGGGGTGGCGGGCTTGGGCATGCAGCCCCTGGTGGCGCAGACGGTGATGAAGACCGATGCCGACCGAGCCGCGCTGGCCCGGTTCCTGATCGACGCCGCGTCGGGCTAACCTGCCCGCGTGTCAACCCGGATCATCGTTCCGCACCGGGGCCTGGAGCAGGCCAAGACGCGCCTCGCCGCCGTGCTGGACCCGGCGCAACGGGCTGCGCTGGCCGAGTGGCTCCTGCGCCACGTCCTTGACGCGGCGGTCGCGACGGAGCACGAGGTGGTGGTCATCTCCCCCGACGCGAGCCTCGGAGCCGTGGCATCCGCGTCCGGCGCGCAGCTCGCCGTCCAGCACGGGCTGGGGCTGAATGCGGGGTTGGCACAGGCTCGGGACGAGGCGCTGCGGGATGGGGTGGAGGTACTAGCCGTGCTCCACGGCGACCTGCCGGACCTGGCGCCGGCTGACGTGACCGCCCTGCTGGCCGCGGTCAGCGGGCCGGGGCCGGCGGTGGCCATTGCGCCCGACGCGGCCGCGCGTGGGACCAACGGCCTGGCCCTGGCGCCACCGGACGCGATCGGATTCCAGTTCGGTCGCGACAGCTTCGCGGCTCATTGGGCCGCCGCCGAACGATCCGGGGCGCGACTCAGCGTTGTGGAGCGACCGGGCCTGGCATTCGACGTCGACACGCCACAGGACCTGGCTGCGTGGCTGGCGCGGGGCCACGCGGCATGAGGACCTACGAGTGACCCACACTGGAGGCTGGTTTGCCGCAGAACTCGTCCTTGAGGCCGAGATTCCCGACGAGCCAGACTTCGGTGGGAAGCTCTTCGAAAGGCGCGTCGTCCTGTTCGCTGGCCGGGACGAGACCGAGGCCCAGCGAAAAGCCTCGGAGTACTGCCAGGGCAGCGAACATACCTACGAGAACGAATACGGCGCCCGAGTGACGTGGCGGTGCTTGAGAGTCCTCGCTGTCACGCCGCTGTACGACGACGAGCTCAAAGACGGGATCGAGGTGTACTCCGAGTTGCTGGACACTGAGCCCGGGGCCGCCACTCCGAACGGGCCCGGGCGCGTGATCCAGCTCATTACCCTGGATGGCATCCCGGAGGTGTCGCCGGGGGATGACCTGGGGTCGCTCATCGCGGCCGCTCTCGGCGCCGCCGGCATCGGTCTGTCCGACGACGACGTGCTGGTCGTGACCCAGAAGATCGTGTCCAAGGCCGAGGGGCGAGTGGTGGAGCTGGCATCGGTCCAGCCGTCGGCCCGGGCGGTCGAATGGGGAGAGCGCTGGGGCAAGGACCCGCGGCAGGTGGAGCTCGTGCTGCGTGAGAGCGCCGAGGTCGTGCGCATGGCCGAAGGCGGGCTGATCATCAGCCGCACTCGCCACGGGCTGGTGTGCGCCAACGCCGGGGTGGACCTCTCGAACACGGGTCGTGGCGGCGCCGAGCGGGCGACGCTGCTCCCCGAGGACCCTGACGCGTCCGCACGGGTCATCCGCGAGCGGCTCGGGGAGCTGGCCGGGGCGCGCCCGGCGGTGATCGTGTCCGACTCGTTCGGGCGACCATGGCGGGACGGGATCACCGACGTGGCCATCGGGGCGGCGGGGATCGAGGTCCTCGCCGACCTGCGCGGCACACCCGATGCCGATGGGCGGGAGCTGCACGCGACGGTGGTGGCGGTGGCGGATGAGCTGGCCGCGGCGTCCGAGCTGGCGGCCGGGAAATCGTCGGGCCGGCCGGTGGTGCTGGTCCGCGGCTATCCGTACAGGCGGCCGACGGGCGAAGACCGCGGCGCTCGCCCACTGATCATGGATCGCGCCCGCGACCTGTTCCCTTAGACCCGCGCCTCGGAGCGCCCAGGGCGCTGCGCTCGCCCTTGCCCAGCGGCAGTGGCGTGCCTAGCGGGCCGGTTGGAGGAAGAGCGAGACGATCTCGCCGTTCTCGACCCGGAAGTTGGCCTCCACGTGGAGCGGCTGGATGCCGGGTCGGATGACCGTCACATCGGCGATCAGCGACGCGCCCATGTTGCGGCTGTCGTTGACGTACATCCGGAAGCCGTCGCCGGCCCGGATGAACCAACCGCCCACGCGGTCGCGGCCGCGCAGGTTGGTCCGCTCGTCCGAGCCGGGGGTCGAGATGCCCATGACGGCGAACTCCGAGAACAGGTCCACCGCGCGCTCGCGCTCGTCGTCGTTGATGAGCTCCAGGAACAGGTCGATTGTCTCGGTGGCGCCCATGGCCCGCGAAGGATACCGTGGCGCTCATGCAACCGCTCCGTATCGGGCTGGTGGGCTGGGGGACCGTGGGATCGGCGCTGGGGGCGCTGGTGGAGCGCGGTCCCCTGCCGATGCGCCTCGCCTGGGTGGCGGTCCGCGAGCCGCGCCGCGAGCGCGGGGTGGCGCTCCCCGAGGGCGTGCCCGTGGCGGGGGAGCCGGGCCCCCTCGACGAGATCGACGCCCTGGTGGAGCTGGCCGGCAGCGTGTCCCAACCGCGTCGCTGGGCCGAGGCGGCGTTGTCCGCGGGCCTGCCCTACGTGACGGCCAACAAGGCGCTCCTGGCCGCGCACGGTGGTGAGCTGGCCGGGCTTGCCGCTCGCCACGGCGGGGCGCTGCTGGCGTCGGCCTCGGTTGGGGGTGGGACGCCGATGCTGGAGGTCACCGAGCACCTGGCCGCATCCGGCCGGGTCCGGCGGCTGCGCGGCATGCTGAACGCGACCACGACCTTCATCCTGGCGGCCATGGGCGAGGGCCGGCCATACGACGATGCGCTGGCCGCGGCACAGGCCGCCGGGTACGCCGAAGCCGATCCGTCCCTCGACGTGGACGGCCTCGACGCGGCCCAGAAGCTGGCCCTGCTGGCCTGGGTGGCGTGGGGCCGATGGCGCTCCGAACGCGAGGTGCGCCGGGTGGGAATCGTGGGTCTGGCGGTGGCGCCGGGTGAGGTCGTGCGGCTGGTGGCTGAGGCCACGCCCGACGAGCTGTCAGTCGGGCCGGTCGTCCTGGACGCCGAGTCACCGCTGGCCGGATTGGTAGGCGTCGAATGCCTGCTCGAGATCGAGCTCGAAGGGACGGAGAGCATCTCCATTCGCGGACCTGGAGCGGGCCCCGTTTCGGCGGGTGCGGTATACGCGGACCTGGCGCGCCTGGCGCGCGGGGAGCGGCCGATCCTCGGAGGCTGGCCACATGCCTGACTGGCCGGTCGTGGGCGTCGCCGGAGCGCGCGGGCTGGTCGGCAGCGTGTTCCTCTCCATCCTGGCCGATGCCGGCCTGCCGGCCGGCTCGCTGCGCGCCTTCGGCACCGA